>ENA-OPXQ01000632-OPXQ01000632.1-human-gut-metagenome-genome-assembly--contig:-NODE-632-length-22113-cov-21.453169_pt1 | contig 22113 bp, 16 predicted proteins | sample MGYA00241769_ERZ502042 | MGnify/ENA primary metagenome ERZ502042 (study PRJEB25962, sample SAMEA2041934) | human gut metagenome | biome: human gut; feature: human-associated habitat; material: faeces...
AACCTTTATGGTTGTATCGTTATAAGCTGTTCCTTGCGACACCGCAGCATTACTGTACTTATTCTGATCAACCTTTATGGTTGTATCGTTATAAGCTGTTCCTTGCGACACCGCAGCATTACTGTACTTATTCTGATCAACCTTTATGGTTGTATCGTTATAAGCTGTTCCTTGCGACACCGCAGCATTACTGCTGTACTTATTTCCATCAACTACCACAGTTGGTACTGCATACTGTTGTGTGGCTTTAATTCTATATGATTTTGCTTGTCGGTATTGTTTTACATAAAGTGATTTATTATGCGATACTATCTCAGATGATAAATCAAGATTACGTTCGTGAGCTCCATATTTAGAATTAATAACACCATCACTCATAATTAATTCTCCTAGTTAATTTTAACTTCGTCGGGTTTGGTAGTAAGCACAGAATAAATGCTTGTATCTTTTGGAAATTTATCTTTAAAGGCAAGTATAGATTTACCGGCCACAATAATTCCCTCACCCTCATTACTGTTGGTAATTTTCTGTAGCTGTCGAGGAGCAAGATTGAAGATATGGGCGATTTCTTCTCTGTCAGACGTTGACTGATTTAAAAGTAAGGCAAATTCTGTGTTACTCAAAATGCGTCGTGCAGTATCTGATAACAACAAATCCTCAACATTTTGCGTAATTCCGGTTGGTATAGCACCCCACTTTCTTGCACGCTTCCAAAGCTCAAAGAAAAATTCAGCTGAATAATCGTCTTTAAAGAATAAATAGAATTCATCAAAGTATAACCAGGTGCGGATTCCCTTTTCTCTGTTTTCAGTAATCTTATTCCAAATAAAGTCAGTACAAATGAGCATCCCTAATGTTTTCATCTGTTTGCCAAGATCCCGAACATCGAAGCAAATAACTCTGTTGTTAAGATTAACGTTACTTTCGTGCGAAAATAAATTAAGGTTGCCGGTTACATATCTTTCAAGTGCTACCGCAAGCTGCTGAGCTTCAATTTCCGGCTGTTGTTTGAGTATATTCCAAAAATCCGGAAATGTAGGCATTTTTGCCTTTTTTGAGTTGTCGCTGAAATACGGTAAATAAGTAAGATTAACACACCGGTCAATAATAGAGAGTGTCATATTGGACAATCCCTGCTTACCCCCTGCTATAAGCTGTACCATCGAAATAATAAAATCTGATTTTAGAGATACCGGATTTTCGCTGTCTGCGTAATTTTCGTTAATGTCAAACGGATTAATATAGTTATTGGATGCCAAACTGAGGAAAACATTTTGTCCGTTTAGCATTTTAACAAGAGGACTGTATTCACGCTCCGGATCAAGGATTATAATACTGTCATTTGTCGAGAGAAAAACATCAAGAATTTCACGCTTTGAAGTAAATGACTTACCGGAACCTGGAGTACCCAAAACTACTCCATTTGGATTTTTTAATGTTTTTCGGTCAAATGATATAATATTACCGGATACTTGATTGATTCCATAATAAATACCACCACGCTGAAATAGTTCCTGAGTGGTGAACGGAATGAACATTCCTGCCGATGCAGAGGTAAGTGTTCTTGTAACAAACGGTTTTAATTCGTTCGCACCGATAGGAAGAGAAGTGTTTAACCCTTCTCTCTGAAGATATGTAATCTCGGTTACTTCGCAACCGTGCTGGCGACTGACACCCTTAACTCTTTCAATGTTGTCAGCAAGAGCATCTTCATTGTCTGCCATTACAGTAATGATAACTGTAGATACAAACATCTTCATTCCTGCTGAATTAATTGCTTCCCTCAGTTCTTCTGCTTCATCAATGCTGTACTGTACTTCTCTTGGAATAAGAGGAACATCATTATATTTTGCAGCTTTTCTTTGAATTTCAAGCACCCTTGTTTCCATTTTTGAGAGCTGACTATCTACTATATCAAGAGCTTGTGCCTTATCTACTGACTGTAAATGCAAATTAATTGCCATTTGACAGTTAATATCTGATAAGTCCTCAACATATTTATCAGTTATGCTATTCGGAAAATCTTTAATATATAGAACAGCACCTACGCTGTTTCCGCATACAAAAGATTTCTTTGTAAATTCAAGTGAATTTGGAATAACATAATCCTTTGTTGTAAGATTTGAATTGAGCAAATGAGAATATTTGAAATCAAACGATTCATAGGGATGAAAAAATTCGTAAATACTACGACATCTTTCATACCCACTTAATTCAGCTGCGTGACAACCCATATTTTTGAAATTCTGAATAGTATCGGCAATAACACGGCTCAGGTTCGCCGATGCTTTCTCATAATCATCAGCTTTCTGTGTAACAGTAAGGTATTTGCTTGAAATAAGATTGTTATTGCTGTTTGAGCTGGCCTGCATCATTATGTTGTTTCTCTCCTTACGGAGATTATCGAAACCGTCAGAAGTCGGCTTTAAGAGCATAGTACGCTTAAAAGCATCTGCGTTTACATATCTGTTGATAATTGATACTTGTATTGATGTATCCGGGCCATAATATTCCAGCAATTCGCAATAATGCTGAAAAATAGACAACTGATCATCTTTGTTGGCTGTCTGATAATTGATGTCATCAAATCCAAAAGTAACAGAATATCCTCCGTTTCCGAGTTCACAAATACCATCCTCATACATAAGATTGTAGCTTATTGCATTTTGGATTGATTGTGTACCTTTTTTATGTTTTACAACAGGTGGTTCATTATTTTCATCTCTCTTATGGCCACCAAAAACGCTACGTCTAATTAGATGCCAAGTGCTCTCGGATTTGCCTTTGGATTTGTTTTCTCCTGTTTTTTGATCCGTATTCAAGTCTTGATTCGACACATTCATCTCCGGACTTAATTTTTCTGTTTTTCCGCTTCCGTTCAAAATCTATGTCCTCCTTTATATAGTAATCTGTGTTGCATATGTTTACGCAATACCGTCTTTGTTTTTTACCGTAAAAGTTAATCATTAACTTTAACAATTCTCCAAATGACCGTCCTTTGTATTTGAAAAAACCAAAAGCAACGATAGGAGCAGCCGTAAATAAACATATGTAACCGGTAATTTCAACTCCTATTTGCTGATACAATAAAAAGAAGATTGGAATTACTACAGCAAAACAAATAAGAATGCAAATGATCTGTTTACCGGATAAACCAAAGAATATTTTTCCTTCATATTCCGTGATTTCCTTATGAATTTTTGCTTCTAACATTTTTTATAATTCACCTCTTTATGATTTAGTGTCAGCTTTGAAAGCTGACACTAAACATATAGTTACATAGCGTGACATATTGAATTTGCCCATTTTTGTGTTTGAAACGCAGTTACAACAAATAAAATAGAGTAGAATAAGATTGAACCGAGCATACTCCATAAAGCCCCCCAATCTCCCTGGGTAATATTTGCTACAGAATTTATCTGCGTAACAAAGATAGAATAAAAAATACCCTTGATTAATATAAGCAATGCACCCTGTAAACACACAGAAAAAAATGATTTTATGAAGTTTGGAGCTACATTAAAATGCTTAGATAAACAGGTAGAGAGCGGAATAGGTGACACAGCCGTATATACAAACAACTGGATAAATCTCGCTAAGAATATAATTTTCACAATCAAAATGCCAAGACAGGAAATGAATATAAACAGACAGGATACTAAGAAAAATCCAATTTGTCCTAAAATATCCCACCAGTTTGGAAAAGCATTTTTTATACCATTGTACAGTGCATTTGGATCGAATACTCCGTGAGGTAGAGAATTAGAAATAATCTGTGTAATGTTATCTCCTAAGTTCATTAAAAACCCACAGATTTCTGTACTATTGTCGATAACGAGCTTGCATAAAATAAGCTTTACTAATACATTGATAACTAATCCTGCACCCATAAATCCGGTAACATTACCTACACGCTCGGATAATTGAGCAAACTCTAATAGAGCAAAAACGCAGAGCAACGAATATCCAATTGGTTTAATCGCTGTTGCTGTATTATTGATAATAGTTGTTAGCATTGTATCTGTTGCACTACCCGCATAAGATGCAAAAGTAGTACCAACACTAAAAACAGAATCAAAAAAGAACTGAAAAAGAGCTACAATTTGATCTATCATATTACCACTCTTTCAAATTAAAATGTAATACTGTTGATATATGCTCCTGCTGCGGTAATGAGTGCTGCACCTACCACTTGCCAAACTCCGCTCTGAATCTGTGGTGCTTCCTTATTTTTTAGGCCGAGGCCAAGAATAACCGTACCGATGACAAGCCAGATTGAACCACCGGCAAGAACTGCTTTCTGAAGTAATCCCATAATTGCACTAAAATCCATAATTATACACTCCTTGTTGTTTTATAATTTTATAGTTTTATGATTTTATATTTCGCTATTAAATAGCATCGTCTAATTCAATAGATATAATTTCACTTGTGTTCTCAAAGAATTTCTCGACAACACTAGTGTGAAGTAAATCATTTCTCATATCAAAAGTAAAATCATTACCCTCACCATCAGCTAATAATTTATATCGCCTATGTTTTTCAAGAGGATATTTTTTGCTTTTGAATGGATTTACACCTGACACGGTAACAATACATTCATCACCGGGGATTTTTTCGAGTTCTGCGGAATCAAGTAAAGCACGGCCAAGATTGCTATCCTGTGTTCCGTATGAACCGTGGCTACCTTTAGTTTCATTAGTTTGTCTTTGATCTATTGTCATATTACCAAGAATTTTCGATACATACTCATTAGTAGACGGTTCTTTACCGCCAAGATAAACAAATGAATCACAGTTACCTACAATCGTTTTCCAGTTTGCCTTATCAATAGCTTCTATCTGAGTTAAAGTCTGAAAAATAAGCATCATAGAAATACCGTAAGAACGCATCGTTGAAATGTATCTTTGTAAATTTGGAATATGTCCTATATTTGCAATTTCATCACCAATAATCTGAATTGGAACAGGCAACCGTCTTTTAGGCTGTTTTTTAGCAAGACTATAAAAATGTTCAAGCATTAACTGATAGAAAATACAGACGATAAAATTAAAAGTAGTATAGGTTTCCGGGACAATCAAAAACAATGCTGTTTTTTCTTTACCGATTGCACCTATATCAATCTCATTTGCTGACATAAGTTTTCTTACATCACTTATAGCAAATGGTGCTAATCTGACACCGAGAGATACAAGAATACTTTTTGCTGTTTTACCGCTTGCGAGCTTAAATATACCGTACATATAGGACGCCAAGCACGATGGATTTTTTTCTTTAAGTTCAAGAAATAGAACATCAAGTCCGGACACAAAATCCTCATCATCTTCTCTAGCGGCCGCTATTTTTAACAATTCAAGTACGCTGTTTATATTTTGATCTTCAGGACGACACTCTAAAATTATGTAGGCAAAAAGAGCAGACAGTAATGCTTTTTCTGATTTAACCCAGAAATCATCACCGCTTTTTGCAGCAGCATCTGCTTCAGCAGAATTAGTATTTGCAAGCAAATTGTCAACAAGAATTAGAATATCTTTTTCTGAATGTATGTACTCAAAAAAATTAAACTTGTCTGACTTTGACATATCTTCAAGGTTCAAAACCTTGATTTTATATCCGTTCTTTGCGAGCATCTCTCCACAATCTCCGAATAATTCACCTTTAGGATCTGTTATTATGTACGATGTATTAAGCTGACATAAGTTAGGCTTTACGATAAATCGTGACTTACCTTTACCGGAACCACCTATTACAAGGACATTTTTGTTGCGGTTATATAAGGGATTTTTCATATGGGGAGCTAAACTAAGGCTTTCCGTGGCTGACAGGATTATATTATTATCCTTGTTAGAATCTATAAAAGGCTTAATATCTTTTTCAGTTCCCCATTCAGCTGTACCGTGTTCTTTGCCTCGCATAAAATTTTTACGACTTGTAGCAATATAGGCATAAGCTAACAGAACTGCTAAAATCCCTACTATACTCGGCAGCATAAATTCAGATTCAAAATTCAAAGTAAATGGATATACTGTAAAATTAAAAAAACAATCCATTACTTGAGATAATCCACCTATGATATTAGACCCACAGTTAGAAACAACATATAATTGTGCCGCTCTGTTCACAGATAAGAAAATCAAAATAATTGATACTATGAGAATAGGAATATCAGATTTTTTAAATTGCTTACCCATATGTCACCTATCACGTTCCTTATTTTTATTCTTATTAAGTTCCTGCGATTTTTCTTGAGCAACCTTTTCATTATGTTTTTTCGCTTTTTGTGTTGCCTTCTCCGCCTTATCAGATAAAGATTGTTCGGATGTTTTATCTGACTTATCCAAATCTCTGTCTTTATTGGCCAAAGCATTGGCAAGAGCATCAGCTATAACAACTGTGTCTGTGCCCTTAAAAAACAAATTAAAATCCTTGGTGTTTTTGTTTTTCATAACGCTGAAATCAACACCATAGTTTTTGAGAATGTTTTTTACAGCCTTAATGTCAACACTTGAAACCGGAATATGATCTAAAGCCATATTTTTTCCAGTTAAATTCTTAATTGACTGCTTTCCTCTTGCCTTCATAGCTTTTTCCATAGGAGTCTTGCTCTTATGATTCTTTATAGTTTTGCATAACTGTTTGATGATAGAATAAATTATTTCTGTAGTCATCAAAGCGGCCTTAGAACTAACCTGTAAAATCACTTGAGAGGCTTCCTCTCCTGCCATCAATCCTCACCCACTTCATTAAAAATTTTTTCGTAATCTTCAATTGTCTTTTCTTTAGGAAAAAGCATCTCAAACTCATTAACTACGAGCGTTAAGGAATATACTTTTTCTCCATCAGAATTAACATAGTCAGAAGATTGCAATGATCCTGTTATCCTTACTTTTTTACCCTTTGAGAGAAAATTATAAATATTCTCTGCTATTGAGTTAAAGGCTACACAAGGGATAAAATCAGATTCTCTCTCTCCCTCTGAATTCTTATAATTTCGCTGTACCGCAAGTGAAAACTTGCAATACAATTTGTCCCCTTTTGCAACAAATTTAGGATCAGCCGTCAAACGGCCAATAAAAATGCAACAGTTAAGCACGATATTCCCCCTTTTTATTTACAATTGCATCTGCCATACTAATATTTGAAGCTTGCCTGATTACAATTATATTTTTTTCAGTTAAATGCTTATTTGTTTTCAATATAACCGTACTTAAAGTATTCTGAAAAGCATAGAGTTCTTTATCATCAAGAATTCTGCAAATCAAACAATCTGATTCTTCACTGTCATAAAGAAGAAGATACCCTGTGCCATAGTTCTTATATATACGGTAAAAATTAAATGTAATTTTTTGATTTCGAGCAAACACTACCGCAGTAACTTGATTATTCATTCTTTGTTTTCCTTTTTATTTTTCTGATAAAAAGCATTACAGCAGCACTTACAGTCAATATTGCAACTACAACTATAACTAAGATAGGACTTATTGTATTTTCAACACTGCTTTTATTTTCATCTGTTGTTGACGGAATCTCAGATAATCTCTCGGCCGTCACAATAAGTCTGTGGCTGTTAACACCGTAAGGATAGCAAGTAATTAAACTGATTAAATCCTTACGGTCATCAACCGATAAAAGAGAAATATTGTCCGGCTTAACTATATTTTTTGCCGTGACCTTATATATAAGCGTTTCATCGAGTACAGATACTTTGATTTCATCCCCTATAGCCAAATCGTCAAGGTTATCAAAGAATACCTGCGTTGGATAACCCGTGTGTGCAGACAAGACAGAATGATTTCCGATACCGCCTATCGGAAATGCTGTGTTAGGTATATGGGCAACACCTTTTTCAAGGACTTTATCTCTATCACCGTGATAAATCGGTAGTTTTACATTGATTTTTGGAATTTCAATGTAGCCTATAAGTCCATCGCCAAAGTTAAGTATGTTATCGTACCCATCAATTACGCTGTCTGAAGAATATGTAAAATCATTAACAAGTTTACTTAAATTATGGTTGTATTCCTCAGCATCAGTAAGATACCTTGATTTACTATCTTTTAAGTCTGCGACCTTAGATTTATAATTATCAATCGTAGATAAAGCAAAACAGTTATTTATTGTATTGGAAATCAATGGATAAAGTACAAATCCAAAAGCTACAATCAAAAATATTATTCCAATAATTAGAGAGCCTTTTTTTGCTTTTTTCATTGCACTTCACCTATTAATTACCAAATTCAATTATTTTGTCTTTACTTTTCTACGGATAATCAATGTAATAATACCGCCCATAGCAAAAGCTGTGCCGAGAATGTAGAACATAACTGTTCCTGCACCACCGGTCTGTGGTACAACAACCTTTGTATCCTTAACATCAACGCTTGCTGTACCGTCTGTCGGGCAGTTTGTGATGTACGAACCGTCTACTAATGTTGCACCGTATGTAACATCAATAGTTACCGGAATAACCTTACCGTAGATGTTGTATCCTGTTGGGGCTTTTGTTTCAACGATATAGTATTTACCGCTTGCAAGCTTTATTTCTTCTTTACTTGTGTTGTAGTAAGTAACCTTGCCGGTCTTGTCGGATACACCGCTTGCAATGGCATTTGTAAGAGCAGTTGCGTCCTCTTCTGTCTTGAAAAGGCTGAATTCTGCACCTTCGAGAGCCTTTCCGTCTGTATCTGTCTTGTTTGTTGTTACTGCAAAGGTATAAACATAAACTGTATTGCCGTTTACCTCTGATTCAACACCGTTCTTGTTAGAATAAACGAGCTTTGTTTCTGAGTTTGGGTTGCCTGTCTTTCCTGTTACAGCGTACTTATTGAGCTTTGCTGAATAAGTTACAGATGTATAAGTTACAGCCGATGCATAAAAGTCATTTTTCTGGAGATAAGCGTTTGTGAGAGCTACATTAAATGTTGTAGCTTTACCATCAACTTCTGATGTTACATTGAGAGCATAATCAGTTGAAGTAAGGTCAGCAACCTTACCGCCCTGTGCGTTGAGAAGTGCAACCTTTACGCTGTCTTTATCAAGAGTAAGACCGGCTGACATTTCATCATATACGGTATATGATTTAAGTTTCATTTCGCTTGAACCGGCAGTCGATGACTTGATTTCAAAATTTACTGTGTCACCAAGGCTTACATCGGTAAAATTAACATTATCCTTTGTGCTGTTAGTGATAGTCTTGCCTGTTACAACATCACCGTCATTTACCTTTGTTGCAAGGTCAATATCATTGATACTGTAAACCCAACCGTTATTGTAGTATGGGAGCGATACAACAGAGTTTGTAACACTTCTTACACCGGCAGGAAAGTTCGTAGCCTTAATGTAGTACAAACCCTGCGCAAGGCTTGAAAAAGTCTTTTTTACAGATGTTGCCGAAGTAGTAAATGTGCCAACGGTTGAAGCAGTTGACGGGATTGAAGAAAGACCGTCAAGAGCTGAGAGAACATTCGATGTCTTTCCGCTTAAAATCTCATCAGATATTGAAGGAATGAGTGAATCATAGCCTGTCTTATACGGATTTTCAGTTGTTTTGAGTTCCGCTACCTTGTACACCGTAAAGGTATAGCCGGGCTTAGAACAATTGAGCGTGAATGAAACCTTCTTTGTTTCATCAAGAGCGTTGTTGTTTGTTGCGGCACTTGCAAACGAAATTGCAGTAAATACCATCATAACGGCAAGTACCATAGCTGTCATAATTCGTGTGATTTTCTTTTTCATTTTTGATTTTCCTTTCGTGATTTTTTATATTTCTTGCTACCGTGTTTATGGTAGTCATAGATGAAAATTATAGCCATTGCTCCGAGTGCCACGGCAACGAAGTAAAACGGAGCAATACCACCGCCGCCTGTTTGAGATAACACGGATTTGTTATCGGCAACGGTTAAAGAGATGTTAAGTGTGTTTTCATTGTCGGCTGAAATTGTAAATTCAACCTTTTTACCGTATGGCATATAGCCTGACGGAGTTACAGATTCAATAAAATAGTAATCACCTACCGGCAGATTACTGATTGACAAACTACCATTCGTAGCCATATAATCGGTTGCAGTTTTTGCAACTGAATTATACATATAAGTTTCTGAGCCTGTCTGATAACAGCTGATGGGAGTGTCGTCTGACTTATAGAGTTGCCAACCTGATCCGGTAAGAGCCTTTGTGCCGTCTGTTTTTGTCAGCTTAACAGAGCCTGTTTTCAGCGTGTTTTTGATATTTGCAAAAACTACGGTATCTGAATTAAGCGTAACTGTTACGCTTTTTGGCTTGTTGTACTTATACGGTAAAGAATAAGTACCATCCTCGTTAAGCTCACCGAGTTCGGTTACTTTATATTTAAGCAATTCGTCATTGCTGTTATAAATCGGCAAGTCTGAAATTTCAGGACTTAAACCTTCAAGGTTTGTGCTTACTTTTTCGTTAAACCCTGTGTCAGCACAGCTTATTTCAAAATACAAACCGTCCACAACATCATCTTCAGATGTTTTTTGTACCTGTAACGAACCTGTTTTTACGGTGTTAACACAATCATATGTATAGTTGTATTCATCGGTATCATAGATTGTAAATTCGACTGCATCTTTCACTTCATAACGGCTCGGAAACTTGTATGTTCCGTCTGACTGTTTAATGCCGATTTCGGTCAGTCTGTAGGTGATTGGAAAAGCATTTAGGTCAACTACATATGGCAGAATTCCGTCAATTTTATTACCGTTGACATCATAGAACTGCTCATTGTTCGTACTCGCTTTACCGTTTTTGTCGGTAGTCAAAACGATACTTGTAATCTCGTTTCCGTCTGCATCATAAGCCATAGGAGTAGGGATAAGGTCATCATCGAACTCTCGTTCGTCATCAAAAGATTCGAGCTTAAAGCTCAAGCCCTCGATAACTCCGTCCTCGGAAGTCTTATTGATGTTAATACTTCCTGTTGCAGGAGCGTTGTAGGCGGAATAATTAAGAGTAGATGTTGTTCCGTATTTGTTGGCAGTCTTAAACTCTGATTCAGCCTTTTCAAGGTAATTTTCGGGGAAGTAGTAACTGCTTCCGCCGAGAAAACCTTTTTCAATAACTTTATATTTTATAGGGATACAAATTGCTGAGTTCGGAACGGTCAGACAGCTTTTGAGTTTTTCGCCGTACCTGCTGTAATAATTAGCTGTTCCGCTTGAATCTGTGACTATAGACCCGTAGTATTTACCGTTTTCGTCCTGTACCTCAAACCAAACTCCAGACACTTTACCGTTGTATGAGCTCTTTTTAACAGTTAAATCCGTTTCGGGAACTGTGTTTTGAAAACTGAATGTAACGGTTTTGCTTTCGTCAAGCGTTAAAGACTTACCATTAGCATTTGATTTTGCTTCTGATGATTTGCCATAGTAGTATCTTGAATAAGCATTCTCACAATTGCTGAATACGGCATTTGAAACACCTTCATAATATGAGCCTTTGTAGCTGATTGCATTTTCTTTCTTTATTGTCCAAGTGTAACCGCCATAGCTGTGAGATCCTAAAGTAGTCTTAAAACCAAGCTCCTTGACGGTATAGGTTATCTTGTTGCCTTTATCGTCATATACCCTCAAACCTTTAACAGTCGCTTCGCCGTTTTTATCGGTTGAAACTGCGTTGTACTCGTTGCCGAGGCTATCTGATATTGCAAACCAAAGATTTGAAACTATACCGTCTGTTGATGACTTCTTGATTTTGAGGTCAGCTTTTATGGCATCTTCATAAATCGTCTGAATAACGGCTGTTTCAACGGTTGAGTTTTCCTCATTTGTAATGACGGGATAAACAGTATCGTCAAGCTCATAGCCTGTCGGAGCGGTTATTTCTTTGATGTAATATGTTTTGCCGACATCTACCGATTTTGCAAAAGTCCCCTTGCCGTCAGCACTTGTTGTGAGCTTGTCATACAAGCTTGCACAAGCTGAATCAGAGTACAAGCCATATACAGCATTTGCAACACCTATACCTGACTGATTAAGCTTGTTAATGCCCACATATGCCTTTGCAGGCATTTCATCAATCGGTACATTGATAGGGGTGTTTGTGTCTTTTGCTATCTCTGCAATTTCTTCACTAATGTGTCTGTAAAATACAACATCACTTAGCGAATACCCTTCAGGAGCTTTTTCTTCTCTTATAACAACTGTACCGATAGGTACTGTAATTAAGTTGTTGTTGTAATAAAATTCATCAGAGTTATATCCATCTGCAAGATAGTTTTTATTAAGTAATGCTCTACCGGTTTCCTGCGTTTCAATGTACCAAGTTCTTTTAAGGTTTTTGCTGTCAAGAGCAGGAGCGGTATCACCGGGTTTGACATTGTAATCTTTGTCAATCTCTTGTGCGTAGTATTCAATGCTGAAAACCGCACCGCCAAGACCTTGACTTGTTGTTTCGCCTGTAATTGCATTCTTTTTTTGTAACACAATACCGATAGGATCATCTACAGGCTCATCAGTACAGCTAAAGCTATAAATTTTTGTACCGTCTGCGGCTTTTTTGCCTGAATTCACAAATGTATAAACAGTTTCGTCAAGCTCATAGCCTTTTGGTGCTTTGGTTTCTTTGGCATAGTAAGAAGCTGATGCGTCAACATATTTACTGTAACTGCCGTAACCGCTTGCATTTGTTGTAATACTGCCGATTTTTTTGGTACAAGCTTTGTCTGTGTATATGCCATACTCAGCTCCCGACAAGCTGTAACAACCGTTGCCGGCTGTAAGCTCTTTGTTTGATGATGATTTGTGAAGTTGCAGCTTGACAACATCCGGAAATGTCAACTTAACATATCCGTCTTTAACTGTATAATTAGAACCCTGAGCAAAAGTCTGATATGATGCATAGTCATTACTTGTAATTAAATACAAACTGTTTTTGCTCTTGATTCCATGTTCCTTCAAAAAAGAATTTTTCATTGTCACATTAACTGTCGTACCAAGATTTTTAGAACAGGTAAATGTTATCTTTTTACCGCTTACGCTGACCTTAACATTTGAATTGCTGACGATTACATCGGATGCTTTAGTTACTGAAGCGGTACCGTTCTTATCAGTCAAAGTGATTGAATACTGTCCGTTTGATTGATTATATGACATTTGATACGACTTCGCAGAACTGAGTGATGATGCTGTATATGACGGATTACGCACCGACCTTTTGCACCAAGACACCATATTGTCATATGCTGTTGTAACATTTGCTACAGTAGTTTCAGCTGAGCTTGTCTCAGTCATTGTATTTGCAGGTGTAAGTAACGGCTTACCGGTAACCGCTTCAAAAGTTGATGCGTTACGCTTGCCTGCAACAATCTCAAAAATCAAGAGCTGCGTTGCATAGTAGTAATGAACCTTCTCTTTCTTTGCAGCTTCAAATCCGCCAAAGCCCCAAGCAAGTATCAGATTAACTGCATTTTGCTGTGCAGTAGTTAGCTGTTTCCAAGCTGCTGATTGAGATGTACTTTTTACAGTAGCAGAACCTGTTAATTCAGATGCTTTATCCGGTTCAATACAGTACGCTCTTTGTGTGTAGTCTAAAAAATTCAAGGTTTTTCCGGATGGAGCAAAAAAGTGAACCTTAAAATTTTCCCAACCGTCATAATGCTGACTGTGCTTTTTTCCGTTTGCGTCTGTATAAGTATATTCAGCTGTTTTTTTGTATATAAAACCTTTGCCGTCTGCTCCACGATTGCCTTTAACCGAGGCAGCACTTACGGAAAACGAACCGACAGACAATGAGCCAATAATTACAGTCAAACATAAGAACACCGACAATATTTTTTTAATTAACTTCATTTAAGTTTTTCTCTCCTTTCTGTAAAAAAGAAAATGAGTAATTTGTTCATAGGTGATGCTCTGCTAAAATTCATAATAACCTCCTACTAAGCTTCTTAAGACAAGGCAAAAAAATTGCCTTGTCTTTTTTACTATCCAACAATATTGAGATTGTATATGTAGTTAAGGTCAACGGCTGTTGATATGCCGTTAATTCTACCGTTATCTGAATACTGCCACACATCACAAGTGATTGACGGCTTAATATACCATTCTGCGTTCCAAATGGAAATGCCGTTATTTTTTAAGGTTTTGCGATTGAGCAGATAGTCATAAACGCTTGCTGAGGAATACACACCCGATTTAAAGCCGTTGCTTTTGAGTTTGTTACAGAAATTGACTGCCATTTTTGTATAATTGCTGTTGCTTGTACTCATTGCAGGCTGATATTCCATATCGTAGTAAACAGGAAGTTCAAACTTTTTACCCTTGATACAACTAAGGCAAGCATCTGCTTCTGCTGTTGCCGTTGACGGTGACATTGCATAGCTGAACCAATATGCTCCGACTTTAAGACCGGCGGATTTTGCGTTTTTGTAGTTTGTTTCAAACATATTGTCTTTCTGACTTTTTTCTTTACCGTATCCGGCTCTTATAATCACATAGTCATAACCGGCTGATTTTACCTTGCCAAAGTCAATTGAACCTTGCCAAGTTGATACATCAATACACTTTGCAGCACTTCCCGAAACAGTTAATTTACATTTTGCTGTTTTGCCGTTGTAGGTTTTATATGTAATAGTCACCGTACCTTGTGATTTAGCAAACACCTTGCCGTTTGAATTGACGGTAGCAATCTTGCTGTTACTGCTTATCCAATCAGAACGATAGCTATACGCATTACTGTTGAGAGTAGCCGTCAATGTTTTGCTCTGCCCAACCTTTAGAGTAGCCGAAGTGTAATTCAGACTAACACTTGATGGAGCAGATTTGACTGTTACCTTACAAGTAGCTTCTTTTCCATTGTTGAGCTTACATCTTATCGTTGTAGTGCCGGCTGTTTTTGCGGTAACAAGACCGCCTGACTTTTGGACGGGAGCAATTGCGGTGTTATTTGAGTAATAAAGTCTGTAGTAGGCTGCTGTATTGTTAGGAATACTGCTGTTCAAGTCATACTGTTCTCCAACACCAAGTGTTAAACTTGATTTGTTGAGAGTAATACTGTCAGCAAGTTTTTTAACCGTCACATTACAACTTGCAGTTTTGCCGTTGTAGGTCTTTGCCGTAATAGTTGTTGTGCCAACACCAACAGCAGTTATTTTGCCGTTTGAATCAACAGTTGCAATTTTTTTATTGCCTGTTGAAAATGTAACCTGAGATAAATTACCATTTGTCACAGTTGTACTTAAAGCATAAGATTCTGTTGTACCTAAGACTATATCCGTTTTATTCAGCTTAATGCCGGTCGGTACAGTAGTAGGCTTTGGAACAGTTGTAGGTTCTGTAACTGCTTCCGTTGTAGGCTCTGTTGTTGATTCTGCTGTTGTCGGTTGTTCTTCTGTTGGCTCTTTAATCAGACCTACGATAATCTTCTGTACAAGTGTTGAATCAACAACGGTAATCACACCGTCTTTATTAAGGTCATACAGCTTAATTTGTTTTTCATCAAATGTTGTCATACCTACAACATTCTTCTGAATAAGCGTTGCATCTTCAATCGAAAACTTTTGCTCTGTACTTACTGCTCCTGCACTAAAGGCACAAAGGCTCACAAGAGTAGTGGCAGTAAGTAAGCCCGAAATAATCTTATTTTTCAGTTTCATAACTTCCTCCTTAAAGGGTTCTATATATATTCCGCAAAATTTGCGGTTTGTCACCCTAAAAATCAAAAAAATTTTAAAAATTTTTTAAAAATAAAAACCTTCTCATATATATTCCGTAAAAATCGGGTTTTCGCACCCCAATAAATGAAAAAATTTAAAAATTTTTTTTAAATTACTTTAAAAAAGAAAAATATCATAAAATCAGAGCGTAAAAAAAGCAGAGCCGTAGCTCTGCTGAGTTTTGCTATTTTATAGGCTGCCATTAAAAAGAGATACACTAATTACAACTGTCCACACTAAAAAGGCTATAATATTTATAATTACAACCAAACCTAATCCAATATTAAAAACACCTGAATTAAACGGCTTTCCCAATTGTTTAGATATAAGCCATAGATAGCCAAAAATAAAAGTAAAAAGACCACATATAAAGAATCCTGCTATTATTGTTATCCCTCCTTAAGGTAAAGAAACATCTTTAGCTGTTTCGCTATTACAAATTAATTGCATTAAAATAACCGCTCTGTTTACAACACAGGGCGGTTATTTCTTTACAGATAATACAATAAAACAATTTTGCGATAATACTATTTAACTATAAAGCAATAAATATTAACAGCTTAATAATACTCAACTTTACCACAACCCGAGCACTTTCTGCCGACTACTTTGGTTTTATTTTCATAGTGCGATTTTTCGGGTACAGTTATAGTTTTTGTGCCAACTTGTACCTCTACGCTTACAGTTTTATAACTAGCCTTTCCATCGTGTGATTCAGCACATTCAAATATATGTTCAAGGTTATCTGTGATATCAGCTCCGCAAGCCTTGCAAATATACCTGCCTTGTTTTTCATAAACTGGCTCTTCGTAGGTATAGGCTTCCTGATCTACTACTTTTACTCGTGTAGCCTTGGTAATATCCTTCCAGCTATGAGTATGCTGTGTCGGTTTTGGCTCTGATTTTGATGATTCAGGCTTTGAACTTTCAGCCTTGGAGCTTGAAGAAGTGTCCTTTTTACTGTCACTTTTGGAACTCTCAGACTTAGAATTTGAAGAAGAATCAGATTTTTTACTCTCAGATTTGGAGTTTTCAGACTTAGAGCTTAAAGAACTGTTATTTTTCTTTTCAGCTTTTGAACTCTGAGAAGAATTGTTACTCTCTGATTTGTTTGTAGTATTTGATTTAATGTTATTGGCTGATTTTATTTCATCAGCATCAACCTTGATTTTTTTGCCGTTTTTACTTGTGATTTCGACTTTGCCGTCTGCATCTGTCTTTAACTTTTTGCCGCTTTCGTCGATTATATTGCCGTCCTTATCGACTTCAAGACCTGCATCAGTTACTGCTTTATCTGTTGCTGACATTGTAGGAGTTGTTGCGGTTGTTTCCTCCACTTCAACCGCAGAAGTAGTATTTAAAGCAGTATCAGCTGTTGCTGATTCCTGATTATTACCCCCACAAGCAGATAACATTGCCGATGAGCTTATCAATGCTGCCATTACCAGAGTAATTAACAACTTTTTCATTCTTGTTTCCTCCTTATTTGTTACTAATAATATGATATTTTAAATTTTATCACAATTAAAAAACTTAATCAATACTACTATGAGTATTAATTTGAGATATACACTACTTTGCATCGGCTGTACGAACCTACACGGGTTTTTAATTTATGCCAGTCATAACGCAAACCCGATGTGCCTACAAAACTACTATGACTGTACAGAAATTGTAAATTTAATAAAAATTTTTTCGACCGATATGAACTAAATAATGGTTTTTCACATAGCTAAAAATACAATTTTTAGCACCGCAGAAAAAAACGGTCGTTTTTTTTATGTACATTTGCAAAGATTTTCTGTGTACTGTATAATTTACCTATATCCTAAGATGATTTTGGTAAAGGAGAAACGATATGATATACGGGTACGCAAGAGTGAGTACAAAAAATCAAAATTTAAATTTACAATTAGACAGTCTAAAAAAATATGGTTGTGACAAAATTTATTGCGAGAAAAAATCCGGTGATTCACGAAAAAATAAAGACAGAGAGCAGCTTAAAGAACTGCTCTCTGTGATAAAAGAGGGAGATACATTTGTGGTTCATAAGTTGGATAGACTGAGCCGCACTTTGGTTCAAATTATTAACTTACTTGACTACTTTTCTAAAAATGGGATACTCTTTGTATCTATTTCAGATAATTTTGATACGTCTACTGCATACGGCAAAGCATTTTTAAATTTGGCGGCTGTTTTTGCTCAGCTTGAAGTTGATTTGAATTCAGAGCGTACATTAGAAGGCCTTGAATCAGCTCGTATGAGAGGGCATTATGGTGGCCGTCCTGGAATTTCCAAAGCTACACAAGCTAAGATGTATCAGATGTATTATTCAGGGGATTATCCGGTTGACGAGATATGCTACCAATGCCATATAACTTCCCCCACATTATATAAGTATCTTCGACTTTATAATCGTGATCCATCAACAAGGCCTGTTATTGTTGACGAAAACGGCAATGCAATACGGAAAGAACATAAAGGCAGACCACCGCTTAACTATAATGTCATTACAGAACTGCGTAGATTATACGACAATGATGGCCTTAGTATATCCGATATTGTAAAGCTGACTGGAATAAGTCGTACAACCGTAATTAAGTATTGTATTGACAAGAAGGATTGATTTATGAAAGATAATAAAAATCTTGATCAAGTAATGGAATTGCTACAGAACGGAGTTAAAGATGTTTTCACTTCTGAAAAATATCTTAATTACCTTACTATGCTCAGTAAATTTCATAATTATAGTTATAACAATGTGCTTTTAATTTCTTTACAGAATCCAAATGCAACTCTCGTTGCCGGTTATAACGACTGGGTGAAAAAGCACCATAGATATGTTAAAAAAGGAGAAAAGGGCATTAAAATCATTGCCCCTTCCCCATATAAAAAAGAAGTTTCCGTTCCCATATTGGACAACAACGGCAACAAAGTCATTGTTGATGGTAAACCTCTTATGGAAGAAAAAACCATTCAGGCTATGTCGTTTAGAACCGTTAGCGTATTTGATGTCAGCCAAACTGACGGAGAACCATTACCTCAGCTCTTATCGGAACTGACCGATAATGTAAAAAACTACAATGAATTGTTTGAAGCTATAAAGGCCTATTCTGAATATCCCATAAACTTTGAAGATATATCCGGTGATATAAAAGGGTATTGTAGCTATAAAGACAAGCGAATAGCTATAAAAAACGGTATGTCTGAATCTCAGACAATTAAGACCGCTATACACGAAACCGCTCATTCACATTTGCACGAACCTAATCCAAATGATCCTATTAGAGATTCCAGAAACATTAAAGAAGTGCAAGCTGAAAGCGTTGCTTTTGTAGTGTCAAACTATTTCGGCATTGATACATCTGAATATTCCTTTAATTATATTGCAGCTTGGGGAAATTTGGAGCTTAACGAACTCAAAAATAGCTTATCTATTATACAAAAAGAAGCGTCTGCTATGATTAATGGTATTGAAGAAAAATATCAGGAATTATCAAAAAGTAGAGAAGCCGAACTAAAAATTGCAAATGAACAGGAAGTCGGCTATGATAGGGATGCTGATGGCCTTGATGACAGCCGTGATAGCTCTTATACTGCTTCCATTGAATCCTCTGAACAAATCTTATATGACCAACCTAAATATAGTAAAGAAGAAAATATGCGTATTATAGATGATTTAAAGCGAGATATTCCAATTCAGGATTATGCTCAAGCATTAGGTTTTACGGTAATGTCTGTTGGTCGTTATTTTACTCTTAAAGAACACGATTCTGTAAGAATTGATCCGGATAAAAACCGTTTTGTTCAGAATTCTACCGGTGTTAAAGGCAGTATAATTGACTTCGTTATGCAATTTGAAAATACTGATAAAACAACAGCTATTCGTAGGCTACTTGATTATTCTGGAATACATTCAGAACTTACCAATTCTCGTAGCAATGTAAATCACAAAATAAATCGCAATGACCAGACAAAAAATAAAAAGCTTTCATTGCCTGAGCGTGCTGCTCATATGAAAAATGTTTTTGCATACCTCATTAATACACGAAAAATTGATAGTAAGGTGGTCAGCTCCTGGGTTAATAATCACAACTTATATCAAGACACCCACAATAATTGCGTGTTTGTAACCTATGATAAAAGCGGTAAACCCGAATTTGCATCTCAGCGTGGTACTAACACTTCTAAAACCTTTAAGGCCGATATTTCCGGAAGTAATTATGATACTTGCCATTTTATCAATAATAATGCTAAATCACTCATAATCACGGAATCTGTGATTGACTGTATGTCAGTTCAGACTATTTTACAAGCGCACGGCCGTGACTTGAATAATTATAACTATCTCAGCCTTAATGGTACTACTAAAGTCAATGCTTTACATAATGCACTATCTCAATCTGAAACAAGTTCTGTAATCATTGCTGTGGATAATGACTCTGCCGGCAGGGTTGCTCTTGACAACATTAAGTCCATTGTTGCCAATACTGATAAGGATATAAAAGTCATTGAGTATCTACCAAAGAATGAAAAAGACTGGAACGCAGAACTTGTTGCCAATGTTGAAAAAGAAAAAAATGCTCTTAACAATGATAAATCCAGTCTAAAAGATCAAATTATCAACTGCACACATAGAGCAGATGAACTGAATCAAAACATCCTTGATAAAAAAATTCAAAAATCTATGGAAAGGAGCGTATAGTATGAAGCCTATCTACACCATTGAAGAACTTACTGCAATCAATGCTTTGAAACCAACCAGTAGGAATGATTGTATTATTACTTTGGAAACTTCATTGCCCTACTATTCATCAGATGAGCAAGAAGAAATACAGTTTACGAGAACCCTTTTGGAGAAATTAAAAAGCACCTCTGATGATGATTTCAAAAATTTAAGTTTTGAAAATGTGTTAGATCTCTCTGAAACAGAAGAAAAATAAAAAAAGGAACAGTATTGTAAAATACTGTTCCTTTTTTTTATTAAAATGTTACATCTTCTTCATAATATTGTAAAGTTTTGTCAAAAAATATATATTACGGTGTTAATATATCTGTGATTTTGACGTATTGCACAACAAAAAAATATATGGTAAAATCCTATAGGAAGTCAGTCATTAACACTTTCCTGTCCTTCTGATTTTGCACTAAAATTTGGAAATCCAGAAAGGACTGATGTTATGAACGACTTGTTCAAAATAGGATTGATACTTTGTTATCTTTTATTTTACAGCAGTTCATATTACATTCAGATGTGGTACCCAGACACCTATTTTAGAATCCTGCTGATCGCAACAACAGATTTGACGCTAAATTTGGTGGCTAGTGTACTCACATCTGATGTTTCTATGCTTGTGTAAAACAGATAACCATATCGGTCTTACAACATCAAATACGAGGGATATCACGAGTATTCCTCGTATTTTTTATTGTTCTCTAGTATCTAAAATACCGAAAACGATAAAAGGTCGATCGTTATTATACTACAACACATTAAAAAAGTCAAACTATTTTTGAAATTTTTTTTATTTTTTTGATTATAATTCTTTCATAGCACTATATTTGCTTTTTTGCCGTTTTATTGTTTTATTCTTAAATATATTTATATTTAAGAATTTTAATATTATTCACACTATAAAAAAAGCGTGATTTAATCATCACGCTTTTTTATCTTTCGTTATTTAAATTATGATCTTTAGTTTTCTTAGGAGTACGAGTTTGCTTACTATTATACTGCTGAGCCTTTTGCTTAGCTATTTGAATTTTTGTTACCAATGTTTTTGGAGTAATTTCAGTAAGCATTATTTGTTCCAATTTTAATATGTCTGGATAAACAAGATTGTAACCTTTTCGTGTTAAATGTAAAACTCTGTTTGCAGACTGATAGATTTCCTTTCTTAATTTATAGTTAACTGGAACAGGATTATTTCTACGTGTATGTATATGATCTAAATATTTCGCTGTTATTGGAAACATATTTTGAATTAAAAATGCTGCCGGAACATTGTCAAATTCACCTAAGATTATTGTATCACACTTGCCATACTTCTGAACCTTATTATTAAAAATTTTCTCATATTTTTTATATTTAGAACTCATAGGTACAACCCACAATAAACTTGTTTGTGTATCCTTAAAGCAATAATATGTGGGGCGAAAATTTCCATTTTCCTTATTCGCCATAAGTTTATTATCGTTTACCTTATTAAAATAAGAATCCTTTATGTGATACACATATCCTTCACTATAAATCATAACTTCTCCTCAATCAAAAAAGTAACCCTATCCACTTGAGATAGGGTTACTGTAATTTTCAAACCAGTCACTTATTATTCGCTAGTGGTGAGCGAAAAAATATTTTCGAGCCAGTCACTTATTATTCGCCAGTGGTGAGCGAAAAACATTTTCAAGCCAGTCACTTATTATTCGCTAGTGGTGAG
>ENA-OPXQ01000638-OPXQ01000638.1-human-gut-metagenome-genome-assembly--contig:-NODE-638-length-21944-cov-2.705149_pt1 | contig 21944 bp, 16 predicted proteins | sample MGYA00241769_ERZ502042 | MGnify/ENA primary metagenome ERZ502042 (study PRJEB25962, sample SAMEA2041934) | human gut metagenome | biome: human gut; feature: human-associated habitat; material: faeces...
CAGCAGACTTTTTTCATGCACCATACAGTGCTCATTTTTCATTACAGATCTGATGAAGATTATTCCGCACGGGACATAGCTTCTTCGTAATCTTTTGTGCCTTTCCAGATCTCATCTTTGTAAGGATTCTTCTTTAACTTCATAGAACGTTTGATGATCGCAGCGAATACAACAACGTTGACTACAATTGAAAGAACAGAGATCACACCCTGTGCTGTAGGATCTACTGCTGTTGGATGTGTAGCTGCATCCATGAATCCATCTGCGTAAAGTCTTGGGATAACTGCGAATTTACCCTGATCCTGGAATAATGGGAATACCTGGGCAAACATACACCATAATGCTAATGTGTTAGCACGGTTCTGAATCCAGCCACCTTTGTTCCAGAATGCTGCAGCAAATGTAGGTGCAAGTAATAATGCAACACCACAATACCAGGAATGAGTCGGAAGGTTTAAGTAAGTATACTGGAAGTTCCATACATCATAAGCTAAGATGAACATCCATGTCATATCCGGCCATAACATATCATCTTTTTTCTTAGATGTGTAGATTCCCCACCAGCCTGTCATACATAAGATATTGATAATACCTGCAAGACCATTGAGAACGTTCCACCATCCACCATATAACCATACGCCTTCAGATGATAACCACCAGCTTGTTCCTGTCTCTGCGAGTGCTTGTGCACCTCTGATGGCAGATTCGAAATCGCTGCATACTGCGATCAAAATGTTGATTGCTACGATGACAAATGGGAAAGCCTTAAACCACTGTGTTTTACCAATACCCCATTTGTATTTGAGCATCATAAAACCAATACATCCAGCTGTAGCTGCATATAACTTCGCATAGTGGAACCAGCTTGTCATATGTACATATGTATTGTTATTAAGTGCCCATTCAGCTCCCGCTGCTGCTGAAACGTAAATTGCAATAAAGTAAACTGTCAGAATGATTGGAAGAACAACGAAACATAACATTCCGCCGGCTTTTGTACGTCTGGCAATTTCATTTGCAAGTACGAGACAGGTAAAAACTAAAATCCAGCCAAGAAACTGCCATGCAGCTCCCTCGCCGTAAACCTGAAACAACAGTCCATGATTTAACATATTGTTTCCTCCCTCATAAAATTATTATTTCTGGTCATACCAGTGATTGTTATGATTTTAACACTTTTTTTATAAAGTTTCAACATTATTTACATTTTCATATACTTTTTGACAAAATTGTATATTATTTCCAATTGATTATTTCCCTTTTTTTTTGGGATTTCTGGAGAGACTCTTCCAAAATGTTTTCAAGGATATTCTTATTTTACCTGATTTTGCATCAAAAAAGATGTTCTGTGGTACAACCAGATCCACGAACATCTTTTTCCTTATACTATCCATATGTACAAGCTTATAGATATCAATCTCTCAAGGGTTATTTTTCATCCTCGATCACAAGTTTTCCTGCTGACACTTCCATAAATACACTCTCCGGATCTGCCTTTTTCATCGCAAGCAGTAATTCCCACAGATTGTGGATCTGATTTGCCAGCACACCGGACGCCTGAACCGCATACGGCAGCAGCATTGGCAGCTGGAACACACGGATTCCAAGCGGTGGAAGGAAGATCATGTTGGTCGTATGCACCTTATCTCCGGCAGTTTTGATCATCTCATAGGTGATCATCAGAAAATCCTGTCCCTTGTATTTACAGTAATAAGAAACATAACATTCATCGATCGTCCAGGATACACCGTCCTCCACTTCGACCGGTTTCTCAGATACTTCATTATTTTCTGTTGTCTGCACACTGATGTTCCAGTGAATTTTTCCATCCTTCGTATCATTGTACATCTCTGTCAGCATATGACTCAATTCTTCTGGTCTTTTCATTGTTTTTCTCCTTATGTTGTTCTTTTTCTATTTCTCCAACGCATGTTCCCCGATGCGCACTGCATGCACTACAAAACGTTTTCCCGTGGTAGAACAGGTCGACAGTGTCATAATATGATCGTCTTTCGTCACGTTCACTCCTGTATCATCATAGGACTTTTGTTTCATCTTATCAATAAATTTTTGAAAAGTATCATCCGGCGCAAAGCCAACCGTGTAAACTTCGTCGGTTTCCGGCACATCATAGTAGGCAAAAATCTGATAACGGTACGCACACTCTGATGTATAGATCGTAAAAAACTGATGATCTTTATAAAAATCCTCTGTTTTATATTTTTTCAGGCTGCCAAACATGCTTAAGTTTTTCATGTTGTGCCCATATAGGATTGTATGGTAATCCTGAAAATCCGGTGTGTTCATCCCCTCCATAAAAATACATCCGGCAATCGTCTGATTTCCGTAAATATCCGTGCGAAGATACTTCTCATCATCCCCGGAATATAAAACCGGATAACTGAGCTGCTCCAGATTATCAAACCGTATCCAGCCGATAATATCCGCATTGACCTGCTGAAGTTCTTCCAGCTTCACATCCACATCTGTATACCACCACGAATCATCCCCCTCTGTCTCCTCCGCCACTTCCGTATTCTCCGCTTTCTCTGAAATATAGTTTTCCTTTAATGCCTCATAGGTGTCGTTGGACTGTTTGTAATTCAAAAGATCCGGCACCAGCATAATGAGTGCTGCCACGATCAGCGCTGCGCCAAGAAGAAAAAGAAGAACCGTTGACCGGCTGCTTTTATTTTGTTTCATGCCCGTTTCTCTCCCACTTTACTCTGCTGTGCACGTAAAAAACTATCTGCACTGTTTTAGATTGTACCACAAAATGAGCAGACCTCATAGCCCCTATGAAAGTCTGCTCAGATGTTTTACCTTTTATTTAGTTGAAAGAAACCTGTGCAAGTGCGTCTGTGTAATTTGCAAAGCCGGCTGCCTGAACTGCACATGCAGAAACTTTAATATCGGTAAATGTGGTATTCTCTGTCACATTGTTTCCAACCGTTACTTCTTCAAAGATGGTAGAATGAGCGGATTTGGAAATCACATCTTTTTTTGCATATACTTTGTAGTCAATATTATTTAAGTTCTGTGCTGTTTTATAAGCGTCTGTCACATCTACCCAGTCAGAAGCATATGTGATCGTAAGTTCCGGGTTTTCATTCACGATTTTCGCAAATACCCATGCGTCCTGTGAATCATCTGCCATGTGTACGGTCGGATCTTTGTATACCACTTCTCCTGCAACCAGATCCTCGTACTTATTTTCTTTTACCGTCCACTCTCCGGTGCCATCAGCATCCACATACAGATTGCTGTTTTCATCTCTTGCCACTTTGGACTCGGATAAACCGCCTGTCAGCGGATCATCATCAAAGTTTACATTGCCGACGGTAAAGGTGTTGGTGACAGTTCCGGTTGTGCTCGTCAGGTAAGCAAATGTGCTGCCTGCGCCGATTGCACCGATCAGGCTGATCGCTCCAAGCAGTGTGACTAATTTTGTTTTCTTCATAATTTCTGATCTCCTTTTTCATTTCATGATAATCTTTTCATTCTTATGTACTTTCCATTCTGTAACTTGCGGTTCCTGCCTTATCAGAAACCGTTTGTTACGATACTGTTTTATCACTCAATGGTCACACGGCGGTCATATATCAGAAATTTCAGCAACTGTTCTTCATTCCGTATTTAAATTTTTCTTCTTATCCTCCTCTAAAATATCCGGGATGAAGTTTAAGAGGATCAGCACGATCAAAACACCGCACACCACCGCAATACCGAGCGGTGTCTTTGCATAAATGGAAATATATCCAAGATACGGGATATGAAATGCATACACCCCGACGATCTGCTGCCATGCAACGGGAGCTGTATCTGCAATATTATTGGCGTCTCCCTGTGTGACAACGGTCTGTTCCTCCTTATCCACCGAAATGATCCTGTGCGTCACCAGCGTTCCCGCCGGAAGCTGATAAGTGACGACTACTCCATCCCTCGCCTCACTCCCGGTAAAATTTTTATCGTAGACGATCGCCCCGACCGGGATCCCGGGTTCCATGCTGCCGCTTAAGACCGCATACTCATCATATCCAAGCATTTTCGGGACAAACAGAAAGCCTGCGATCACAAGCAGTCCAAGAAATACCACCATTGATAATACACTGCAAATTTTCTTTATCATTTTCTTTTGCGCCTTTCTGACTTATTTGGTTACTTCTGCAAAAAATCCCTTCAAAACCGGAAGTTCCACTTGATCTTTGGCCTCATAACTTCCGGCAAACACTGCCTCCTGATAAACCGTGATATCGAAATTTTTTGTCACATTTCCAATTTTTACTGCATCAAATAAATTATCCGTGTTCTGCCCCGGTGCAACCGGACTGTTGTAGTAAAACCAGCCGTCCGTGCCCTGATACCAGCCGGTTCCGTCACCGTCAGGATCATAAAGCGTACGCTCGGTCGCAATGCTGTCCGCTGCCTTACCTTTCTCCGAAAAAGCAGTTCCGTTCCAGGTGCCGTTTAACAGCGTCACTTCTGTCTGTTCCGGTGAGACCGTGATTCTTGCCCGGACAAACACATCTGAAATTCCGGTGTTTTTCACGCTCGGATTTTTTTTTACGGTGCTGCCTGCTCTGATCCCGCCCTCAAACTCTTCCTCGATCTCAGTTGCCACTTTTGCCGCCTGAAACGTATTGGTCACCGTTCCCGCTGTTGCTGTGATAATTGCAAATGTTGCTGCTGTTCCAATAATTCCAACAATCAGTGCAATTGTAATCACAAATATTTTTTTCTTTTTCCATATTTCTTTCATACACACTGCCTCCGATTATTTACGCACATCTGTTGTGGAATGATTATCAACATCTGTCGTGCTATTTGCTTTTTCATGGATCACAAATTGATTTTTCACGGCATCTGTATCCGTGAGTTTTCCATCGCTTCTGGTCTTATTGTTTTTGGCTGTAACATTCACATAGTCTGCCTGCAAATGTAAATCTGCCGCTGTTGTGACAAAGTCCTCTGCGTCAAAGCTGCAGGTCTCGTCTCTGCTGCGGATACCAACCGCAAATTGTGCGCTGTTTCCGGCAATCTGTGACGCACAGTTTGTGTCTGCGGTAAACTCTTTTAACGTAAAGCCCATCGTGTCAAGTTCTTCTACTTTATAGATTCCCTGCGCAAGTCCTTCCAGCGTCGTCTGCGCTTTCACATTGAACATTCCGGCTGTCGTGGTCTGATCCTCTGCGCTGTTCTCTCCAAACCTTAACGTCTTATAATAAACATCGCCTGTCGTCTGATTGGTGATCTTAAATGTAAAAATCGGATCCCCCTCACACGCTCTGATATCTTTTTTACTGATTTTCTTTGTGAGTATCAGCGTTCCTGTTTTCACTTTTACATCATATTTTCCTGCATAGGCTTCCCCGTCCGCGTGCGCTGCCTCCACCTGTGCCTCATTTTTATAGATCACACCGTTTAACGTGGAGTTTGCGTTGGAATCGTCTGTCGCTTCCTCCACCGGCAGAAATGCTTTTGCGTAATACGTGGTATCCTGTTTAGGTCTCTCTTTTTTCAGGTTTTCCTGCGTGATCTCCTCACGGCAGCCTTTGTCCGTATAGAACATCAGATACACCTGTGACATTCTGGCGCTGTCCGCATCTTTCATGCGCACTGCCGCATCATCTGCATAGTTTTCCAGATTTTCCCCGAGGAAAATCGTATCTGCTGTGTCTGTGATCTGATACGCAATTCTCACATTCACGGTCGGCTGCGGCAATTCCAGCTGTGTGCCGCCAAAGCTTAAAAAGGAATTCGGATTTACATTTGTAGTCATATTATTTCCACCCAGACAGGATTCTTTTGCCACGATATGGATTGTTTTCTGCCAGCCGGAGGCGCCGTTTTCCTTCGGCTTTACTTCCTGATCAAGCCAGCTGACCGTTGTTGTGCCATCCTCATTGACCGTCACCTGTGCGCCATCCGCTCTCAGACGTTGGATCTCGGCATCTGTCAGCTCAAATTCCGCATCAATAACGTCCGTCACCTGCACTCCGGTCAGGGATCTTGACTGTGTGATCGTGCTCTGGATGTTCTGAAAGATTTTGTTTAACTCCTCCGCAGTATCCGCCGTAAATGCACAGCCGGCTGATGCCACTTTCTCTCCCAGCCATGTGGCAGTCTCGTTATTTAAACCAAGCCCGACTGTGATGACCGTATAGCCTGCCTCTTTCAGCTTCACCGCTGATGCTTCTGTCCCCGTTTTGTCATTGCTGTCCGAAGGCTCTCCGTCGGAGAACAGGATCACATATTTTTTGTTGTCATCTTCTGCCTTCTGCAATTCGCTGTATGCATGCTCCAGTCCTTTCTGTGGAGAGGTACCGCCGTCCGCAAAAAGCGCATTGACGGACTTTAACATCTCATTTTTATTTACTTTCGAAAGACCGTGGTTTAATTTGCCCTCGGTACTGCTGTTCCACCCATTGCCAATGCCATAAAAGGTGGCGATTCCGACCAGACTGTCCGGTGATGTATCGGAAATACCTTTCACAAATCCGCTGGCGGCGTCTTTTAACGCAGAAATCTTAGACGTCCATGCTGCCATCACATCACTGTCTGAAATGCTCTGATAACTGCCGTCCACATACTTTTTCCATTGTCCGTCGATATATTTTACCGGATACTTCGCATACACATTACCGGATACAGCCGCCGTTCCCATTCCGACACTCTTATCGTACGTCCATGGCCACCAGCCACTCTTTTCATATTTATTCCAGTAGTACACTTTATTGATATCCATCTGATTCTTCACACTGCTGAATTCTCCGATGTCCTTTAATTGATTTTCACCGGACAAAATTTCATTCATCGAGCCGGACAGGTCAAATACCATCATGGCATCCACTGTCTGTATTTTTTCAACTGTGCTCTGCGAGGTTGCGAGCGAACTTGCGTCAAGATCGATCTGATACTCTCTGTTCTCCCAGTCCGTCAGTTTCACTGTCTTATGATATTCCACATCCTTCTCCGTAAAATCAACCGGCTCCTCCGGCGGGATATCCGGCACGTCGTCGTCCACCACTTTGATCACGTCCGCATTCGGAAGCGTAAACTTCATGTTACAGTTTGCCTTTCCTGCACCGCGCTCCATATATAAAATGGTCAGATGATGTTCTTTGTTTTTGTCTGTCCTGTCAATATATTTCCAGAGATCGACCGTATCTGTCAGAGCGTCATGGATACCGCCAAGATCGATGACCACCTGTTTTCCATCCAGAATCACCCAGAGATCATCATCCCCGGTAAAAGAATAGTTCAGTTCCCCGATATAATCTCCAAGTGTAAAGGTAACGTCATAGCGGAGTCCAAAATAAAAATTATTATTTCCAAATGGCAGGAAATCCGCCCCCGCAGTTGCTGCCACGTTGTCCTCTTTGTCTAAAACTTCTTTCAGTTCATAAGTGTCACCACTTTGTGAAAATTTTAACCTGTATCCTTCTTTTACTGTCAGTCCTTTTGTCCCTGCCGCAGCTGCTCCGTCTTTCGGAAAAACGCCCGGTTCATTCACACTGAAAAGAACTTCTTTGTAATCATCACTTAACCCGGTAACGATTCCTGTTTTTTTTGCATTTTCTCCAGTTCCTCCGGTATACACGTTGATATGCTGGTCGTCTGTGGTTCCGTTTTGACCTGTTTTTTTCGTGACGGTGTCATATTGATTTTCACTTAAATTCTGAGATACCGTTCCGACCGTGAAACGGTTGTCTTTTTGTTCAGACGGATAGTTGGAATCTGCATTGATACTCAGATCCGCCCTCTGCTGTCCGGCTGTGTCATAAGGGATCACCTCGTAGTCATAAAACGATGCCTCACCGATATAGTCCGTATTTTTTGCCTGATAAAAAACTTTTACAACACTGTCCTCATGGATCTCAATGTTTTCAAGTTCACTTTGGGAAAATGCTTCTCCGTTTACCTGCACATGATCCACATCCCAGTTTAACGCCTTATTGTAGTCGCTGATTTTTGCTCCCGGTGCCATCGTGCAGACATCATCGCTGTAAATTTTTGCACTCTGCTCATCCTGCGCCTGATATTTGCTGTTGTCATAATGTTCGATGGTCACGGTCACGTTGTTATCTCCATGATTGACGATGACATATTTTGAAAAATGATCCGTGCCAAATGTCACCTCGCCGTCGGCAGAAGTGTTCGCATTCATATCCAACATCTCATTTTTTGTCTCATCAAAATGATACACGCTCGCCGAATCGCCCTCTTTCACCTGCGCAAGCGATAACTGCACCTGCACGGTTGCCCCGGGCTCCACTTCTTTTCCATCTTTTACAAAGGAGATGTCATACGCCACAACCTCTTCTTTTTCTTTCGACTCGCCCTCCATCGCTTTATCGATGGATGCTTCCATTTCTGCTGTGACGGCTACCGGTGCCACGACAAGCTCTGCGCCTGCCGGAAGATCGGTCTCATTCGAAAGTGTCACGACCACGCGGACTGCGTCATTGGAATAGTCGAAGACGGTTTTTAATTCCGGTTGTTCTGTCTCCTCTGTGTTCTCCGTCTCCTCGATTGCTTCAGTCGCCTCAGTGCTCTCTGTGTCATCGGTCACTTCTGTGTTCTCGATTGCTTCGGTGCCTTCGACTGCTTCCGTGCCTTCGACTGCTTCCGTGCCTATTGCATTCCCGATGTTGTTGGTCACTTTCGTGCTCTCGCTGTTCTCTGTATTCCTGACTTTTTCTGTATTTCCTGTTCCGTCTGGATCTGACATTTTTCCTTCCTGCCCGGTACTTTCCTGCCCTGCATTTTTCGTCTCATTCAACATCTCTGTGGAAATTTCCGTAAAAACATCCGTGGTGTCTACACTTGTCGCATTGGTGACGGTCACATCGGATGTCAGCAAAGCCAAACATAACAGGAATGCTATCACTTTTTTTACACTCGCTGCAAATTTCATAGAATCCTCCTTACTTTTGCCCTTTGATCTACTGTTTTCTCTTCCAAAGATCTCATCCACTGTATTTGTTTAAAATATGTTCCGCTGTTTTCACTTTCTCTATATGGATCTTGATTTTCAGATTCCGGTAAACTTTATGATCCTGATAAAATTTTGAAATAATCCGGTTTGCGGCCAGCATTCCACCCTCATAAGTGCATGCAGAAAGCAAAATCACATACTGCGAATCACTGAACTGTGCCACTGCATCCCCTGGACGGAGCGATTTTTTCAATGTCTCCGCCAGATGCGGCATCGCATTGCGGATGCGGAACAGATCTACATCACTGACTCTGCTTCCGGTATACTCCCCCGCCTTTAAGGTCAGAAGCAGAATATATTCATTTTCATCAAAACGCGCTGTCTTTCTCACCTGAAGCCTGCAAATTTCCCGAAAGACCGGATACCCGCACAAAAACGCTCCCGCTGGATTCTGTTCTGCAATATCCTGATGTACCTGTGCAATTCCCTGCACATTTCCGCTTTTATTCTGTCTCAGTAATTTGTCATAAACGCCCTTTAATTTTGACAGTTCACAGATTCCGAGCTGCTGCTGCAACGTCCGGCATGCATTCTCGTACACTTCCAGGGCAGAACCAATTTTATTTTTTCCTGCCAAAGCCTTGATCAGATAACAATATAACTCTTCATCGAGACTTTCCTGCTGAAGTGCCTGACTGCAAAGCTGCTCCAGATTCTCATATTTTTCCGCGCGGACATAACATTCGCACAGATACCGGACGCAGTTTAAATACAAAGAGTGATAATAAGTATTCAGCATCATCACCCAGTGCATATCTGCAACTTTTGTCATGAAATCACCATGATAAAGTGCAAGCGCCGCTTTTAGTTTCTGGATTGTCTCACCCTCTGAAATAGGTTTCTGCTTTGCCAATTCAAACATTTGTTCGAATCGTTCTGCATCCACTGCCACTTCCAGTCTGGGATTCCAGCGATAGGAACCATGATCGGTCAGGATAAAGTCCTCTTCTCCAAAGTTTTTCTTCAGAAAGACTCTCAGACGATACATCAGATTTTTCAATGCACCTGCCGGATTTCCCGTTTCTTCCTCCTGCCACAGTGCATCTGCCATGTCATAAAAAGTCAGTGTCTGATTTCTGTGAATAATCAGATAAGCCAGCAGATTTATCATTTTGGGAGACCGTATCTCTTCCTCATTCACAATATGTTCTTCATCCCTGATCTGAAATTTTCCCAGAGTCCGAATCGTCAGCATGCAGTTCTCCTCCTCTTTTCCAGCTCTGACTGCCAGATTTTTCCTGTAAGTCTAACATGCATGCATTGCCATAAAAGTCGAATACCGTACCTAAAAATCCTGCTTACTTCGACCTTTTTCTATTTTTATATACAAGGAAAGCAATCAGTCCCGCAATAAAAACTGCTGCAATACCGCCGATCACCGGCACAGCCACCGGTACAGATGCTGCATCGATCTCCTGTGCTGCAAGGTCGGCATCTTTCCCGTCCACATCGCCGGAAACGGTGCTCTCATCCTCTGCTGTGTTTGCCAACGGTGTCTCGCTCTCTTCGATGTCGACAGCTCCATCATTCCCATCTCCATCCACCAACGGTGTCTGCTCCTCCGGAATTTCAACATTGCTATCGTCTACGGTCTGGTCTTCATTATCATCTGCCGGAGCATTTACCGCATTGTCCGCTGCATTATTTGCTGTATTGCCTACCGGCGCATTCACTGCATTTGACGCATTATTTACTACATTTGCAGTAAATCCTGTCGGCTGGGAGGTTCCGGGAACGATGACCGTCTCCTCAACCTCGTTCACAACTGTCTCTGTCCGTGTTGTGCCCGGAACCACGTTTGTCACTGTGCTGGTGATTGTCTCCACAGCCCCGGTGTAGCGATATTCAAACGTTGCCGTGTTCTCTTTCCCTTTTTCCAGTTTTATAATTTTACTGCTCTCTGTCGGTGTATAATCCGGAACAGTCACCGGAATGACCGTGATTGTTTCCTCTGCATTTCCATAGGTGATCTGCGGAGCCGCAATCTGTTCCTTTGTCTGACTGTCTATGAAACTCACCGTATAGGAAACCGGATCGATCAGACGTTTATAATCCAAAACATACTCTGTATTCCGCTCCACCACAGTTCCCACAACACCGTTAAAAGCTTTCAACCCATATGCTGCCTCTTTTTCATAGTGCAGGCAGTTAGAAAACCATGATGTCAGCCTTGCATCACTTTCCCAGCCAGGCACTGTGAAAGCAAGTGTATCTCCCTTTGCAACTTTTACCTTAATATAATTTTTTGTCACTTCCATCCCTTCGGAAACAGTGATCTTATCTATATCAAAACAAGCAATATTTCCTGCACGGAATGTCACTGTATACATTCTTTTTTCCACCACTTCTTTCTCTTCCGAAGCTTTCACCGTTGTCATTGGAAGCACCAGCGCCATGAAGATAAAAACCGTAAGAAAGCCCGTAATTATTTTTTTTACTTTTTTCATGACTTGCGCTCCACCTTTCTTTTTTTCACTGCGATACTAACAATCACTATACCTGCCACCAGAACTCCTGCAGATACTGTCACTGTCAGAGTATCTCCTGTCCTGACACCGTTTGCCAGTGGAACAAGCTGTTCTGCGACAGTCTTTGGAATCACTTTCTTTACAATCTTTGTCACCACATTGTCTTCTCCGCGCTCCGTCACATAATTTGTGACCACCACCGGCTTTCTGTCGTCTGCATAGTACGCCCGGAATTCAAATTCCATCGCACCGGCTGTGTGCGAATAATCAATTCCATCTGCGCTGTCCATACCCTCTCCATCTAAGGTCAATGTCACATAGACATCCGCCGACTCCCCCGGATCCAGTGCTGTCATATAACGATACTCATTCAATTCCGTAATTTCTGCTAAACCTTCGGCACTTGCCACATTTTCCGCATATCCACCGGCATCTGCATCCAGCAAAGATATCCTTCCGGTATCATTGCCGATCTCCACCTGAAACTCATATGCTCCGCCAGACGCTTTTCCTGCTTCTTCCAAAGCATCCGTTGTCTTCTGCGAAATAAAAAAAGATGCCTTATGACTGTTTTGATTCTCTATTTTAATGACAACGGTCCTGCTGTCTCCGGGTGCCATGCCATCAAAAGCACCGGCAAGTTCTGTCTTATCTTTTGTATACACAAGCTGATTTTCCTCTGTCAGCTGCACAGTCTGAATTTCCGCCGCACTGACCACCGATGAAAATCCACAAGTCCAAATAAGCAACAGAACGGCTGCCATGTTTTTTATTTTCATATGATCCAATCTCCTTCAACCGTTATCTTGTTTCTGAAACAGACAAAATCGTTCCATTTTCATCAAACTCCGGGAACACTCCAAGCTCTGCTGCGATCGCATCTTTTGCGTTATTCGCCTGAACTGCCGTAACTTCGTATTCTAACGTATAGACTGCATCTGCAAATCCATTTCCCATAGATTCCTTAAAATGAATTCCGTCCATAAAGTTTGTTGTCGTCTGCTCTGGAGCCAGCGGCTTTGTGTAGTACATCACCGTCTGCTCATCATCCTCATACCCGATGATCCAGTCCTGATTATGTACATAGATATCATCCGCCTCCCCTGCACTCACAAGTCCGCCGCTTTTTGTATCCCATGCATGATAAATGACTACTTTTACATACACATCATAACCATCCGGGATATCGTTTTGTACTGCCTTCGGCATGACGATCGTTTCCCCCGGCACGATCGTAACCGGTTCTTTTTCCCCACCGTCTGCCAGTGCCACAGGCTGATCCCCGATCACCGTGACTCCCACACTCTTAATGGAAATATTTGCCACTGCCTTTTCACTTTTTGTATTCAGAGCTGCAAGCGTTCCGCCAACCATCGTTACCAGGATCAATACTGCAGCGATTCCCATAAGCATGTATTTTTTCTTCACTCTCCATCTCCTCCGCTCATCCATTGAATTTTTTATAAACTCTTGTGTTATTATAGGTATCCCCGGTCACACAATGGTCACATAAATATTTTATGCAGCAGACCGCACGAAAAATGCACTTTGTTTCTTCACTTACGCAAAAAAACCTCCCGGCAGATTTGGGGGTGTTACCCGTATCTGCTCAGGAGGTATCCTGTCATTTCAAAAATATTGATTTTTCTTCACACTTTAAGCAATCATTTTACATCCACTATCTCACATAGATATTGGAAAGATTGTCTAAAATCTCTCCTGCAACATCCGGTTTATTCATCGTGTAAATATGCACATGATTGACACCGTTGGCGATCAGATCAATGATCTGCTCTGTTGCATATGCAATTCCCGCCTGACGCATTGCTGCCGGGTTGTCTCCAAACCTGTCTACGATCGCAAGAAATCTCGGTGGAACCATATTGCCGGACAAAGATGTGATACGTTTGATCTGGCTTGCGTTGGTGACAGGCATAATGCCTGCTACAATCGGAACATCTATTCCTTTTTTTAATGCCTTGTACATAAAATTGTATAAAATGTTATTGTCAAAAAACATCTGTGTGGTGAGGAACTCGCATCCTGCATCCACTTTCTCTTTCAAATGGTCGAGATCTTCAAAAATCGTTGCTGCTTCCGGGTGTCCTTCCGGGTAGCATGCACCACCGATACAGAAATCACCCTGTGCTTTGATATCTGCGATCAGTTCACTTGCGTGCTTGTACTGATCCGGCAGCGGAAAATCTGCATTTGCAGGAATATCGCCACGGAGTGCAAGGATATTCTCGATATTTGCTGCCTTTAACTCCTCAATGACAGATGCCACCTTTTCTCTGGTGGAAGAGGCACAGGTCAGATGTGCCAACGCCGGAATGTTATTGTTACGTACTTCCTCTGCTAGCTTTACCGTATAATCAGATGTTCCACCTGTTGCGCCGTAAGTGACACTCATATATGCCGGCTTTAATGCCGCCATATCTTTTACGATATTTTTATAATTTTCCAGCTGCGCACCCTGTTTTGGTGGAAAAAGCTCGCAGGAAATCGTCACTTCATCTTTGTTTAATAATTCTGTTAATCTCATCTTTTTGTTCCTCAATCTTCTTTCTTATATATTAAAAACTTCTCAGTTTATCCGTTCCATCATCCACCGTATTCTCGATTTTTCGTATCTCTACAAAATAGGAATAGTTATCGTTTACTTTTACTTCGCAGCGGTCACCTATTTTGTGTCCCAACAATGCTTTTCCGAGCGGCGATTCGTTACTGATCAGATTTTTCAGGGAATTGCCGCGGATGGTTGTGACAATTTTATAGGTTTCTTCCTCGTCATCATCCTCAAAATAGACCGTAACGGTATTGTTCATTCCGACTTCATCATCCGCAGAATCCGTAGAAATAATCTTTGCTGTCCTGATCATTTTCTCCAGATAACGGATACGGCTCTCATTCTGATTTTTGTCTTTTTTTGCTGCATGGTATTCAAAATTTTCACTGAGGTCGCCATGTGCACGTGCCTCTTTGACTGCTTCCAGCGCATTTTTTCTCACAACCAGCTTCCGATACTCAATCTCTTCTTCCATTTTTTTTATGTCCTGTTCGGTCAACTCGTCATACATGAATCCCAACCTCCATTTTCCATCTCTATCGGTACTGATCCTGTACCATTCTCATTATGATCTGCAGATCTGTCTCTTATAAAAACACCTGTTCTAATGCGATTTTCTCCGGCAGACAGCGTTCGATCGCACTCCCTTTCCGGCAGACAGACAGCCAGACATCACGTTTGACATTCCATGTTTTCAGATAATATTCTCCCACCTGTTCTTCCATCGTGGAAAAAGAATCCAAAGACATTGCGATCCCTGTTCCAACCGCCTTGATGTAGGCTTCCTTCCTCGTCCAAATTCCGGTAAAAGCCTCATCCGTCCAACATTTTTCCAGATATTTTCTCTCATCTTCTGCAAAAAAACGCTGTGCGATCTTCTGTTTTCCGGTGCGTATCAGCTCCACATCCACACCTACATCCTCTGTGCCAAAAACTGCTGCCACATACATGCCTGAATGGCTGAGGTTAAACATAAGCGGAAGCTGTTCTCCCTGTCCTGTCCCAAGATACGGCTTCCCATTTTTACCATAAACGAATCTTACCTGTTGCAAAGACCGTGTTTGTCCGGTCTGCTCCAACTCTGCTGCTGCAGGTGATCCCACAGGTATTGTCTGCGTGTAACCATACTGCCGCAGACCGTATTCCAATAACAAACCTGCCCCAAAGGCACGAAGCCTGTCATCTTCATTTTTACATTGTTTTATTTTCTGTTGTCTGGCGCAGCACAAAAACTCCCACAGCTGTGGTTGATCTGATCTGTCACGCAAGGCACTGATATCTGAATAAAACACGCGCAGTTTTTTTTGATTATCCACTACTTATGATGCTCCTGCAGAACTTCTTTTTTTCGCCTTGTGGAATCCCAGACATTCTGCACACGTCTGGTCACGATCTCCGGAATAAATGGTTTTACAATGTAATCGCTCGCTCCTAATTCCATCGTCAACACCTGTTGTTCTGTTGTATCATCCGCCGTGATGATCACCACCGGAATATTTAAGATCCTTGGATCATTCTTCCTTTCCTGCATAAAAGTCTGTCCATTCATGCCAGGCATCATCAGATCTAACAGGATCATATCCACTTTATAATTCTGTTCCTCTAAAATACGAAGTGCCTCTTCCCCATCTCCTGCCTGCAGGATACGGTAATCTGTTTCAAAAATACTCTCCAGCGATGCCCGGTTAATCTCCATATCATCCACGACAAGCATGATTTTCTCGTTTACCTCTTCTTCCATCAGTGCAAGACGGTACTTTGCAAGTTCATTGTCCATCTCCCGCTGGACCGTGATATCGTCAATGCAGCCAAAAATAATATGGCGTTCCCCTACCCTGTTAATATACTTCAGGCGGAGCTTGATCCAGATTTCCCTGCCAGACTCGAGAAAACGTTTCACTTCACATTCCGCAGTGCTTTGATTCTCCACAACCTGTGCAAAAGTATCCATAAACCTTTCTCTGTCAACATGATCAATGGATCCCTCAATCTCTTTGTGCACACGGTCTGTGTCATGATAACCAAACATGTCAAAATAAGCGTCATTTACACGCACCACTTCAATATTTCCGTCGCTGTACTCATAAATTGCGGCTGCCTGCATCATGTTGGAGAAAATCATTTCCATCTGCATATTCGCTGTCCAGATGGCATTCGTATCGTTGGATGTTCCTCTTGTCTCATCATCTTCAAAGTATGGCTGTTCATACAACAGCTTTTCATATTCTTTTACCGGCATTGGTCTTGCAAAATAAAATCCCTGCACATATTCGCATCCGATGCTGTGCAGAAACGATACCTGCTCTTTGCGCTCCGCACCCTCAGCTACGACCGGCATGTTCAGCCACTTTGCCATGCGGACTACCGATGCCAGAATGTTTTCACTCCTGCCATCATCTCCGGAGCCATCCAGAAACTTCATATCAATTTTCAGGACGTCAACCGCAATATCTTTTAGTACATTCAGCGAGGAATAACCACTTCCAAAATCGTCCATTAAAATAGAAAAACCTTTTTTCTGCAGCTGCTCCATCATCTCTTTGATCGCTTTTGGGTTTCCTGTATATGCACTCTCTGTCAGCTCTAACTGCAGCCATTCCGGTGGAATATTGTATTTTTCTGTCAGTCCACAGATCACATCCACAATTTTTGGATTATAAAGACTTACACGAGAAATATTGACGGAAACCGGAAATACTTTTCTTCCCTCATCTCTCCATCCCGCAAGCAGCTGGCATGTCTTTTCCCAGACATACTGATCCAGCTTCAGGATAAAACCGTTCCTCTCAAATACCGGGATAAATTCTCCCGGCGATATCATCCTGCCATCTGCTGTGATCCATCGCACCAAAACTTCTGCTCCTGCAATGGAATTTCGCTGAAGTTCATATTTGGGCTGCAAATACAGCACAAACTCTTCGTTCTTCAGCGCATTCTTCATATTGTTGATGATGTGCTGCTCCTTGATGATCTCCTCGCTCATCTCTTTTGTGTAAAAGAAATAGTTCTGGATATAATTTCCCTTACAGTTTTTAGATGCAAGATTGGCTTTGTCATACATTTCGTTGATGGAAAGATCACGGTTTTTCACAAGATATATCCCAAAGAAAGGCGTGATATCAAAATCCAGAGGATATTTTTCCATCTGATTCGTGAATTTCTTCACAAAGTCTGTGATCTCTTTCTCATTTTCATAAGAAAAGCATACCGCAAAAATATCTGCCTCAATTCTTCCATAAGTAATATAACGATATTCTTTTTCCACATTCTGCAGATAATCTGCCATATACTTTAATAAATTATCACCCTCATCCATTCCAAAAAAGGAATTGATCAGCTGGAATTTTTCAATATCGATCCTGATGAACACAAAATCTTCCGTACCGAAAATATTCAGCATATTTCTCGTATTATAAAAGAACTTTGATTTGTTCAAAATGCCGGTAAGCACATCATACTCCGCACGGTACTTTAATTCATCATCCACTCTCATCTGACTGCGCTCGATCACATTCTTTACACGAAAACGCACGATCATCGGATCATAAGGTTTCCGCATAAAATCCCATGCTCCGTATTCCAGACACTTGCACTCGATCTCATCATTGATGCCTCTCAACATCGCGATCACAGGTATATTCTGATATCTTACATCTTTGTGAAAAATTTCTAAGAGTTCCAGTCCGCTCATGTCCGGCATGATCAGGTCAAGAATGATCACAGTTACCGCCTGATACTTCTCCTCTAAAACTGCTAATGCATTCTGTCCATTTTCTGCTTCAAGCACGATATAATTGTCATTTAAAATTTCCCGCAATGCAGTCCTGTTATGTCTTGCATCGTCCACAATTAATATTGTATGTTTTCTTGTCATATGCCCTTGTGCCAGTCCTTCTCCATTTGTAGTGGTTTCAGCAACCTGTCAAATTCTTTTTTCTTCCGTACAAACCATATACTTATATGATAACAGACTTATTTTTTCTTTTCAATACAAGAATTTTTATCTGCCGTTTACTTAAAAATCCATGTAAGAGAGATACAGCTCCTCAAAATCATTTTCTTCTGCCAGATTGATGACATCTGCCATGGTCTGGATCTTTTCAAGTTCTTCTTTTGAAATTCTGCCAAGTAAAACCTCTTTTGTCCCTGCAAGAACGGTATTTCCGACCGGGATCGTTTTCACCTCAAGTTCTTTTGGGATCAGTCCAATCCCTGCCGCCTTTGTGATATCTATCTTAGTTCCAAATCCACCTGCAAGATAACAGTCGTCCACTTCGTCAAACGCAATACCCGCTTTTTTTACTAAAATATCCACTCCTGCGCGGATCGCCGCTTTTGCCATCTGAATTTCCCGGATGTCATTCTGCGTGAATTTTACTTTTCCTGCCAGCTCATATCCGGTGTCAAAATAAAGATCCGAATATGTTCCATGTTCATCGATCATCTGATGTTTCCGGAGTTCATACACCAGATCGATCATACCAGTTCCGCAGATTCCGATTGCCTGCTGCTTCTTCTTATTTTCTCCATCTGCTTCACCGATCACCTGAAATCCGGCTTTCCCTGTCTCCTCCATGAAAACATGTGAGATCACTCCCGGAATGCCCGCCATGCCACAGGAAATATTTCCGCCTTCAAACGCCGGTCCTGCAGACGTGGACGTCACATACATATGACGGCAATTTCCAAGCACCATCTCCCCATTCGTTCCAATATCCAGCAGCAAATGATATCCTTCGGATCTGTGCATATTCATTTTTGCAATGCCAGCCATGATATCAGCCCCTACAAACGCTGAAATCCCAGGCAAAATCACAACTTTTGTATCCAATTCTTTCATTCCAAGAAAATCTGCAGCACTGCCTTCCATCCATGAAAGGTCAACTGGCAGAAAAGGCGCCACTCCCAGCGTCTCACATGAAAATCCGCGAAGCAGATGACACATCGTTGTGTTTCCTGCAATCACGATCCTTTGTATCTGTTGTTCCGTTATCTTTTCTTTTTGAAGGAGCTCCCTGATCAGTTTCTGAAGATCCTGCCGGATACACCGTTGTATCTCCCACTTTTTTCCACCATTAGATGCAGAAATTCTTGAAAGCACATCCGAGCCATAAGCTCTCTGGTGATTAACGGATACGGCAGTCTGGCAGTCTGCTTCTGTTTCCAGATTCACAAGCAGTGCCGCCAGAGTCGTTGTTCCGATGTCGATGCAGATTCCATAAAGTGCATTTTCTGTTTTCTCTGCCGTTCCTTCTGCTGTATTTTTCAGAATTTCTTCTGTTCTCTGATTCTCCCACTGCGAAAGGACTTCTATCGTTTCTTCCAGTTCCGGAATTTCAACTTTGTATTCTTCCGTTGGATATGACTGGCATGCCAGACGATAGCCTTGCTCCAACTGCTTTTCCGATAAAAACTCTCTATCCTGCTTCGTCGGTTCTGTTGCTCCGCTTTTGTACCGCACAATACATTTTCCGCAGATTCCATTGCCATTGCATGGAGCACTGATGTATTCATTTTTTTCCTGTAACATTTCCAGAAGATTTTTCTGTTGTTTTGATCTGTCTATAATCATTTTTTCCTTCACCTTGAAAAAGCAACAAATCAGCACAGCTTCCTCGATGGAAACAGTGCTGATTTTTATATTTTATAGTTTTTCAACTACGACTTTGCAACGTTTTTTACAGAATGCAATTCCGTATGCAAGAAGATCGTTTCGTCCATCCTCACGGAGTTCTGCGTCATATCTGTGATTCTTAATCTGCTCCATAGCTCGTTCACACGCCTTGTCAAGTTCATTCATGGAATGTGCGTATTTCAGTTCTATCACGATTCCAACATCTGGATTCTTAGGCTTAAGCAAAATATCTGCATATCCATCACCAGATTCTCTATTCGATTTAACCGCCCAGCCCGAATAATTTTTTAAAATACCGATCAGAATACCATGATAAAAAATCTCTTTTTCTTCGTTTCTTGCTTTCGTATCTAAAACGCTGATTGTTTCGCCAAGAAACATTGTAAGTTCCCGCTGGATGTCATCTGTCTTTCCTTCAAGAAAACCCCTGTTGATTTTTTCCGTAGATGCGTGGTCATTCGCAACTACCTGGTCAAACCAGTCACGGATTTGTAAAAGAAAGACTTCCCTGACTTCCTTGTTTGGAATGATCAATCTATACATCCCATTTTCTACATCACCATTTTTTGTGAGATATCCGGTTGTAAAAAGAACACTCCACAAATTATTAATGCTGTTATCAATCTCATCGTAGGTCAGATCCAAACGGATTCTCTTTTCGACTGCCTCTCCCACAATCAATTGTTCGATTTCATCCTTTGTAGTTTTATCTGCCATGTCGATAAATCGTTTTACAAGATCATTTCCACTACTGTTAATCCAATATGCCTTTGGCTGCGATTTAGCCTCACTTACCAAATCGTCAACATAATTGATTACATCCCATGGGCAATAAATATCTGCATTACCAAAACGATAGCCATCATACCATTCCTTCACTTCTGTGAAATGTTTCTGCAGATTGTAGTCTTCCAGCAGTTTTTTTACTTCTTCATTCGTAAAGCCGAATTCTTCATCATATCGAACATCATCTGCCGAATAAACCTTAAAATTATTCAAGCCAGTAAAGATGCTCTCTTTGGAAACCCGAAGGCATCCTGTTAATACAGCAAACTGTAGAAAATCATTTGTTTTAAGTGCTTCACCGAACAATCCACGAATAAGTGCCACCATTTCTCTATAATAGCCATGCTGAAAGGCCTTATCAAGTGGAACATCATACTCGTCGATCAAAACAATCGTTTTCTGACCATAGTGTTGATATAAAAGTTCTGAAATTTTCTTAAGTGAGAATTTCAGCTTCGTTGCAAGAGTAGTTTCCTGTTCCCCTTGAAGTGAAATCAAATCACGATATATATTCTTTTCGTCATTGTCCAGTCTGCTACTGTTCAGCAAGAACTTAAATCGTCTCACCTCGCCAGCAATCAACTCACACAGGGCAGACCGTGCTTCTTCAAATGTTAGTCCATCTACACCTTTGAGAGACAGAAATATAACAGGATACTTTCCCATATATTCCTTACAAAGTTCTTCATTCTGCGAAATATAAAGGCCATCAAATAATGCTGTGTCTGTTCCAATCTCGAAAAAGCTCTTAAGCATACTCATATTTAAGGTTTTTCCAAATCGGCGTGGTCTGGTAAATAAATTCACTTTACTCCAATTTTCAAGAAGCTGCTCTACCAATTTTGTTTTATCCACATAATAAAAGTCTAACTTCCGAATTTCCTGAAAGTTCTCAAAACCGACTGGAAGCTTTTTTAATTCCTGCATATTTTACACGCTCCTCCGAAGCTTTAGTCTTAGGATTGGGTTACATACAGCAAGGTAGACCTGTCCTAGTGTGGTTTAATTTTACCATTTAGTTTGACAAGTATCAAGCCGATAAGTCGTTGCTAAACAAAAATAACACCGATTTTCATATGTTAGTTTCTTTATGAACAAAAGCAAACGGGGCATTTAAATGAATATTCAAAGAATCCGAGATTTGAGAGAAGATTCCGATTATACACAGGAATATATTGCAAAGCTGCTGAATGTAAACCAGCGCACTTATTCCAGATATGAAAATAGAGAACATGCAATTCCACTTACAATACTTTCTTTTCTGCAGACACACAAAAAACCTTCTCCAAAGAATGCGTACTCTTATTTATTGCTGATAGCTGCCTGAGCAGAGTACACATTACATGGTGTTACCTTAACCATTATTTGTAGTGCACAGCTGTATTGCAGGTGCCATAGTTGAAGGGGGTAATGCTGAGATTTAAACTCTCTTCTAAACTGGAATTTCTATTTGTGTTGCCATGTCATTACATAATCTTTTTCTCCGGT
>ENA-OPXQ01000641-OPXQ01000641.1-human-gut-metagenome-genome-assembly--contig:-NODE-641-length-21901-cov-2.696558_pt1 | contig 21901 bp, 18 predicted proteins | sample MGYA00241769_ERZ502042 | MGnify/ENA primary metagenome ERZ502042 (study PRJEB25962, sample SAMEA2041934) | human gut metagenome | biome: human gut; feature: human-associated habitat; material: faeces...
TAGAGCCAGTGCAAAACCCAGTATTACTTATAGCGGTACTGTTTTCTTGCTCAATTCTTCGGGCATTCTTTTGAGTCGTGATATTTATATAGAGGAAGCATGGGGAGATTGTGGATATGGTCTGCTGCCTGGCGTGTACTATCTGGTTGCTAAACCTAATATCTATGAAGGGTATAAACCGGTGGATGCGGAAGATGTTACTATTTATGTAAAGACAACCCCTCGGGAAGCAGGTGAAGATTTTTACAATCCGTTTGAGCTAGGGACATTTGGTGAGAATTTCGCGTTGACCGAATTTATAAATACGGATCCGTATCAATGTGATTATAATGCCAGTGACAGCTATTGGGATAATTATTTTCGGCATGATCTAATTTATCGTTTCACGCTGACGGAGCCGATGGAAGTTTGTCTGGATGATGATGGAACTGAGTGTCCTAAGAAAGAAGATTCTTACAGTGTTCACCTTCTTTCTGCTTTACATAATCCTGTTGTTCCCATCCGCACGCAAAAGCTTGGTACAGACTACGAACTGAATGTGTATGACTTGGGGACGGGCACTTATTATATTTATATTTATGTTGATGCACCTATTTGGGGAGTCAATTATAAGATGCACCTGAGCGGGCGGACATACGCTCCCGGTATTAGTTTCTCTCGTCCTATTGATATAGGCAGCCGGGCGGACAGCTTTCAATATACGGATGTTCAGAACTCGGAACTCATGTCCGGCAACTTTCCGGAGAAAGCCGGTAATGAAGTTTTCTATCGGTTGGAGATTGAAAACCCGATGGAACTAACCGTCGATAATTGCGGTTCGGAAGTTGCGGACACCTATTTGCAATTGTTTTCTCAAACGCAGGAGTTACTGTATTCCAATGATGATTCGGATGGTGACGGAACTTGTGTAAATGCCAAAAGTGCCCGCATCCATATACCCGTGTTGTTTCCGGGCGTCTATTATATTGTGACCGACGCAGAAGAGAATGGGAACATTTCCCTATCCGTGAACGGGCAGCTTCTTGCACAAACGGGAGACACAAAAGCATTTGCTATCAACGCCGGGACATATAAGGCAGGGCTCTTCTTTTCCGATACTCGAGATACCTCTATAGACTATACGGATGCTTATCCGGCAAAGCCTACGAATGACGTATTTTATAAGTTGGTATTGCAAAAGGAGATGGATGTGGTGTTCAGTCATTGCGGTTCGGAACTGGAAGATACCTATATGAGCATCTTGAATGAATCCGGTGAGCTCCTTTATAGCAATGACAATTATGCGGGAGAAGGTCAGTGTGAGAATGAGAAACATGCCCGCATCGAGGTCAAGAAACTTCCTTCAGGCACCTATTATGTTGTTTCGGAAGGCAGTGTCGATAACGGGCGGATTACAACAACGATAGAGGCACCGAACTTTAGTGACGCATTGTGTACGACCGAGGGCCAGCCCTGTGTGATTACCCTGACTCCCACTGTCGCCACAGATGATCTCTCCCGACTGCAGACCCGTGATTATCTTCGCGAGATACAATATTTTGACCATTTCGGCAATCCTTCCCTGCATATTTCTCACGGTGCCACTCCTTATAGGACCGACCTGCTCACATTGCAGGAGTATGACGGAATTAACCGCGAGTCTAAACTTTGGCTTCCGGTAGCAGAATCGACTGCCGGCGGTGCCTTTCTTCCATCCGCAGAAGTCAGTGAGGCCGTTTGTAAAGCAAGTTATTACGAGAAAGACAGCTCTCCTTTCAGCTATCCTGAATATGATAGTTCTTCATTGAACCGGATTGTCAAGAAGTATAGTCCCGGATCCGCCTGGAAAAACCATCCGGTCAAAACAGACGTGTTGACTAACATCGGAAGTAAAGATGCTGTTGATCGGGTCGACAGTTGCTTTATTGTGTGTCGCTATAGCATAAAGAATAACAGTTTGGTTTGTGCGGGTGAATATGATGCCGGAACATTGGAAGTGGTTCGCACGATAGATGAAGATAATCATGTGAGTTATGAATTTAAAGACCAGGCCGGTCGCATAGTTCTCGTTCGTCAGTCTGATGATAATCAACTATCTTATGATACGTACCATGTTTATGATAACTATGGCAACCTGTGTATGGTGTTGCCTCCGATGGCAGCCGATTATTTTTTTGATGAAGGAGAATGGTCTGAAACGGCTCCCGTTCTTCAGCAATATGCCTATATTTATCATTATGACAAATATAACCGCTGTATCTACAAGAAACTTCCGGGATGCGATCCTGTTTATACCGTTTATGACGCTGCCGACCGCCCTATTTTTACCCAAGACGGTGAACAGCGTGAACGGAACGAGTGGAGTTTCAGTATTCCCGATGCTTTCGGGCGGACAGTATTGACCGGAGTTTGTGCGAATACGTTGGATTATGCTTCCAATCCTTTGGATACTATCGTCGTGTATGCCGATTGGGCAAATGAAGAGAACGGGTTGAAAGGCTATCAATTGGAAGGTATAACCTTAAATTCTCCGAGCCTCCTGTCTGCCAACTATTACGACCACTATGAGTTTTTGGGCAAGAACGGCATCCCTAATAATATAACCACTGTTTACGTAGAGGAAACAGGCTATGGCAAGCGGAATGCAGGTGGTTGTAAAGGGCAGCTGACCGGGGTTTGGACATCGCTCCTCTCTTCCCGTCCGGGTACTTTTACGTATTCGGTAATGTATTATGACGACCGTTACCGGATCATCCAGCAAAGGGGTAATAATGAGTTGGGTGGTACGGAGATTGTCCATACAGCTTATAATTTCTCGGGAAATCCCTTGGAAGAAAAACGTATACATACATTTCCTGGCACTGGACCAACCGTAGAATTGCACCGGCATACGTATGACCATGCCAACCGTCTATTGAAGACTAGCTATCAGTTGAATGATAATACTCCTATTGTTTTAGTAGACAATGTGTATGATGAGATAGGTCGTTTGAAAACAGATAAACGTAATGGTGTATATGAGTTACGAACTGATTATGCATATAATCTTCGTTCATGGGTAAAAGGCATTAATGGTCCATTGTTTAATCAGACGCTTAACTATCAGGAAACACTAGAGGGAACTACTCCCTGTTATAATGGTAATATCAGTCGTATGTGTTGGCGTAGTGGCGAAAATGGTATGGCTACAGTTATTGATCCGCAAGAAAAGGGTTACAGTTTCACTTATGACGGTCTCTCCCGTTTGAAAGATGCTATTTATGGAGAAGGTACTAACTTAAAACAAAACCGGAACCGCTTCAATGAGCAAATAACTGGCTATGACAAAATGGGTAATATCTTGGGTTTACTTAGATATGGTCAAACCGATACGGATTCTTATGGTTTGGTTGATAATCTGAATCTGACCTACCATGGGAATCAATTACAGTCTGTTTATGACAATGCCACTAACTCTGTATTTGGTAACGGTATGGAGTTTAAGGATAATGTCAATGAAACGGTAGAGTATGAATATGATAAAAATGGCAATCTGACCAAAGATTTAAACAAAAAGATAACTGGAATTCAATATAATATCTTAAATTTGCCTAGTCACATTAGCTTTGCTGACGGGAATAGTATTGAATATGAATATGCTGCAGACGGCAGGAAAGTCCGTACCACGCATACTATAAACAATAACGTCACGTCCACCGTTTATTGTGGCAATGCGATCTATGAGAACGGCACTCTGGAGATGTTGTTGAATGAGGCGGGTTACTACAGCTTTCAGGACAACAAGTTCCATTTCTACATTAAAGATCATCAGGGAAATATTCGTGTGGTTACTGATGAGACAGGTAAAGTCGATGAAGTGAATGATTATTACCCTTTTGGTGGACTGATGTCTAATGCGAAGAATGATATGCAGCCTTATAAGTATAATGGTAAGGAGTTGGATCGGAAAGGCGGATTGGACTGGTATGATTATGGAGCAAGAATGTATGATGCAACATTGGGAAGATTTATGAAGACTGATAGATTTTTAGAAAAGTATGTTTCTCTATCTCCTTATCAATATGGAGCAAATAATCCAGTGAATAATATAGATATAAACGGAGATAGTATTTGGTATACTTTAAATGACAATATTGTGACTATGCATGTAACTGCCAAAATATTCAATAATTCAAGTGATAATATAAATATGAAGAGAGCTGCCAAAGATATAGTTTCTGATATAAAAAGTACTTATGAAGGAGAATTTGAATGGAGTGATGGCAAAACTTATAATTTAAAGGTTGATATGGATCTCAAAGTGGGTAACCATTCTATTTTCCGCCTTGACATAAGTTGTTAGCCGCCATATCTTTGCGCCGTAACCTTTAACAAGAATGATTATGGCAAAAGAAAAAGTAAACTATCAGGAGGTATATGACCTCTACCAGTTATGCAGCGAGACCAAAGATCTTCGAGAGTTCTGTGCTGATTATGGTGTAAATTACGACAAGTTCATGAACTGGCAGCGTCACCAGTTGTGGAGTGAGAAGTTAGGCAAGACAGTCCAGGTTGAGCAGCCCAAGGTTGCCAAAGTCCAGATAACCGGGAAACCATGCAATAGTCCAACTGTGAAGTTGGACGTGAAACATCCTGAAGGTGAACCACCAATAAAATGGATCAAGTTACAGCTGGCGTCTGGCGCAACACTGTTCCTGAGAAACACCACCGTTCTTGATTTGAGCCTGTTGCTTAATAAAATGATAGGATGATATGCTTGGACTGAGTGCTAACCTTAACTATTACCTGTTTAACGGTAATGTTGATTTGCGGAAAGGCATTTTCCGTCTGTGTGAGAGTATAAGGGAAGAAATGTCCCTTGACCCGAGCGATGCGTCCAATGTATATATGTTCATGTCCCGGAACCGAAAGGTTGTGAAGATACTTCATTACGAACGCGGTTTTTATGTGCTTTACGAAAAACGTCCTGTTATGGGCAAATTCAAGAAACCTGTATTTGATGAAGTCTCCAGGTGCTACCGGATACAGTGGTCGGACATGGCTTATCTTACGGAAAGCATTGTAGTTGACAAGATGTACGTTAGTCCGAAAGGCTAATATTAACATACTGATTATCAACAGGATAGTATAAAAAATAAACGGTAAAAAGTTTGCGTAAGTGCCTGATTTTTCGTACCTTTATATCATGATTGATGAAAGAGCATACGAGTTACTTTGCTGCCAGCTGGGTCTGGCGAATGAGGAAAAGGCAGGTCTTCGCAAACAGAATAAAGAATTGATTGCGAGGCTTGAGTCTATTGAAGAATCCAACAGGGAGAACTCTAAAAATCTGATAGATACCATCAATGATCTCAAAGATACCATCGAAAAGCAGTCAACCACGGTTGAACATTACAGGAAAGAAATGGAACTTATGAGAAAGCAGCTTGAAGCAAAGGATGAGGTGAACAGGATGCTGGCAAACGAGATCTCCAATCTCAGACTTCAGCTTGAGGACAGCAGGAAACACCGTTTCGGCCGTACTTCCGAGCAAAGAAGGCTGTTGAACAACCGTAATCTCGACAAGTCCGCTCTGGAACAATCCGAGTATGACGGTTCTGACAGGAAGGATGATAATAATAAGACCGATGATAACGAAACCGGCAGCAATACCTCTTCCGGCAACATACCTGCCCAGAACAGCAAACCTTCAAGGAGAAAGGAAACCGCACCACGTGCCGGGAAAACAAAATTGAAAGTTGACAAGGTGGTAGTACATGAAGTGGACGAGTATTACACGCTTCCAGAAGGGGGACGGTTTATGAACCGCAACGGTATGCCTGATGTGTGGGAATACAGGGTCATAGAACATGTAAGGGCTTATAACGTGGAGCATGTTTACAAGGTGGCAAGGGTAAAGCTTGCGGACGGCACTTTCACAAGCACCATGGAACATCCGCTGAAAAACCTTGGAGGTATCTTCTCTCCTGAACTGCTTGCCCGTCTGCTTTGTCTGAAATATGACTTCAGCATGCCTGAGAACAGACAGATAAGACTGCTTGCAAGAGAGGGTATCCACATAAGCAATACCACGCTGAACAGCTATATCCATAACGGAATCGCCAAACTAAGGGAGTTCATGGAAGATGTCTTCAAGGAGTTTGTACAGAGAGCTAATTACCTTATGGTTGATGAGACTACTGAGCTTGTTGGAGTGGAAACAAAGGAAGGTAAGGCTTACAGGAGAAAGTACTTATGGGCTTTCTTTGCCAAGCATATTAAGATGGTCTATTATCACTATAATAACGGCAGCAGGTCGTCCGATGCGGCAAAATCATTCCTGGAATATTTTATGGGAACCATATCCACTGACGGATATACGGTTTACAGGATGTTTGACGGAGACGACTCAAAGGTGCTTCATATAGGATGCTGGACGCATTGTAGAAGGTTGTGGGTTGATGCCCTGCCTTCAGACAGAACAGCGATGGACATAATAGATCCTATCGGTGAGATGTTCAGAAATGAAGACCTGTTCCGTATGATGAAACTCAGCGGTGAGCAGATTAAGGAAAGAAGGCTTAAGCTAACAGGACCGATTCTTGAACGTATCCATCATAAGGTGGTCATTATGATGCAGGATGCGAAGATTATGGCTAACGAACTGATGAGAAAGGCCGTGAACTATACGATAAACCAGTGGAAATCCTTGAGAAATATCCTCAAGGACGGTTCAGCAGAAATCTCGAACAACCTCTGTGAGCAAAGGATGAAACCTGTAAAGCTGCTGCTCAAGAACTGTATGAACGTTGGCAGTGAGGATGCGGCAGAAAACTCTGCATTCACCTTCTCTCTGATAGAAAGCTGTAAGTTGAACGGCATAGACCCTCAGAATTACCTGAAACACTTGTTTGAATGTATTCTTCATGGTAAGGACTGCGACAAGAAGGCTCTTCTGCCATGTTTCTATAAACCGGAATGTTAAAACAAAAATATTTTCTTACGGGCATTTTTATTTTATCGGCTGAAAGACAGCCGATAAAATTGGCGTGGCGGAAAATAGTATGGTTACGTTTATAGCGATTCTCTGTTTATACAGAACTAGGAAGGGGGCTTACATTACAACTGTCTCAAATCAAACGCATAACTATAATCAATCAAGCTATGCTGTTTTTCATTTTGGCGCCACGCTTCTTCAGCATGACTCATTTCTGAAATTTCATTAGCCTTACTCTTCTCAAAATGAACTAATACACATTGTAAAACCTCTAATTCTTCAACTGTAAATAAAGACTGTTCAAATTGCTCAACAGTTGTAATCATACTTCCAGAATAACCATTTCCCAAATTTATGATTTCCTTTTTTAATCCGTCCAAGTTCTCATATATAGTACTATAACGCACAGGAACAGGTCCATAACTTATAGCTTGGTATTGTAACCCGCTAATACCTTTACCATATTTCTTATAGGAAAGAAAATCCGAATAAAATAATAATTTATTTAGCTTTGTTTCAAAAACTCCTTGTAATGCAGATGCAAAAAAGACAATAATCTGCTTAACCTTCTCGGGAATGACAGAAGCATACCCATTCATACTTGAACGTAAAGACAAATGGTTGTGAAATATAAATTCATTTATTTTATTCTCAAAACAGGAATTATTTAATAACAGTTCCTTTACCCTTTTTTCAATTTTAAGTATCTCATCATTGGGAAACTGATTTTGAGCAAGTTTCAGAATTTCCAAAAAGAAATGAGGATCTTTCAAAGCTGAAATCATTTTCCCATTAGACACACTAGGCATCTCTCCTTCTTCGTATTTTCTATATTGGTTATCGCCAAAACCTAAAAGTTTAGACATTCGAAGTGCAGATATACCATATAATTCCCGGACTCTTTTTATTTCATCCGGAAATGGTATCGCATATTTCTGACGATACAAATTATAAACTTGATTCATATTCAGTTGATCAAGTTCAGTTGTAGTAAACTCTTCATTTGTATCCTTACATCTATAAAAATGATATACTATCTCAAAATTGTCTTTTCGAAATTCAAATGATTGCTTCTCATGACACAATGCAGCGTCACCACCTGTAAACGGACTTTTCATAACTTCTACTTTTTATTTTTGAAAGGATGTTCTATTTTTCTCTCTGCCAAATGAAAGGAGACACAGATTGGAGAATTTGCTCCAGTACCTTTACTTATTTTGATATAAACCTCCTTTTTATCTACGGACTTGCCAAACTCCCAAAGTTCTCCCATATAATTCAACTTATCTTCCGTAGGACCTTTATAATAGTCCTCAACTGTCAAAGACATTATTATCTTTTCACGCATAATTGCCGAAATCTCCAAATCAAGCAAAGCTTGCATATTCTTCTTTCTATCTATGCGAAAGATAATCCCGAAAACCCTAGCCTTATCTTTAAATTCTTTCAAGAATTTATCGACTGTTTCTATATCCATATCTAAAATATCTTTATGCAAAGATATGAATAATGTAGTATACTACACAACAAACATTCAACTTTAAAGTTGAAAAAGAACTATTAAAAGACTATATATTCAAGATATATTGATATTAGTCCGAAAAATTCAACTCGAATCTATTTTCCTACCTTTACAAAATTAAACATCATAAGAATTATAAAGATATGACGATTCCATACTAAACTCGAAATATTTTCACTACATTCACAGCATGAAATGCAGAATTATACTCGAACTATTAGTAATTCTCTTTTTTACAGGATGTTATAACAGAGAACAGATTTCCCGGCTTGATGAGGCGGAAGCACTGTTACAAAATAAGCCGGATAGTGCCTTAACAATATTACAACAACTCAAATCGGAAGGCGGCCAGGCTGAACAGGCCAGGTATGCGTTGCTTTATTCAGAGGCTTTAGACAAAAATCACATCAAAGTAACCAATGATTCGCTCATTCGCCAGGCTTGGAGCCATTATAAACATCATCCCAAAGATTTACGCCGCCAATGCAAAACTCTCTATTATTGGGGACGGGTTAAACTGCGCGCAGGAGACAAACCGGGAGCGTTACGTCTTTTCCTAGAAATTGAAGAGAAACTGAAAGATACCAATGAGCCTTATTATGCAGGACTTTTATACAGTCAAATCGGTGAAGTGTATTATGACCAAATGAACTATAGCCGGGCTTATCATTATTTTCGTGAAGCTCGCAATAACTTCCGGCAGACTGATAACACTCGTGAAGAAACAGAGGCAACTCTCGATATGGCAGGCAGCCGCAACTTTCAATTCAAAAGATATGGAGAAAGCCATGCGACTCTATTCTGCCGCACTCGATTTGGCTGATGAGCACAAGTACAATAAGCTAGCCAAAGCCAGTCTCACCAATCTTGCTTCTCTCTATGTGGTGTCAGGCAAGAAACAAATTCCTCATGACCTATTGCAACGCATCGAACTCTCTGCCCGGCAAGATACGTTATACGGATACCATACATTAGTAGATGTGAATCTACTAAAAAACCGTATAGACAGCGCACGCTACTATCTGGCACTTGCAGAAACACATTCCACCGATATACGTGACATGGCAGACCTGCAATACACCGCTTATCGGATTGAAGCGCAGGCCAGAAACTTCGAGAAAGCGACAGAGAAGATACACCATTATATCTATCTGACTGACTCGCTGACACGTTCAAATATGCAATTCTCCGCCGGTATGGTGGAACGTGACTATTTCAAGGAACGCTCCAAATTTGCCGAATACCGGATGAAGAACCGTACTACCTGGGAGATTACCATAGCAAGCGTAATTTTTCTAATAATAGGGGTAGCATACTACATCATCCGTCAACGTCTGCGCCTGCAACGCGAACGTACCGACCGCTACCTGCTATTGGCGGGAAGCCAACGCCCAATACAAAACCCTGACAGAACATATGGAAGGACAGCGCAATGCAGAAAGCCATTTAAAAGGTTTGATAGCTTCACGATTCGACATCATTGACAAACTGGGAAAGACTTACTATGAACGTGAGAATACCGCATCGCAACAAGCAGCCATGTTCCACGAAGTGAAACAGATTATCACCGATTTTGCAGAGAACAATGCAATGTTGCAAGAACTGGAACTTATCGTAAATACCTGCCATGATAATGCAATGGAGAAGCTGCGGAATGAATTTTCGTCAATGAAAGAAGCTGACATACGACTGCTTTGTTATATTTTTGTAGGTTTCTCTCCACAAGTAATCAGTTTGTTTATGAAAGATACGGTAGCTAATGTATATGCTCGCAAGTCACGGCTCAAATCACGTATCAAATCGGCAGAAACGGCCAATAAAGAGTTGTTTTTAGCACTTTTCGGATAGGTATTAGACCTGTGTTAGAAATCTTAGAATACATCTTTCATAATTCATTGAATATCAATATACTTTAAATCAAAGTGTTAGATTTGCGAGATTGCATCACAACCCGAATTTGATGCAATCTTATTACTTTTGCATTCGAAAAATTAGAAAAAAGAAAAGATTATGAAGAAGATTGTTATTCTATTAAGCGCCATGCTTTTCATGGTAGCATGCGAAAAAGGAAACGAAGAAATGAAAGAAGCAAAAGTAGTGGTATCCGTTTATGATGAGAATGGAAAAAATGCAACGGGCGTTCCCGTAAAAATGTATAATGAAAAGGATTATAAGGTTTTTGAAAAAGATAATTTAACTTTGCCAACTGCAATCATACAGACAAATGAAAGTGGTATGGCCACCTTTGTACTGCCACGAGAGGAATGGTTTGCAACGCAGTCGCAACGGTTCCTGACATTCGTGGTACAAGAAGGGGGCGGCCCTAACAACTATCAGATATGGTCTTCCGGCAAAACCGTAGAAGCCGGAAAAGCCGTAAAAGTAGAAATACGTTTAACCCAATTCCCTAACTAAGCCTTTATCACATGAAGCAAACTAGACTTTATATAATAACCGCACTTTGTCTGCAAATGTTTTTGGGAACAATATTACTAAGTTGCAGCACCGAAAATGACGAATACAGGAAAGATTCACCTTCGGCAGCAAATCCTGTTGAACCCATAGAGGCTTCACTTGAAGATTTCTTCATAGAACAGCTACCCTCAAAAACAATTTATGCATTAGGAGAGAATATAGACTTAACCGGCCTTAACGTGACAGGCAAATATGATGACGGGAAACAACGGCCTGTAAAAGTTACCCCGGAACAGATCAGCGGTTTCTCTTCATCCACGCCTGTCGATAAACAAGAAGTAACCATCACACTGGAAGGAAAACAAAAAAGCTTTTCTGTTCAGGTTTCACCCGTCCGTATAGAAAACGGAGTATTGACGGAAATATTGAAAGGATACAATGAAATCATACTTCCCAATAGCGTGAGATCAATCCCGAAAGCTGCCTTCAGCAACAGCCAAACAGCAAAGGTAGTACTCAATGAAGGATTAAAATCGATTGGAGATATGGCTTTCTTCAATTCGGCCATTCAGGAAATAGTATTTCCATCAAGCCTGGAACAGATGGAGGAAAACATTTTCTACTATTGCCGGAATTTGAAAAAAGCAGATTTAAGCCAAACGAAACTCACCAAACTTCCCGCCAGCACTTTTGTATATGCGGGCGTTGAAGAAGTGCTGCTGCCTGCGACACTAAAAGAAATCGGAGCACAGGCATTCCTTAAGACATCTCAACTGAAAACGATTGAGATTCCGGAAAATGTAAAAACAATCGGATTGGAAACATTCCGGGAAAGTAGCGTTACAACCGTGAAGTTACCGAACGGCGTTACAACCATGGCGCAAAGAGCCTTTTATTACTGCCCGGAATTGGCGGAAGTGACCACCTACGGGAGTACTTTCAATGATGACCCCGAAGCTATGATCCACCCCTATTGTCTTGAAGGATGTCCGAAATTGGCTCGCTTCGAAATACCTGAAAGTATTCGGATATTGGGACAGGGATTACTGGGTGGTAATAGGAAAGTGACCCAATTAACCATTCCGGCAAACGTCACACAGATTAATTTTTCGGCTTTCAATAATACAGGTATTAAAGAAGTAAAGGTAGAAGGGACAACACCTCCGCAGGTATTTGAAAAAGTATGGTACGGATTTCCGGATGATATTACCGTCATTCGTGTTCCTGCCGAGTCTGTGGAAAAATATAAGAACGCAAATGGTTGGAGGGATTTCACAAACAAGATAACAACGTTCTAACAGTTCTCCAGTTTTTCGATTATAATCGAATAAAGTTGGTTTAATATCGACTTTTCCGGTTATAATCGAAATAACTTAAGAAAAACACTATATTTTCGATAATAACCGGAAAAATCAGTACTATTAGTTTATCTATTTAAATCTCCCCATTCACCCCCAAGCCGAACAGAGCAAAATCGCCCAGACAAGGATCATCCGGAAAGACTGTAGCCAATGCTGCCGTTATCTGGCGGGCATTTTTCAGAGAAAAGGTTTCCACATCCGTCAACTTAAAATAATGGGCTACCCGGCAGACATGTGTATCTAAAGGAACAATCAAATCTCTGCGATCAAAACTTTTCCAAATCCCCAAATCGACCTCCGAATCCCGGCGAATCATCCAACGCAAAAACATATTCAGTTTCTTTTGAGGACTTTTGGCAGAAACTTCAAGAAATGCACATAACTTTTCCATTGGTATTCCGGGATATAACATCAAAGCTTCCTCCAGACTTTCAAACTGTGTATAAGCTATATATAATCGCCGAAAGTATCCATAAAAATCAGCATACGACAACATCCGATAAAAGCTATTGGTTGCTCCTGAAGGAAAATCCTTCTCCCACTGGCGGGACAATACATACTGATAAGGCGAATCTCCCATTAGCCCGTGCAATTCGTCCGCTTTCTTCAAGATCTGTTTGCGATTGCCAAAACTCATAATCGCCGTCAGCAAACCGCTGACTTCGATATCCTGTTTCAGCGTATAACGATGGGGAAACTGCACCGGATCGCTTTGTATAAAGTCTGCGCGATGATACATCTCCGCACACATTAAAAGTTTATTCTTTATATCTTCAGTCATTTCGAGAAAGTATCAAGTATTGAAAGTACAAAAATACATATTCTAGTTGGATTTCCTCTTTAAGTAAATGATAGATTGTATCCCTAATAAAATAACAAACAAATATTCTGCCGTCATATACACAGTCAGAGAAGCATGAAAACATTCACTTAACAGATACAGATAAATCAAATATACAAGAATGGTGATTAACTGGAAGATAAAGGCGAGCTTCGTCTTTCCTGTACCGGTAACAGCATTGATATAAACATATCCGGGCAGTGCAAAAGCATAATTCAACAGCATAACTATAAAAGGATAGAAAGCTAGTCTCACCAGATTATCGTTATTCGTATAAAATCCGATAACCCATTGGTTACCCCAAAGAGCCATAACTATCAATGGCCCCCCCACGGCATAACCCAACCTAAGAACTTTATGGCAAACGGGAAAAAGTTCCTTCCCCTGCCCCGCCCCAATTAGATTGCTGACTAATGAACCAGTAGTGGATGCAAAAGAGTTGACAATCACAAAAAAGACGGTAGAAACACTACGAGTAATATTGGAAATAGCAAGCTCTGTCCTTCCCAGATGCTCGATAGCAACGAAGAACAGAAACCAGGGAGCAACGCTGACAAAAGAGTGAAGCATACTCCATACAGATATCCTCAACAACTTTATTAACACTTTCCCATCATAAACGACCTTCAGCCCATATTTCACTTTATCTACCCTCACCCACATATATAATAGGAGTACGATAAAAGCTCCGAACTCTGCCAAAGAAGAAGCCATCGCCGCCCCGGATATACCCAGATTCAGTTTGAATATCAGCAGATAGTTAAAAGGAATATTGATACAGATAGCCATGATAGCTGCCACGGACAATGCTTTGGTCGTTGTTATCCCTACCAGAAAAGACCGGAAAGCTAAAAAAGGAAATGAGAATAACAAACTGAAGCTACGCCAATCCAGATAATGAATCACTGCCTGATAAATTTCATCCGAAGTTATCAACCGGCACAGGATCAAGGGAGAAGCCAAATGGAGCAATAGGCAAAGAATGACTGCCATCCCCGACAGGAAATATACTCCCTGAAAAAATGTACGTCCCGTCTCTTTATAATGTTGTTCCCCATTTCTCCGGGCAATCATTACCTGCAGCCCGATGCTGAATCCGAAGCCCAACATATAAACAGCTAAATAATAGATTCCGGCAAGCGCAGAAGCTCCCAGTTCGACTTCTCCCACATGCCCCAGGAAAATAGCGTCGGTAATATTGATTAATTGTTCCATCAGAATGCTCATCATCACAGGAAAGTTGATGAGCCATATTTGCTTATATGTATAATTCATTGCTCAACTTAAAAATAACACGATACGGTATACCACATCATAGCAGCACACAGTTCCGTAAATTTATAAAAATGGATATAAAACTCTTTGGCAGGCGAGTAGTTGCCTGTCGGATAGCTGAATAGCCCTGTTAGAAATGATGCTATTCGTTGAGCGTAGCTATATGCAGAGTTTCATAAATGGATGAATATTGCTGGTTTATCAATCAATTACGCAACAAAGATAAGAAATCTTATTTTCATATCCCAATGTGGTATGGTATTAGCAGATTACTTATAGTAAAGAGATGTATTAAAAACATTGATTGCAACATTAACAGATTGATTTATACAGATATACCATATTCTAAAGCTAAGGAATGATTCTTAAATATCTTTCTCTTTTGAAAAAAGGCATATCATTTTGAAAAGAGTAGTAACCAATAAATAACCAGATAACAATGAAAGTTTGTAAATTCGAGAAAATTAAAGATGAGGATGAAATGAAGCAAGTAATCAATTGTATTCAGAAAGAACATCCTTATGTAGCTGTAGTCCCTATATTGGCACAATTACAGGAGTGGTTACAGGCTATTTCCATCAGTTGGTTTCACGAAGAAGATGAAGCTTCTCATGCCACAGTCAATGCCATCGAAACATATTGCTGTGCCCTTGCCAATCATCTCATTACAGATTCGCACCTAAATCAGGAAATTAAAAACCGGATTCTGGAGTGTATAAAGAAAATACATATACTTGTAGAAGACAAAGCAGATTTACTGATTGATAAAATGATAAAAGCGGAAGTATACGGATTATCCAGTGATTTATTCACTTATTGCTTACGTCAACAGGGTCTTCGTGCCCAAACATTAGATACCGGCAAACTTATACAGATCAACCTGGAAAGAAAGCCGGATATCCCATATATTCAGGAATCTATCCAACAATACATTGACGAGAACCGGAATGTAGATATTTTTATCGCCCCACTTTCCATTTGCAGGAATGTGTATGGTGAAATAGACTTCATGAGCGAACAACGCAATGATTACTATGCAACAGTGCTTGCCACCCTATTCAAAGCGGACGAAATACTGTTATCCACCCCTATCAATCATATCTACGCAAACCGGAATTGCCTGCGAGAACAACATTCACTAACTTACATAGAAGCCGAACAACTGATTAACAGCGGAGTACACCTGCTCTACGCAGATTGTATAACCCTTGCGGCACGCTCCAATATAGTTATCCGCCTAACCGATACACACGATCTGTCAACAGAACGACTCTATATATCTTCCCATGACACAGGCAACAGTGTCAAGGCCATCCTCTCACAGGATTCGGCTACTTTTGTGCGTTTTACCTCATTGAATGTATTGCCCGGATATTTGTTTATGGGTAAGATATTGGAAGTTATCAACAAATATCAAATCAATGTCATCTCAATGGCCTCATCCAATGTATCCATCTCGATGATGCTGACAGCCAGCCGGGACACCCTGCGAATCATTCAAAGGGAACTACACAAATATGCCGAAATGGTTATGGACGAAAATATGTCTGTAATACATATCATCGGCTCCCTTCATTGGGAACGCACACAAGTAGAAAGCCATATTATGGATACTATCAAAGATATCCCCGTATCTCTCATTTCTTATGGAGGAAGCGATCATTGTTTCACACTATCTGTACATACCACAGATAAAAACAGACTGATTGGTTCGCTATCCAGACAATTTTTCGAGAGTCAGTGCGCAGCCTGATTCAAAGCCGGATAAAAAGAGACATCTGAAAGCCAAATAAAAAAAATAAAGAGATGAAAATAGCTATTATAGGAGCCGGACACATAGGGAGTGCAATCGTCACTTGTCTGGCGCAAGGACATCTTTACAATGAGAAAGACATTATTGTCTCCAATCCAAATATCGATAAACTGGAGAGACTGCAAGAACATTTCCCTGCAATACACATAACGACCGATAACCAACAAGCCATATCGGAAGCTGAAGTAATCGTCCTCGCCATCAATCCCTGGAAAGTAGATGAAGTATTGTCCCCTCTACGTTTCTCGCGTACACAAATCCTCGTATCTCTTGTGTCCGGAGTATGTATCTCCCACTTGGCTCATTTAACAGAAGCCGAGATGCCTATCTTTCGGGCAGTTCCCAATATGGCCATTACAGAACGTTTCAGCCTCACTTTGATAGCTTCCCGCGGAACCGATAAAGAATATCAGCAATTAATAAAACAGATATTTGAAGAAGGAGGAAAATGCCTGTTCCTGCAAGAGAAACAACTAGATACCACTTCCGCATTAACCTCCAGCGGAATAGCTTTCGCCTTAAAATATATGCAAACGGTTATGCAGGCAGGGATTGAGCTAGGAATTCCCGGCAAGGATGCCATGCAAATGGCAGCGTATAGCATGGAAGGAGCGACAGAACTGATTCTGAATCATAACACTCATCCATTGCTGGAAATAGAGAAAGTAACCACTCCGGGCGGAACCACTATAAAAGGATTGAACGAACTGGAGCACAAAGGCTTCACTTCTTCTATTATTCAAGCCATCAAAAGCAGTGCCACAACTTTGATTGACAAAGAGGAAGAAGATGCAAAAAATTTCCGATAGTCCTTATGGTATGGTTTCTCAAGTCCTTTTTGCCTATTTTGAAATGCTATATATCCCAAAGCCAGCATAAAAGGACTTAAGAAAATGTATGCTTAGATTTTATATTCCTCTATCTTCCGGTACAGGGTGGTAAGTCCGATTTTCAACAAACGGGCAGCTTCCGTTTTATTCCCTTTTGTATATTCCAACACACGTGCAATATGTCTGCGTTCCATTGCGGCCAACTCAAAACTGCCTACACTATCATCCGAACATTCATAATGAGTGTTCTGGATTTCCAAAGGAAGGTCGCAGATATCCAGCCGTCCACCTTCGCAAACAATCAGGCTACGCTCAATCACATTTCTCAACTCACGGATGTTCCCTTTCCATGGCTGTTGTTCCAGCGCTTCCAGAAAAGCAGGAGTCATCTCATTGATGGCATACGAAAGTTTTTCGGAGAAACTTTTGGCAAAAGCAGTTGCAAGAATTCTGATATCACCGGTACGTTCACGAAGCGAAGGAAGATGCACCTGAAAAACCGAAAGACGATAAAACAAGTCCTCACGGAAATGCCCGGCTTTGATCTCCTCCTGCAAATTCCGGTTGGTAGCAGCGATGATACGCACATTGACTCTTGTCGGCTTGGTATCACCGATCTTTATATATTCTCCTGTTTCAAGGATACGCAGTAACTTTGCCTGCAATTCGAAAGCCATCTCTCCGATTTCATCCAGAAAGATCGTTCCGTTATTGGCCTCTTCAAAAAGCCCTTTCTTATCTTTCAACGCACCGGTAAACGAACCTGCCTTATGTCCGAACATCTCGCTTTCGAGCAGTTCTTTGCTGAAAGACGAACAGTTGACCGCCACAAAATTCTGTTTGCTCCGCTTGCTGTTATAATGTATAGCCTGCGCAAAGACCTCCTTTCCTGTTCCGGTTTCTCCCGTCAGCAATACGGGAACATCTGTCACAGACACCTTCTGCGCCAAAGACACCGACTCTTTCAGCACTTTTGACTCCCCCAGGATAGAATCGAACGAGTACATTTGCCCGACCTTCTTTTCCAGTTTTTCGAGACGGACATTCATTTTTGCTTTCTCTACGGCACGACTAATGAGAGGGATAATCTTGTTATTATCATCTCCTTTCGTTATATAATCAAACGCACCGTTTTTAATAGCCTGCACCCCGTCGGGAATATTGCCGTGAGCAGTAAGAAGAATCACTTCTACATTGGGAGCTATTTTTTTGATGTTCAACACCAGATCCACTCCGTTTCCATCAGGAAGAAAAACATCACATAAAGCTACGTCGGGCGATTGAATTTCCAGTTGTTTGATGGCAGTTTTGCAATCACCTGCCTGACACACTTCATAGCCCTCAAGTTCCAGCATACGAGCTAAAAGGCTGCGAATCTGGACTTCATCGTCAATAATAAGAATTTTATTCATACAAATTGTCTACATTAATATAGAAGAATGAAAAACAGGGTGCGCAAATATAGTTTTTTTATCTGAATCCATGAACATTTCTTCGCCCCTGTTTGTTATTTCCACAGGAAACTATTTACACTATAAACAGATGAAAATAATTATTATTGGGGGAGTTGCAGGAGGAGCCACCACTGCTGCCCGAATCAGACGAGTAGATGAAACAGCAGAAATTATCCTTTTGGAAAAAGGAAAGTATATATCATACGCCAATTGCGGCCTTCCTTATTATATAGGAGGAGTGATAGAGGAACGGGATAAATTGTTCGTGCAAACGCCCGAAGCCTTCTCTACACGCTTCCGTGTAGATGTACGTACAGAAAACGAAGCGATTTTTATTGACCGGAAAAGAAAGACAGTGACCATCCGGCAAAGCAGTGAAGACACTTATGAGGAGAGCTACGATAAATTAGTCATCTCCACCGGAGCTTCCCCGGTGCGTCCTCCTCTTCCGGGAATCGACCTTAGCGGAATCTTCACGTTAAGGAATGTCACCGACACGGATCGGATCAAAGAATATATCAAGAGCCACGCTCCGCGAAAAGCCGTTATCGTAGGAGCCGGATTTATCGGTCTGGAAATGGCGGAAAACTTACATACACAGGGAGCGAAAGTGTCGATTGTGGAAATGGGCAATCAAGTGATGGCTCCTATCGACTTCTCGATGGCATCGCTCGTCCACCAGCACTTGATGGATAAAGGAGTCAATCTTTATCTGGAACAAGCTGTCGCCTCTTTTAGCCGGGAGGGAAAAGGATTGAAAGTAACGTTCAAAAATGGTCAGTCCATTTCTGCCGATATCGTTATCCTGTCAATCGGAGTACGCCCGGAAACCAGTCTGGCACGAGCTGCCGAACTGGCTATCGGCCCCGCAGGAGGTATTGCCGTGAATGATTACCTGCAAACGTCTGATGAATCGATTTATGCCATCGGTGACGCAATCGAGTTCCGCCATCCGATCACCGGAAAACCCTGGCTCAACTATCTTGCCGGACCTGCCAACCGTCAGGGACGCATCGTTGCAGACAACGTTCTCGGGGCAAAAATACCTTACGAGGGTTCTATCGGCACTTCAATCGCAAAAGTTTTCGACATGACCGTTGCTTCAACCGGTTTACCCGGCAAGCGCCTGCGCCAGGAAGAGATAGATTATATGTCATCTACCATCCATCCCGCCTCTCATGCCGGCTACTATCCGGATGCCATGCCGATGAGTATCAAAATCACTTTCGACAAAAAGACGGGAAGATTGTACGGCGGGCAAATCGTCGGTTACGACGGAGTGGACAAACGGATTGACGAACTCGCGCTTGTCATCAAACACGAGGGAACGATCTACGACCTGATGAAAGTGGAACAAGCGTATGCTCCTCCGTTCTCTTCGGCCAAAGATCCGGTAGCACTGGCAGGATATGTAGCGGAAGACATCATTACCGGCAAAACCAATCCGGTATATTGGAGAGAGTTGCGGGACATTGAAATGGAAAATAAGTTCCTCCTGGATGTCCGCACCCCGGACGAATATTCTTTAGGCAGCCTACCGGGTGCCGTGAATATTCCGCTGGATGAGCTTCGTGACCGGCTGGCCGAACTGCCGAAAGATAAAATGATTTATACCTTCTGCGCTGTCGGACTACGGGGCTATCTTGCCTACCGGATATTGACTCAACATGAATTTGACAAGGTGCGTAATCTCTCGGGAGGACTGAAGACTTATCGAGCCGCCACTGCTCCGATTATCATACGCGAAGAAAATGGAAATGAAATAGACGAATCACCCGAACAACAGGGAGGTAGTCCCCAAGTTGGGCAACCTGCGGTTGCTAAGGTTTCGGATACCACGGTTACTGCCGCTGGTGCCGTCACCGCCGATCCCCTTGCAAACCCCGCTAAAACAGTTCGGGTAGACGCCTGCGGATTACAATGTCCCGGCCCGATTTTGAAAATGAAAAAAACAATGGATACACTGGCTTCAGGCGAACGGGTGGAAATCACCTCAACCGATCCGGGATTTCCGCGTGACGCCGCCGCATGGTGCAGTTCAACGGGCAATCAACTGATTTCGAAAGACAGCTCCGGAGGAAAATCTGTTGTTGTCATAGAAAAAGGAGAACCAAAATCGTGCAATATTGTTACTTCATGTGAGGGCAAAGGAAAAACCTTTATCATGTTTAGTGATGATTTGGATAAAGCTTTGGCCACTTTTGTACTAGCAAACGGCGCAGCAGCTACGGGGCAGAAAGTCACCATCTTCTTTACGTTCTGGGGACTGAACGTCATCAAGAAGTTGCACAAACCGGAAACCGAAAAGGATATTTTCGGAAAAATGTTTGGCATGATGCTGCCTTCCAGCTCCAAAAAGCTGAAACTTTCTAAGATGAGTATGGGCGGAATAGGCGGAAAAATGATGCGGTATATCATGAACAAAAAAGGGATTGATTCACTGGAATCCCTGCGCCAGCAAGCGCTGGAAAACGGTGTGGAATTTATTGCTTGCCAGATGTCAATGGACGTGATGGGAGTCAAACAAGAAGAACTCCTGGACGAGGTGACCATTGGCGGCGTAGCAACGTATATGGAACGGGCGGATAACGCAAACGTTAATCTATTTATTTAAAAAATGAACAAATGAAATATTTAAATAAGGTATGAAAACAATATGTGCAATGCGTGATGTATTCAAAGCAATGGGAAACTTTGAAACAGCATTTGAAAAAATGTACCAGATAACGCTTAATGAAGCAATGATATTGTGTGCCCTTAAAGAGGCTTCGGACAAAGTGACGGCTACCAACCTGTCTAAACAAACCGAACTAAGCCCCTCACACACATCCAAAATGCTGCGGATACTGGAAGAAAAAGGACTAATCGTCCGATCACTCGGAAGTGAAGACCGGAGACAGATGTATTTCCATCTGACTCAATTGGGTAAACAACGGGTAACTGAACTGGAACTTGATAAGGTAGAAATACCGGATCTACTAAAACCTCTGTTTTAATAAACGGATTTTTCAAATAAATATCTGTAAATAATAAACGGTGAGCAAACTCCCTGATAATAGGGCAGAGCGCTCACCGTTTTTCTTTCCGCCGGGCCAAAGAAATATGTTAATTTTCCGGCAAAAGAAATTTCCACGCGAACCTTTTTCCACCTTTCTTGTTGTTTGTATCAAAAGCCCAAGGTACCTGGGCGTGATTTTTATATAACCTAAACATTATAAAAGATATGAAGAAATTAATTCCTATTTTATTGGCGGTCTTTGCACTCGCTTCATGTGAAAAAGACCCGGACATGGGTAAACTGGATGACAATTATCTGGTATACACTAACTACGACAAGAAAGCCGATTTCAAAGTTCCTACATTCTATCTGGCACCACAGATTCTGGTCATCAGTGATAGTAAAGAACCGGAATATCTCGAAGGTGAAGGCGCAGA
>ENA-OPXQ01000670-OPXQ01000670.1-human-gut-metagenome-genome-assembly--contig:-NODE-670-length-21400-cov-2.659077_pt1 | contig 21400 bp, 9 predicted proteins | sample MGYA00241769_ERZ502042 | MGnify/ENA primary metagenome ERZ502042 (study PRJEB25962, sample SAMEA2041934) | human gut metagenome | biome: human gut; feature: human-associated habitat; material: faeces...
TTGCAGGAGACAAGGTTGATATATCATTATAAATATGCGCGATATAGCCGGGACGGGCCGTCACGCGCATCTGCTGGATGCCCTCGGCGACCAGTGCGCGATTCTCGGGCGTGAGCGGCATCATGTCGGATACGGTGCCCAGCGCCGCGACCTCTATCAGCGAACGCCAATACGACGGCTTGCCCAAACGCTCGCCCAGGACCTGCACCAGTTTGAGTGCCACGCCGGCACCGGCAAGCTCGCGCGAGGGACCCTCGTCCTCGAGCTTGGGGTCGGTCAGGGGCACGCCCTGCGGCACCTGGTCGGAAGGCTCGTGATGGTCCGTGACCACCAAATCGATCCCCAGGCTCTCCAGATAGGAGACCTCTTCCTTGGCAGCAATACCGTTATCGACGGTCACAATCAGGTTGGGTTGGGCGAGCTCGTTGACGCGGTCGAGCGCCGCACGCGACAGGCCGTACCCCTCGTCAAAGCGGTGCGGGATAAACGGTGTGACATTGGCGCCAAACATCCGCAGCGCCTCGGTCAACAGACAAGTCGACGTTATGCCGTCGACGTCAAAATCGCCAAAGACGGCGATGCGCTCGTGACTGCGAACAGCGCGCTCAACGCGGTCGGCGACGACCGCCATGCCCGGAATAACGAGCGGGTCCGCCCAGTCGCGATCGAGCGAAGGCGTCAAAAACAGTTGGCCTTCCTCGATGGATGTAATGCCGTGCGCAACCATAATGCGCGCCACCAGCCCGGGTATGCCCAGGCCAGCCGAAAGCTCCTTTTCGAGCTCGGGGTTTTGCCGAGCGACCGCCCAGCGATGCGTCGTCTTAAGCGATGACATAGGCGCCCACCCCCGATAGGGGCAGGTCGCCGCGATACCTCTCACGGTTCATAGCGATGAGTCCTCTGTGTATGCCCGCTTCGGCAGGCAGATCTGTTGAACGGATTTATTATACCGTGCGGCACGGACGCAAAACGCCGCGGTGCGCCGCGGTTTCGGCAAATGATGGCGGTAATGGCCTCGAAATAATCGAGCGTTTCAGCCGCACGGACGCATACGAGCGTCTAGCATATCCATACAAACGAGTTCGCGGATAAAGGGAGTCACGGGACATATGAAGCAATGGGCTGGACTGGGAAAGTTCCTCGCGGGGCATATGCAGATCATCGTTCCGATTTGCGTGGCGCTCGGAGTGCTCTTTCCCCAGCAGATCGGCGTGCTCAAGCCCATTGTTCCCGCCCTCTTCGCCTTTATGACGTTTCAGGGCGCGCTCAGCAACACTTTTCACCAGGTAGCCGAGGTGTTCCACCGTCCGCTGCACCTGATTCTGGCGCTGCTGGTCTCGGCAGTGCTTATTCCCATCGCGGCGTACGCCATAGGGTCACTCTTCTTTGGCTCCAACCCCAACCTTGTCTGCGGCATCGTGCTCGAGTACAGCGTGCCCGTGGCCGTCACCGCTTTTATGTGGATCAGCATGTTCGGCGGCAACGGCCCGCTCGCGCTCACTATCATCCTGACGTCCTCAGTTATCTCCCCTGTGACGATTCCGCTCACGCTTAAGCTCTTGCTGGGTGCCACCGTCTCGATCGATGTGCCGAGCATGATGCAAGACATGGCCTTTATGATCGCCATCCCCGCCGTGCTCGGCATCGTGATCAACGAGCTCACGCGTGGATGGGGACACGAGAAGCTCTCCCCCGCGCTCTCGCCCGCCTGCAAATTCATGATGATGGGCGTTATCGCCTCCAACTCCACCGCCATGAGCGAGTACGTGCTGCACATGAACGCGGTGCGCCTGGAAGTCGCCCTCTTTATTCTGGTGTTCGCCATCAGCGGTTTTGTCGTGGGCATTCTGGTCGCCCGCGCATTGCACCTGCCGTATAGCGAGACGACCACCATGTGCTTTACCTGCGGCATGCGTAACATATCTTCGGGCGCCGTCATCGCCACGCAATACTTTCCGGGCGAAGTCGTATTCCCCGTCATGTGCGGCACGCTGTTTCAGCAGGTACTCGCCTCGCTTATCGGACATCTCTTTGAGCGTCTAACCGGCGAGGAGCGCGCCGCCCAGCGCAAGCGGGTCGAGGCCGGCCGCGACGCCATGGGACGCTAGGCTGTCCGCATTACGCGGGTGTTAGTCTTACTATACGAACGTTTCCAGATGCGCACGCAGGCGCTCAGCATCGACATCGAGCGTTGTCTCGGCATTGACCTGGGCTAAACGATAGCCGACGAAGTAGGGCGAAACCACCCAACGCGGCAGCGCCTTGGCAATGGTCCGACCGCCCAGGTGATAGAAGAACAGATTATACGACCCTGCGCGACCACCGTGGTGCTCGTTCAGGATATAGCGCAGAGCTACCTGGACTGCATCGGCGAAGAGATCCGCCTCGGCTTGATCTCTCGTGTCATCGCTGGCAGAGATTCCCTGCGGGGCTGAAACGTTGATCTCAAAGAACCCCATGATGGGTTCGGTTGAGATGTTGGCCGAGATCCTCCCCTGTTGCCAGACATTGATGCCTTCGAAATTGGCGGAAGTCAGCGAAGCATAGCCGTCTTCCTGCTCCAAACCCACAATCTGCATGTGCGGATGAACGAGGCTACCGCCCGAGAGCGGACCCTTGTTCTTGTACATGAGCACGCTTCGATACTGCTGTGAATCGATCATCTGCTGCCAGCAACCCAGGGCAAACCGCATCACATGGTGGAGTTCATCCGGCTCATAGGTCACCAGGTCGGCATCGTGATCGGCCGACTCGATCAGCACGGTTTGACGGGTGGCGCGCAGGGTCTTGAACTTATTCTCGAGCCAAATGCAATCGCCATCACGGCGAATGATGTCGGTGAGCCCTTCTGTATCGCAAAAGGGACACGCGGTGCCGGGGCGGCGGTTGTCGTCGGGCTTACCGTTCGCCTGCTGAACGTCAAATACCAGCGCCACGGGTTATACCTCCAGCGGCACAATCTTGGTGCCATGGAGCTCGGAGGCGCCCAGTGCCGCCGCCACGGTATCGCGGTTGGCCGTGGAAATGCCGCCGCCGGGAAGGATGGTCAGGCGGTCTCCCGCACACTCGATAAGACGCGACAGATGCTCCAGGTTGTCCTCAATCGGCGTGCCGGCGGCACCGCCGTGCGTCAGGATGCGCGTAACGCCGCAATCGACGAGTGTGTCGACGGCATCGAGCTGAGCCTCGGGCGAGAGCTGGTCAAACGCCATGTGGAAGGTGATGTCGATGGGCTCACGCTTGCATTCCTCGGTCGCGCAGCCCGCGGCCATCACGAGGGCGCCCAACGTAAGCTCGTCGAGCGCCCATCCGTCAGCGCAGGGCTTGCAGCAGCCAAAGACCAAGCCGTCAACGCCGGCGCTCACGGCAAGGCCCAGGTCCATCTCCATCATACGCAACTCGTCCTGGTTGTAATGAAAGTCGCCGCCACGCGGACGGATCATGCACATCACCCGTGCATCGTGCTCGTGGGCATAGCTGGTCGTAGCGCTGATAACACCGGCCGAAGGTGTAGTGCCACCGACGGCAAGGTTGTCGCACAGTTCGATACGCTTTGCACCGGCATCGATAGCCGCCGGCACCCGCTCAAAGTTCTCGGCACAAAACTCGTACAGCATAGATAGACCCCCAAAGACAGCAGATGTTTTCCGACGGGCATTGTCACACATCCCCATGAAGTTGCGGTGGAATAGGGACTGTTTTGGCCTCTTAGACTCCCATTTAGTCCCTATTCCACCGCAACATAAAGGGGGCAGAACCAAAGTAACGCCGCAGGCAGAGGACGGACAGCGAGCGGGCACCAGAGCGAACAAATTGGCATGAAAAGAGGACGGCATAGACCTTCTGGTCATGCCGCCCTCTTTGAATGACAAGTTGTCGCTCTGGTGCCCGCGCAGCGTCGACTGGTCCGCCGTTCGGTAGAACGGCGGAACCTACACAGCCTGTGCCAGCTTCTCGGCTCGCTCGGCGGCGGCGAGCGCCTCGATGACGGTGCCGAGCTGATCGCCCAGAAGGACGCCGTTGTAGGTGGAGTTGAAACCGATGCGGTGATCGGTCACGCGGTCCTGGGGCTGGTTGTAGGTACGGATCTTCTCGGAACGGTTGCCGTGGCCGATCTGGCTCTGGCGCTCGGCACCGAGCTCGGCCTGCTGCTTCTCGAGTTCCATCTCGTACAGACGGGCGCGCAGCATCTGCATGCAGACCTCGCGGTTCTGGATCTGGGAACGCTGCTCCTGCGACTGCACCACGGTGTTGGTGGGCAGGTGGGTGATGCGCACGGCGGAGTAGGTGGTGTTAACGCACTGACCGCCAGGGCCGGAGGCGCAGTAGGTGTCGATGCGCAGGTCGGACTGGTTGATCTGGACGTCGATCTCCTCGGCCTCGGGAAGTACGGCGACGGTAGCCGTGGAGGTCTGAATGCGGCCCTGGGACTCAGTCTTGGGAACGCGCTGGACGCGGTGCACGCCGGACTCGAACTTCATGACGGAGTAGACGCGGTCGCCCTCGACCTTGAACTCGATGGACTTAAAGCCACCGGCCTCGCTGGGGCTGGAATCGAGCACGGTGGTCTTCCAGCCGCGCGACTCGCAAAAGCGCTGATACATCTTGTACAGGTCGCCGGCAAAGATGGCCGCCTCGTCGCCACCGGCGGCGGAGCGAATCTCGACGATGGTGTTCTTGTCGTCGTTGGGGTCGCTCGGAATGAGCATGTACTTGATGTCTTCCTCGAGCTGGGGAAGCTTGGCCTCGTTTTCGGAGATGTCCATCTGGAGCATCTCCTTCTCATCGGCATCAGTGGTATCGTGCAGCATTTCCTTGGCAGCCTCGATGTCATCGAGCGCGCCGATGTACTCGCGCGAGGCAGCAATGAGGTCGGACTGGTGCGCGTACTCCTTGTTGAGACGCGTGAACTCCTTGATATCGGAGGCGACGGCCGGGTCGGAAAGCTTCTTCTCGAGCTCCTCGTAGGCCTTGATGATCTTTTCGAGCTTGTCGCGCATGACGGGACTCCTTTATGTGCGTGAAGGTGAAAATCGGCAGAATTGATGGGGCGCGGGGCGCCGCTGCGGGGGTAAGCCCAGCTAGAACATGTCGATCTTCAGATACATGCGCATCCCTTCGCGTATGAGGTACATAGTTGCGGTCTAACCCATACATGATAGCGTGCGCAGGCATACCTGCATATAACCCGCACGGAATGCGACAAAGGGTCACTCTCTTTCCTTGAATATCAACTTCATCCGAACGCCTCCCGCATTCATCCGTACACGTACGGATGAATGCGGGAATCCGATACCCTGAGGGCCGGATCGGCCGGCCCCGGGAGATCGGAGGACGCCATGTCCGGAAAGAGCGGGAAGGGCGCCGCGAAGGCGGTCCCGAGGACCCACGGCAGGCTCATCGGGTACGAGCAGAACACGGTCCAGAGGATGCTGAAGCGCAGGGCTCGCTCGACCACTTCCTCGATAGGTTCAAGGGCGTGTCGACCCGCAGGCCCCACAGCTACCTGATGTGGTTCAAGTGGCTGCACGAGGCTACACGCATCGGGGACGGGACGTCGCCCATGCGCGGGCAGCCCGAGGACGGGTGCTACAGGAAGACCTGGAAGAAGATGATGGAGCCGGACTACGAGTTCCGCCCGGAGCTGGACGAGCAAACGGCGGGTTAACGTAGCCTTTCACCAAAAAGGGCGGGCGGCCGCGCCCTGCGACCACCCGCCCTCAATCAAAGCCCTTCTCGGCCGCCGCAGTTACCGGTTCCGGCGCCGCAGGATCACGCCTGCGGCGATCAGCACCACCGCGCCGCCCGCGATGCCACCCAGGGCCATCGGTGACACGCTGGTATCGCCCATATTCGGCAGACCCGGCTTCTCCTCCTTCGGCACCGGCGACTTGCTCGGCGGATTGGTGGGCGGCTCCGTCGGCGGGGGGGTCGGCGGCGTGTACGTGTTCTTGAACACCGGCGCCACGTCGCCGCCATAGGTTACCGTCGCCACCAGATGGCCCGCACCGTCGTCTGTCACCGTCACCGTTACCCGGTGCTCGGCCACGTCGTACGTCACGTTCTTCTGACCGTCGTCCACCTCGGAAATGCTGTAGGTGTACGTCCCGGGCTTGTCGTACGAGATCGCCTCGAAGCCCACCGTGCCGTCCGCCGCGTTCTTGGCGGTCTGCAGCACCTTGCCGTCGGCATCCTTCAGCTGGAAGGAGAACTGCCCTTCCTTAAGGTCCTCGCCGCTCAGCACCTTGGAGGCCCCCAGCTTCACCTCAGTCGCGGCCGGCGCGTAGCTATTGCTGAACGCCACCGCGTCCGCAGCCTTGCCGCCCTTGCTGTAGACAACCTGTGTCTCCAGAGCGTGCGTCTCCGCATTCTCCGTCACCGTCACCGTCGCGGTAAAGACCGTCGTGTCATAGGTGACGCCGTTCGCCGTCGCCCCTGCCCGCTCGGACACGGTGTAGACGTACGTCCCCACCTTGCCCAGCTGCAGCGGCGCGAAGCCGAACGTGCCGTCGGCGCCGTTCTGCACCGTCTGCACCACGTTACCGTCGGCATCCTTCAGGTCGAAGGAGAACTCACCCTCGGCCAGGTCGCGGCCGGTCAGAGCCTTCGTTCCGGTAATCGTCGCCGTCGTTGCCGTCGGCGTGTATGTGTTGGTGAAGGTCAGATCCGCAGCCGTCTTGTTCGCCGTCGCGGTCAGCTGGCCGCTGCCGTCGTCGGTCACGCTCACCGTCACATCCAACACCGCATCGCTGTAAGTGATGGTGCCATCTTGGCCCGCAACCTCCTTCACCTGGTACTCATGCGAACCAGTCGCAGTGTACGAGATGGCCTTGAAGGTAAACGCGTTACCCACGTTCGTGGTCCGGTCAATCTCCTGCCCGGTGGCCACGTCAATCAGCGCGAACGTGAACTCGCCATCGGCGGGCGTCCGCGTGGTGGCCGGGTCGGCATTCTTAAGCACCTTGGTGCCAGAGATCTGGTAGGAGGCCTGGCCCGGCTGGTAGCTGTTCGCAAACGCCATGGTGTTGGGGGTGACGCCGTTCTCGGTGCCCTCCTCGCTCGGTTTCACCGTAGAGCTCTCCACCACCAGCTTGCCGTCGTTGTTGTCTGCCACCACATAGGTCAGGGTGTACGTCTTGCCGGTGTAGGTCACGCCCGGCACGCCCGGCGCGTCGTCCGTCGGCTGCACCTCGCGAACCGTGTAGATAAAGGTGCCCGCATGGTCGAAGGTCAGCTCGTCGAAGGCAACCTTGCCGTCGGCGTCGTTCTTCTGGGTCTGGAGCACCGCGCCGTCGGGCCCCACCAGCTCGAACGCGAAGTCTCCCGGCTTCATCTGGTAGCTGCCATCGTGCACGTCAACGCTCTTGGTGAGGGCGATCGCGCCGGAGCGCGCCGCCTGCGCCTGGTAGGCGTTGGTGAAGGTGGGCTTCGTGGCGTCCGCGCCGTCGTAGGCGACGCTCGCCTGCAGCGCGCCGGCGTTGTCCACGACCTTCACTACGGCGTGGTGCACCGTATCGTCGTAGGTCACGTAGGCCAGGTCGCCCTTCCGCTCCACGATGGTGTACTCGTGAGTGCCCGGCTTCGCGTAGGAGAAGGCGTCGAAGCTGACGCTTCCGCCCGCGCCGTTCTCAGCGGTCTGGATGGGCTGCTTGCCCTTCAGCTGCTTAGCCGTCAGTTTGCCCTCGTACACATCGAAGGTGAACTCGCCGCCCTTGAGTACGATCGGCGTGTTGTCGTCCTTCTTCACGTAGCTCTTCCGCGCACCGAGGGCCAGACCGGTCGCGGCCGGCTGGTAGGTGTTGGTGAAGATCTCCGGGCCGGATGTGCTCGTCACGACCGCCTTCGCGTTCAGCACTCCGGTCCCGTCGTCCTTGACCGTCACTTTGTAGATGAGTGGATGGGTGTCGTAGACCATGCCCGGCTCCGTGCCCGGCTGCTCCACGATGGTGTATGTGAAGTCCTTGCTCGCGGCGCTGCCCAAGTCGGAGAGCTGGAACTCGCGCGTGAAGCTGACCTTGCCGTCGGCGTCGTTCTTCGCGGTGCCGAGCACGTTGCCAGCGGCATCCTTCAGCTCGAAGGTGTACTCGCCGTCCGCGGGTTTCGTCGCGTGGTCGAAGCCGTCCGCGACCTTGATGGTCTTGGTCGCCGTCAGGGTTACGGAACCCTTTGCGTCGTAGGTGTTGTTGAAGGTGGGAGCCGTAGCGGCACCGTCATAGGTGACGGTCACCTTCGTCTTGTTGTTGTCATCCTGGTTCTGCTCTACCCTGACGTGGACCTTGACTTCCTTGGCGTCGTAGACCACGCCGTCGACGATCTGGCCGGCCTTCTCCTCCTTCAGCGTGTAGTCGTACTCGCCCAGGTTCAGGTTCTTGACGGTCAGCTTGACCTTGCCGTCCTGGTCGTTGTTGCCCTTGGCAACCTCGTTGCCGGCCTGGTCGTACAGGCCGAAGGTGAACGCACCGGCCGTCAGGACCTTACCCGTGAGGGTCTTCGTCGTCTCGATGGTGACGTCAGCCGTCGGCTTCGAGTTGGTGAAGGTCGGCACGGCCTTCTTATCATCGTATGTGACGGTCGCCTTCAGCTCGCCCTTCTCGTCGGTGACCTTGACGTGGACCATTACGTCCTTCGTGTCATAGACGATGGTCGAGTCGTTGCCGGCAACCTCCTTGATGGCGTAGTCGTGCTCGCCCGGCGTAGCGTAGTCGATGGCTGCAAAGGCGACCTTGCCGTCCTTGTCATTCTGGACGGTCTGGATCACGTTGCGATCCTTGTCGAGCAGCTGGAACGTGAAGTCGCCCCCCGCGAGCTCACCGCCCGTGAAGTGCTTCTTCGCCTTGAGCGTTACCGAGGTCCCCTTCGGGCGGTACGCGTTCGTGAAGGTCTGCGAGCCGTCTCCACTCGCGACCTGCGGCGTGGCCGTCAGCGAGCCGGTGCCATCGTCCACGACCGTCACCTTGTAGATGAGCGCATGGGTGTCGTAGACCATGCCCGGCTCCGTGCCCGGCTTCTCCGCGATGGTGTAGGCGAAGTCCTTGCTCGCGGCGCCGTCCAAGTCGGAGAGCTCGAAGTCGCGCGTGAACTTCACCGTGCCATCGGCCTTGTTCGTCGTGGTGTCGAGCACCTTGCCGTCGGCGTCCTTCAGCTCGAACGTGTACTCGCCGCCCTTGAGCTTGGTATCGTGCGTGAAGCCCGGCGCGACCGCAACGACCTTGGTCGCCGTCAGCTCCGCGGAGCCCTTTGCGGTATAGGTGTTCTTGAAGGTGGGGGCATCCGTCTTGCCGTCGTCGTAGGTGACGCTCGCCTCCAGCTTGCCGGCGTTGTCCACGACCGTCACCACGGCATGGTGCACCGTAGCGTCGTAGGTCACGTGGGACAGGTCGCCCTTCTGTTCCGCGACGGTGTATTTGTACTCGCCGGCCTTGGTGTAGCCGATGGCCGGGAAGGTGACGGTGCCGTCCTCGCCGTTCTCAGCGGTCTGGATGGGTTGCTTGCCCTTCAGCTGCTCAGCCGTCAGATCGCCCTTGTACAGGTCGAAGGTGAACTCGCCGCCCTTGAGCGCAGCCGACGTGCTGTCGGACTTCACGTAGGTCTTCTTCGCCGTGAGCGCCACCGAGGTCTCGGCGGGCTGGTACGTGTTCTCGAAGGTCGGGGCATCGTTCTTGCCGTCGTAAGTGACGGTCGCCTTCGCCTTGCCACCCTCCGCCTTCACCGAGACGTGGACCTTCACCTCCTTGTTGTCGTAGGTGATAGTCGGATCGGCACCGACGTTCTCCTCCTTGAGTATGTAGTCGTACTCGCCGATGGTCAGACCGGTGAGAGCAAGATTAATCTTGCCATCCTTGTCGTTCTGGACGGTCTTGACGGAATTACCCGTGGACGCGTCGCCTTGGTACAGGCCGAAGTTGAACGCGCCTTCCGTCAGGTCCTTGCCCTTGAGGGTCTTCGTTGCCTCGATGGTTGCATCGGCCGTCGGCTTCGCGTTGGTGAAGACCGGAACGCCGGCCTCGCCGTCGTAGGTGGCGACCGCCTTCAGCGTGCCGTTCTTGTTATCAGTGACCCTAACGTGCACGTTCACCGTCTTTCGTACACGACGGTCGAGTCGTTGCCGGCAACCTCCTTGATGGTGTAGTCGTGATCGCCCGGAGTGTCGTAGCCGATTGCCTGGAAGGTAATGTTGCCGTCCTTGTCATTCGTGACGGTCTCAATGGGCGTGCCTTCCGCCTTGTCACCCTGGTACAGAGCGAACGAGAAGTCGTTCCCCGCGAGCGCACCGCCCCTAAAGCGTTTCTTCGCCGCCAAGGTCACGGAACCCTTCGCAGCATAGCTGTTGGTGAAGGTGGCGAGGTTCACCTTGCCGTTCTTGACCTCAAGCGTCTCGCTCTTGTCATCGCCGTCCTTTTCCACCGCCACGCCTGTGACAGTCAGCTTGGCATTCTTGTCCTCAACCTTCACCGTGACGGTGTAGGTGGAATCGTCCATCGTCCAACCGGCGTTCTGCACACCAGTCGTATTAGGATCGTCATCTTCCCCGTGGGCCTCGGTGAGCGTAAACGTGTAGTCGCCTGCCTTGTTGAATTGCATGCCGGAGAAGCTGAGGGGCTGACCGTCCTTGCTGGTGATCTTCCCCTCCGTGGTCTTGGACTCCGAGGATGTGTCGCCCTTCAGGCCGTCAGCCTTCAGATCGCCGGCGGCAATCTTATCCTTCGTCTCCGACGTGGCAGTCAGCGTGAACGAGAACTTCTTGTCCGTGCTCTCGGTGCCGGAAATCTTCTTCGTTACCTGCGGGGTCAGCTCGTCGCTGGCGACCGTCTTGTAGCTGTTCTCGAACGGAATAGTCGCCGTGTTGTCCTCGAGCGAGGCGCCGGGGGCAAACTTACGGTAATCGACCCTCTTGCCATCACTGTTCAGAACCGTCGTCTCGACTTTCAGTGTGCCGTCGCCGTTGTCGGACACTGCGATCTCGACGGTATAGACCGTCTTGTCGTAGGTGTAGCCGGCGGGAACGGGCTTCGGCACGTTCTCTTCCACCCTGTATTGGTAGACGTTGGCGCGGCATTCATTGCTCACGTCGTCGTGTGTGAACTGCAAGCCCTTCGGCAGCAAGCTCACGGTCTTGGTGTCCCCGAGCTTCATCTCGGGAATCTTGAAGGTCTCCGCCCCGCCCGTGATGTCGAGCTTCTTCGCCGCGGCGTCGGCGGAGGTCAGGATGAACTTCGTGCCATCCTGACCCTCGGCCTGATAGTCCTCGGGCGTCACCGTAAAGCTGAATGTGCTGCTCGCATCACCGGTGCCGGTGAATTTCTTCTCAATCTGTAGACCGGCCTTCGCACCGTACTCAATCGTCTCGACCTTGTACTCGTTCTTGAACGGGACGATAGGCGTAGCGGGCTTCGCACCGCGACTCGAGACCGTCTGCACGTAGTTGGTCGTGGTATTAAGGCCCTTAATCGCCTCGGCCGTCAGCGCATCAACGTTGTCGCCCACGCCAACGAGCGCCGTCACGTCCGGGCCCTTCACGATGGTCGTCTTGGTGTAGAGCTGGCCTTTGTTGTCCGGATTCGGCTTCACCGCGATGAGCACGAAGGCATCACCGGGGTACTCGGTGTCATACGTGTATCCAGCAGCGTTGGCGTCATGTACCTCAGACACCTTGTACACGTACATCTTGTTGTAGCTCAGCTGCGTGAAGTTCATCTTCAGCTTACCGGACATCGTGGCGGTCTGCGTATCGTCACCGTCATCCTTGCCCACGGTGTTCGTGAACGACTTATCGGAATCAACCGGCTCCGGGGCCTTCGTGCCGTTATACGTCATCGCCTCGATGGTGAACGGGAACCTGCCATTCTCCAGCGGGGTACCAACCAGAGTCTTGGTCACATCGATGCCCGCGTAGGTACCGGAGGCCGCATAGGTGTTGGTAAACGCGGCAGCACCCGTCACCTGCCGGTCGGCATCCGTCGTCGCCTGCTTGTTGTCGTACGCAACCGACGCGGTCAGCTTACCGGTATGCGTGCCGTTCTCGATATCGGTCACTGTGTACGTCACTGTGGACGTATGGTCGTCATAGCTGATGCCGGTCTTGTCCGCGTCGGTCGGCCTCGTCTCGTTCACTTTGAACGTATACACGCCCGGCCTGGTAAACACAAGGTCGCCCGTGCCGAACGGGGTGGTGCGCATCGCGTCGCCGGGACCTGCGATCTCGACCTTAGTCGTCAAATCGCCAGTCTCATCGGAGTCGGCAGCCTTCTTCTGAGTAACGACCTTGTTTTTAACCGCTTTCATCGTGGCGTCATCCGCTGGCGTCAGCGTGAAATCGAACTTGTCATCCTGCTCCCACGCACGCCCAGCCAGCGTCTTCTGCACAGTAACCGGTGCCGACATCGTCTGGGCCACCGTGTAGGTGTTCTTGAACGGGATATATCCACCCGTGTCCGTCAGCTGCGTGCCGTCGGCCTTCCAATACGTGGCCGTGGAGGACAATTGGCCCTTGTCGTCGAGCGTGTTTTGCACCATCGCGTAGTACACGGTGGTGTCGTACGTCATGCCGCCCGTTGTCGAAGCATCGGAACCAGCTTGCTCCGTCACCTGGTACACGTAGGTGGTGTTCTGGTCGGCAGCGGTGAACGTGATCTGCGGGAAAGCCGCAATGCCGCCGCCATCGTTCTCCGCGGTCGTCACGCCGTCGGCGGGCATCGGCGCGTCGTTCGCACTGACCGTGTAGCTCAGGTCATTGAACTTGATGGGGGCAGCCCCCACCGCGCTGTTGGCCAGGCCGCCCAGCGCCTTCAGCTCGAAGGTGAACTTGCCCGCGGCAAGCGGGTTGTCGCCCGACTCGTCGGTATACGACTTCTGCGCGTTAAATGAGATTGTCTTGGTGTCGGTGCTGAACTTGTTGGTGAACACCGCGACCTTGTTATCGACTGGCACGGCCGGGTCGTGGTGGGCGCCATCATCGTCGCCGTTGCGAGCCATAGTGACAACCGGCTCGGACAGCGTACCCCTGCCCGTGTCGTCCACCTGCACCGTCACCGTGTACCCGGCGCTCGAGTAGCCGAAGCCGGGCAGCCAGGACGAGTCATGCTCGTCGGGCGTCCGCTCGGCCACCGTATAGGTGTACGTGCCGGGCTTCTTGTACGTAATCTGGCCGAAGTCGAACTCATCACCATTGTTGACGGTCTTGACCACCTGGACGTATCCGGGCACGCCGGATACGTCCTTGTAGCCCCCGGGCATGGGCGTGCCCTTGGCAGCGCGCAGATAGATGTCGAAGCTGTCGGCCTTAGTCCACTTGCGGCCTTGAAGCACCTTCTGCGCCCGAATGCCGGTGAGCGTCACCGAAGACTTCACGCTGTAGCTGTTGGTGAACACCAGCTTGTTGTCTTCGGCCAGCGTGCCGTCGGTATTTTGCTTCGCGATCTTACCGGTGATGATACCATCGCCTGCGCCGGTCAGATTCTTGTCACCCTGCTTGCGGCCGGTCAGCTTATAGCCCGCGGGCATCTCGTCTGCGCCGGTCAGCTCCTGCACCGTGTACTCGTCGCCCTCGCCAAGTCCGTACACGCGAATCGTCTCGTCGGCCTTGATGGTTTGCGAATAGCCATTTGTCAGGTCGAACACGTTGCCGACCTGCTTCTCATCGACGGTACCCGCCTTCTCGAACACCGCAGCCTTGTACGTCTTCCCCTTTGGCACGGTGAACTTAAAGGTAAATCCCGCGTCCTTATTGCCCGTCAGGCCATCGGGCACCACGACCTTCTTCGTCACCTCGAGGCTCGCCTCGCGTTCGTTCGCCACGCGCACGCAGGTGGCGCCCGTGAACAGGGCGTTCAGGTTCATGGCGCCCAAGTCGGCGCGGGCGCCCTTCGCCGTGATTCCCTTGGGCCGCTCGTCCTGGGTGATACCCATACGTATCCAGCCCGTCTCGGTCTCCAGGCGGTAGGGTTTGCCCTCCTCGGTGGGCCCATACTGGTACATGCGTCCGTTAGCGCCGTACTTGAGGTGCACTGTGTCGTCTGCACCCACGGGTTCGACATCGGTCCACGTCAGGTTGCCTTTAACATTGGTCTCGCCATTCGAGGTCTGCCGCGTACCCTTGATCCACGTGAGCGTGTTGTCGATGTCGCCCTCTGCGCCAAACTGGCCCAGACTCTTCATGAGCGCGCCCGGGCCCACGAACGTCGAAACGCCGTCATCGTCCGTACCAGCATCGGCATGGACGCCGCAATCGTCCACAATCACCTTGGTGAGCGTGTCGTTAAGCAGGAAGCCCTTGGGAGCCGAGACCTCCTTTAGGAAGTAAGTTCCATTCACGAGCGGCCTGTTACCGTCGCTTGTATTCGGGAATATGCCCGCACCTTCGAGCGGGACCGGGTTGCCGACCGACCCCGTCCTCAGGGTGTCGTAGGGGTCCTGGCCGTCCTTGAGCACGACCTTGCCGTTCGCATCCGTAGTCACCTGGGTGGACTTGTACAGGCCGAACTTCGCGCCGTCTACGGGGTTGCCCTCGGTATCGGTCTTCTGCACGAACAGGCGGTTCTGGATGTTCGTGACGAGCAGGCGCGTGGCGAACTGTCGCTGGAAATTCTTCTCGCCGCTGGGGAGGTCATCGCTGAACACGTGGACCGTGTTGTCCGTATTCGCGTTGGCGATGGAACTCGCCGTTGTGTGGTAGATGGTCACCGTGTACTCGGCATCCTTGCGGGCATCACCGCTCAGCATGTAGTAGTAGCTGGAGATGTCACCGGGCAGATACGGAATCTCTACCTGGTACTGGCCGCTCGTGTTGAGCGTGAAGGCGTGCAGGTCCTTCTTCGCCGCCTCGATAGCGCCGGCCATGCTCGGCTTCTTGGCGAGGGTGTATCCCGCTCCCGTCGATGGGTCGCCCGACACGGCGTACCAACTGTTCGGATCGTTGATATCTGTGCTTGCGCTTTTATCGCGCTTGAGCACCACAGCGAACAGTATGCCGGAGTCCAGGCTGACGGTCTTGTCGGACTTCGTCTGGTCATCGTTCGCCTTGTACACGATCGACGGCGCGGTGATGGTCTCCTTCGCGCCGGCGAACGCACCCGTCTGCCACACGGCGCTGTCCGCGTCCATACCGCCGCGGTTAATGATGACGCCGCCCGCGGCGTCCTTGTCGTCGCTCGCGGACACGTACTCGAGCTGCATGCTGCCATGCGTCGCCGTGAGACTCGAGCGGTAACCGTTAGGCGCCTTTGTTTCCTTCAGGAGGTAGTACTGGTAACCATGCTCTTTATAAAGGTCATCGAAGTTGATAACGCCGTTGTCCACGTCATTCGTGAGCGTCAGTTGTCCATTCGCGTTCGTGGTGCCGGAGCCAAGTAGGTTTTCTGGGTTAGTGGTCGTGTCAGCGAACCACTCGTCTGTCTTGTACAGCGCGAACTGAGCACCCTCCACCAGACCGCCATCCTGGTCGAACTTGATAATGTCGGACTCGGGAACCGTCACGAGGTTGAACTTGAGCCTCATGTTGGAGTCGGTGGCGCCACGCTCCAAGTAGAAGAACTTGAGCGTGTGGTTGGTGCCGCCAGCGAAGGTGTTGCCGTTGAAGCCCGAAATATCCCGCCCCGCATCCTTGAACTTGCTTTTCAGCGTGCCATTTGCGGAATTGTTAACGCTGATGTCGCCCGTTTGGAAGTTAATGGTCAGATCAGCACTGGTGTGGATACCGCCAATGTCGCCCACGAGGACATCGTCAATGAACACCCAGACGTCGTCGTCTCCGGCGAACTCAAAGGTCATGGGCTTGTCAGCGTTCGTTTTGCCATCCTTCGGCTGCACGAAGCGCGACGACATGGAGAGGCCGAAATAATGGTTGAGGGGTCCGTTGTTCTGCGACGTAATGCCGTTCGGGACGAGTTTGTCGTCCTCTTCCTTGAATACCTCATCGGCCGCATCGAAGGGGAAGAACTGGCCTACTGAATGAGGCTCAGCCCCCGCTTGCATAACGCCGGCAGCATTGTAGACATCAAATGCATTCTTATTGGCGTTGTACGCCGCGTAGTTCCGCGAGCTGTCATACTCGTAGTAGCCACCCTTGGCCTGCAACAGACCCGTCACACCCATATGGGATATCTTGCCCGTCTGGACGGAGGAATCAAACAGGTAGCCGAGGGATTCTCCCTCCCAGCGGTCGGTGAGTTTCGGGTAACCACCGGCAAGAACATTGTTCACGATGCCGGTGCGGACCCGGGAGCCACCCGTATACTGGTTAAGTTCCTCGCTGGCTCCTTGATCCTTGAACTGGAAGCGGTGGTTCTTGTTGATGCCGCCGTTGCCGGAAACCGACAGATGGTTATCGGGATTCACCCAGTAATCAAACAGGTTGATTGTTGTCCCCGAAGGCGAAATCGTCGGAACCGTGTGGTCCGAAATTGCCGCCTCGGCACGAAGCGGCAGGAAGAAACTCGCCGTCAGCGCGATGGCGAGGGCCAGAACAATCGCATATGGCGAGACCGAGCGCAGCCCGCGACGACGGCCACAAGACATGACGGACCACCGCTCGCGCGGCCGGTGTTCACCAGGAAGTTCCCTGCTTAGACACCCCCCCCGGTAGCAATATTCACGAGTCGAGACGTCGTCTCTCTGAGCTCCTGCATAATTTCCTCCCCAGTCGCACGGCGACCTGCCCGGGCGCTCCCCGGGGGCCGAGGCAGTCTGGCACATGCCCGCAGTCGTTCAAGGAATACCAACCCCAGCATATGTCTCTTAAGATATCTTAGCCTTTTTCTATTACAGTTTTTGTCTCATTACCGATGAAATCGGCTCAGTCCCTTTGTCACATTCTAGAGCGTGCGGAGCAGGGCGATGAGGAAGCGGGTGCCTTGGAGGTAGGCGCGACGGGTGATGCGCTCGTTGGTGCCGTGGACGCCGCGGTCGCATTCGTCATCGTCGACCACAAAGGCCGAGAAGCGAATGCACTCGGAGCAAATGCGCTGGTAGTTGACAGCGTCGGTCGCGCCGATCACGGTCGAGGGGACAATCGCCAACGGCTCGGATGATCCGTTTTCCTCCGTCCCCTTTGGATCACGGAAATAGCGGGCGGCGATGGCGCGAACGGCCTCGAGCCCCGGTCCACCGACACGCGGAGACGGCGAAGGCTCGGAGCTGCCGGGGCCCAGCTCCACTTCGACACAACCGGCAAGGTCCGCCCCGGCAACCGCCTCACGGCAGCGCGCCACAACGTCGACCACGCTCGTACCCTCGAGCATGCGGAAGTTAATGTTGGCCCACATATCCTGCGGCATTACGTTGGCGCCGGTGCTGCCACCCTCGATCTGCGTGGGCGCGCAGGTGGTCGTCACCAGCGGATAGAGCTTTTTGCTGGCGAGGCAATCGCGGACAATGGCATCCCCGTTGGCGGCAATTTCATCGGCCGTGTAGAGCCCCAACTCGACGAGTTGAGCGGCAAGCAAGTCGGTCACGCGCGTCGGCCACTCGATATCGCAGATTGCGGTGATGGCACGGCTGAGCACCTCGAGCGATGTGCCGCCGTAGGGGTTGGACGAATGCCCGCCCTCACTCTTCGTCTTGAGTATGATATCGGCGTAACCCTTCTCCGCGAGGTCGGCATGCATAAGCCAGCCCTCGCCCGCGCCGTACTCGGCAGCCGGAACGATGCGGTAGTCGCCCTCGTCGATCAGGTACTCAAGCTCAATGCCGCGCTCTTCGAGCACGCGGCCGATGGCACCCGCACCGAACTGCGTGGTTTCCTCGTCCTGGCCAAAAGCCAGCAGCAGGGTGCGCTCGTGCTCCCAGCCGTGTGCGAGCGCATACTCAACCGCCTCGAGAATGCCTGCGACCTGGTCTTTCATATCGATGGCGCCGCGACCCCAAATGTAGGTGTCGTCCACATGTCCGCTAAAGGGGACATGCGTCCAGTCAGCCTCGGTGCCGGGTACCACGGGAACCACGTCCATGTGGCCCATGAGCATGACGGGTTTGAGGGCAGGGTCGGAACCGCTAAGCGTCACCAATAGCGAATGGTCGATAAGCTCGACCTTACCCGCCGTAAATACGTGCGGCCAAGCCTGCTGCATATACGCGCGCAGGTCGTCGAACGGCTGCCAGTTCACCGCCTCGGCATCCATACTCGAGATGGTCGGAAACGACAGCACGCGGCCCAGGCGCTCGCACGCACCAGCCTCGTCCAGATCGGCAAAATCATCCTCATGCGCAAAAAAGCGCCAAACCTCGGCCATGACATCCTTTCGATTGTGACGACAAGGGCCGCCCCACCGGAGCGGCCCTGCCACATAAGCGTTTGCGGTCGGTTATTTGTCCTCGAGATAACGCGAGAGGAACTCGCGCGTGCGCTGATGTTTGGGGTTGCCGAAGAGCTCGGCCGGCGCGGCATCCTCGAGCACCACGCCCTTGTCCATAAAGACCACGCGGTCGGACACCGTGCGGGCAAAGGCCATCTCGTGCGTGACGACGACCATGGTCATGCCGTCGGCAGCGAGCTTGCGCATGACCTCGAGCACCTCGCCCACGATCTCGGGGTCGAGTGCGGAGGTCGGCTCGTCGAACAGCATGATCTGCGGATTCATGCATAGGGCACGAGCGATGGCCACGCGCTGCTTTTGACCGCCGGACAGGCGACCCACGGCGGCGTGCGCGAACTTCTCGAGCCCCACACTCGTCAAATGCTCCATCGCGACCTTCTCGGCCTCGGCCTTGCTCATTTTTTTGAGCGTGACGGGCGCAAGCGTGCAGTTGTCGAGCACATCCATGTTGTTGAACAGGTTAAAGCCCTGGAACACCATGCCGATGTCCTCACGCAGCTTGTTAATGTTGCAGCGCTCGGCCGTGAGGTCCTGGCCGTGGAACCAGATGTGGCCCGCGTCCGGGGTCTCGAGCAGATTGAGGCAGCGCAGGAAGGTCGACTTGCCCGAGCCCGAGGCGCCGATAATGGTGACGACCTCGCCGGGGTTAACGGACAGGTCGATGCCCTTGAGTACCTCGAGCGAGCCGAAGCTCTTGCGCAGGCCCTCGACGCGGATGAGCGGCTCATTGGTCTGTGCGGCGGCCGCAACGCCGGTAGTGGCGGTATCTGCCATGATGATTCTCCTCGTCTTAAGCCTAGTTAGAGCTGGGCAGCGTGGCCGGAGCCTCGGCACCGAGCTTTTTGCCAAAGGCTTCGAGCAGGCGGCTCGCCACGAGCGTCAGGATCAGGTAGACCACGAGCGCCACGCAGTAGACCTCCATCTGGCGGTAGTACACGCCGGCGACCGTGGTAGTAGCGTACATAAGGTCGAACACGCCGATGACCGAGAGCACCGACGAATCCTTGATGTTGATGATGAGCTCGTTGGTGAGCGCCGGAATCGCATTTTTAATGCCCTGGGGGAACACGACTTTGCGCATGGCCTGCCACTGCGACAGGCCCAGCGATCGCGCCGCCTCGGCTTGGCCGGAATCGATGGACTCGATGCCGCCGCGCAGGACCTCCATCATGTAGGCGGTGGAGTTGAGCGAGATGGTGACGAGGCCGGCGGTGAAGGTGCTCCAGATCTGGTTGGCCTGGGCGGTCTCGAAGCCCATGCCGCGCAAAACGGTGAAGCCCGCGTAATAGATGAGCAGGCCCTGGACCATCATGGGCGTGCCGCGCACGATGGTGGAGTAGACGGTCGCAAAGCCGCGGCCGATACTCTTAACGAAGCGCACCAGGTCGTTATCCACGCGGTCGAACGTCTGAATGCGTAGGAACACGAAGAGCAGCGCCAGGAAGAATGCGATGACGGTGCCGAAGGTGGCAAGCGCGATGGTGATCTCGATACCGCGAATGAAGAAGTCCCCGCTCTTGTAGGTCATGTAGACCAGGCTCGACAAAAAGTCGCTGGGGTTGGAATCCGAGACAATGCTCACCTGCACCAGGTCGATAAACGACATGACGCAGCGGTCGATAAAGAAAACTGCCGCGATGGCGACCACGACGTAGCTGCCCAGGCGTGCGCCACGACGGCAGCGCTCGGATGCGAACGGCGACTTTTCGCGATAGTCGTTCCAGTGCATGAGCTTGGTGACCAGCGCCGCCGCCGACACGACGAGCCAGGCCCAAAGGATTGCCCAGAGGCAGTCTTGGAAGATACCGGTGGGGGCCAAGAAGCTCAGCGGCGTGGGGTTGCGTTGGCTAAACGCCAGGCCGAGCGCCGCGATAACACTCGTGCCCAGGTATACATAACGGTGGTCGGCCTTGATAAAGGAGGCCAGGCGATTAATGGTTTTCATGCTGCCTCCCTATGCCGGCTGACGGTCGAGGCACGCGTCCCACATTTGGTCGCGCTCCTCTTGGCTAATGCCCTTGAGTGTCTTGTCGATGAGCTTAAGCAGCTTGTCCGAGCCCTTGCGGCAACCGACATTTGCCGTGACCTCCTGCTTAAAGCCCTCGCCCTCGGCAAACTGGATGGGGACGATACCGGGATTTTGGGCCATATAGCCCTTCTCATTCTCGGTGTTGTAAGTCACGGCGTCGCAGGTGCCCTGCAGCAGATTCGAAAACACCGTGGGGACCGAGTCGACCGGGTTTTTGTGGACAACGCCCGGGATCTCGTCGATGACGGTATCGAGCATGGTGTCCTTTTGCCCGAGCACCGTAGCGCCGCTAAAGTCGCTGAGCTTGGTCGCGTTTTGGTAGGGGGAACCCTCTTTTACGAACAGGCCAAAGTAGCCAATGAAGTACGGATCGGAAAAGCCGACGGACTCCTCGCGCTCGGGCGTGGCGCTCATGCCGGCAATGATGAGGTCGATCTGGCCGTTGTTGAGCGAATCGATAAGACCCGAGAAGCTCTGTTTGACGGCAACGGGCTCGCCGCCGAGGGCCTTGCAGACGATCTTGGCGATCTGCACGTCGTAACCATCGGCATAGGCGCCCTGCACGTTGTCGATGGGGATGGTGTACTCGCTGGCTTCGGAGACCTGCCAGTTGTACGGGGCGTAGGCCGCCTCCATGCCAATGCGGATCTTGTCCTTGCCGATCACGGAATCGGACAGGTCGTCGCGACCGCCGCCCGTCGTGGGCCGAACCACCTTGAGCGTTGACGGGCGCTGACAGCCGGCAAGCGCGCCGGCGACGACGGAAGCGCTCGCAGCGAGAGCGCTACCCAAAAAGATGCGACGGCTGCATACCGGCTGTGGATGCGCGTCGCGTTGATGGGGAGAATGCATAATCTGCCTTCCCTGTTGAATCGTATGCTGACGACTTAACAGGATATACGCCAGCAACTAGCAGCGCAGCACAAGCTCGAAAAATTAATAGACACGCGGTAGTCATTGGGGACGCCGATGTTTTGGCAATGCCGGCGAGCGACGTCCAGAGCGAACAAGTGGCATGAAAAAGGCAAGGCATGACCAGAAGGTCTATGCCTTGCCTTTTGAA
>ENA-OPXQ01000671-OPXQ01000671.1-human-gut-metagenome-genome-assembly--contig:-NODE-671-length-21376-cov-3.222082_pt1 | contig 21376 bp, 15 predicted proteins | sample MGYA00241769_ERZ502042 | MGnify/ENA primary metagenome ERZ502042 (study PRJEB25962, sample SAMEA2041934) | human gut metagenome | biome: human gut; feature: human-associated habitat; material: faeces...
CCTGGCCGACGATACCACCAAGGACATGGTCTCCATGGATCGTCCCAACACCAACTACACCTACTTCTACATGTTCAACTTCATGCCTTTTGCACACGAGTTCTCCAACTGGAGCGTTGAGGGTGTGGATGCAGAATACGAGCCCGAGAACTGGGCCAAGGCCATCAACAACACCAACTTTCGCAAGGCCTTCCTGTACGGCATCAACAACGCTGTTACGCTGGCTGTCAGCGCACCTCTGGCCTACGACAGCTACAAGCTGAACACCATCACTCCCCCGAACTTCTGCGCCACCACCGATGGCGTGGACTACACCAAGTGCGGCGGCCTGGCCGACCTGACCGAGTTCTTTGACGAGGCCAAGGCCAAGGAGTACCGTGATGCCGCCATTGAGGAGCTGACCGCACAGGGGGTCACCTTCCCCATCAAGGTGCAGCTGCCCTACAACCCCTCCTCCACCGACTGGGACAAGCAGTGCCAGGTGCTCAAGCAGCAGCTGGAGGGTGTGCTGAACGACGGCACCGACTTCATCGACATCATCATCACCGCCGGCCCCTCCGACAGCTTCCTGTCTGCTGTGCGCCGCAACGGCAAGTTCGAGTTCCTGCTCTGCAACTGGGGCGCTGACTACTCCGACCCCGAGACCGAGACTGACCCGTTCTATCAGGCTAAGGATTCCCGTGGAATGCGCTATGCTTACCTGCGCACCGGCGTGGAAGACGGCTTCATCACCGGCGAGACCGCAGATGCTGTCATGGCCTACATGAACGCCATCGAGGCCGCAAAGCAGATCACCGATGACATCGATGCCCGCTACAAGGCCTTTGCCGATGCCGAGGCTCTGCTCATCACCAACGCACTGGTCATTCCGCGCGGCATGAGCGTGCCCGCCTATCTGGCGACCCGCCTGAACTACTGGGAGGGCCAGTACGCTTCCACCGGCTTCTCCAACAAACGTCTGAAGGGCATCCACGTCCTCGACCACTACATCTCCATGAGCGAGTACGAAGCCAACCGCGACGCCCGCTAAGACTTTTTGAGTCGGTCTGCTCCAAAGCTCTCCGTTTTCCCACGGGAAAGCGGAGAGCTTTTCGTTTCTGAAGCTTCTTACATGAATTTTTGTAACGAACTTTGCTAAATCACTTTCCAAAAGTGGTTTTTTGTTGTATTCTATTCCTATCCGACATTCATTTTATAAAAGAGAGGGGTGCGCACAGATATGCTCAAATATCTGGCGAAACGCATCGGGCGCTCGATACTGACCCTGTTTATTATCGTCACGCTCGTTTTCTGCCTTTTGCGGCTGATGCCGGTGGAAGGCTATTTTGCTAACTACGAAAAAATGACCGAGGCCCAGATACAGGCCGGCTTACAGTCCATGGGCCTGCTGGACCCGCTGCCGGTGCAGATCGGCCGCTTCTGGGTCAATATGCTCCACGGCGACCTCGGCGTGAGCCATATCTATAAGGTCAACGCCTCCGTCACCAGCATCCTCGCTAAGAAGCTGCCCATCTCCATCCAGATGGGCGTGTACGCCATGCTGCTGAGCCTTGTCATCGGCATCCCGATGGGCCTGTTCATGGGCCGCTTCAAGAGCCGCTGGCCCGATAAGATTGGCACGGCCATCATCGTCCTCATCCAGGCTGTGCCTGCGGCAGTGTATTATCTGTACATCCAGATGTACGGCACCACCGCGCTGAACGTGGGCCTGCTCTTCGACGCCTCCAACTGGAAATATTGGGTGCTGCCCGTCTGCTCCATGAGTCTGGGCAACGTGGCGTTCTACGCCATGTGGCTGCGCCGGTACATGGTGGACGAGAGCAACAAGGACTATGTCCGCCTTGCCCGTGCCAAGGGTGTGAGTGAAAACAACATCGCCCTGCGCCACATCTTCCGCAACGCAATGGTGCCGCTGGTGCAGTATATTCCCTCCGCCTTCCTGAACACTGTGGTCGGCTCTATCTACATCGAGAGCCTCTACAGCATCCCGGGCATGGGCGGCCTGCTGGTCACCTGTGTCCAGCGCCACGACAACACGATGGTGCAGGGCATCGTTCTGCTCTACGCCTGCGTGGGCATCATCGGCCTTATTCTGGGCGACCTGCTCATGGTGCTCATTGACCCCCGCATCAGCTTTGGCAAGAAAGAAGGTGGCCGATAATGCTTTTCCGTATGAAAGATGAAAAAGCACACCAGCTCGAGGCAGAGCTGGATAAGTTACAGGCGGACGGCCCCGCCGCATGGGCAAAGCTGCCCGAAGAAGAGCTGTTCACCCCCGCCGGGTTCAGCGAAGAGCGGGCCGAGGCCACGTCCTACTCCAACTACAGCTACTGGGGCAGCACCTTCCGCGCCTTCTTCAAGAACCGCGTGGCCGTGCTGCTGCTCGTCGCCCTCATCGCCGTGGTGGCGTTTGCATTTTTGCAGCCCTACCTGCCCGGTCAGGTAGACCCCAACCTCTGCGCCGTGGACCCCGTCACCGGCATCCAGTACCGCAACATCGCCCCCGGTGAAAAGGGCTTCATCTGGGGTTCCAACGCCATCGGCCAGGACCTCTGGGCCCGCATCTGGGCCGGTGCCCGCACCAGCCTGACCATCGCTTTCTTCGTGGCCCTCATCGAGGCCGTGGTGGGCATCACGGTGGGTGTGCTCTGGGGCTATGTCCGTCAGCTGGACTTCTTCTTCACCGAGCTGTACAACATCTGCGACAATGTGCCTTCCACCATCATCCTGATCCTCATTTCCTACGTCGCCAGCCCCAGCGTCAAGACGCTGATCCTGGGCATGTCCATCACGGGCTGGATCGCCATGGCGCGTTTTATCCGCAACCAGATTCTCATCATCCGTGACCGTGACTACAACGTGGCATCCCGCTGCATCGGCACCCCCACCTCCCGCATCGTGGTGCGCAACCTGCTGCCCTACCTCGTGTCGGTCATCATGCTCCGCATGGCCCTGACCATCCCCGCCGCCATCGGCAGTGAGGTCTTCATCACCTACATCGGCCTCGGCCTCTCTGTCGAGGTGCCTTCTCTGGGCAACCTCATCAACGATGGCCGCAAGGTCATGATGCAGGCTGGCCTGCGCTATCAGCTGCTCTACCCCACCATCATCCTCAGCTTCGTCACCATCGCGTTCTACCTCATCGGCAACGCCTTCTCTGACGCAGCCGACCCCAAGAACCATCTGCAGTAAGGAGGAACAGGCATGAAAAAGAATGAACTGATCCTCTCTGTGCGGGATCTCAACATCAAATTCAATCTGCGTGGAAAGATCCTCCACGCCATCCGGGGCATCGACCTCGATGTCTACCACGGCGAAGTCCTCGCCATCGTGGGCGAATCCGGCTCGGGCAAGAGCGTGTTCACCAAGTCCTTCATGGGCCTGCTGGACTCCAACGGCTCCATCACTTCCGGCACCATCGACTACTTCGGTGCCGACGACCACCAGCCCATCCGGCTCTCCGAGTTGAAAAAGGAGAAGGACTGGCTGAAAGTGCGCGGCCACGAGATCGCCATGATCATGCAGGACCCCATGACCAGCCTGAACCCCCTGAAGACCATCGGCGACCAGATCATGGAGGCCGTGGAGCTCCATCAGGGCCTCAAGGGCGCTGCCGCCAGGGAGAAGACCCTCGAGTACCTGCGGGATGTCGGCATCGCCGACCCGGAAGTGCGCTTCAAGCAGTATCCCCACGAGTTCTCGGGCGGTATGCGCCAGCGCGTCGTCATCGCCATTGCTGTGGCCTGCAACCCGCAGATCCTTATCTGCGATGAGCCCACGACGGCTCTGGACGTGACCATTCAGGCCCAGATCCTCGAGCTGCTGAAGGAGATGCGGGTCAAATATAACCTCACCATCATCCTCATCACCCATGACCTCGGCGTCGTGGCCAACATCGCTGACCGTGTGGCCGTCATGTATGCCGGCGACATCGTGGAGATCGGCACTTCGGACGAAATTTACTACGATCCCCGCCACCCCTACACCTGGGCGCTGCTGTCCAGTATGCCCCAGATGGGCGTGAAGGGCGAAGACCTGTTCAACATTCAGGGTACGCCCCCGAACCTCTTCACGGAAATTCACGGCGACGCTTTCGCGCCCCGCAACCCTTTGGCGCTGAAGATCGACTTTGTCAAGCGCCCGCCCTACTTTACGGTCAGCCCCACCCACAAGGCCAAGACCTGGCTGCTGGACCCCCGGGCCCCCAAGGTGGAACCGCCTGCCGCCGTCAAACTGTTGAAAGAGGAGGGGATGCAGGATGCCTGAAAATCGTGACATTCGCGTTTGCGAAGCAGCGAATACCCCAGTGGAGTGTTCGAGCGAAAGAACGGTCTTGCGCCAGCAAGATGGAGAGGCTTCGCCCCGGCAGGTCCTGCTTGAGGTCAAGGATCTCGAGGTGACCTACGGCTCCGGCCGCAAGGCCTTCAAGGCCGTGAACCGTGCCAACTTTGAAATTTACAAGGGTGAGACCTTTGGTCTGGTGGGCGAATCCGGCTCCGGCAAGACCACCATCGGCCGCGCCATCATGCGCATCCTGCCCACCTCGGGCGGCGAGGTGTTCTATAAGGGCCAGAAGATAAACGGCAAGATCTCCCACGCGCTGGACAAGCAGGTCATCAAGGAAATTCAGATGATATTCCAGGACCCCCAGTCCTCCCTGAACGAGCGCGCCAAGGTGAGCTACATCGTAGGCGAGGGCCTGATGAACGTCCGGCCCGACCTCTCCGCCGCCGAGCGGGACGAAAAAGTCCGTCAGGCGCTGCTGGATGTGGGCCTGCTGCCCGAGTTTGCGTCCCGCTTCCCCCACGAGTTCTCGGGCGGCCAGCGCCAGCGCATCGGCATCGCCCGGGCTCTCATCGTGGAGCCGGAATTCATCATCGCCGACGAGCCCATCTCGGCACTGGATATGTCCATCCGCGCCCAGGTCCTGAACCTTCTGCGCCATCTGCAGAAAGAGCGCGGCATCACCTACCTCTTCATCGCCCATGACCTCTCCGTCATGCGCTACATCTCCGACCGCATCGCCGTCATCCACAAGGGCGACATCGTGGAGCTGGCCGACGCCGAAGAGCTGGTGACCCACGCCATCCACCCCTATACCCGCAGCCTGCTGTCGGCCATCCCCATGCCCAGCCCCCGCCGCGAGCGGCAGAAAAAGCTGCTGGTCTATGACCCCTCCATGCACGACTACTCCACGGAGGCTCCCCAGTGGCGGGAGCTTCGGCCCCGTCACTGGGTGCTCTGCAGCGCCTCCGAGGCCGAAGACTGGTGCCGGGAATTGTAAACTTTTTCTTGCGTTTTTCTCATTGTGGCCTCTCTGTTTATTGACTTTTGTTCTCTGCTCTACTACAATAACAGGAGTGGCTTTGTAACAATACGAAACAAAACATTGGCCCCTGCGCGGGTCTACAAACATAAAGGAATGAGAAATTGATGACGACGCAGAATCCTGTTTACGCATCCCAGGCCAAACCCTGGCTCAAATACTACGCTCAGAAGTACATCGACCAGACCCTGCCCACCCTTTCAGCATTCGATTATGTCTGCAACCGGAACCGGAACCATCTGAACGATACGGCACTGGACTACTATGGCCGGAAGTTCACCTACGCCGACCTCATCGTCAATGTCAAAAAGACTGCTGCCGCCCTGCGGGGCGTCGGGGTCAAAAAGGGCGACATCGTGACGGTGGTCAGCGTCATGACCCCTGAGGTCATCGCTCTGTTCTACGCCGCCGACATGGTCGGCGCTACCCTGAACCTTGTGGACCCCCGCTACAGCGTCGAGGGCATCCATGAGTATATCGAAGAGGTGGATTCCCACCTTCTCGTCTGCCTGAACGTCGTGTACGAGCGCTGCCGTCAGGCCGCAAAGCGCACCAACGTGGAAAAGGTCATCGTCCTCTCTCCGGCCGACTCTCTGCCCCCGGTGATGGCCGTAGGTTACAAGCTGACCACCCCCGACAAGAACAAATATGCTTCCAATGTCATCCGCTGGAAGCAGTTCATCAAGGGCGGCGAGGGCCAGAGCACCGCTGCGGAGCCCTATGACCCCGACCACGCCTGCGTCGTCGTCCACACCGGCGGCACCACCGGCTCCCCTAAAGGCGTCATGCTCACCGACAACTGTTTCAACGCTCTGGCGCAGCAGTTCCGCGCCTACGACAAGCTGTTCCACCGGGGCCAGAAGCTCATGAACATCATGCCCCCCTTCATCGCCTACGGCTACGCCTGCGGCGTCCATCTGCCGCTGGTGTTGGGCTTCACGGTCATCATCATCCCCAACCTCGACCCGGCCAAGCTGGGCAGTCTGGTGCTGAAGTACAAGCCCGAGCATATGTTCGGCGTGCCGGCCCACTATCAGCAGCTGGCCGCAGACCCCAAGCTGCGGGATAAGGACCTTTCCTTCATTCTGAACTACGCCGCCGGCGGCGATGCCATCGCCCGGGGCGCAGAGCAGACCGTCAACGACTTCCTCGCCGCCCATGGCGTCCGCTACCCGATGGCAAAGGGCTACGGCATGACCGAGGTATCCTCTGCCGCTACCGTGGCTGCCGGCGCAGACAACAAGCCCGGCAGCGTCGGCATCCCGATGGTCAACACCATCATCGCCGCCTTTGAGCCGGGTACTGACAGGGAACTGCCCATCGGTGAGCGCGGCGAGCTGTGCATCTCCGGTCCCACCACCATGAAGGGCTACTACAATAAGGCTGACGAGACGGCCATGATCCTTCGCCGCCACCCGGATGGCCGCATCTGGGTCCACACCGGCGACATCGGCTATCTGGACGAGGACGGCTTCGTCTACCTCGACTCCCGCATCAAGCGCCTCATCATCCGCCACGACGGCTTCAAAGTCTTCCCCTCCATGATCGAGAACGTCGTCAGCCGCCACCCCGCTGTGCATCAGTGCTCTGTGGTGGGCTGCGCCGACAAGGAGCATGTGCAGGGCCGCCTGCCTTTTGTCTATCTGGTGCTTGACCCTGCGGTTCCCGCCGCCAAGCGCAAGCAGATCATCAAGGAACTGCGCCAGCTCTGCATTGAGGAGCTGCCCGAATATGTCCAGCCCGTGGGGTACAAGATCATCCCCGAAATGCCCCTGACCCCCGCCGGTAAGGCCGACTACCGTAAGCTGGAAGAAGAGGTAGGGTAAACCCGTCTGCCTTTAAGAAAGAAGGAATCATCCATGAAACATCCCCGTTTTACCGCATGGCTGTGCAGCGCCGCTGCGCTGGTGCTGCTGGCTGTGCCTGCCTTTGCCCAGCAGCCCGACGCCCTGCCGCCGGAGCAAGCCGCCCCCGCCGCGCAGGAGCAGCCCGCCGAGGCAGCTGCCCCGGACGCGGAAGCCCCCACTGAGGAAGCTGCTCAGCCCGCTGAGGAAGCCCCTGCCGGGGAGACCGCCGATCCTCAGCGCACCTATGTGGCGCTGGGCGACAGCATCGTTTCCGGCGTGGGTCTGCCGGATTTCAAGTACACCGAAGCCGCCATCGGCATAGACGCGGCCCCAAACTTCGAGGGCTACCCGGAGCAGTGCTATGTTTCGCTGGTGGGCAAAGGCCTTGGGCTGGACCGCCAGCACGCCATCAACCTTGGCCTGCCCGGGCTGACCACCGGCGACCTTGCGGATATGCTGCACACCGGCGCAATGCCCCAGATGAACCAGCAGGCGGGCACCTACTACGTCTACCCCCAGATGCTGGACTACCTCAAGCGCGCGGACGTCATCAGCGTGCAGATCGGCTCCAACGATGCGCTGGTGCCCGCCCTTGTGGCGCTGGGCAACGCCACCAACTGGAAGAGCGAGCAGCTGGTAGCCACCATGGTCAGCGGCGTGCTGCGCGAGCCCAGCTTTGAGAACCTGCAGCGGCTGAACAGCGACCTTTCCCGTCTGCGGCTGACAAGGGAAGAAAAACAGGCCACCACCCAACTGCTGCTGGGCGGCGGCACGGACGCCATCTGCGAGCAGGCGTATCAGGAAGCCGCCGTCAACATGCCGCAGGTGGTGGCGCAGCTGCGGGCGCTGAACCCGGACGCGCAAATTATACTGGTAGGCTACACCAACCCTGTTCCCCTGCTGCCGGAGTGGACACAGCTGTTCCGGCGGCTGAATGCCCTCAGCAAGGACCTTGCCGCCCAGAACGAGAATGTGACCTATGTGCCCATCCCCTTTGCCATGACCGCCACCGACGCCCACCCCACCGTGAGCGGGCATAAGTACATCGCCAACCGCATCCTGCGGGCGATCAAAAAATAACCACAACGCACCATGCCGGGCAGCCTGCAAGCTGTCCGGCATTTGCATTTTCACGGGTGGGGTCGTGACCGGAAACAGCTGCTCTATGAGCCAAGTACGTTGTCTACCACTGCTTTTTTCATAAATAAAAAGCCCCAACAAACACAAAAACCCGCCTGGCAGCGGGTTTTTGTGTATAGAGGGGTGGGAAAGTATATAAAGTGGTGAATCTCAATATCATTGGCAGACTTTTATTCATTGCGCTGCCTTGCATGATGTATTATACCCGTTTTTCTTTTCTTGTCAAACAGGATTTTCGGATTTTGCTTTAAAATAATACTTTACTTTTTTGCAAAAACTTTATATAATTAACATAGAATTTCAGAAACGAAATTTTATTCCATTTCCGTGGGTTTGCACAACATAAAAACTTTACTTTCAGAAAATTTTATACAATCCAACATATTTTGAAGGAGGCTCTTCTCATGGACGATCTTGACCGCAAAATCCTCACCCTTCTGGCAAAAAACGCACGGATGCCCGTCAAAGAAATTGCGGAGCAGGTGTCGCTTACCAGCCCGGCAGTCTCCAGCCGTATCCATAAGCTGGATCCGCGTGTGAAGATTGTATGCACACTGCTGTACCTGATTTCTCTTTTTACATTTAAAAGTATTTTGGGATATGTACTTGCGACTGTGTTCCTGTTTGGATGCATTAAGCTGGCGAAGGTACCGTTTAAATTCATTGTCAGAGGACTGAAGCCAATTATCATTCTGCTTCTGATCACAGTATGTTTCAACTTATTTCTGACACCGGGCGGAAAGACACTGGTCCATGTGGGCTTTATCAAGATCACGGAGTACGGCTTAAGCACAGCGGTTTATATGGCGATCCGGCTGATCTATCTGATTATGGGATCCTCACTTATGACACTGACAACTACACCGAATTCACTGACAGATGGTCTGGAGAAGCTTCTTCACCCATTGAATAAGCTCCATGTACCGGTACATGAGATTTCGATGATGATGTCGATCGCACTTCGTTTTATTCCGATCCTTCTGGAGGAAACGGATAAGATCATGAAGGCACAGATTGCCAGAGGTGCGGATATGGAAAGTGGAAATCTGATCCAGAAGGCAAAGGCAATGATTCCAATCCTGGTTCCGCTCTTTGTATCCGCATTCCGCCGTGCCAATGATCTTGCAATGGCAATGGAAGCAAGATGTTATCGCGGTGGCAATGGCAGAACCAAGATGAAACCTCTGATTTATAAGAGTGCTGACCACATGGCATACCTGATTACGATCCTGTATGTTGTGATCACATTTGTTGTTGGAAGATATGTTCCATTCAAGCTGTGGATCTTTTAAGGAGTCATAAGATGAGAAGAATCAGATTAACAGTGGCTTATGATGGAACAAATTATTGTGGCTGGCAGATCCAGCCAAATGGAATTACGATCGAGGAAGTGCTGAATAAGGCAATCTGTAAGCTCACCGGAGAAGAGATTCAGGTGATAGGGGCGAGCCGGACGGATTCCGGGGTTCATGCAAGAGGAAATATTGCTGTGTTTGACACGGAAAGCAGGATACCGGCAGAACGTTTTTCTTATGCCCTGAATCAGCGTCTTCCGAAAGATATTGTAGTTGTAAAATCAGATGAGGTGGACCTTAACTGGCATCCACGTTATCAGGATACTCTGAAAACCTATGAATATCATATCATCAATACGAAAGTGCCGATTCCGACAGAGAGGCTTTATAATTACTTTGTAAGTTTTGACCTGGACGTGGGGCAGATGAGACGCGGAGCGGCTTATCTGGAAGGAGAACACGATTTTGCACCATTTTGCTGTATCCGTACTAATGCAAAGACAACGGTGCGGACAATCACGGATTTGCAGATTCTGCAAAGCGGAGAGCATATTACGATCCGGATTACGGGAAATGGATTTTTGTATAACATGGTGCGCATCATAGCCGGGGTACTGGTGCGTGTCGGAAGAGGATTTTACGAACCGGAAAAGGTAAAGGAACTTTTGGAAGGCGGAGAAAGAACCAGGGAAGCGGTCACGGCACCGCCGCAGGGACTCTGCCTGATGGAAATCCGCTATCAGAATGAAGAATAGTGCATGAGTCTGCTTTTTAGGCAGGCTCATTTTTTTAACAGGAAATTCCGAATAGAAGGTACTACATATCGGAGAAATTTTATAATAGAAAAACTCTATAGAGAAGTCGGTCTATCCGGATAAACAATAAGTAAAACAGGCAGTTTTATTGAAGAAATATTATGAAAATGTTATCCTAATAACCAGAGGCATTTTGGAAAAACAGCATAGAAACAGGATGTCATTAAAGAGAGAAAAGGGAAGAAATATGAATTATGTAGGAATTGATATCGGATCAACAGCATCCAAGGTTGTTGTTGAAGGAGATAAGAAAGAACATTTCGTACTGCCGACAGGATGGAGCAGCAAAGAGACTTGCGAAAAGATCAAGAATAAGCTGCTTGAGATGGGGGTAGATGTTACCTCAGATGATACAAAGGTAGTTGCTACAGGATATGGAAGAATCGCAGTTGATTTTGCAGATCATGTAATTACAGAGATTACCTGCCATGCCAGAGGTGGTCGTGAACTTGCAGGGGGGGACTGTTCGATCATTGATGTGGGAGGACAGGATACGAAGGTGATCATTGTACAGAATGGAATGGTATCCGATTTCCAGATGAATGATAAATGTTCGGCGGGAACAGGAAAGTTTCTGGAGATCATGGCGAACCGCCTGGGTGTTACGATCAATGAATTATTTGATATGGCGGCAGCAGGAGAAGTTATTCCGATCAGCTCACTTTGTACGGTATTTGCCGAATCTGAGGTGATTAACTATATCGGAGAAGGAAAAAAGCGTGAAGATATTGCGGCCGGAGTTGTAGATTCTGTTGCCAATAAAGTAGTGCAGCTTGCGCAGAAAAAGGAACTTGGAGACAGAGTGATCCTGACCGGAGGACTCAGTCACAGCATTTATTTCACAGGAATCCTGTCAGACAAGCTGGATCAGAAAGTGGAATCAGAAGAGTTTGGCCGTTTTGCGGGGGCATACGGGGCAGCACTTCTTGCCAGAGAAAAAAAGGATAAAAGGAGATAATGAAAATGGAACTGATTAAAGATTTACCAGAGGTATTTGAGGAATTTGCAGAGCAGAGACAGAAATCGTTTCTGGCTGTCAAGGAGTTAAAAGAGAAAGGGGTTCCGGTTGTTGGATCGTACTGTACATACTTCCCGAAAGAGATTGCAATGGCGATGGGGGCAGGATGCGTAAGTCTTTGCTCAACTTCTGATGAGACAATTCCGGAAGCAGAGAAAGATCTTCCGAAGAACCTCTGTCCGCTGATCAAATCAAGCTATGGATTTGCAAAGACAGACAAATGTCCGTTCTTCTATTTCTCAGATGTAGTAGTTGGGGAAACAACCTGTGATGGTAAGAAGAAGATGTATGAATATATGTCAGAATTCAAAGATGTATTTATCATGGAACTTCCGAATAGCCAGAGAGAACCGGGACTTCAACTCTGGAAAGGCGAGATCATCCGTTTCAAGGAATATCTGGAACAGAAATTTGGCGTGACGATCACGGAAGAGCAGATTCGTGAAGCTGTAAAGACAGAGAATCAGGCACGTCGATCCTTAAAGAAACTTTATGAAGCAATGAGATATGATCCGGCTCCGATCAAAGGACAGGATCTGTTCAAAGTTCTGTACGGAAGCACCTTCAAATTTGACCGTTCTCTGATCCCGGGTGAAGTGGATGCTCTTACTGCGAAGATTGAAAAAGAATATGCAGAGGGCAAAAGAGAAGAGAAGAAACCACGTATCCTGATCACAGGATGTCCAATCGGAGGAGCAACTGAAAAAGTAATCCGTGCCGTAGAAGACAACGGTGGTATTGTTGTAACTTTTGAAAATTGCAGCGGTGCAAAATCCATTGACAAGCTGGTAGACGAGGACGCAGAAGATATCTACGATGCAATAGCAAGAAGATACCTCAGCATTGGATGTTCTGTTATGACGCCGAACCCGAATCGTCTGGAGCTTCTTGGAAGACTGATCGACGAATATCAGGTAGACGGTGTGGTAGATATGATCCTTCAGGCCTGTCATACCTACAATGTGGAGACTAATACCATCCGCAAGTTTGTGACAGGTGAAAAGGGAATTCCGTATATCAGTGTGGAAACCGATTACTCTCAGGCAGACATCGGACAGCTGAACACCAGACTTGCTGCGTTTGTTGAGATGCTGTAAATGGAGAGTATGATGAAGAGAAATGCGTTTCAGTTCCGCAGGGCGAATGAGGAGGATCTTCCTGAAATTTGTCGTATAGTAAAGCTTGCCGGAGAAATTGTTCCCGTGAAAGAATGGTTTGAGGCAGAGGATGAAGAATTTCTTGCAAAGCATATCCGTGAGGAAGGATTTACCCTTTTGGCAAAGAAAAATGGACAGACTGCAGCAATCATGATTGTCCGTATTCCCGGACTGGCAGAGGACAACCTGGGAGAATATCTGAAGATTTCCAGGGAAGAAATGAAGCGGGTTGCGCATCTGGAGATTGCTGTTGTAGTACCGGAGTATCAGGGATACGGACTGCAATATGAGCTTTTCTGTCAGTCAGAAGCAATCGTAAAAAATAAGCAGATGAGGTATCTGATGGCAACAGTTCATCCGGATAATATATACAGTTTTCGCAATATGGAAAAGCTTGGAATGAAGACAGTTCTCGAGACAAAGAAGTATGGCGGGAAACGAAGATATGTTATGAGTAAAACATTAGAATCTTAGAAAAAAACGAAAGAGCTTATGGAAAATGTAATGGCACATTTTCTATAAGCTCTTTTTGAATACAAGTATGAATTGTAAAATGAGAAAGTTTCTTAACTAACAACTTCAATGTTGACATACTAACTTGCAGTAATATAAACTATTCTAAGTTAGAGAATACAAACAAGAGGAAACAGAATGAAATTCAAAAATAAAATCATTGTGGTCTGTCTGTGCGCATCTGTATTCGCGGGTGGATGCGGTCAAGGTGATCAGAATACAACAAAGAGTAAAAATAGTGAAGGAACAGCCAGTTCGAAGGAAAGTACAGAACGAACCTCTCAGGATAATGAGGCATCAAAAGACATTTTTGCAATGGATACCTATATGACAGTGACAGCATATGGAGAAAAAGCACAGGATGCGGTGGATGCCGCTGAAGCAGAGATTGAAAGATTAGATACACTTTTATCAACGGGAAATGCAGACAGTGAGATTGTAAAACTGAATGAACAGAAAAGTGCAACACTTTCAGAAGATGGCGGATATCTTGTGAAGCGCGCACTGGAACTGAATAAGGAAACGGATGGGGCATTTGATATCGCAATTTATCTGGTTATGGAGGCGTGGGGATTTCCGACACAGAATTTCCGTGTCCCATCAGCTGACGAACTGACAGGGCTTCTGAAGCATGTGGATGCAGCGAAGATCTTATACGATAAGGATACGAGAGAAATCTCTTTTGAAGATGACCAGATGAAGATCGACCTTGGAGGAATTGCAAAAGGCTATACTTCTTCGCGGATTATGGATATTTTCAAAGAAAACGGGATTACAAGTGGTTTGGTAAATCTGGGTGGAAATGTACAGGCACTCGGAACCAAGACAGACGGAAGTAACTGGCGGGTTGCGGTACAGAGTCCGGACGACACAGAGGATTATCTGGGAGTTTTATCTATTCAGGATAAAGCGGTGATCACATCTGGTGGATATGAACGCTATTTTGAACAGGATGGTGTGACCTATCATCACATTATTGATCCAAAGACCGGATATCCGGCAGAGAACGGACTGGTATCTGTCACGATCGTAAGCTCGGACGGAACCCTTGCAGATGGACTTTCCACCTCCCTTTTTATCATGGGAGAAGAAAAAGCGGCAGAGTTCTGGAAGGCGCACAGTAATGAGTTTGAGGCGATCTTTGCGACAGATGATGGGACGATTTATGTGACAGAAGGTCTGAAAGACAGCTTTACAACGGATCTTGACATGAAGGTTATTACGAAATAATTTGTGTGAAATGAGAGGATAATGAGAGATGGACATCAAAGAAACCGGTAAAAAATTAAAACCGTTTGCACCCGTTCTTTCAGTTGCACTGGTTACGGCGTGCGTGGCAGGCTCTTTAAGTGGATATGAGGCTCCGGTCTATGCAGCGACACGGGAAGAAACACCGGCAAAAAAAGAAGAGACAAAAGAGAAGAAAGAAGAAAAAAAGACAGCAGCCAAAGGATCATTTGACCTGGAGAATGGTGTGTATAAGGGAACCGGAACCGGGTATGCAGGAGACATCACCGTATCGGTACTGATCAAGGACAAGCAGATCGTTTCGATTGATATTCTGAGCTCTTCCGATGATGCGGCGTTTTTCACGCGTGCGAAAGCGGTGATCGACAAGATCATCGAAGGACAGACGCTGGATGTGGATACTGTATCGGGAGCAACGTTCAGTTCCAGAGGAATCATCAGCGCGGTAAAAAATGCGCTGACCGGGGAAAAGGATACCAGTGAGACAGGACAGGCGCAGTCCGGTCAGACAGGGGCGGCGGCAGGAAGCTCAACTAGTGTGGCACAGGTAGAAGATGCGGCAGCGTATAAGGACGGAACTTATTACGGTTCGGGAACCGGATTTGGCGGTCCGCTGAAGGTTATGGTAGAAATCAGCGGAGGGAAGATCGCATCCATCCAGATTGTGGAGAACAGTGACGGAAGCGATTATATTTCCAAAGCAGCTTCTCTGATCGATTCGATTATTGCGACACAGAGCACCAATGTGGATACGGTGTCAGGAGCAACCTACAGTTCAGTCGGAATTATCCAGGCAGTCCGGGATGCACTGAGTCAGGCTGCGGTAAATGGTACATCAGATACTTCGCAGAATAACAATAACAACAGCAACAACAGTAATAACAATAGTTCATCAGACGACAATAATTCTACCGTAACCGGAACCGTTCCGTACAAGGAAGGAATCTATTACGGAACAGCAGATGGTTACAGCGGAGATGTATCCGTTGCAGTCGTGATCCAGGAAAAGACGATCAAAGCGATTTTGATTACAGAAAGTTCAGATGATGAAGCGTTCTTTAACCGCGCAATGGATGTTGTGAAAAAGGTGATAAGGACACAGAAGACAGACGATGTAGATACTGTGTCAGGAGCAACCTACAGTTCCAAAGGACTGTTAAATGCAATCAAGAATGCACTGAAACAGGCAGAGAAAGTGACAAATGGAGAATCCATTGATGAGAAGCCGGATTTGACAGAATTAAAAAAACTGATCGAGAAAGCTGAGAAGCTGGAAGAGGATACATACACAGAAACGAGCTGGGCAGTTCTGCAGACCAGACTTGCGGACGCAAAAGATGCACTTGAGGAAACGAAACAGACTGCGGTTGATAAAGCGGTGGAAAAGCTGAAAACAGCAATCGCACAGCTTGAGTCGAAAGACGGAAAAGATGAGGAAAATACAAAGTATATCAGTGGAATCTATGAGGTGACCGTTCCTTGTAAGCCGGATGATGACGAAGATTTTGAAGAATATAATCTGACGATGACGGTGACGATCCGCGACGACAAGATTATGGCAATCACGGATATCACGGGCGATGGGGACAGCAGTAATGACAGATATATCACGAAAGCTGCAAATGGTACTTCAAGCATAAAAGGTGTGGTATCCCAGATCATAGATAAAGGAATGCCGGAGGATATTGATACTGTTTCCCGTGCAACCTGCTCTTCCAATGCAATCCTGGAAGGATGCAAAAAAGTACTGGAAGCAGCAGAAAGACCGACAGATATGGAGGCTGAATAACAATGAGAGAATTCTGGGTAAGACTGGTAAGTATGCTCGCGATCGTGGGAGTTCTGCTGGGATACAATTCAGTGCTGGATGTGCGTGCGAAAGAAGATGAGATCGCCCGGCTTTCCGCACAGGTTGCCGGAAACGGACAATCAGACAGCGGAAATGGAGGTTCCACAAACTACAAGGACGGAACCTATACCGGGGAAGCTGATGGATTTGGCGGAACGATCCAGGTAGAAGTGAAGATTGAGAAAAGCAAGATTGTAGAGATCAATGTGATATCGGCAGAGAAAGAAGACGGAGCATACCTTTCCATGGCAAAGGATATTATTCCCAAAATCATCGATGCACAGAGCGCAGATATAGATACGATCAGTGGTGCGACATTCAGCTCGACTGGAATCAAAAATGCATCGGAACAGGCTCTGGAAAAGGCGGTAAAGTAACGTGAAAAAGATGGATATTCATAATTTAACGGCGAAAGATATAAAAAAATTACATATATGGCTGAGAGTATTGATCCAGGTACTGTATTTCCTGTTTATCCCATCTGTGTATACAGCGGCATTTGCTGGAGTGAAATACATCTTTACACAGATCGGTGCAGGCGAAAAGGTTGCCATGACCTCTTTTGTGACAGTACTGGTTGTGATCTGCATTTACACCATTCTGTTCGGAAGATTCTTTTGCGGATTCGCTTGTGCGTTCGGTACACTGGGAGATGGTGTGCATGCACTCTATGTGTGGATCTGTAAAAAGATGAAAAAGAAACCTCTTCAGATTGCGGATGCATGGACAGAAAAGCTCTGTTATCTGAAATATATTGTACTGGCACTGATTTCAATCTTGTGCTTTGCCGGCGTCTACAGCAAGGCAAAAGGAACCAGCCCGTGGGATGTATTTTCCATGCTCCATGCCGGCAACTTTAAGCTTGGCGGATATCTGGTGGGACTCGTTCTTCTGGTTCTGATCCTTGTGGGAATGTGTTTTGAAGAACGGTTTTTCTGCAGAAATTTCTGCCCGATGGGAGCTGTGTTTTCCCTGCTTCCGGTGTTTCCGTTTTTCGCACTTCACAGAGACCGGGAATCCTGCATTCCAAAGTGCAGTGCATGTTCCAGAAAATGTCCGGCGAATATCGGACTTCCGACGGACGGTTCCTGGAAAGTAGAAGGTGACTGTTTCCAGTGCCAGAAATGTATAGATACATGTCCGAAGAAGAATATTCACTGCGGAGTGAAAAAGATCAGAGGCAATGAAATATGGTTTACAATCTTAAGAGCTTTGATATTACTTGGATTATGTATCTGGCTTGGCGTATAAAATAACATAACATGCAGACGTGTGTGGAAAACGCACATGTCTGATTAGTAAAATTTTTTTGATTATAAGTTAGAAAATACTAACTTAATAATAAATATTTTCATTAAGGAGGCTTTTATGAAAAAGAAAGAAATGAAGACAAAAGTAATGGCAGTTGCGATGTCGGCGACCATGGCAGCCAGCATTTGTCCGGCGGTACCGGCGATGGCGGTAACGAAAGATCAGGTGGCAAAAGATGGAACATATACGAAGACTGCACATGTCACAAGAACAGAGGATGATGATGAAGATGAATGGAATGAATATGATGTCCGAGTAGCCTTGACTGTAAAAGATGGAAAGTTTTCTGATATTGTAGTAACTCCGGAAAATGGCTATGAGTCTGGTAACGATTCATATTTTAACAAAGCATATTCTAAATCAAAGGGAATAAAATCAAAATTAGCTGGTCAGTCAGCAACAGAAGATACAATTAATAGTTGGGATACCGTATCTACTGCAACAAGATCATCTGATGCCATAAAAAAAGCGGCATTAGAAGCAATCCAGTCAGCACCAGAAGCAAGTACAGCAGCAACTGTAGATACAGCAGCTCTGGAAGCTTCAATTACGAAAGCAAAAGCATTAAAAGAAAGTGATTACACAGCTGAGACATGGAATACGTTAAAGACAGCACTTGCGTCTGCAGAGACAGCACTCGCTGAAAAGAAATCTCAGGATACAGTCGATGCAACGAAAAAAAATCTTGATAGTGCAATTGATAACTTGAAAGCAGCAGTAAAAGAAGAATATAAATATGTCTATGCAGGACTTAGCTGGGCGGAATACTGGGCAGCAGAAGGAGTACAGGCAGCAGGAGACAGTTCATCATCAGGTGAAGCTGATAAAAAAGGAGAGCTGGATAAAGGAGCTTTTGATGTCGTAACACGTGCAACCGTGAATCATGGACTTCACAGAGGAAGTTATCAGTGCGCAGCAACCATAGAGGCTGAAAACGGGAAATCTTATGAGGTCTCATATTGGACAGCGTCAGATAAAGCTGTTCTGACAAATGGAAAGACGATTACATTTAATCGTGGAGCAATCACGGAAGAAGATGGAACAACAACGAAGATGGTAAAATATGATGTTACAGGTCTGAAATATGTACCGGTAAAAGTAGCATCAGAAGATTATGAAGCGTTCTGCAAGGCATATAAAGTTGTAGAAAATGGCGGAGAACTTGCAGGAGGATTTGCAGAAAATAAACTGCAGTCATACAGTGGTCTGAAAGCAGAAGTTACAGCAGATACAAACGGACTTAAGACAGCAACCAGGAATGCAGATGGAACATTCAGTTTTTCTGCAAAAGAAGCCGGAACAGGTTCCGGTATTGAAGGACAGGAATTAAAAACAGCACCATCCGCAGAAGAAGCAGGACTTACAGTAAAAGAAGCAAATGGTTCTTATGGAGAATTCTTAAGGGTAGATCTGACAGGTAATTACGGAGATCTCGGAGCCAATATGCAGAGTGTAAAATGGACATACTATGGAGACGACAGTACATACACAAATGCAAAAGCAACATATGGAACAAAATTTGCAGCAGATAACTGGATGCATAAATCAATGGGGGTTCAGCTTGGCCTTACCAAATCACTTCGTTGTACATTGCCGGAAGGAACAGATGGAACAGGATACTGGACAATTACAATTTCAGCACTGGGGTATAAAGATGTAACATATAATTTCCAGGCAACAGATGAAAACATCGTAAAAGACGCAAAAGAAGAGATCAGTACAACAAATCTGGAAGCAGCAATTAAGAAAGCCGAAAGTCTGACGGAATCAGATTATACGGCCGACAGCTGGGCGGCAATGCAGACAGAGCTTCAGGAAGCAAAAGATGAATTAAAAACACCGCATTCACAGGCAACAGTAGATGAGGCAGCCAGTCATCTGAATGCAGCAATCGAGGCACTTGCAAAAGCAGAGAAAAAAGAGACTTATGTTCTCATGAACATCCCATACGCAGCATTCTACAGATCAGAGACAACAAACAATGATGTGGATGTTGACGTATTTACTTCAGCAACGAAGAACAAGACACGTACTACAGGACTTGCAGGTGGTTCTTATCATGAAAATGCAGATGGATCACAGATTGATGGTATTACATTTGCTGTGAAAGTAGATCCTTCAGTAGATCTTACAAAATACAAAGAAGTAAAAGATACGGATAAAGTTGATATTACAGTAACGAACCGTGGACAGACATCTACCACAACATTAGAAGGAAAAGATACACTTTTTGAAAACGAGACATATGCATACTATCCATTGACAGAGGCTCCTGCAAATTACAAAGAAGTTTCTATGGACAAGGATGGAAAACTTGTATTCAGCGAGGTTAAAGGACAGAAAGCAGAAGCTCTGACAGGTGTTACGGCAGAATTGTTAACACAGTCTTCTTATGGAGATTACCAGCTTAATCTGGACGGACTTCCGGAAGATAAGATTACATCTTCTAATGTAAATGCAGTCGTTGTAAAGACAACAGATGGAACTGCCTATGGTATGCGTCATCTGGAGAACATCTGGAGAGGAAATGAGCTCGCTTGGAGTACCGGATATACAGAGTCAGTACATGGTTGCCCGACATCTTCAGCGCATTATGCATCTATGATGGGCAAGACGATTGACAGTATTGAATATTATACAACAAATGGTCTATATACAATTGATGTTAATGATCTTTATGTCCCTGTAAAATTTGCAAAAACAGAGGATGCTGTTAAGGTTGCAGATGCAGATATTTCTGCTGGTAAGACGGCGATAGAGCTGAATCTTAGGGATGATTTTGATCCGGAATACACCGTTGAAGGATTGAATGTGAAAGTAGAAGGCAATGTATTAACATTTAAAGCAGATTCTTCAATTAATCCGGGGAAATATACACTTACAGTAAAAGATAAAAATGGAAAATATGCAGATTTGAAAACAACATTCATTCTGTCAACAACAGATATGCCGGCAACATATGATGCAGATAACAAAAAGCTTACAGTGGCAGAAAACAGTAATGAGGAAGCATTCAATACTTATATCGGAAATATTACATCTGTAAATGTGAACGGCACCGATTATGCAGCAAGTGGAAGAGGTTCTGTAAAGATTATTGATAAAGACGGAACGCTGGTGACAGATGCAGCGCCATTTAAAGATGCGTTGGCCGGAACAGAATTCCAGATCACAGTTACATCAACTGGTTATACAACACCTCTTACATTTACATACAAAGTTCCGGGAGAAACTCCGGCGCCATCTGAAGTAGATACAACGAAACTTGCAGCAGCAATTGAAAAGGCAGAAGGATTAAACGAATCAGATTATACAAAAGACAGCTGGAAAGCACTTCAGTCAGAGCTGACAAAAGCGAAATCTGCACTGGAAGCAAAAGAGAGCCAGGATACAGTTGATAAAGCAGCAGATAGCCTGAACAAAGCAATCGACGCACTGGAAGCAGCGACACCGGATGAGCCGACGAAAGAAGTATCAACAGATGCACTTGAAAAAGCAATTAAAGCAGCAGGTGCTTTAAAAGAATCAGATTATACAGCAGACAGCTGGAAAGCACTTCAGTCAGCACTGGCTGAGGCTGACACGGCACTGAAAGAAAAGAAAAATCAGGATACAGTTGATAAAGCAACTGAGAAGCTGAATAAAGCAATCAGTGCACTTGTGAAAAAGGATGCAGGACAGAAAGTTAACGGTACAAATGGAACAACCGGTACATCAGGCAAATCCGGTAAGACAGGATCCACATCGAATACGAAGAGTGGAAAAGCTGCGAAGACCGGAGATCCATCAAGCATGTTTGCGTGGTTAGGACTTGCAGTAACATCTCTCGGAGCCGGAATCGGAGGATTCTCACTTAA
>ENA-OPXQ01000689-OPXQ01000689.1-human-gut-metagenome-genome-assembly--contig:-NODE-689-length-21146-cov-5.007254_pt1 | contig 21146 bp, 38 predicted proteins | sample MGYA00241769_ERZ502042 | MGnify/ENA primary metagenome ERZ502042 (study PRJEB25962, sample SAMEA2041934) | human gut metagenome | biome: human gut; feature: human-associated habitat; material: faeces...
TTTGCATTTTTCAATGAAGAAGGAAGCTCTGATATTCAATATCGGAGTAGGTCACCGGACAATTTATATTTTTACAGTCATAAAGACAACCGTGCGTGTTGTTAATGCCATCCCAAAATCCGGTGGGAAATTTCGTTGGTTCATTACATGAGTTACATTGTGTATTTATCATGAATTGATTCATCCTTTCTAAAAAATGTTGGGTGTAGATGTTTTTGTTTTGTGAACTGTTATTTTTGGTCCATTTTCAAGTGAAAGGCGTTTCAGTTTAATGTGGTTATTTTTCGTATAGATAGCTTTAATTTTTACAGCTAATGGGTCACATTTACTCGTCGTGTTCTGAGACCTTTCATTGAATTTTTCAAGAATCTCTTTGCTGAAGATAGTTGCATCTTCGTCATCATATGTGTAGTATTTGTTTTTCACAAAATGACCGTTCATCAGGATTGCAAGGTCATATACATAGCATTCCATATCATAATCAAAATAATAGTCTGTGATGATACCTATTGTTTTAAATCTTTTCATAATCATCTTCTCCTTTAAGAAATATCTATATTATTTGTTTGTGTTACGCATATACACCCGTTCGGTTTTTTCGGATAGTGCAACATATAAAGACGTAGTGTGAGGATAAGAAAGAAAATAATATGATGCTATGTTTTGTGAGATGGGCAAGCCCGTGATAATATTTAGTCTTATAATTAAGCTAATTGACCTTGTGTATTACCGCCGCATCGCATTTTGTTCCACGTACAAGTGTTGGTGGAATCCAATGAAGAATTAATTTACGTTCATCTGTATTCTGTTTGCCAACCCAATAGTGATGCCAATGGGCACGGCGAACGTGTTCTATCACGGTTTTACGTGATGCGGGTGATGTATGAGATGATGTCTCTTTCTTATCATCAGATGTTGTTTTGATTTTTCTTATCTCAGTACCATAACGATACCCACATTCCCATTTTCTGACCTCAGAGAACTTATTTCGAATCCGAGTAGACTTGCGATAGGTTTGTTTTGTCAGTGCTGATTCATGGATTTCGTTATTGTCAGCACAAAGATAAAGTAATGCATTGATTAAGAAAAAGCCGAATATTTGCCAATCTTTATTCCTGTCTGCATTATTTTGTGGAATATCGTTTTTGTCAAAGATGAAAGTTGCTTCATCATAATTATCATCTTGTGGAACCAGTGCGATTTTACCTGACATACTGCGACCATCTTCTTTGACACGCATGATGTAGACGAGATAGCCTTTCTGTTCTGGTGCAATATGGATGAATGTACCATGAAAGTTGGACTTGAAAATACCATTTTCTGCAAAATCGATATAAAACGTGCGATGTGGGAGACGGTCTAAAATTCGTACGGGTAATTCAATATTATCGCTGTCAGCAAGTGACAGTTCCAGTTCCGCATCGAATTGATAGACTTGTTTACTTTTTGCCCATGTATTTACAATATAGCTAGTTGAAAATGCTTCGGCAGCGAGTGCCCTGTCTTCATCAATGTTATCAGGTATGGCAGTTGACCCAGTAAAAGAGCCGTAGAGTTTGGAGCGATGTTTTGCCAAGAAATCATTAAGGTAACGATACGGACCATTATAGTCTGGGTCCATAAAGTCCGTATCAAACCATAAGAATCGCATGATATCATCACCCTCTGAAATGACACGGCGGAGTATCGTGGTCAGTGTGTTTTCAGGGCAGGTGAGCACATCCATAAGTTGTGCAAAATATAAGGGTGTATACGTTGCTTTTGCCATAAATTTTCCTTTCTGTAATTAGATAAAGTCAGTTGTTGTCATAAAACCATTTGATTCATAGGTATGACCATTATCAGTATTTTCGAGCCAATCGTCAGTATATGGTAGATTTTCATCTCTTGCTGTTTGATGAAGTTTTTGTAAGGTAAAGACAATTTGTTGACGAATACGTTCTTGTGTTACAAGATACTGTTTTGCAATATCATATAATGTTATGTCATTGACGATATGCTGTATTGTCATAGAATATCGGCGTTCCGGTAATGTTTTTCGTTCATTTGTATTATATAACAGTCTGTCATAAGATTCTTTATTGATGACATCTGCATATTTCTTCTGAGAATAGACTTCACATTCTGGATATTCTTGTAAATAATCGTGTAAATAAACGATTGACTGTCGTTTTGCTAAGAATGCATCTGCATAGCGTTTGACATAATTAATGACATACGCATTTCGTTTGTATTTTGGTGTGTCCTGATGTTTTGCTAAGTATGTGGTATATGCTTTGAGATATACATCCTGTATAATATCATCACGGTCAAAGTCAGAAATATCTGGATATTTAGTATTAACTTGGTTTGTGATGTAATCATAGAGTTCTGATAATTTTTCCTGTTCGTTCATCATAATTAAATCCTTTCTGTATCTTGTTTTCATTATAAATGATTATAACATGTTTGCTCTCGTTTTAATTTCTTATGAATTTCTGGTAATGTATATAAATGATAACATGTTGTGTGTATTAACGTGTAAAATCTATAAAAAATATACACTATTTGAAAATAGCGGGTATTAGTTCAAAAAAGAAGATACATGCATTGTAATGTAATCACGGTCTTGTGCAATTGTATTCAGCGTTTTTACTGTATCGTCTACAATGTCAATTTTGTTCTCAGGAACGTGATGGAAAATAAGTGTATAACCGTACCTGTGACTGCTTGTGGCGACAGTCAGACTTTTGATACAGTTATACACCTATTGTCGGAGATTTAAAAAGATATACGCAAGTTCTCCCGTATGTTTGTATTACCATGTAAAATCTATTGATATATCAGTATATTTTTAGTATAATATAGATAAGATGAAGATAAGAAAAGAGAGAAGCATGAATCAAATAAATAAACAGTTTTATATTTACAGATATGTTTATCATGGAGAGATAATCTATCTCGGAAAAACAAATCGTAATTTGTATTACAGAATTCAAGAGCATAAAAACGAAGTAAAATTCATGCCGTATCTGTCAGAAGTGAAGATACAGTATTATGAATTAAAGACACAGGTGGAAATGGATATTGCAGAGAAATATTGGATTAACGTTTACAGTCCAATATTAAATGTAGTGGATATGGACGGTGCAACGTTTAATTTTACGTTACCTGAGCCGTGCTGGAAGACATATGATGATGCAATGTTTCGGCAGATGATAACAGATGCATTACATGCATCGAAGATGGATGTGCCAAATTTTTTGCAAAGTCGTTTAGATGAACTAGAATCTGAATATACCAAATACGAGAATGCGTTGGCATTATTAGAGTATTTGTTTGACCTGTATACGACAGTTGGTTTGGATGCACGCGGCAGTTATGTCTATTATCATTGGGATATGGACTCAAATCCGTTGCCGGATAGTTTTGAGTATAATCATAATGTTTATTCATTTTTCGTATCAAGTACGAAAAAACTACATACATATGAGAATAAAATTTCGTGGTCAGTATGTGAAACATTGATGTTTCATGGAAAAGACGCATTGAAACAAAAGCAGATTTCACTGCGTGGTGAAATCATTGAACTAGAGACAGAAATAGAGCGTGAACGCTGAAGTGACAGTGTTCACGCTCAATTTTTAGTTAAACTGGTTATCCACGTCAGGTGCAACATGCGATGCAGATGCAATACGTTCCAGTGAAGCTGTGGATTTACGTGCAGGCTTTGTTGGACATTTTGTTGTATCATGCTGGACATCATGGACATTCTCTGTTTTTGAATTTTGCAGATTTTTATGGTCCATGTCGGACATTGTTTTTGTCACATCAAAACTTAATGTCTGCTGATTTTGTAATCTGGTTTCATTAAAATGATTGCGGATATTTGTAAGCGGTGTTTTCATTTCAGAATATTCGTTTATGAATTTCTGAAAAACAGCTTCGTTATTGAAATCGATATATCTCGTATTCGTACGCCCGGTTTGATTTTCATAAATATCGTTATATTCTGTGCGGATTAGTGTTTTGTCAATTATACGTCCACGGTCATCATATTCACGCTGTAAAGTACGCATGGTCATTTTATCGTTTTTGATTTTAATTTCATGATAAATGTTTGGGTTTTGCGTGTCGATATGAATCATCATCATGGAATCGTTAGGTGAATTACCGGGTTTGTAGGTAACTGTATGTGTGTTGTTTACATCTGTGATATATCTCAGATATGTTTTGTAAACATCATCACCTGATTTATAAGCCTGTGTATCTTTAATAAAGGGCGTTAAGTCACGACCTGTTGGTTCGACATCAGGGTGTTCCAAGTCAGGATAAGCAGTAACAAGATAAAAGCTGTTAGGCTGTGCCATATCTTTTTTCAAGACAAATGTTAAATGATATGTTTCATATTCTTTAATCATGTTGTTTTCGTTGTCGAAAATCATTCCGGTACCGACAATGTCATCTTTGTCTTTTTTGAATTTTATATGAAATGCCTGTTTTTCACCGTCTGTGGCTTCCATCATCCAATTGGCGATATCTTCTTTTTCAGAGTAGATGGCGTCATCAAGCATCATCATAGCATGTTCATGATTTGCATCAAAATCATGCGTGCTATTCATATTGTCGGTGAATAAGCCTTGTGCTTTTTTACGTTCCAGTACGATACGGTCTAAGTTTTGTGATTCCGTATTATGTGTATGCTTATTTAAGTGTGTATCATCTGTGATGATATAATCAAGAAATGTACCATCGTCAATGGTATTCTGAATCATGTCACGTGTCCAATGTCTGATGTATTTACTCATATTTTTTTTATTCTCCTTTCTCTTATGTTTGAAAAAAAATAATGCTCTGTAATACAGAGCATTATTTTAATTGTAATGTCTGCAGGATGAGTGCAAGGTCATCATTTGTTAAATTGCAGTTTTCGATTAAATTTTCCAGTCTATCGCACTGTTCACCGTTGCCGATGATTTCAAAGCGACTTCGCCAGATTGTAGGTAAAATTCTGTCGTCGTTTTCAGGGTCGAAATGACCAAAGGACCGTGTCATGTATTCATAGGCGATAGGATTTACATCTGGTTTGAAGAAAGTACAAATGCGATTGAATAACCATTCCGGGTCAATGTTTGAAATGAAACCGTCATATCCGCTTGCAGCGATGTCGTGGTCATATCCGGCTTGAATAAAAGCGTTTCTGCACTGTTCCTGATATGGTCTGTATTTTTTCCTGAGTTCAGGATTACGCTGAATGTCTTTGGCTTTGATGCATTTGAAGTCAACTTCTGGATGTTCCACATCTAAGAAGTGACAGAATGTATTGATTAACTCAATAGGCACAAAGGTCAAAGACTCATTGTCTGTAAATTTCATGTTATCAAGTACCATGATATTGCTCCTTTCTGAGTGCAATTGTTTTCTGATAATTCAATTATACAACACATATCTTTATAATAAAAGATATGTGTTGTACGATAATTTAATATTGTTTGATAGAACGTGCAATGTCACGTTTGGTCTGTTTCTCTTTCAAGGCATGACGTTTGTCATAATTGTTTTTACCTTTACAGATACCAACAATGACTTTGATTTTACCGTTACGGTATGTGACAGCGGTCGGAACCAGTGTGATGCCGTCCTGCTGTTTCTTTGCAAGCAGTTTGCGAATTTCTGATTTGTGAGCCAGAAGAACACGTTCACGTGTCTCATCAACGTCATAATCGTTTGCGGTGTTCCATTTTGTAATGTGCATTCCACGGATAACCAACTGGTCGTTCTGGATGCTGCACCATGCTTCTTTAATCGAAGCTTTACCTGCAATGATGGATTTCACTTCGTTACCACGAAGCGAAATTCCACATTCTAGTGTATCTAACACTTGATAATCGTGATAGACCTTTTTATTTTGAATATTTACAAGTGATTTTGTTGTCATGATATTTTTTTTCCTTTCTGTATGTGATGTTAGACGCTAATGATTTCCCATGTCCATGTGCATTTTGCTGGATAATCATTGAGCGTAGCTTTATCTTCGTCGATATCCAATTCGATTTCGGATGAGTTATTCCCGCTGTTTGCAACTTCTTCGTTGTATGTGTTTTCTGCATCTTTGATGAGAAAATCAAGTGCTTCTGCATAAGAATCTTTCTTGTCAACAGATGCAATTTTCTGGTTGTGAATGGCATAGCAGATTACCAAATACATGTGTCTTATCTCCTTTCTTTGCTATCGTGTAAGCCAGATTTTACAGTCTTTGAACGTATATATACAATCGTTATGTTCATTGTTCATATCATCCAAGATATTGGCAATGAAAGCGTTCAGACCGGAACCTTCGTAATCAAAGTTTAATTTGTCTGCAAAATCCTTTGTAATAAATCCCATTGCTGTTGACTCATGATACTTTGCTTCTATTTCAATCGGAAAAAATTCTTTTCCAGACAACATATCAATCAAATCAATTGCTTCGCTACGAATTAATCCGTTAGCATCAGCAGCTGACTTCTCATGTAATACTAACTCAAATTCCATATGATTTTTTTTCTTTCTATGTGATTTACGATTCGTTTAAGTTGTGGTCTAACCACGTGGCAAATTCATCAAGTAATTCGTCATCAAGACGCATCCATCCGGCTGCGTATCTGCTTTCGCTGAACTCAGCGTATTTATCTTCGATTTCTCCATTGGTTGCTGACAAATCACCAACACGTGATAAATATTCACGGATGGTAATGATATCTTCGTTTAAAGATGTGTTGTTGCGTTTTTTGAAATACATAAATACATTTCTCCTTTTTTAATCATGCACTCGGTTCCAGATATCGCGTAAAACGTCGTATTCTGCTGTATAAGCCAAGTTTGCTACATAGACGATATTTCATCTATGTAGCAATCTTTTTGCTTGATTTGATAGGAATTTGGACGTTGTACGGCATATTATGGGTTTACAGTATGATGTGCCAGTTTCCAACAGCGTTGATTGGATTTGTTACAGCAGTATTGGTTACTACGAAGTCAATCATAGTATATGGCTGTATGCCAGCATCCAAGCACTTCTGGTTTTCTGCAACGGTCATTTTCAATAAGTCTTTGTATTCGATGGAATACTTTGTCAAGACTTGTGTTAAAGCTTCTTTTTGCGAATTAGCCTGAACTGTATCGCTGATGTTTGCATATTTAAAATATCCTACGACTTCAAAATTTTTCATAATATTTTCATCTCCTGTTCGCTATCGTTGCAACATGTATTGAATGTATCATTGATAGTTTGTTTGAGTTCAGCTAAAGCATTGTTGATTTTCTCTTTGTATGCCTGTTCTGCCGCATTGATGCGTTTCTGAATTTCTTCACCTTTTTCCTTGGTCGTAATAAATAACGGTTTGAACTGGTATCCAATGTGACCTCTTACCGTGATACGATGGTCTTCTGTGATGCTTTTGATGTTTCCGCCAAGAATGAATGGTGGCTTGTCATACATCCAAAATCCATATAAGGGTTTGGATGTATCGATGCAATTTATATCGATTTTCATAAGCGTGTGTCCTTTCTGTTGTGATTTTTAATGTGTTTCTGATTTTCAAGATAGCTACCAATTGTATATCCGGTGAATAGTCCTATAAATAGAACTATCATGGTCCATATAAACATACCTAACATGATATTTGATACTCCTTTCTTGAATTATTTGGCAAAGTTGAAATAGCCAGACATAACATTGTCTAAACCAATACGTTTTAACAATGCGTATTCAGCTGCGGTGATTGGTTCGTATTGAGCTTTGTCTTTTACAAGGTAGACTTTATCGTTTTCCAGATTGCCAAAGCTGATTTTGAATTCTTTACGCAGGAAATCAGACATTTCTTTGCCCGGTACTATTGTGACTTTGTGCAGGTTGCCTTCGTCAGCTAAATTACAGCATAATTTTACAACGTAATAGTCTGCAGGGAATGTTACAACGTCTTCTTCAGGCATACCCAGAAATTCTCTGACCTTTGATGTCATGTGTTCTTTGCTGATTTCAGCTGCAACACTTGCATCTTTTTCAAGTGCGTATAAATATACGTTATCAGATTTTATATCAATGTATTTGATGTTGTGTGGGTCGTTGTCGATTGCAGCTTTGCAGAGACCAACCTTTGGATTTTTTATGTACTTGATGTAACTGCCATCAAGCTTTAATAATGTCTCAAGGTCTGGACATTTACAGCTGTTAGAGCCTTTTCCTAACAGTTCCTTGATGTCATATTCATTGTTATTGTGCTGAAAATACAAGTACAAGTCTTTTCCACTGATACTTGGCAATTTTGCTATATCATAGCGTGTTGCTGTTGACAGCCATTCTTCGAATACGTATCTTGGACAATCGTCTCGTGATATTAAATCGTCGATGTCGATATGTTCTTTTGCAACTATCTGCCAATGTCTGTCAGCCATTGGCTGGTCATCCCATTCGATATGCTTTCGTTTCTCTTCGTCAGTAAAATACACATCTGCGATTTTGAAATAATCATTATCTGTGAATTCTACATCAGTGTCGTCTAAAAGTTCCATGTATAGTGGCTGTCTTAAGCATAAGGCTAACATGATATCATGTGTCTGCAGTGCTTCGCAATCACTCATCTGTTCTACACCAAAGATGTCCATCCACTTTGCTCCGTCAGGTGCATTGTTGATGTAGTCAACATAAACATCTTCAGGTATATCGTGTGAATTTATTACATCAGGTATAAACACGTTTTCGTGTCTTTCTTTCAGACCACGTATCACCATATCATTTGATAATGTGGCAGGGTCAAATGCTAATGACTTGTCATTGGCTATAGCCCACCATTTCATTTCGTCTGTCCACTCAGATACCTGCATTCCGAGTAATTTACCTTCTTTGTATAGTTTAAATTCTAATTCCTGTTTATCCATTTTAAATCTCCTTTTGATTGTGTATTTATATGTTTTATCTCGGTGACATATTGTATGTCACTTTTAGATACATTTATTTTTTCAAGGATGTTTTAAGGTATAATGGTTTCCATCATATACATAGTCATCGCCCCAGTTGGCATTTTCAGCCCATTTGTCAAAGCTGTCTAAGATATCTTCTGCTTCGTCTCTTGAAAGATAATCACAGATTACATATCCGTGAAGGTCATCTTCTAGTTTGCCATATAGCTTTCCGATAATTTCTTCTTTTAAATCGTCATCATTTACGATGTTTGTTTTACTCATTTTAATACCTCATTTTTTCACTTGTTGTCTCATATCGTCGATAGACATGATATCACGACATTCTATATTGTCATGTATATATGCCACATCAAAATATGGTGTATCATGATATGTAAATGCAATACGTTTTACGTGGTATGTGTTGAAAAATATATTATGACCAATTTGTTGTTTCTTAAAATTACTTATAGTGGTATGTTCAACAACCGTTTCATCTTCAAATTGAACGTCGATATCATCATGTTTTCTATATTCAATGACAGTAGCGTTCATGCCACAATGCATTGTTAATGTTTGATGTAGATATTTCTTTTTTCCTAAATTTTGTCTGTAGTTTTTGGGTACTATTTCACCCTGAAGAAAGCGGAATAAGTCTACATGTTTACGGATTTCTTTGGTTTCGAACTGTACATCAATATCTTTGCCGTTTCTGTATTTTATAAGTGTGGCGTTTAGACCACATTTCATGAGACGTGTTGTATTACCATATTCTTGTTCATTTTCTGCACCTGATAATTTGTGCTGTAGTGAAATTGAACCATTTTTGAAATTGTTCATGCTTACATGTTTACGAATTGTATGGTCTTCATTATCAAATTGTATATCGATGTCTCGGATACCTCTGTAATCAATGATTTTGGCTTTTAAGCCACATGTCATAGTTTTTACCATACCGATATAGTCATCTTTTGTTTTTCGTGGAATATCTTTGATAGCACCTCGTTTGAAAGAACTCATTTTCATGTGTTGTCGGATGCTGTTGTTTTCAAATTGTACATCAATATCGTTACTGTTTCGGTATTCAATTATTGTTGCTTTTAAGCCACATTTCATTGTACGGGTTTCGTTGATGTGTTCTGTTTTTGAGCGGTCCTTTTTTGGTGCAATTTCGCCATGCATAAAATTGTTTTTAGTCATATGTTGACGAATGGCTTTGTTTTCAAACTGAACATCGATGTCAGAAGCATTTCTATATTCAATGATAGTTGCTTTTAGACCGCAGTTCATTGTTCGTGTTTTGCCAATATATTTTTTGGCATATTTCGTTTTAATTTTTGTTTGGTCTGCCAAAATGCTGATACCTCCTTTCTATAAAAAGTGATGAAAACCCACAGGCAAGCCTGTGGGTATTAGTAATATTAATTCCAGTCAATAAACTGTTCGATTTCAGCGGTTGTGATACCGATACCTTCTAACAGTGCAAACAATGCTTTTACGGTGTCCTTTTTATCGAATGGTTGACTCCATGTCCAGTCGATTATATTGCGAATCAGTCGCATACCATCAACATCAATCGTGAAGTGTTCTTTGATGTATTCGTAGAATTCCTCTTTTCTCATAGCTTTTCGTTCCTTTCTGTTTTCTTTCTCTAATAATTCTTTTCTTTTTCTCTCGAAGAATTCACATGTATCGTCTGTAATGTTTTGATTTAGGTACAAATCTTTCCATTCAGTGAATAGTTTAAGTAAGTCTTCAGAGTCATATTCTTTCATGACTTTTGCTTCTTCACATTCAGTTGCTGTGGTTGCGTAACCGATAGTTTCGCCCCATAGCATTGCAAACTGTATGATAATATCAAGATTTTGCATATTCATAGTCCTTTCTGTGATAGTCTGGTTGTGTTGAAAAATTAGTTTTGCTTTCGCTGCGATATCTTTACAATCATCGGTCCAACCATCGTATTCTAAGTCAAAATAATATTCTGCATCACCACCATCTTTGGCTAAACCATTTCCTCGCCAAAGATAATATCCAACTAAAAGTTCTGGCGAAGTAAAGAACTTGTGAAAGACATTTTTGTTTAAAAATGATGTAGATATGACTTCGCCGTCTTCATCTTTTTCAAGATGAATTTCATGTTCCAGTTCTTTCCAGCGGTCTAAAAATAATTGTTTGTAATTTTCCATAATAGTAGTCTCATCTTTCATATGAATTATTGATTTATGTTGTTGTGAGTTCCAAAATCTGTGTAACGAGTTTCTCTAAGTTTTCGTCATTCAGATATGGAAGCAGTGGATTTTTATCTGCATCATATAATGTTGCAGAATATCTGTCATTTTCCTGTTCGTAAATGACATCAAATGACACGTTATCTGTTTGAACGAATGCCTTTGGTTCATCATAGGCATTTGTATTACCCTGTAGAAATTGTAGTTCAATTTCTAAGCAACGTTCTTCCACTTCGTTTTCGTACAAGTCATTTTCAAGAATAGTCTGTATTTCGGTTATTCGTAACGCTTTCTTCTGATTTTCATCATATTCCAATCTCATGATGTAGCTGTCTCCATTTCTCCAAAGAAGTATTTTCCGGTTTTGTGCTATTTATTTTTTTTTTTTCTATCCAGCTTTTGATTGTATCACTGTCTTGTGAGTCTCCAACAATACGCTTATAAATGCGTACAAAGTCGGGATTGTCAAAAGCTGTTGGCAGGTCGTTATCTTCCAGACATTTGTTGAATGTTGCAATGTCATCATCAGATAAGACACCTCTGAATTGGCTGCGACATTTCACAATGTTGTGAAGACAAAAATCATCTATATGACCATATTGGCATAAGTCTCTTGCCATCATCATGTTGCTGTAAAGCTGCATGAAGGTGTCATTGTGTTTTTTCTCGTCTGATTGAGCATACAAAGCATTGCAGATAGTTACTAAATCATCTGCGGTCAATTCAACTGTGACGTTTTTGTTTTCTTTTGAGATAGTATGAATGTTCATGTTTATATTCCTTTCTAAATAAAATTGGATTATTCGTAATAGTTTTCAAGTTTGTTCCTGATGTCTCCTAATTGGAAACCTAAGTACTCGGCATCTTCTCCGTCTTTATAAAAATAAGCGTAAAACCCATTACCTTTAGGTGATGGGTAGTTCACTCGATTATTTCCAAAACATAATAACCCAAACATTTTTGCATTTTAGTTTTTGAGTATTCTTTCTCTCTTCTCTGATACTCAGAGAATGAAATACAAGGAATTAAAATTCGTTTCTTCCCTTTTGTATTAGTATGAGAGAACACACCATTGGCTTCTTGTACAATATTTTCAGGATTCTTTTGATTTAAAAGTCTTATATATTGAATAGCTGCATCTCTTTTGTTCTTCTCCGCTAAATCAAACGCTAACATTATTATCACCATCCTTTTGAAATTTCCGATTCATTGGGCTATTCATAATAGTTTTCAAGTTTGTTTTTGATATCTCCCAATCTAAATCCTAAGTAATCGGCATCTTCGCCATTTTCATCGGTTTCAATCCATTCATCAACGGTTGCGAGTGCATTATCGTCATAACCGAATATCAATAATCCGACAGCATCATCTAATGTTTTCACATGGTCTGTATCTTCAATGATACTCCAGCCTTCGACAAACTCGTTGTTTTGAGAATTGCCACCAAGTTTATCGTTTTCTTGGTTGTAGATGCTTGCCCATTTGTCAAATAAATCCCATGCATTATTTTTCATTTGCATAGTATATTACCTCATCTTTCTAATGAATCATAACATCATGTATTTGATGTAGTAAATTTCGGCATCAAATTCTTTGCTTTCGTTTTTGGTTAATTTGTCTAACCAGTCACGTAACATTTCATTTAACGATTGGTATTCAAAATGACCGCAATCATTTTTTCCTCTCCAGTTTACATCTTTGTTTATGGAATCTGCTAATACTAATCGTCCGTCAGGATAGAATCTCCATGAATAGTCATAGAAATCACAAATGCTACCCATGATTTCTAATTCATCAGTCCATTTGCAAAATACACCTTCTGTTAATTCGGCTACGGACATATGATTTGTGGTTATAATCATATAACCGTAAGAACATCCGTTGCTTCGCTTATATCTACTTTGCATAAATTAATCCTTTCGTTTGTCATAGGCTGAAACTTTGTTTACATGTAAATCATTATTTCATTTTTTAGCAAAATAAAATCCGGGCAGTTCATGTCAACATTTGAGTAATTTCAATGTTTTCATGTAATCTATAACGGCACCTTCAATAGTGTCGTGCATTGTGAATCCGTTATCAATGCCGTCTTCGTATATGAAGACTATAAATTTGAATACATGTTCTGAATTTGAATAACCATCACTACCAATCATATCAACAAACTGAATTGTCACAAAGTCATTTTTTGTGCCAATATTGTCATCATTTTCAGATTCTCTTATGATTCTGCCACCTGCGTCTTTCCAGTATGTTTCCCAGTCTTGGTGTTTAGCTATTAATTCATTTCTAAATTCCATGCATTTTTCGTAGGTGTTAAATTTGTTTATCAAATCTTCTATTGAATATTTCATGTAATAAAACCCTTTCGTTTGCCATAGGAAAAACCCACCACCTAAAGGTAGTGGGTAGTTGATGCACTATAGATAGTTCACCTGTAATTGCTTAAAAGCAGATTTCTATATCTTCGTTGTTATTCACCCAATCAACTTTGTAGCCTTCGGCTTCAAATTGAGTTTGAGCAGCTTCGAGACACCCATCGGTGTCCCAATCATCAGCTTTTCTTTTGTAATTGTTAATAGCGGCTTTGACTCTATCAATGGTTTCGACTTTTATGTCGTCCTTGCCAGACACTTTTGCAATTGTTGTGATGTCTGTACCACATCCGTCAGCGTCTTTTTCTGTGAATCTAATAAACTGTTCTGTCATGTTATTGTACCTTTCTTTTGATTAAAATGTAATATGTGTTTACGAGTATATTAACATAGTTTGTTAATGAACCACAGTTGACAGGGAATTATTATAAAATATATTCTCCTGTCTTTAATGATTGTGGTATTAACTGTACATAGTCTGGATGACTTACAAATTTCACATATTTTGATATGTGTTTCTCTGCATTGTCAAGTTCCTTTTCGCTCATTTTGTTGGCGTCTTTTAACCCAAGTTTGAATGCTTTTGATACATTATTTACAGCATCCTCTATGGGATAATATTTTTTGCTCATAATATTTTTCCTCCAATTTTTTAAAGAAATTTGTTATTCCATGCTGCTGCATTTATCGATTTCATCGTCACTCAGTATGATAAAATTTCCAGTCCGTTCGTCTTGGCATTCGTAAGAGAATTTTGTTTTCCAACCATTAAAAGCATTTCCTCTTTCAATGATGATTCTTTCAACTCTGAGGATTTGTTCAGAACTTGAACCGGAATGAGATGTGGTAGCAAAACAATTGCGTGGTCTTTTTATCTTGTCACCAACATTGTATTTGATTTCTATAGTCATATTAATTTCCTTTCTGATTTTAATCTGTTTTCGGTTTCGATGCTGATTCGTACAAACTTTTAAGTTTTGTATAGAAAACATCGATGTCCCAGTCCAGTTGTTTTTCAAACCTGACTACATCGTGAAACATTTCCATCTTTTCTTTTAATTCTTTTGTAGTTCTGATGGAATCTTCTGTATATGGTATTTCCATATAAGCGTATGGGTTTTTCGTATTATTTGGTATACCTTTGTATGTCAGTTCAAATAGCAGCTTGTAACAGCCCTGAAATCTGAAATAGATTTCTTCACAATCTCGTGGATTGTCTGAGCTGACTACAATGTCGTTATAGTAAATACTATTATGATTTTCTATGGTTAATTGCCATATCATGCGACGTATTTCTGCTGGAAAATATGTCTCTAATTTGTTATAAATACTCTGCATTATTTTTGTCTCGTACTCAATAAATGCATGTCTTTTCTGTAGAAAAGATTTGTTAGTTGCATTATGCAACATTTGTAAATTATATAATAAGTTCAATGTGATAGTCCTTTCTGTTTATTTTATATACATGAAATTATAAGTTGTGAATGCACCCGTATGTGTATTGTTTGTATGATTTAAAGATGTATGTTATAATAAAATCAAGAAACTAGATATTATTTTGAATTTGAGATGGGAAGTGTAAGTATTTTATTATATTTGTGTGGGTTTGTTGTTATAAATATTTTGTTTTTGGTGCTATTATTAATCTTTTACAGGTTGGGTTATAAATTTTATAGGAGTTTGTTTGCGCGAAAGCGAATACAGTGTGAGATTGTAATGTCATCGACTGGGGATGTAATTCCTGATTTTAAAGATGACGAATCAGAACCTCAGTGGCAGTATCTTGTATATGAATACGAAGTAAACGGTGTCAAGCATATGCAGTATTCCAGATGTAAATTTTTAAATGCAGACAAGTATGTAAATTGTCGCACGGTCGTGTATCATGATAAGCGTGCGAAGTACGATTATCTTTACATAGATGTGTTGCGTATACATAAAGTGGCACAAAGATTATTGCGTTATTTTAGTGCTATGTGCGTTTATATTGACGGACTGTATGTTGTTATAATGTTGTTGCATTCGGTATAATATTTGTTAAAATAAGCATGAATAAGAATTGTGAGGTGATTGATATGAGTTTAGGTGGTACTGTAGTAAAGACAGCAGGGAAGGCTGCAGTAGCAGGTACAAAGACATTGGCAAAAGGTACTGGAAAAGCTGTAAAAGGTACAGCAAATTCGTTTGGCAACGGTATTTCTAAGTTAGTAGAAAATAGTAAGGTAAATAAGACGAAGAATGATGCACGTGTGAAGAAGGCTGAGAGTATGCTGTCCCGTGTTGTAAAAGAAGTCGATACAACTGAAAAATCAAATGGCATGAGCTATTAAAAATAAAAAAGTCCTCCCCAAATGATTGGAGAGGGCTTTTGTTTTATATGGCGTATGCTTTACGTAATTCCATTATATCGGCTTCTGTAAAGTCAAGATTGGCATCATAGGCTTTTAACTCGTTGTCGTTGCATTTTTCTGAAAGAAGAATGCCGAAAAGCACTTTGTTGGAACTGCGAAGTAATTTGTTTATTTTTTTATCCAGTTCATTATCATTACGAACCATGGCACGTATGGACAAATCACCAAGCACCTGAGACATGCAAATGGCTTTTCTGGCTAGACGGTTTTCGTCATCAGACATCTGTTCGGAACCGAGTACACGCATTGGCTTTGCCTGTTTTACGGTTGATACAACATTTTCTGTTTCGATGGAGTCTACGATGTAATAGCTATAACATTCGATGTTGTCTTCATCACCAGAAACAACATAATCGTTTCCGCAATAGAAATCCCAATCGTTGCCGTCAGGTGACATGCATAAGAATTTTACGGATTTTGTATTGTGTTCGAATAATTTGTCCAGACGACCATTCTGTTTAAAATTGTCATAACCGTTGTCGAAGACCCATATTTCATCGGAGATAAGTAACTGGAAAAATTCCATTTTCTTAACATCATCTGGATTTACGGGACTATTTTTAGGACCGTAGAAATTCAGATTTTCGTGCAATACGTTTGGAAATAATTTTCCAAACTTATCGCTGATAGGATATTTTTCTACCATGGATTTCATGAATTTAGCGACGGATTTTGCTTGTTCTTTAGACAAATTATCCGCATAGATTGCTACGTTTTTAACTTCGTTTCCTAATCTGGCTAATACGTCTTTCTTTTCTACAAATGCTTTCATTTTTCTACCTCATTTTCTGTTTATTGTTTACATGTGAATTGTGTAGGTCATGTGACCATAATGACCACTCCTTTCTGGTATATCATTCTAACTTCCTAAGGTGTTTTTCCATACAATTTTTCGGGAATGTGTAAAAATAAATTTGTATGGATTGTCGTTCATTCCCTCTATTATTTAAAAGAGAAAAGTGACCTGTTTTGACGAAACATTTTATAGAAATTTATTTCGTGTTTCTTATCCCTTCTACTATCCCTTGGACATGAAATTGCAAAATGGGCGGGGATTTTTTGAAAAAAATTCAAATATTTTTGTAAAAAAAAAAAAGACGCACCGCTATTCGTGCATAGCGATACGTCAACGAGGACAATCAGGCATCTAATAATACTTGATTGTGATGAAACATCATGATGGCGCCCGACGGCGTGTATTGTGTTTATGTAGGTGCGTTGCCATAGGGTGGAAAAATGATAAAAGATGTGGTATATTATCATATATGAGAATAAACAGAAAGTGAGGTTGTTGAATATGCCAGCGCCAAGATTAAATATACCAGAATATGAACTTACAGAAAATGATAGAATGAGTAATGTAATGCGTCAATTATACAAAATAGGTTATGACGTTGAGGATGCAAAAACTGCAATTTGGGTTATCGAAAAGTTTCACATAGATAAATCACAATTTGATTTTCCGTATGATTCATTTGAAGAAGCAAAGAAACATGTTTTAGCAGGTGAATTCGATTATCGTAAAAAATCTTTTAGTTCAGGTAAAGAGAAGATAGAAGCATTGCATAAAGCTGTAAAAGAAGGCAAGTTATGGGTAACATATTAGGTTTAAAAAGAGGTAATGCTATTCGAAATATTGATGATTTAGGTTATCAATTATTTGAAACATCTGGTTTGAAATTTACAGAAAATGAACAGATGTCTATTTTGTGTGCAGGAACATGTCGTGATGATAATGGATATGCAACTGAGGTTGAAATTGGTACAAGTGAATTGGAAAATGCAGAAGATGGTAAATTTCATTTTACAAGAGATAATATAAAGATTTCTGATGAAATGTTTGTTTGGGTAATATTGAATATGTATCATGAGAAATCTCATTGTGTTCAGAAAAATGAGTTATTTAGACAAGCAAATTTAGATGGTTATACTAGAAATCAATTGGTTCAGGAAATTGCTTGTAATGCAAGTCATAAATATTATCATGGAGAGAGTAATTATAGACTGAATGCAAGCGAAATACAGGCTGAAAAGGAAGGTATTCTTGGTGCATATAAATATTTGTGTAAAGAATTTTCTAATATTGACAAGAAAGAACATGAACATATCGTTTTAAGTATTGTAAATGATAAGATGATGAATTCATCTTATTTTGTTAAACAGTCAAAACCATTTACATCATTACGGGAAGTGGAAGATGCTTTTGATGATGCTTATGATGAATCGTTTACGAAAAAACGTACGTTTTTGATGGAGCGGGAACCGAAAGACTCTGTTAAGATATTCATGAATGACCATGAAGATGCAAAGGAAATGTATTGTACAGAGTCTATAGCTGTAAAGCAGGATAAATACATTGCTGCAATTGCGTTGAAATTGCATCCTGAATGGCTGGATGTATATCCGGCGTTGCAAGATATAGATTTGTCTTATGAGAATGTGATAGCAAAGCCATACAGAGAAAGGGTGGAACGTAAGAACCATGCATTCAATGCAAGGAAAGAAGAAATAGAGAAAATTTTACATAGTCCTGTTAAGCCTGTAAAGGTTCCTGTGCAAAAACGTTGTGATGAAACGAAGTTGAGTAATTTGTCTAGGTCAGAACGACTGGAAAGATTAGAAAGAAAGGTTAGTCATCTGATTCCAGACGAGACATCTACAAAGGATGCTGACAATGAATATGAGAAGTAAACAGAGAGGTTATTGAATATGCCAATTCCAAGATTAAATATGCCGAGGTATAAATTGACAGAAAATGATAGGATGGATAATGTGATATGTCAATTGCACAAAATGGGTTATAAAGTAAATAGTGCAAAACGTGCAATTCGGATTATCGAAAAGTTTCATATAGATAAGTCACAATTCGATTTTCCATATGGTTCATTTGAAGAAGCAAAGACGCATGTTTTAGCAGGCGAGTTTAAGTATCGTAAAAAATCTTTTAGTTCAAGTAAAAAAGAAATAGAAGCCTTACATAAAGCTGTAGCAGAAGGCAAGTTATGGATAACATATTAAATCTATACAATAATAAAAAAGACCACCTATAATGGCGGTCTTTTAGTGTTTTTCATGCGATAGCATGTCGTAGATTTGTTGAATCGTAAGTTTTGCACTGTGATATCGTATACACTCATTAATATCTAATGATGTGTCGTTTGATAATTTATCAAGTCGTTGTATGACATCCTGAATCGTGACAGATTCAACAGATTTGCGACCCAATAAATAATCAGTATTAACGTGCAATTCGTTTGCGATTTTCACTATCGTGTTTACGTTTGGTGAACGTTGTCCATTGCAGTATCTACCAATCGATACTTCTGTTAAGCCTGTTCGGTTTGCCAATTCTCTTTGTGTTATATTCTGTTTCTGAAGTTCTTGGTTTAAGATTTCATTGAATGTCAAAGATTTGTCTCCTTTCTGTCAATTCTTTCATTCCATTTCATGGCGTATTCGCCAATATAACCTGTTGTTGCATCGGCATCACCTGCACCAATCACGAATGGCTGGTTAATGTCGTCCAAAATACAGGATTTTTCCTGATGAATGTCATAGTTTTCATGCATGTAATACTGTTCTGTGACTTGGTGGTTGTGTTTATTTACATAAGTATGTCTGTAAAATACCATTTTACGTCCACAGAATGGACATGGCTTGAGTTTATCGCCTAAATTTCGTATTTGTATTTCTGACATGGTCTCTTGTTTCCTTTCATAGTGCTAATAAATTGCCAGTGTTGTATAGCAACACTGGCATTTGTATTTATAGGATTCTGTCAATATCAACGATATTGTCTGGTACAACGTCTGTATAATAATCATTGATATTTTGTCTATCAAGATAGTTTTCATACATGTTGCATGTGAAATATAAGACAGGATTGTCTTTGTTTGGGCTGACAAGGTCATCGACTTTCAAATTATGCTGTTTGAATGCTTGAATAGCAGTCATGTCAAATCCGGCTTTGTCCATTTCTTCGATGATAGCATCAGTACAGTTTAACGCGTGCTGTTCGCGTCTAATGTCACTACATGAAAAACAGAGTGAATTGTACGTATTATTGCAATTGAATTTGAACATTTCTTCAGCGAAGTTTTCAACATTATCTTTTGTAATCAGTATAGTTTTCATCATCATCCTCCGTGTTTTAAATATATTATTCTTTTTACACAAAAGCTCCCGCTAATAATCCGGTTACGGATTATTTTTTTAATAATATTAACCGAATATCTGACAAAGCTCCTTGTACTTGTTATAGTCTGCTTCTATATGAGTAAAAAGGGTTTGTTTGTCTGTTTGTTCGGCATAACATTCTGGATGTAGCAGAATGTTTGGAATGTATTTGTGATTATTGATAAAGAGCAAGGCTTTGCCTTTATTGATTGGTTCACCACAGCAATAACACCGTTTTGGATTTTCATCCCAGTTGGCATTGATGTCTCGCATGTGAATCAAACTGTCTTTGTATTTGATAGGTTCATGAATCATAGTATAACAATCTCCTTTATAAGAATTTTTATAAGTATAACATAACCCGCCACTCTGTATGTAATATAAAAATTAAAATGTCGTTTGAAAGTGCAACCCTTATAATTAACAAAACCAGACAGACTATAAATATTATTATAAATATATCATTATTTTTTGTGCATATTCCGTGTGAAAAATGCGCCATGAATTTTACACATATATCATGCGTGATTTTTATGCATATATCAGTACTATTTTGGTGCATAATTTGTGGCAAAATTTACACAAAAATTGTCCTATAATTGTCCTACAAATGCCCGTATAAGTCCCTATATTTATTCCATGATTTGTCCGTATTAACTATGTGATGCCGTTATTATATGACCTGATGTAAAAGCCCAAATGATTTTCTTATAAATCACTTTTGCAATGCTTGACAATTCTAAAACAGGTAATATAGTTCAACAAAATGATTATAAACATATCATTTTGTTGTGTAAATCGTCAGCAAAAGTTGTCACCACTTCTGGTGACAAAGTGGTGACACTTTATCATAAAAATGGTGACAGATTGTGTTATTTTAATGATTTTAGTATCTGTCACCATTTTTTGGAGACACGTACAAAGCCTTGATAAATCAAGGCTTTGGCGAGATTTATCTATGATTTTATCATTAGATTGTCACCACTGTCACCAGTGTCACCACTTTTTGGTGACACCTCTGAAAATTATTT
>ENA-OPXQ01000711-OPXQ01000711.1-human-gut-metagenome-genome-assembly--contig:-NODE-711-length-20648-cov-5.112805_pt1 | contig 20648 bp, 19 predicted proteins | sample MGYA00241769_ERZ502042 | MGnify/ENA primary metagenome ERZ502042 (study PRJEB25962, sample SAMEA2041934) | human gut metagenome | biome: human gut; feature: human-associated habitat; material: faeces...
CATCTGCTCATTCTGATTCCAGATTGCATTCAGGACATCTGCCGAATTTTTTAAAGCTTTTGACACTTCACCCCAGTCTGATACAGAAACAGCATTTGCATACTCATTCCGGATTTCATTATTAGGAATATACACACAATGTTCTGTAGAATCATATGCCAGATATCCCAGATGGATCAATAAGGTCAAAACATCATTCTCATCCCGGAATGTCGTCATATCATTTGTAAAATTTCCGGTATTAACAGGAATATGCTCTCCTGCCAGCATACTGAGAATATCATCCTTTAACCCCTCAAAATTCATATCTATATAAGTCTGCAGTGCTTCAAAAGATTCTGTCATATTCCAGTAGTTTCTGATAGAACCAAAAAGCATGCCGTTTACCACAGACCTTGGATTATAAACCGGCTCACAGTTTTCAAACCTGTACCCGTCATACCATTCTCTGATTTCCCTCATATCCATATGATATTTCTCACATAATTCTCTGACTTCTGTCTCTGTAAAACCCACAAACTTCGCCAGAGGTCCTGCATAAATCATAGAAAATTCATCAAACATATTCAGGGCAGAATGTGTTCCATATTTCTTTACCGGCAAGATTCCTGTCATATAAGCAAGATGAATATAAGATTTATCCTTAAGAAAATCCCGCAGAAAATCAAGATACTGCTCCTGTGCTTCTTTATCTGACTTGTATTCTCTGAAAATACAATCCCACTCATCTATAATAATCACAAACTGACATCCTGTCTGCTGATATACATCCTGCATACTTTCAGCAAGATCTTCTTCATCAAAATAGTCCACATCAGGATATTCCTGTTTCAGGTCACGCATCAGAATCCGGTTTAATCGCAGGACCATTTTCTCTACTGTCTTACTGCGGCTTAGGAATTCCTGCATATTTATAAAGAAAACATTATATTTGTTCAGATATTTTGAAAAAGATGAATCTTCTTTTATCTTAAGTCCGTCAAATAATTTTTCAGACTGACATCCTCTGCTGTAATATGCAGCCAGCATATTTGCAGTCATAGACTTTCCGAAACGTCTTGGTCTGCTTACACAGACATTTTGCTGCATGGTGTTAAAAACACGATTGGTATATTGTATCAGTTCTGTTTTGTCTACATAAATCTCAGAATTGATTGCTTTATAAAATTTATCATTGCCGGGATTTAAATACACACCCATTTCACACACCTGCTTTCCTGACAGATATTTTAATTTACCGTAACTATAAAAGTTCCGGTGCAGTAAAATCTTTTATGTTCTACAGCACATAATAATGCGGAATAATATCTTCATAATGTCCATCCGGCATTCTGAATCCCTGGGGAATTACGCCAAGTCTGGTAAAACCTATTCTTTCATATAAATGTAATGCATGGGTGTTATTTGCAACCACTGCATTGAACTGCATAATACGGAAGCCTTTTACTTTCGCTTGTGCGAGGCAGTCAAGAACCAGTTTCTCGCCAATGTGTTCACCACGGAGGTCTCTCCTTACTGCATAGCTGGCATTACATATATGACCGCATCTCCCTACATTGTTCGGGTGCAGGATGTAGAGACCGACAATTTCATTGTTGTCAGTGTTTACTGCGATCCCTGTATAAGTCTGTTCTTTGAAAAAAGCATCTCCTGTTTCTTCTGTCAGGTTTTCTTCCTGTGGGAATGCTACACCGTCCTCTACCACCTGATTCCATATTGTAATAGCTGCTGTTACGTCTTCTGTCTGATATTCTCTGATTACAATACCCATTCTTCTGTCCTCCATTTTCCATATCATACCGTCAACTACCAGTTTTCTGTTTCTTTACATACATCTACCCACTGCTTATTGCTTTTCGCAATTGAAACATGGGACTTACTTGATTCAATTAAAATCCCAGAATCCAGTCCCTGTTTCAGGATCATATTTGCGGCGGATAGTTCCGCCTGTTACCGGATGAAGTTCGATTTCTGCAGTATACAGTACAGTAATTGATTTCATATGACCTGCTGCCATGCAATGTCGTTCACCATCTTTATAAGAGAATACTGCATGAGTATGATGGTAACAGATATTATTTTCACCTGTGACCACGTTGCCGTTTAAAGATACCAACTCAAGCATTCCGGAAATACGCTGTTCTTCGAAGCTGCCTGTCTCTGGGATAAAGGTCTGAATTTTTGCATCCTTACATCCTCCGATCCCGGAAAAAGTGGCTGATCTGACGTTTTCTTTTTTGCATATTTCGAGGATTGTACTGATGATCTCGTCATCACGATCCATTCTTATGTAATAGCATTCGCCGAATTTTCTGTAGTCCATTTTTTATCTCCATTTAAGTTATTGCTTTTGAATAAATATTGCTTAACAGAAATATTATATTCCTGTTCCCTGCAGATAACAATCCCCAAAAATCTCTGGCAGGGATTGCTATAGTAATGAGTATTTATAGTGTATTATTATCTGTTTATCCAAGAGCTACATCCAGAATCATCATCAGAGAGAATCCTACCGCAAAGAAAATAGTTCCGATGTTGGAGTGTTCTCCGGCAGACATTTCAGGTATGAGCTCTTCTACCACTACATAAAGCATAGCTCCGGCAGCGAAGCTTAAAAGATATGGAAGTGCCGGGACAATGAGGCCGGCAGCCAGGATTGTGAGGACTGCACCGACAGGTTCTACGATTCCGGACAGGACTCCTCCTACAAAGGCTTTGGTTTTTCCCATTCCCTCAGAACGCAGGGGCATAGAAATAATGGCTCCCTCGGGAAAGTTTTGAATGGCAATCCCGATAGAAAGAGCCATGGCTCCCATTATAGTGATCTGGGCGTGACCTGTTAAATAGCCTGCGTATACGACTCCTACTGCCATTCCCTCCGGAATATTATGCAGAGTTACTGCAAGAACCAGCATAGTAGTTCTCTGAAGTTTGCTCTTCGGACCTTCTGCCTTGTTACTGTTCTGGTGAAGATGCGGGATCATGTGATCCAGCAAGAGCAAAAAAAGCACCCCTATCCAAAATCCCACTGCTGCCGGTACAAATGAAAGCTTCCCCAGTTCGGAAGACTGTTCAATTGCCGGGATCAGCAGACTCCATATGGAAGCTGCAACCATAACTCCTGCTGCAAAGCCGGTAAGTGCCCTTTGAATCTGTTCATTCAGATTCTTCTTCATGAAAAATACGCAGGCAGCTCCTGCAGAAGTTCCAAGAAAAGGAATCAAAATTCCATAAAATACATTTATATCCATCAATTTATTCCTCCTGTTTTTATTTGTATGCAAATAAAAGAAATAGGTTCTTGTTATTTGTTTGATTTAGTTAGTCTATTCTAACTCTAATCAGTATATCAGATTTTTTGACAAATAAAAAGAGAATACAAAATTTTTTGTTATTTTGTATTCTCTACATTAGAGCGTGTTTGAAAAAGCTTTCTGCAAAATATACTGCAAAGTGGGGCGTGCAGATTGCGGAAATGTTTTTCAAAACACGTTACATAGTGCAACAGAAATAAATATTCTCATGTAAACTGCATTTTGGATTAAATCCTGCGTGGCAGTAAGGGCAGTTGCCTTTTTTGTATTCCTGAAGTGTAAGTTTCCTGCCACAGTTTCCGCATAAAACAGGATAAACTTCTTCCGGTGTTGTTGCAACAAATGAATGGTCTTCCAGTTCATCGTGGCAAGAATAGCATGCGTAATATTTCCTGCATTTCGCACAAAGCAATGCAGCTATGTCAAGCTGTGTGTGATAGTGTGTACACCGTCCTGCTTTATCAAGTCCGATTCCGTGAATCTTTATGTTTTCCTGCTTTAACAGATTGTCTTCCGGCAGGCTATTCTTTAACCTGTTACTTTTATCAGCGGTTTCCTGCATTGTTGATTCCTTTTCTGATGGGAATTGCGATCAGTACTGCAAGAACTGTGATCACAATATCCTTTGGAATAAATGCTGTTAAGGAGTATACTGCGATTGCCGGGATGCTCATGGAGCCTCCTACAAAGTGCCACTGCAGACCACCGATTGTCTCAACGATCAGAAGTCCGATCAGTGCGAATCCGATTGAGATTGCAAGATTCTTTGTCTTGTTCTCTGTTTTCGGACGGATTCCGCAGAGCCAGGTCATGATTGGCCATGCCCAGATGTATCCTCCTGTAACTCCTACGATGCTGCTGATTCCGCCTGAGAAGTTAGCAAAGATTGGAAGACCGATGGCTCCTAACAGAACGTAAACCAGTGTTGCTGTAGTTCCAAGCCTGGAACCAAGTACTGCGCCTACAAGTGCTACACCAAATACCTGAATGGTGATCGGTACACCGGTAGGCATTGGCAGTGAAATCTGTGATATTACTGCAAGAACTGCTGCAAACATACCAACCAGTACCATTTCTCTGGTTGTAAATTTTCTCTCTGCAGCAGGGCTTTTTGCATATGACTGACTCATAATAAGACTCTCCTCTTTCCCTGTTGATGATTGGTTTTGACTTTCTTTTTATATCATAGGCGCGGAGAATTGTCAACTTATTTATCTGAATTCAGTTTACATTTGTTTCCGATAAGTATCCGGCGATACATCTGTATAGCGTTTAAACACTCTGGAGAAATAAGTGCTATTTTCGAATCCAAGAAGTTCTGAGACTTCATAGACCATTTTTCCATCCTGAAGCATTTGTCTGGCCAGTTCTATTTTTCGGAGGTTTACACATTCTATGAAATTATAACCGATTTCTTTTTTGAACATGGTGCTGAGATAAGCTGAGGAAACTCCTGTTTCAGCAGCTGCATCTGACAGATGGATTGGTTCCGTGATATGCGCTTCTATATATTTTACTACTTTCTGCAGGATTTCAGATCTACTGCATTTGTAGGCAATCCAGAATTTTTCCATAAAAATATCATTAAATTTCAGAAACCATTTTTCTATTTCCCTGAGGCTTTCCATCATCATGATTTTCTGATAATGACAATTATCACCATCCAACTCTATTTCTTCCAGTGCGCCGTCCAATGACTGTGCAACCAGGGAATAAATTCCCAAAATATCCATAAAATTTCTTCTCAGCACATTGATACTGACATAAGGCTCCTGTCGGATCAGTCCGAAGATTCCATACAGCTCCTGTTCAACTTTTTCTCTGTCAAAACTTCGAATCTTCTCTTTTAGGGAATCCAGATATCCATGCATTCCTCGTGGACTATGACCTTCTGTTTCAATCTTCTTCTGAAAAAACACCAGTTTCTCTTCTTTATCATAATAACTGAAAAGCTGTATCTGCTCGGCCATCGCAGCAGCCCGAACAAGATCCGCAGTTTTTTCCATGCAACCTTCAAAGATTCCCATGTACAGTTCTCTGCCTGTTTTCCGCTCTGCCCTTTTCTTTAATTCCATATAAACAGATCTTTCCGGTTTTTCTTTCAGCAGGAAATATCCATACTGATTTCCTTTCTGAATCTGCAGGCCTTCCCTGAGTTCGGTTTCTGCCCATTTATGGATCATTTCCATAACCCCGGACAACTCTTCTGTATCTTTCGCCAGTATACAGATTAATGTCTGATAATTACAGGTACCTGCAAAAATATCTCTGCTGTCTCTCATAATCTCTTCATAACGGATCTCACGTATTCCCTGCATATGCACCTTATTTCTTTCTTCTGTTTCTCCCAGACACTTTTCCAGAATACTTTCCAGTTCATCAGAACTCAGATTCAGTTTTCGCAGATAATCATACGCCCCCAACTTCATTGCCTTCTTTACAACATCGAATTCTTCCTGGCAGCTTACCACGATTACTCTGGTTTGCATTTCTTCTTTCTTCAAAAATTCCAGAATTTCTAGCCCGCTGACTCTGGGGATATTCAGATCAAGAAGAATGATATCCGGACGGCTGTTCCGGATCATTTCCAATGCTTCTTCTCCATCTGTTGCATCCGGCAGCAGTTCCAGATCCAGTTTCTTCCAGTCTACAAGCTGACGCAGTCCAAGTCTTGCCAGAATTTCATCCTCTACGATCAATACCTTTTTCATAGAATGTTCTTCCCTTCATCCGGATAATAATTGCTATCTTTTTATCCTATTTTATCACCTTTCTTCTGATTCTGTAATTTTTTTTGGAAGACGAACCCATATTTCGAAACCATTTCTGACCTTTTCATTATAGATCAGTCCATAAGATTCGCCGTACAACAGCTTCAGTCTGGAATTTACATTGTAAAGCCCGATCCCCGTCACAGCTCTCTGGTTCTTCTCTCCCTTCAGAAGATCTTCAATCTTCTTTTTATCCGCAGAATTTCCATTATTGAATACAGATATGACAAAATCATTCTCATACTCTATTGCAGAGACTATAATCTGCCCTGCTGTCACACCTTTTACTCCGTGCAGAATCGCATTTTCTACAATCGGCTGCATGGTAAATGCAGGGATTTCATAATAGAATAGTTCTGTTGGAATTACATTATAATACTGAAACGAACTTCCAAACCGCATCTGCATGATATCTACATATGCTTTCAGAAGTGCCGTTTCCTGTCCCACAGTAGTCATGCCGTTTTTGTTACTGTAAACTGCATGCAAAATATCTCCCAGTGCTTCCAGTGCTTTCTCCGTGTTTTCATTCCCCCCTGCACGGTCCTGTCCTTCTTTTATGGCCATGATCCTTATGGAATTAACCGTGTTAAAGATAAAATGAGGGGAAATCTGCGACATGAGCATCTCATAATGGGCTTTTTCTTTTAATCTGCTCTCTCTTTCTACTTTTTCCAGAAGCTCTTCGATCTTTTTCCCAGCCTGGTTATAGCAGGATACAAATTTGCTCATCTCCTTGAAAGAACCTCTGGGTTCCTCCAGAACTGCCATTCCATTGGGAGCTTTTTCCAGAGTCTGTGCCACTTCAACCAGAGGTCTGGCGAGCCTTCTGGAAAAATATAACATAGTACAGACCGTGAATCCGATTACCAGCAATACCATTTCCAGAATATGCTGGAGAATCTTTCTGTTTTCCTTCAGGAAAGTTTCCCATGGCACAAGATAGACCAGTTTATTGGACGCATTTTCCAATTCACCTGCTATATAGTAGAAATCATCTTCCAGGTTACCGGTAATGATCTCCTTCTCAGAAATCTCTTTTACAGACTCCTGTTCTCCCAGCTCTTTCAGCTGTTTCTGATATTTCTCATTATATCCCATCAGTATATTATTGTTTCTGTCCAGGATATAAATGGCACCGCCTTCCTCTGTCACCTTGCTTGCTGCCAGTTTTCCCCAGATGTTCGTCTCAGACAGGCGGATCAGCATAACTCCCAGATTTTTGCCGGAATAATCCAGGATCTCACGTCCCATATAGAGATATTTCTGTACGTTGTCATATATGGTCATTTCCTGAAAAATTTCCCCGATGCTGGTACTGTAGGTCGTCTTTCTTCCATTCTTCAGAACCTCCTGATACCACTGTTCTTTCTCATAATCTGTCTCTGTCCTGCTTAATGCGTAGGAACCAATCACATATCCTGTTTTCGTAAGAATGGCTACTTTTCCGTTAACGGCATTTAAGACGGAGCTCTCTACATTCGAAATATCATTGGAAAGTTCTCTTTTCGCCTGATAAATCTCGTAGGAATCCCCGTCTTGTTCTAAAGTCCGCAGGTTCTTCAGCGTATTTTTGTTTGTCATCAGCATACTGGTGGCATAATTTGTCACCTCGATCATCTGATCCGCATTGTCTCTGATCTGGGACAGCAGATTTGTTTCATTGTTAATCTTATTTTCCGTGGTAACCTTCTGAAGATAGAAATTCAGAAGCATCAAAGCCAGGCACAGCGGCAGCACCACAAAAAATCCCATATAAAATGTGAGCTGCCTCCTTATGCTCTGGTTACCCGGATTTTTACGTTTGAAACCCATACGCAAATTTCCTCTTTCTACATCTGATCTGTGTTTTATCCTTTCACTGCACCGGCAGAAAGTCCTTGTACCAGATTCTTCTGTACCAGTGCAAAGAAGATCAGGATCGGTATCAGGCTGATCACCACCGCTGACATCAGCAGTCCCCAGTCTACAGAATACTGCCCTATGAAATCCTGCATACCGACCTGAATGGTTTTCTTTGAAGTTGTATTGATAAAAATAGACGCATACATATATTCATCCCAAGATGTCATGAAACAGAACAGGGCCGTGACAAAAAGTCCCGGTTTGGCAACATGGATGATCACATGAAAGAATGATGTCAACCTACTGCATCCGTCGATCCTGGCAGCTTCCTCCAGCTCCCATGGGATGGAAATAAAAAATGCACAGGTATTCCATATGGCAAAAGGCAGGGTAAAGGAGCAGTACATCAGAATCAGTCCTGTATAACTGTCAATCAGGTTCAACTGTTTCATAATAATATAGTAAGGAATACACAACAGGATTCCCGGAAACATTCTTGTCATAAGAACCGCCATCTTGATCTTCCCGGCACCTGCGATTTTATATCTGGTAAGTCCATATGCTGCCATTACTGATAATATCATACAGATCAGTGTTGTGACCAGTGTAATAAAAATACTGTTCATAAAATATCTTACGAAATTCGACTGAAACAGTACATGTCTGAAATTGTCAAATGTGATATGCGTCGGTATAATCTGGGATGGGTCATAAATCTGTTCTTTTGTTTTCAGGGCAGTCAGCACCACGTAGATAAACGGAGTCACTGCAAGGAAAACCATGACTATTGTAAACACATAGGCGATCACATGCCTTATGGCTTCATTTCGTTGTTTTGCAAGCATATATTTTCCTCCTCCCTATTCATTCTTTCTCACTTACCATCTTCAGATAAACTCCGGAAAAAACAGCCATGAATACAAACAATACCACGGATGCAGCTGCTGCAGTTCCGAAATTATGGTCAATAAATGCTCTTCTGTATGCATAGGTGTAAATGATCTCTGTGCTGTACAGCGGTCCACCTTTGGTCATCAGCCAGATGGTGTTAAAACAGGACACAATACCGATCAGGTTCAAAATGGTTGAAATAGCCAGAGGCTCTTTAATGATCGGAAGTGTGATTTTCCAAAAACACTGCCAACGACTGGCACCATCTATTTCCGCACTCTCATACACATCCCCGGAAATTCCCTGCAGTGCAGCCAGAATAAAGATCATCTGAAAAGGAATTCCCTTCCAGATTGCTACCAGAACCACACACCAGAACGCTGATCCCACATTTCCAAGCCAGGACACAGATTCTGTAATCATTCCCAGTTTCACTGCCAGGATATTAATGATACCTACATTTGCATTGTATAAAAAAGTAAAGGTCATGGCTGCTATGGCGTGAGGAACTGCCCATGGAACCAGGATCAAGGTTCTGTATACGGATCTTCCTTTCAGCTTTTGGTTCAGTGCAAGCGCAAGAAGCATGGCTGCCACAAGCTGCACTACAAGGTTTACCACTGTCCACTTTACTGTATTTCCAATAGACTGTATGAACACTTTATCTTTAAAAATATCAATATAATTCTGCAAACCTGCAAAAGTATTAAATGCAGGATCATTGGGGCGTACAAGGTTATAATTTAAGAAACTCAGATAAATACCTCTGAAAAGAGGATACACGGAAAGCGCCAGAACCGCAATCACTGCAGGTGCCATCAGAAGATATCCCGGAAGATTTTTTCTTAGCTCCAGACCTTCTTTTCTACATATTTTGGACATGATCTTCCTCCCTTCTCAACGAAGAAGCGCTGCCGACATTTCACGCCAGCGCCTCTGTTATTATTTCATGTTTGTTTCCCGGATATTTTTACTGATAATTAGATGCAATGTTTTCATTGAGCTTCTGGGTAAGAGAAGTCAGCGCATCTTCAGCTGATGACTGTCCGTAGTCTACTTCCAGGATGGCATTGGTGATCAGTTCATCGATGGATTTCTCATTGATAACAGCAGGTCTTGCTTCTGTATACGGAAATTCCTCTGTAAAGACTTTCAGTTTGTCATTTCCTTCCAGTGCTTTGTCATAGTCGAAGTCTTTACGTGCTGAAATCTTTCCTTCTACGCCAAGAAGAGAATCTCCTTTTTCTGAATTCAGATACTGAATCAGGTCATAAGCAAGTTCCGGATTTTTGCAGTTGGTATTAATATTCCAGGTCCATCCTCCCAGTACAGTTGCTTCTGTTTTTCCTTTTACCATCGGAGCAATGCCGTAATCCAAATCCGGATTAATATTTTCTACTCCGCTGGAGCACCAGTCTCCGCCCAACAGGAAGGTTGCTTCTCCATTTGCAAAACTTTCATATACTTTGTCCCATGTAGTTGCTTCTTTAAAAGACTCTACCAAACCGCCTTTGGAGATCAGATCACAAATATAATTCCATGCCTCTTTTCCCTCCTTATTGTCGATCACTACCTGCGGGATATCTCCACTTGTATCAATGACTGGGCATTCATTCTGATAGAAAAATGAATAAAAAGCATATGCACTCTGATAAGTAATAATACCGCCATATCCGGCTTCTTTTGCTTTATCTACTGCATCAGAAAGTTCTTCCCATGTTGTAGGAACATCGATTCCCAGTTCCTCCAGACGTTCTTTATTATAATAGAGACCCGTACAGTCCATATACCATGGCACGGAATAATATTTACCCTCAAATTTGCCGGAATTGAGTGGTCCTTCCTGATACTGCGCAGTAAGCTCATCGGCTGTGGTAATATCTTCCAGTGGATACAGAAGTCCCATTGCTGCAAGGTCAATGGCATGTCCGGAATTGTCCATCATTACAATGTCTGCTCCGCCTCCTGCCAGAGCTGCTGTCTGGAAAGATTCCTTAATATCCTGCTGGGAAGCTCCCTGCAATGTGATCTCCACCCCTGGATTCTCTTCTTCATATTGTTTGATCACTTTCGTAAACTCTTCCCCTTTTGCTCCTGTCTCATCGATCCAGTCATTTACCATCAGAAGTGTCAGTTCTCCTTCTTTCTGATCTGAAGTATCAGATGCAGCCCACACACCTGTCTGTGCGCCCAAAGTCAAAGCCCCTGCCAACATAACAGCTAATGCTCTTTTCTTCATTATATAGTTCCTCCTTCTCATCTTCTCTCTTAATCTCTATGTTACTGATCTGCTTTCCAATCGATTGTTCTGCTATGCACTTATTAAAACATGAAATCCCTGATTTTTGAATAACGATATTATTCTTTCTTTTTCCATCTTTTCTAAAAAAAGTAGAGCTTTCCGGAACTGGTATTATTTTTATCTTTTTGGAGCCAAACATCTAAATTATCTTTATTCTCATTTCTCTTCTCATCACGTATAATCACAAGCATAAAAGACAGATGCAGGATTCCTGACATCCTGTGGATTTTATTCCTAACTAACTTTTTACTATTTTTTAAGGAGGGTTTTCCATCATGAAAAAACTGAATGTTGCTTTAGTAGGCTTAAGCTTCGGGCTTGAATTCGTTGCTATCTACTGTAAACATCCTGATATTGATAAGGTGTATGTCGTAGATAAAAATGAGAAACTTCTGAATATTGCAAAAGAACGATACAGTATTCCGGATGAACGCTGTTTCACAGATCTGCAGGATGTACTGGATATTCCTGAAATTGATGCAGTTCATCTTGTAACACCGCCGGCAACCCATGCTCCATTTTCTGTACGCGTCTTAAATGCAGGTAAACATTGTGGCTGTACCATTCCTATGGGAATGAGCATCCAGGAATTAAATGACATCATTGCAGCCCGCAAAGCCTCCGGCAAAAATTATATGTTTATGGAAACAACGATTTTCCAGAGAGAGTTCCTCTATATCCAAGAACTTTATAAGAAGGGTGAACTTGGACGTCTCCAGTACATGACCTGTGCACATTATCAGGATATGGAAGGATGGCCGGAATACTGGGAAGGCTTCCCGCCACTGATGCATCCGACACATGCAGTTGCTCCTTGTCTGATGCTCGCAGGCCATCTTCCAGACAAGGTTTACGCAAGAGGTTCCGGAAAAATCCGCAAAGAACTGGCTGACAAATACGGCTGCCCGTTTGCATTCGAATCCGCATTTATTTCTCTTCAGGATAGCGATGTAACTATTGAAATGGAACGTTTCCTCTACGGTGTAGCCAGAAGCTATTCCGAATGCTTCCGAGTATACGGTGAAAACGAGAGCTTCGAATGGCAGCAGCTTGCTGATGAAGATCCTGTTCTCTTTACCCGTACAGGAGAACTGGAGAAAGTGGACATTCTGGATGAAGACAGCGAAAAATCCAGTCGTGGATCAGAGATTGTGGAAAAAAGAATCCAGATCCCGGATTATGCACACCTTCTTCCGAAGGAAATCGCATCCTTCACCACCAACACAGTATATAACAATGAGAACACCCATCTCTCCTTTACCCAGGGTGGGGGTCACGGTGGTTCCCATCCACACCTTGTACATGAATTCATTCGTTCCATTCTGGAAGAACGTAAACCTGCTATTGACGACATCATGGGTGCTTACTGGACAGGTACAGGAATCTGTGCGCACGAATCCGCTATGAAGGGTGGAGAAGTTATTACAATTCCTCGTTTCGAATAACCTATATCATTTAACTTTATATCATAAATATACCAAAGGAGCTGTCTTGAAATAGACAGCCCCTTTTTTCTTTATCTTCTATTATTAATAACCTCTTTCGCCATATCTGCAAGTTCTCCGGCAGATAATTTTCCATCTATTTGCAGCAAATCATACTGGATGTCATCTTTATTCCAGTTAACGCTTTGAACCTGACTGACATCAATCTGAGAAGCGCTGTCATCGTAACTGAATACAAGTTTTCCACTGGCCTGGTCTTTTTTATCCTGTTCTGTCAATTCATAATCATCCGATACCACTTTATTTATATAATGTACATAATACAGATTTGTTCCATTTACAGTGGCAATAATATCACCTGACGGAATAAGTTTTGAGTTAAATTTCTGCTGTTCAAACGATACAACATCTCCATTCTTCTGATAATCAAAGGACACAGATTTAAACTTCTCAATTACATTTGCATTGTCGTCCTTAAAACTGTTTTTTACAATATTGCCATCCTTGAAGCAGTACCCGTTCTCAAAGGTATCAATCAATACCGGTCTATACCCAATATTCTTTGTAACCTGTTCTGCCGTTGGAAGAGATGTATAATCAGCACGTGATGCAGATGAACCTGTCCACATTGAAATCTTCCCTGTTGCCGCCACAGCAGTAGCTCCAATTGTAAGTGTTGCAGCTATCAACAAAGGTAATATTTTCTTTTTTGATCTCATAGTCGTTTGCTTCCTTTCTGTATCTGCGAAGTCAAGTTTTGCATAAACTCTCTGTCTGATATTCTCTGTATCAATATCAAGAGCATTGCAGGAAGTATCTGCCTGTTTTTGTATTCCCAATTCTTTAAGCAAATTTTTTCTTCTCATAATCTTTCCTCCGCATTCGATAACATTTTTCTGAGTTTTCTTTTTCCTCTTGAAAGTCTGGTCTTAACTGTAGAAATATTAAGTCCCATTGCTTTTGAAATGTCCTTGATTTTTTCATCAAATTTATACCGTCTTACAAAAATCTCGCTGTCAGGTTCGCCAAGACTCATAACTGTTTCCCATACATAATTGTTATGAAAATTCTCTTCAATGAAATTTTTACCATCTGACAGTTCAATATCCTCAAGAAATGTATGATCCGTTTTTCTGTTTATCCGTTTCAGAGCAAAATTCCGGGCAACGGCAGCAAGATATGACCGTAATGTACCTTTCTGTAAATCTATCCTCCCGGCATTCTTCCAGAGTACAATAAACACATCTGCCACAATTTCTTCAATATCCTCTTTCGGCAGTGAATTGCCGGCCATATGATACAAAACAGTACTCAAATATGGTGTATAAATTTGGATTGCTTCATCTATTGAATTTTTTTCTCTATTCCTGAGACGCTGCAAAAGCTCTGCTTCATCTGTCATATCAACCCAACTTTCTTTTTAATACTTTCAAAAATTAAAAGCTTTTAACCTTTACATTCTTATATATCCTGCCAGGGAACAAAAAGTTTCATTTCTTATAAAAAAAAGTATACAGAACTTGTGTTAAATTCTGTACACTCTCAATGAACTGTTCCTTTTGCATTTTATCTTCTACCCATCCATTTACCTCTGATACCTGATAAAAATAAAACCTCCAAACTGAGTAATCTTATCTTACATCAGATTTGAGGTTTACACAAGAATTCCTTTCTCACTCGAAGCAGATGACTTCCCTGATTTATGGCAATGCCAAGATAGACAAACTGAGATTATATTGCTTTTCATATAAGAAAATTTTATAATGAATTGTAATTATAGCAATTCCATAAAAGGCTAAGTACTCTTTACTGTCATTTATTTTTCTGTTGAGGGTGAAATATTATGATTTACAGAACTTATTATCTGTCTCCACTTGGAAGAATACTGCTGGCTGCTGATGATATAGGGCTTATAGGAGTCTGGTTTGAGGGACAGAAGTATTTTGGAGAATTTCCAGGACATATGAATTATATTTTTGAAGAAAAGGAAAACCATATTTTAAAAGATGCTCTGCGTTGGTTGGATATTTATTTCAGCGGGCAAAAGCCAGATTTCCTGCCGAAGCTTCATCTGATCGGAACAGATTTTCAGAGAGAAGTGTGGGATATTTTACTGGAGATTCCTTATGGTCAGACAGTTACTTACAGCGAGATTGCCCGCAAAATAGCTGATAAACGTGGGCTGAAAACCATGTCTGCCCAGGCAGTTGGCGGTGCAGTTGGACATAACCGGGTTTCTGTGATCGTCCCCTGCCACAGAGTTATAGGTTTAGATGGAAGCCTTACCGGTTATGCCGGAGGGATTGAGCGGAAAATCAGGCTGCTTAATATTGAACAGCCTGATCTTATCCGGACAATTCCTAAATTTTAACTATAGCAATTCCCGCTCTCTACTTTACTTGCTATAAATTCAGACAACTGCCATTCTTTTTCTTCTGTCTTTATATGCCAGAAACAGAATCGTCAGAAACGTAACCGTCTCCGCTGCAAGAAGAGAGATCCAGATTCCATTTAATCCAAATAATTTCGCAAGTATAACTGCACAGATAACAATAGCAACAATTCCTCTCAGGAATGATCCGACAATCGCGATTTTCGGTTCATCTACTGCTGAGAAATATGCCACCAGTACAATATTGATTCCTGCCACTATAAATCCAAGGAAATACAGACGCAGTCCTGTGTGTGCATAATTCAATAACTGAACATTGTTTTCACTGTTGAAAATGCTGATTAGCGTGTCGGTTGAAGTCCAGATGATCAATTGGGTCAGTGCTTCTACAGCAAGACATACGAGCAGGCTCCATTTCAGAAGTTTTCTTACCTGAATGAGCTGGCCTTTTCCGTAGCTTTCACTGATCAGGGGCTGTGCTCCCTGGGCCAGACCATTGAAAATTGCAAATGCCACGATAGAAAGATTTGCCACAACTCCATAGGCTGCCACACCCATATTTCCCGCGATTCCAAGGATCAGAAAATTAAATACAATAGCAATCACACCGGAAGACAGTTCACCGACAAATGCGGAAACTCCCAGCTGACAGCAGGAAATCAGGTGTCTGAATGACGGTTTTTTCCAATGGAATCCTACATGGTTTCTGCTACTTCTGTAGTGTATGGTACAGACGCTCATTGTTACGATCGGACAGATTGCAGTAGCCAGTCCGGCTCCGGAAAATCCCAGACCGACCGGGAACATGAATATATAATCAAATATAATGTTAAAGATACTTCCACTGATGGAACCGATCATTGCAACAGAAGGCGCTCCATCGTTTCTGGCAAATGCAGTAAATGTATAATTTGACATGAAGAATGGTGTTGCGATCAGAATAATTCTCACATAGTTTCGTCCAAGTCCGATCAGTCCGGCATCTGCACCCAGCAAAGCCAATGCTTTGTCCGGAATAAAGATTCCGATCAGCATAAATGGAACTGCAGCCAGTATGCTCCAGGTTACTGACTGTACGAAATAATGTTCTGTATTTTTTCCTTTTGCCCTGCTTATGGCATACCTGGTAGCGGAACCAATCCCGATCATAGCCCCAATCGCATAGATCAGTCCATAAACCGGCAGAATCAGATTGAGAACTGCCAGTCCATCAGCACCGGAATATACAGATATAAAGAAAGTATCTGCCAGAACATAAACGGAAATCCCGATCATTCCGGCAACACTCTGGGTTACATATCTGGTGAATCTTTTCAGCATAATACTCCGCTCCTTCGTTATATTGTCAACATTGTCTTCCTTTCATCTGCAGACTTATCTCACCATTATACCCATATAAAACAAAAATACAACCACAAAAACTCCAGACATAAAAATCTCCTTAAGCAGATTTTTTAATGTTGCTCAAGGAGACTCTGTTGATATTCGCAATTCACTTCACGACACTCTTTATTTTACCCGGTTTTTTTTCAGGTCTTCTACAATTTCATTGTAACGTTTTTTATTCAGGCGATAGAAAAACAGTACAATTGCTGTCACTATCCATAAAACTCCCGGAATTGTAGTAAAGGAATGTCTCATAATACTGAGGACAGCCGGATTCTGTACCTGATTTGCCACATATCCATATTTTCCAAGAAGTGCTGCAAGTAGCGCAGTTCCTATTGCCATGCCAATTTTATTTCCCAGTGACACAAATGCATATTGAAAACCATCATTCCTTAAGCCCGTTTTCCACTCTCCGTATTCTACGCAGTCGGGAATGATCGCATAGATTGCAGTGTTAAATCCAGAGAAAAAGAACTGTGTAATTCCTGCAAGTGTATAGAACGCTGCCGGTGTTTCTTTTACATTAAAGAAGAACATACAGAGCATGGAAATTCCAGTGAGGAGAGCAAAAATGGATGCAGTTCTTCCTTTATTGTTCAGTTTGCGGAATACAGGCTGGAAACATGCAGCACCGATAATGGATGGAATGATGATGCACATGGAATATGTAGTATAGTAGGATGCATTTCCCTCTACATAAGTGAAATAGTATAAAACATCTGCATTTCTTCCATAAAGTGTAAATCCGAATAACACCTGTCCGATTAATGCCAGAATATATGGGCGGTTCTGCATCACCGCTCTTAACTGCACTTTTATGGATATTTTTTCTTTTTCCGGCATAATCACCTGCTCTTTTGTTTTTGCAAAACAGAAGAAATGACAGGCTGCAAAAATACATCCGTATATGATTGCTACCAGTAGGTATCCGGTTTTAGCACTTTGACTGCCAAGTTTTCCAATCAGTGGAACTGTAATGATATTGATAATTCCAATTGCAACCATTGCAGATACTGAACGTGATGTATTAATCTTTGCACGTTCATCGATATCCTGTGTCATTGCTCCACAAAGGGTGCCATACGGGATATTTACACAAGTATATCCAAGTACCAGCAGACAGTATGTAATTACCATATAGATAACCTTTGATCTGTCCGACCAGTCCGGATGTGCCCAGAATGTCATAATCAGAAGCACGGCCGTGATCGGAGCTGCAATGAGAAGCCATGGACGATAACGTCCCCATTTTGTTTTGGTTTTATCTGTCAGTCCACCCACGATCGGATCATTGATCGCATCCCAAAATCTCGAAAACAGCATCAGGGCAGAGACTGCTGCCATACTGATTCCGAATACGTCTGTGTAAAAAATCATGAGAAAATTACTGACGAACATCCAGCTGAAATTACATCCTACATCGCCAAATCCATATGCGATTTTACTGATCAACGGAACTTTTACATTTTCGTTTTTACTCTCCATAATTCCTCCTGCCTGCTGCCCTCCTCCGTCTTTCCGTTTACTCATGTCTTCTTTACAGCAGTCTTTTTTATTATATCTTTGTCTTACATAATGCTTATGATCAGCAGGGTATTTTATTTTTCCTGCACATTGATAATCACTTTCATTGTAGTCTCACGGTTATCGTCAATGTACTGGTATGCTTTCAGATAATCTTTAAATGCAAACGTCTTAGAGATCAGCGGTCTTAAATGCACTTTTCCTTCATTCACCAGTCTGATTCCGTCTACATAATCATCATGTCTGTACATCATTGTGCTCTTGATATCAAGCTCATGATCATTTGCAACTGCCAGATCGATCTCAGCCATTCCTGCAAAAACTGCAACCAGCACAATCACGCTTCCTTTTCTTGCATATTTGATCGCCTGTCCCATTGTAATGTTATTTCCTGCACAATCATAGATAACATCTGCCTTATCCGGTCCAAAGGCTTCTACCATTGCTTCCCCGAAATTTTTATTTCTTGTGTTGACACATACGTCAATTCCACACTCTTTTGCTTTTTCCAGACGAAGATCACTGACATCTGTGATCATAACTTTAGCTGCTCCCATCCCTTTTGCAGACTGCGCTACCAGATTTCCGATCGGACCGGCTCCTATCACCACAATATTCATTCCTGTTACATCGCCCATCTGTTTAACACCATGAACAGCTACTGCCAGAGGCTCAATCATTGCGCCCTCTTCATAAGACATATCTTCCGGTATCGGTGTTACTTTTGATGCATCAACTGCAAAATACTCGGATGCAGTTCCTGTTGTCTGGAATCCCATTACTTTCAGCTCTTCACAGAGATTGTATTTTCCGTGACGGCATGGATAACAATGTCCACAATATACCTGTGGCTCAATTGTTACTTTCTGTCCCACATGAAATTCTGTTACTGCATCACCTGTTTTTACCACTTCTCCTGATACTTCATGTCCCTGGGTTACCGGATATTTTGTAAAAGGATGTTTTCCGTGATATACATGGATATCAGAACCACAGATACCAATATTCATAATCTTAACCAAAACCTGGTTGTCTTTAATCTCTGGTACGGGAACCTCTCTGAAAATAATTTCTCCTGGATTTGTCATAACCTGCTGTAACATAATATTTTCCTCCTTATTTGTTGAATGTACTTTGAACCTCTAGTTGTTTATTAACTTTTATTAAATGTTTTATTAAAGTAATTACATTATTATTCAAATCGCTAAATTTGTCAATAAACATTTAAAAATATTTCTCATTTCTACCAGTTGCACAAAGTAAAGATTTTATTTTTATGCAGATGTTACTATAACACTCCTCATAATTATCTGCTGAATTCCCGCACAATAACAAAATACCCTGATCACAACCTTTCTTTGTTGTAATCAGGGTATTTTTTATATTCAGATATTTGTTTAATATGGTATATCAGCAGATCATCAGTGATTCAAGAATGCCATCGGCTATATCTTTCCGATAAAATCCTGCAGGAAATGCTTTGCTGCACCTACAGCTGAGGCTTCTTTCTTATAAGAACAGTTTTTCAGATATCTCAGATCATGATCAAATCCATTATACTTCATTACTTTTTCCCCAAGAGGTATCATATAATCTGAGAGATATCCACCCATTTCACCTCCAAGAATGATATCCATATCATATGCCATGCGCAGATTTGAAATCAGAATTGCAAGATAATCAAGATACTCTTCCCATTTTTTCTCTGCCTTTTCATCATTGTTTTGAAGCAGCTGCATAAACTGTTCCACAGAATCCTTTGACTCAACAACAAGTGCGCCTGCAGCGCAATAAGCATCTGCACAACCTGATTTTCCACAATAACACTTGCGGCCCTGAGGTACAAGTATCATATGTCCAAATTCTCCGGCCTTCTGATTTTCTCCGGAAAACAAATTTCCCCTTATGCAAAATGCACCGCCAAGAGTCTGATTCAACGAAAGGTAAATTGCATTCTGATAGGTGTTCATATCTTCTGCCATCATTGCCGCATTGGCATCATTTGAAAAATAAACCGGGACAGAAAATGCCTGTTCCAGAAAACTGAGACTATAGTTTTCAAGTTTCAGTGCGTGGGATTTTATCACCAGTTTCTGCTCCTGATTAATGATTCCCGGAATAGAGATTCCAACACCCAGAAGCTTTTCTTTCTGTTCTGCATCATTCATATGATTCAGAAATTTCGTCGCAAAATCTGCCACCTGACTGCAATATGACATATCAGATACAAATTTCAGACGGATCCGCTCTGATTTCACAATCTCATACTTCAGATTTACCAGCACCATTCCCAGATGATTTGCAGTGATCACAATTCCCATTGCATAACGATAGGATGGATTGATTCCAATACTTTTAGCCTTTCTTCCTCCTGTGGATTCATATTCTCCAGTTTCTATTATGATACCTTTTTCCAATAAATCTTTTACATTAGACAGAACTGTTGGCATACTCAGATTCAGTTCTTTGGATATTTCCACTTTTGATGTGGATTCTCTATTTATAATATAATTTACGATTTTTGATTTCGTAGCAAATTTCTTTTCCAGTCCGCTCATTCTGTTTCTACCTTCTTTTATTAATGTATTTATAAAAGAATGATACCTGTTATTGTCATATTTGTAAATAGCCATTGTCTCTACAGAGTATGTTGCTTTTTGCAATTGAGGCAGGGGACTTAACTTATTCAGCTGATTCAGTTAATATATCTACAATAACAGAGTTACTGTTCACTCCGTTCTCAGTAACACGCTTCGCGATGCACAGAATTTATGC
>ENA-OPXQ01000717-OPXQ01000717.1-human-gut-metagenome-genome-assembly--contig:-NODE-717-length-20566-cov-2.988689_pt1 | contig 20566 bp, 19 predicted proteins | sample MGYA00241769_ERZ502042 | MGnify/ENA primary metagenome ERZ502042 (study PRJEB25962, sample SAMEA2041934) | human gut metagenome | biome: human gut; feature: human-associated habitat; material: faeces...
TGCTTTCTTATAACATCTTTCACTTGTAAGTGCATCATAAACATCAGCAATCGATACAACCTGCGCAGAAATCGGTATCTCTTCACCTTTCAGTCCATCCGGATATCCGCGCCCATTCCATTTCTCATGGTGATGCGCTGCCACTTCATATGCCATCTCTTCGTACGCATCATTTCCCAGATGCCCGAATGTCTCCCGGATGATCTTTCCGCCTTTTTGGGCATGTGTCTTCATAATTTCAAACTCTTCATCCGTCAGTTTCCCCGGCTTCTGCAAAATTGCATCCGGTATTGCGATCTTACCAACATCATGCATTGGTGCCGCCATCACAAGATTTGCCACATAATCTTTTGTAAGCTGCTCCTTATAAAAACCGCGGCTTCGAAGTTCCTCTGCCAGCAATTTCACATACGCAGTTGTACGGCGGATATGCCCTCCCGTATTGTCATCACGGTTCTCCACAAGTGTCGCAAACCCCATCACCATCTCTTCATTGTTTTTCTGGAGTTTCGCATAGAGCGGTGTCTCCTGATTCAGATAAATTCCCACGATCACAACCGCCGGAACCAGACTCGTCAGCAGTGCCTCCGGGAAAAACATCTGATATGCCGTCACCCCGATTGTCACTAACAAATAAGTAGATATCGCAATCTGCTTATGTCTCTCAAGATTCTTCCAGCTGTGCAGAAAAATACCACTCGCAGCAAGTACATACAACGCCACCATCGCAAAACAGGTATATGCAGACATTCCCATCGAATAGTTGGTAAACGTTCCTTTGCGATACTCAAGCTGTGGCATAAATACGATCACAACCACAATATTGATCAGAAGAGGCAGGAAAAGTCCGATGCGTTCCCCTCTTTTCTGTGGCAGTCCTCTTGTAATATCGTACATATATAAAAACATCAAAAACACAAAAATATCCAGAAAAGAAAGAAAACACAGATGTAAAAATGTGTTGACAGAAGCCGGTATCTCCGCTAAATGATTGACAGTATAGGCAGTTGCTCCATCAAAGAAAATACCGACAATCCCTGCAGCCAAAATTGTCTCAAACAACACGTTTTTCCGTTTCATCTGATAAATCTGTTTTTCTCTGATATAAATACACGCCACATAAAGGACAATGATCATGCAGCCAATCTGTAATTTACAGTATTCCATTTCGTCTCCTGTCCACCATTGTGGATCATTCTTTTGTTTTAATATGCTAAAACAGACAGAACCAAAGGTGGTTCTGCCCGTTTTTATTTTACCATTAAATCTTACAGTGTCTGGATCCGCTCCATAGCTGCAAGTGTATTCTCGTAAGTACCAAATGCTGTCAGTCTGAAATATCCTTCACCGCTCGGTCCAAATCCGGATCCCGGTGTACCAACCACATTGGCATTCTCAAGCAGATAGTCGAAGAAATCCCAGGACGTCATCTGATCTGGTGTTTTTAACCAGATATATGGTGCGTTTACACCGCCAAATACAGTATAGCCGGCTTTCGTCAGACCTTCCTTGATGGCTTTTGCATTCTTCATATAATAGCCAACCTGCTCTTTTAACTGTGCTTTTCCGGCTTCTGAATAAACTGCCTCTCCAGCACGCTGCTGGATATATGGTGCACCGTTGAACTTCGTTCCATGACGTCTTGCCCACATTGCATTCAAGGAAACGTCACCACATTTCAATTCCTTTGGAACAACCGTATAGCCCAAACGTACTCCGGTAAATCCAGCGTTTTTCGAAAAGCTCTTCAACTCGATCGCACATGTTTTGGCGCCCTCACACTCATAAATCGTGTGCGCTACATTGTCCTCTGAAATATATGCTTCATATGCTGCATCATAAATGATCACAGCTCCATTTTTGTTTGCATAATCTACCCACACCTGAAGCTCGTCTTTTGTGATGGTGGTTCCGGTCGGGTTGTTCGGCAGGCAGAGATAAATAATGTCTGGTGTCTCCTTTGGAAGTTCCGGCACAAAATTATTTTCCATCGTGCAAGGCATATAAATGACATTGCTCCATGTCTCTGTCTTTGCATCATATTCGCCTGTTCTTCCTGCCATAACATTGGAGTCTACATAGACCGGATATACAGGATCGCACACTGCTATGCGGTTATCCACAGAAAAAATTTCCTGAATATTTCCAGAATCACTCTTTGCTCCGTCTGAAACAAAAATCTCATCCGTAGAGATATCACATCCTCTTGCCTGATAATCATTTTTCGCGATCGCACTTCTCAGGAATTCATATCCAAGATCCGGTGCATATCCGTGAAAAGTAGCAGCATCTCCCATTTCATCTACTGCCTTATGCATTGCATCGATGATCGCCGGTGCGATTGGCTGTGTCACGTCACCAATGCCGAGACGGATAATATTTTTATCCGGGTTCGCCTGGCTGAATGCACTTACTTTTTTTGCAATCGTGCTGAACAGATAGCTTCCCGGAAGCTTCTGATAATTGTCATTTACTTTGAACATAATCTCTTCCTCCATCATGATCGCTGTTTTTTCTTTTTACAGCATAACAATTTTCCTTTAAATTTTGCTTTAGTATAGCATTGATGTGTTACAGTTGCAAGCATTTTTGTTTACCAGGAATCAATTATTTTTTCTCAAAAATATCATTTTCTGACGGACCTTATTTTCTTCACAGCGTTTTTTCAGACAACAAAACCCCCGGCCAAGATTTTATCTTATGTCAGGGGTATTCTGTTTCATTGGATAAAAAGTTTATGCGAGCAGCAAACTTAGAATCATCTGAGCTGTTTCTGTCAGATCGGTTCCATTATCCATGCTCCGCTTTTGAATATAGCGATGTGCTTCCTCTTCTGTCATATTATTTCGCTCCATCAAAAGCGCCTTTGCCTCAGCGATCATTTCCTGTTCATCTTTTGAGCGCTGCTTTGGTTTTTCCCTCTGCTTTTTCCGACGTCTCGTGATTGTGTAATCCATCATTTCAACAGTCTGCAGTAATTCGTGAACCTTCAGCGGTGTCGACAGACAGACAATATTTTCCAGATCACGCTCCCCGCAATTTGCAGGCGACGCAACTAACAGCATTTCAAATTGATCCGGCAGATACTCATGCAGTTCTGTGTACATCATATCCACAAATCGGTAGCCACAAATGACAATGCCCCCACCCAATTCATTGGCACTCTGCAGTGCCTGGGAACCTGTAGAGCAGACTGCATCCACATGAAACCCATTCTGTAGCAAAATTTTCTTCAGGTTTTGGGCTGTCTCCTGTTTGGGAAATGCAACAATAATATTGTTCAAAATCTAATCCTGCTTTTGATCAAATTTTATAAAGATATTTTTCGATTTCCCACGCGGTTACCTGTGCACGGTAATCAGCCCATTCTGCTTTCTTTGCTTCCAGATATTTTTCTGTGATATGCTCGCCTAAAACATTCTTGATATAATCATCTTTTTCCAATTCTTCCACTGCCTGTTCCAAATCACCCGGCAGAGATTCGATTCCAAGCTTTGCCTTCTGTGACAGACGCATCTCAAATACATTTTCTGTCACTGCATCCGGCGGTGTGATCTGATTGCGGATTCCATCGAGTCCGGCTTCCAGGCACGCTGCTAAAACCAGATACGGATTGGCTGCCGGATCAGGGCAGCGAAGTTCCACTCTCGTACCAACTCCTCTGGCGGCTGGAATACGGATCAGCGGACTGCGGTTCGTTGCTGACCACGCAATGTAAATTGGTGCTTCATACCCAGGAACAAGTCGTTTGTAAGAATTCACCAGCGGATTAGTGATCACTGTCATTCCCTTCATATGCTTGATAATTCCACCGATAAACCAGAACGCCTCTTTGCTGAGTCCCATCTCTCCCTCCGGGTCGGCAAAAATATTTTTACCATCCTTAGCCAATGACATATTGACATGCATGCCGGAGCCATTGATCCCATATTTTGGTTTTGGCATAAAACTTGCAAACATTCCGTGCCTCTTTGCGATTGTCTTTACCGCAAGCTTAAATGTCATGATGTTATCTGCTGTTTTCAATGCCTCATCATAACGGAAATCAATCTCATGCTGTGCCGGTGCCACTTCATGATGCGAAGCTTCAATCTCAAATCCCATATCTTCCAGCGTAAGCACCATGTCTCGTCTGGCATTTTCCCCAAGATCGACCGGTCCCAGATCAAAATACCCTGCGCGCTCATTACTTTCTGTTGTCGGCTGACCCTCATTATTCTGATCAAACAAGAAAAATTCACACTCCGGTCCCACATCAAACTGGTATCCCATCTGTGCTGCATCAGCGACCGCCTTCTTTAAAACATATCTCGGATCACCGGAAAAAGGCTGTCTGTCTGCCGTATAAATATCACAGATAATTCTGGCTACCTTTCCCTGCTGTGGTCTCCATGGAAAAATGCAGAATGTATCAAGATCCGGATACAGATACATATCAGACTCCTCAATTCTCACAAATCCCTCAATAGAAGATCCATCAAACATACATTCATTATTCAAAGCCTTCTCTAACTGGCTTGAGGTGACTGCCACATTTTTTAATGTGCCAAACATATCCGTAAACTGCAGACGGATAAATTCTACATCCTCATCTTCTACCATTCGGATAATATCCTGCTTTGTGTACTTGCTCATAATCCAATCCTCCAACATTTATATTTATTTACTTTGTCATTCCCGACAGAATTCTTTTACCTTTTCATAGGACATTGTCCCGCCAAAAAGATCCAATGCACTGCCAATCGTAACATTTAACCTGTTTTTTCCCAGTTTTCTTAGCTTTGTAAGATCATCAAAATTTCCAACGCCTCCGGCATAAGTCACCGGAATTTTTCCCCAGCTTCCTAACAACCGGACAAGTTCCTCTTCAATGCCACTTGCCTTTCCCTCCACATCTACTGCATGTACTAAAAATTCATCACAGTAACCTGCAAGCTGCTCTAACAAATCTTCTGTGATCATCTGCTCTGTGAACCTCTGCCAGCGGTCTGTCACAATATAATACTTTCCATCTTTTTTCCTGCAGCTTAAATCTAAAACCAGATGCTCTTTTCCAACCGCATTCCGAAGCTTTTTTAATCGATCCATCTGAATCTTTCCATCACAGAATACATAAGACGTGACAATGACATGACTTGCTCCTGCTGTAAGAAATTCTTCTGCATTTTCAGCCGTAATGCCGCCGCCAACCTGCAGACCTCCCGGATACGCCTGTAACGCACCCATCGCCTGTTTCTTTGTCGCTTCGTAATATTCGCTGTCTCTCGCATTTAATAAAATAATATGACCACCGCGAAAACCTTCTTTTTTATAAAGATTTGCATAAAAAACTGCATCCTGTCCGGAAACAAAATTTTCGTCTGCCATATTCCCTTCATCTTTTAAGCTGCCACCGACAATCTGCTTTACCTTTCCGTTATGAATGTCAATGCATGGTCGAAATTCCATTTTCTCACTCCAATTTTTACCTTATTATAAGTGTGTGTTTTTCTTCTGACAAACACACCTTTTGCATAAAATAGAACAAAGTTTCCTAAATTTACATAAAAAAGGCAGCGTGACCCCTTTTGTAGCCCCGTTGCCTTTTTCATCATATCACACCGAAAATCATTTGTGAATACCTTTATCATGATTCTTCCTATTAGCCTTTGTTTTCTGTTTTATAAGTTTTACTAATTTGTTTATTTATTTTATAAATCTATACTTATATATTATTGACATTATGTATTTTTTTTGCTATGATACAGAACAATTACCTTAATATATAATTATTTTAAAATAACACATCAAGATGAAGAAAGAGAGGATCTAAAAAATGGGTACAATTATCGGTGATGGAATTACTTTTGATGACGTATTATTAGTTCCGCAGTATTCAGAAGTAACACCTAATATGATCGAATTAACAACACATCTTACAAAAAAAATCGTTTTAAATATTCCAATGATGAGTGCAGCAATGGATACTGTAACAGAGCACCGCATGGCGATCGCCATGGCTCGACAGGGCGGTATCGGTATCATCCACAAGAACATGTCCATTCAGGCACAGGCAGAGGAAGTTGACAAAGTAAAACGTTCAGAGAATGGTGTTATCACAGATCCATTTTTCCTTTCTCCGGAACACACTTTACAGGATGCTGAAGATCTCATGAGAAAGTTCCGTATCTCCGGCGTTCCGATCTGTGAAGGTGGCAAATTAGTTGGTATTATCACAAACCGCGACTTAAAATTCGAGACAGATTTCACAAAAAAAATCAGTGAGAGCATGACCTCTGAAGGTCTTATCACAGCTCCGGAAGGAATCACTTTAGACGAAGCAAAGAAAATTCTTGCAAAAGCCAGAAAAGAAAAACTTCCAATCGTAGACAAGGACTTCCATTTAAAAGGACTTATCACCATTAAGGATATTGAGAAACAGATCAAATACCCACTCTCAGCCAAAGATGATCTCGGCCGTCTTCTCTGTGGCGCCGGCGTTGGTATCACAGGAAATATGATGGAACGTGTCGATGCTTTGGTAAAAGCCCACGTTGATGTGATCGTGGTTGACTCTGCACATGGTCATTCCCGCAATATCTTAGAGGCAGTCAAGAAAATCAAAGCTGCCTACCCTGACTTACAGGTGATTGCAGGAAACGTTGCCACCGGTGCTGCTACCCGTGACCTGATCAAGGCCGGAGCTGACGCAGTGAAAGTTGGTATCGGACCTGGTTCTATCTGTACCACACGAGTTGTTGCCGGTATTGGTGTTCCTCAGATCACAGCTATCATGGACTGCTACGCTGCTGCAAAAGAGTACGGTATCCCGGTTATCGCCGATGGCGGTATCAAATACTCCGGTGATATGACAAAAGCTCTTGCTGCCGGTGCTAACGTATGTATGATGGGAAGTCTCTTTGCAGGATGTGATGAAGCTCCTGGTACTTTCGAATTATATCAGGGAAGAAAATACAAAGTTTACCGTGGTATGGGCTCTCTCGCCGCTATGGAAAACGGCAGCAAAGACCGTTACTTCCAGGAAGGTGCTAAAAAATTAGTACCAGAAGGTGTCGAAGGACGTGTTGCTTACAAGGGAACACTTGAGGACACTGTTTTCCAGATGATCGGTGGTATCCGTTCCGGTATGGGCTACTGCGGCTGCCCAACGATCGAAGACCTGAAAGAAAAAGGTCAGTTTGTCAAGATCTCTGCTGCAGCATTACGTGAAAGTCATCCACATGACATTCACATTACAAAGGAAGCGCCAAACTACAGTATCGAAGAATAGTTTCCGCTTCTTAATCATAGTTTATTAGATGAGGTGAATATTTTTGGACTCGGGTTCCATATTTCAGATTATTATTTTAATCATTCTGCTTTTACTTTCCGCATTTTTTTCTTCTGCGGAGACTGCACTTACGACCGTAAACCGGATCCGTATGCGCTCTCTCGCAGAAGACGGGAATTCCCGTGCGGCATGCGTACTTAAAGTTACCGATGACTCCGGTAAAATGTTAAGTGCAATCTTAATCGGAAACAATATTGTCAATCTTTCTGCATCTTCCATTGCAACTTCTCTTGCTCTGGATTTGTGGGGAAGTGTTGGTGCCGGAATCGCAACCGGTATTCTGACACTGTTGATTTTGATTTTCGGGGAAATTTCTCCAAAAACAATTGCAGCCATTAATGCAGAAAAAATATCTCTTTCCTATTGCAACATCATTTACTGGCTGATGAAACTTCTCACTCCGGTCATTTTTATTTTAAATAAACTTTCCATTGCATTCTTATTCCTTCTGCGTGTTGATCCGAATGCAAAAGACAAAGCCATGACCGAAGAAGAACTGCGAACCATTGTTGATGTCGGAAAAGAAACCGGCGTTATTGAATCAGAGGAACATGAGATGATCAATAACGTATTCGATTTCGGTGATGCCCAGGCAAAAGAGGTCATGGTACCTCGAATTGATATGACATTTGCAAATATCGACTGCACTTACGATGAACTGATTGAAATATTCAAAGAAGACAAATTTACACGTCTTCCGGTTTACAAAGACACTACCGATAATGTCATCGGTATCATCAACATGAAGGATCTGCTGCTTTATAAAGACCGGGAACATTTCTCTATCCAGGACATTATGCGGGAACCATATTTTACATATGAGCATAAAAATACCGCAGAGCTTTTTATGGAAATGCGTAAATCTTCCATTTCCCTTGCCATCGTCCTTGATGAGTATGGTGCTACTGCCGGGCTTATCACTCTCGAAGATCTCTTAGAAGAGATCGTGGGTGAAATCCGTGATGAGTACGATACCGATGAGGAAGATCCGATCGTAAAACTAAGCGACCGGGAATATCTTGTCCTCGGTTCTACAAATCTGGAAGATTTGTGTGAAAAGCTTGATCTTGATTTTGAATCCGACGATTATGACACCATCGGCGGTTACCTGATCGGCTTATTAGATCATCTTCCGGAAAAAAATGAGATCATTATTACAGATGATGATGTACTGCTCCGTGTGGAACAGATGGATAAAAACCGTATTGAAAAAATATACATCAAAAAACCTGAACCAAAGGAAGAGGCTTAGTCCTCTTCCTTTTTTACAAGTTCTGCCCCACTAAGCGCATAACGTATCTCATCGAGATCAAACATTTTCGTCCATGGATACCGCTCGGTATCCGGCATTTCCAGAAAAGTGTAAAATCCATGATTTTTCAGATTCTGTGCCCATTCCTCATGTTCCGCTTCCGGGAACAGCATCAGATATGCCATATCAGTAAGCTTTGACCTTTGATTTGTGATATTCTCCATCTGCGTCTGAATTTTCCTGCTCTCCTCCACGGATAAACTTTTCCCCTTCTCATTTACCAGTTTTCGCAAAAGAACAAGTTCCTTTAAGTTTTCCTTTTCTGTCTCTCCTGTCAGATCCAGCACATAGGCAGTCTGCTCAAAAAATCGGTTCTGTACTTTCTCTTCATCTATTTTCAGGCTGCCATCCCAGTACTCCTCCTGCAGCTGATCAGTCAGCGCATCCTCTGCTGCCCGGTCAAAAATCCGGTTGTACTCCTCCATGGTATACTGTGCCTCCATCGTATAGCGGAATCGCAGATCTGTATACAATATCATGCCACAGAAAAGTACCGAAAATAAGATACACCAGTTAGAAATCTTCATACCGTACTGTGCCTCCATATAAAACATTGACCGAAGAATCCCTGTTTCCCACGAAATCCATCCATCCATTCTTCTTTATGATCGCCACTTTCAGATAATCCCCACGTTCAAATTCATACACACGATTTTTCTCCAGTTCGGCTAACATATCTTTTTCATCAAAGAAAATGCTCTCATAGGAATAATCTCCCTGCTCCAGTACAATGTCTTTCTGCTCCCGATACATATGCACCTCATAAATACCGGAAGCGGCAGATATTTCTTTATAAAACTGCTGATACATTTCCATCGTCAAAAAACCGGTATTGCAAATGCTGTCCACAAACTCTGTATTGACCGTCAAAAGATACATCTGTTCTGCTGATTTTGCCCGCTCACTCATGTACAAAAGCGGCATCCCCATAAACACCGCTGCTGCAAATAAAATCGCAGTCACTCTTCCAAATATTTCATCCATCCAAACACATCACTCTCTTTTTCTGAAATTCTCTGTACCGTAATGGTTCTCTGCTCCATCATCCGCTCTTCCACCGTCTGTTCCAACGCTTCACTGCTGTCCACCACCTGCAAGGCTGACTCCATTGCGATCAGAAACATCACAAGCACAGCTCCCATCAACACCCCCTGCAATCCTTCTTCCATTGCTGACCTCCTGTCTTTTTGTACTCTCCGTGTACACTGCATACTATACCTGTGCGAACACGATCCCGATGATCGTGCCATTCACATCCTTTACGATACTGCCCTGAAAGCGTGCAGTCGGATTGATATACTTGTCACTTGCCACATCCTGCGCATTTTTGTAGCTGTTATCTAACGCTTTTCCCAGCTCCCCCTTATCCACGTCAAAATCATAATTGTAGTACGTTTTATTTTTATTCGTCTGTACAAGAATTCCCATTGTCTCATCACTGAATTTCCGGATGACATTCAGCACTTCGCTTCCTGACACTTCCGTGCCGTCATACATTGTTTTGGACGCATCCGTAAACTCCGCCTGCAGCTGATTGATCTGCCCAGTTCCCTCCGAGGCAGTATCTCTCGCCTCCCTTGCAATATAAAATCCGAGACTGATAATAATGCAGGTAATGATAATTCCTGCTGCAAGCATTAATCCTTTTAAACTATTTTCCATGATTGATACCTTCCTTTTTCATTTTAATTTCATTTATTTTCGTATAACACTTTTCCCTAAAAAAATCCCGTCATGCTCTGGCTGTATGCATGAAGTTCGCTTAATCCCTCCGCCACAAACGGCACGACCAGCTTTAATATAATGAGTAAAAACATCGGCAGATACGCTGCCATTTTTGCCAGTGCAATGCATTCTCCCTGATAATTCTTCCGCTCTTCCATATTCTTCTTCAAAAAATATTCGCGTTCGTCTTCAAGGTTTAAAAACGCTTCCTCCACAGGCAGTTCCTCGCAAAACTCCAGTGCATCACAGATTCTCTGTACCGGTTCATCCGGGATCTCCTGTTTTAATTTTTGAAGTGATCTGATCCGGTCATAAGAAAAATGATCCACCGCTTCTGCCATCTGGCTTTGAAAGAGAACCGCAAAATTCTCCATCTGGGATAAAATTTCTTCCACCGTTGTCTTCTCATAATGAATGAGCAAAAGCACTACCGTCTGCAGTCTCAGACATTCACTCATCCTTTTTTCCTTAGACTTCCACTGTTCTGCCACCAAAAAAAGTTCCGGAATCTGAAACGCCAGAATTGATACCACAACAATAAATAAAATGTGATACCAGGCAATCCGAATTCCCTGATATGCCCTCACCTGTAGAAAAAGTGCCTTCACAAATTCTTCCGCCCCCTGCACACTTTCTGTTAAAGAAAGCTCCTGCTTTAACTCCTCCCAGACTACTAACTGCTCCAGATGCTCTTTAAATGCCTCCTGGTCCATTTTAAACGTTTCAGGCACCACTTGTGCGACCAGCTCCTGATATTGTTTCTTTACCTGCTCCTGCGCTCTCTCCGGCAGCATCATAAGCTGATAAGACGGAATTTTTATCTGTGTCAGGATCTGGGAACGCTCTGCATTCTGATACACCGTGAGAAACAATACGCTTCCAAGCAATGCCGCTGCAAAAAAGCAGACCTTTTTCATCAGAAAAGCCCTGACATTTCCAAATCCCTGCAACTGTTTAATCTGTTCATTTTTCTTCAGACATTTTGTATAATGCCGGCTGACATAGACATCCAGTAAATATGCCATCCATGGAAACTGTAACAGCCACTTTTCCAGCCGGTACCGGTCTTTTTGTTCCTCATCCGGCAGAAACAGCCATAGGATAAGTCCATAAATTCCAATCGTTGCCGCGAACAGGAGCACTGTTGTCAACATTCCATAGCTGCCATAATAATAAGCGGACAGTCCCTCTGAAACCCGGATTGCCCAGAGCCTCACAACCGGCAGGAAGCAGACCGGAAGGACGGAAAGAACATCAAGCCCTGTAAAACCATGCATTTTCGACTTGCAGAGCAGGAGATTTTCGCGTATTTCCTCTTTCAGATACTGCAGATTTCTCTGAAAGACAGAATATCCATCCGAAAGCATATCTCCATCCTCCCGGATGACCGCACACATTGCGCCATAGATACGCACATAGGAATGTTCTGTGGGAAGTGTGACCGTATGTGACTCCTCCACTTCTGCCACTGCCTCCTCAATATTTTTCTGTTTTCCGTAAGTGGCCGATAACTCTGACAGATAATGTTCAAACTTCTCCTCCTGTGAGACCGTCTTTATCCAAAGCCGCTTTTTTCGGTCATACCGGATAAATACAAGCAGAAGAATGACATACAAAATGCCCTCAAATATCCACATTGAAAAATGCCTCCTTCTCTTCCTTCGTCAGCCATTTCACCATTTCTGCCCGTGTCGTCTCGCTGATGGTATGCAGCTTCACGTACCGTTCCCCGTCAAAACGTACAAGTTCCACGATCCGGTATCCCTCCGGACTTTCCGTGTCAGGCACGATCTCACTGATCCTCTCGATATAGCGCTGTCCCTCTCTGCTCATGTGCAGGTGCACATCAAAACGTACCACTTCCGTCACCTGTTCTAATGCAACTCTCTCCGACTGAAAACTGCCCTCCTTCAACAGACTGTTCCGAAGTGACAGCAGAAGACTTCTCGTACTTTTTGCATGGTGCGTAAAAATCGTAAACAGAGAACCTGTCTGTCCGCTCTCGATCATCCATGACGCCACTTTTGCACTGACAACCTCTCCGATAATGCTCACGGCTCCGTCTGTTTTTTTCTGTACTTCCAGAGCCTCCTGTCCGCCAATTCCACCGTGTTCCATCATCCCCGCTGTTTCGCGGAACGTCACAATATTTCTGTTTTGATAGCGCTCCCTCAAATGCAGTTCAAATGCCAGTTCTAACACACGAATGGTATATTCCTCCGGGATCTCTCCGACCATCGCAGTGAGCAATGTTGTCTTACCACAGCCCTGCATTCCGGTGACTGCCGTCACCTGACAGCCCTTCATGAGCCATTTTAAAAGTTCGACCGGGATTTCTGCATGTCCGCCTGTCACAAGCTGCTGTAACGAGACTTCCGGGATATTGTCGAGTTTACGGATAAAAAACATCCAGTTCTCCGCAAAATCCGGTCTGGCAACTACAACTCTGGCATGATCTGCCATCTCATGAACGAGATATCCTTTCTTTCGTGAAATTTCTCCCGGCTGATGATATCTGCAAAGATTTCTGGAAATCCGCTCCATCTCTTCCTCCCGCTCAAAATCCAGAAACGGCAGCCAGACACTTCTTCCATGATAAAAAATCCATGCACTGTGATACGTCCCCTCTTTTCCGGACACACCGCCGGAAACACCGTCGATCTTCATGTCGCGTAGCTCATCGATTGCACCAAGCCCTTTATAGTAAGCATAAATCTTCCTGCTCAAAAGCTCGATCTGCTCAATGAACTTCAATTTTCTTCCGCAGACTCCATAAACATGCTCAATCTGCTCCTCCGTGATCACATTTTCCGTTCCTGACAATAAGCCGTGTTCCTCGATCAGTTTTTCCATTGCTCCGCTGCCATACTGTTCTTTATACAGAAACAGCAGAATATCAAATCTGACCGCCGCCTGCCTGCTGCCTTTTTCCGAAAAGAAAAATGTATGCTTTATCATCTCTTCATCCATCTTCATTCCGTTTAACAGAAATTCCTGAATAAAAGAAATCAAATACTCTTTTACCTGTAAATTTCCGGTTCCGGCTTCTTTTAAATATCTGCGGAGTTCTTCCTTCTGCCTTAAAAGCCGGAAGGTCTGTTTTTCGTCCAGTTTTAATTCATAAAGATTTCTCCGCAGGATACGGTTCACATGTTCACTCACCCGCTCCACAAGTTCCTGTCTTGTGATCTCCTGCTGTTTTCCTTCAAACAATTCCAGACTGCCTGTCTCTTCCACTGACAACCTGCCCGCCTCCCCTCTTATCAGACCGCTCCAGGATCATCTGCACGGTATGCTCTAACTCTGTGAAAAAATTTTCCCTCATATCTGTCGGAAGTAACAGTCTCCTGCCACGGATATACCTGTCTAATTTTCCCTCCCGGCATGCCATCTCAAACTCAGGATTATAGGGAACTACACCAAGTTTCTCCGGTGCAATCCGATAGATTCTGTGGATATTTTTCTTATTATAGACAGCATCTTTCTGATAACTTCCGATCAGATACACCACCTTCTCCGAAACATCTGCATGCTCTGAAAAAAAATGATCTAACCCCTGGGATGTCTGACTGAAATTGACAACAATAAGATCTGCCTGCTTCATCTGCTCTTTTGTCCAGTCATTTCTTTCACTTCCACAGTCAATAAACGAAAAATCCATACTTTCATCCAGCAAACGGATCACCTGGTTTAAAACGTTTCTTGTCTCCTTCGGATAAAAATCGCAGAGCATCCGTTTCCCTTGCGGAATGCAGAAAAGTTTTCCATCTACAACAGACTGTAAAGCCTCCTCTAAATGATGTTCCGTAAGATTACCGTATTTTCCAGCCATCAACAGATAATCCAACCCTTCTAATGCGTAGTAAGCACAGTCTTCATTCACAGTCACAGAATCCGGTCTGGAAAAATTTCCGGCAAGATCATGCGCATTCTTTTCCGCTGAAAGCATCGCTACGCGGCAGTTATGTCTCGCAACGATCATGCTTGCCGTTGCGATCATATTCGATGTTGTTCCACACGCCGCTTCCTCACTCCAGAATACGATTTTCAAAAGCATTCCCCCCTTTTTGCACGGCGGACACCCATTAAAACTTCTCTATAATCCTGCTCTGAAATATTCCTGCACAAGTGGAATAATACCTTTTCAAACTCCTTTGATAAATTTGCAAAATTCCGATATCCCTCAAACTGCATCATCAGTCTGCTGCACTCATCCGCCTCGGAAAAAGGTAAAAACAACTGTTCTAGTACAAAACAGTTCTCATCTACAAAAAGTTTTCTGATTCCTCCTGCGCTCATATAACTTTTGCAAAAATCCCGGAATAAAACACTGACCGGATGCTCGATATGCAAAATAAATTCCCGGTACTTTTCAATCTCGCACTTCTCACAATTTAACGCACAGATCAATTCATCACAATCCGTGACACTTTTCTCATCCGGCCAGCTGCCTAAATTTACAATGACATAGTCATAACCTTCTGTTTTCCACAGACTGCGCTCACAAAGTGCTGTGTAATCCACATTTTTATAAGTGATCGTATTCATTTTTTCATTTGGTCTTGGGATGCAAAATCGCATTTTCTGCTCAAATGAATTGTCAATGACGAGAACACTGTTCTTCATATTCTCTAAGATGCTGGCCAGATAGATACATAAATCCGTCTGTTCACAGCCAAAAATGCCAATTATCTTCTGCTTGCTCAAAATTCCTGCCTCCTAAAAATCTGCAGGGATATTCCTCGATAACTAACACTTATTTGATAAAAAAGATGTGATTATCATACTTTCTTTTTTTCAAAAAGTAAACTATCTTTTGGAAATTTATAAATATTTTAGAATTTGCATGATTTTCTTTTCTTTCTCCATAGAATCTTATATAATGGTATCAGATAATCGCAAAACAAGGAGGCTTTATGAACGGCTTTATGAAAGACTTTATTATAACAACAGACACCACGACGGATCTTCCTGCAAGTTATGTCAACGAACATCATCTCGGCATGATGTCTCTTCCATATACGATTGAAAACCAGACTTACACCTGGGAACATTCCCTTCCGGAAAAAGAATTCTATGCCATGATGCGCAATGGTTCTCTTCCAACGACCTCACAGGCAAATCCTGAGGAAGCGGAAAATCTTTTTGAAAATATTATCCGAACACAGGACGTTGACATCCTGCACATTGCATTTTCTTCCGGTCTGAGTGGTACCTATAATAGCTGCCGTCTGGCTGCCATGAACCTTGCTGAGAAATATCCCGACAATAAAATCATCGTGATCGACTCTCTCTGTGCCAGCATGGGCGAAGGACTTTTTGTTCACAAGGCAGTCATGATGAAAGAAGAGGGAAAAAGTATTGACGAGATTGCTGCATGGTTAGAGGAAAATAAACTGCATGTCGTGCATAACTTTACTGTAGATGACCTTTTCCATCTTTACCGTGGCGGACGTGTATCCAAAACCGCTGCTGTAGTCGGAAGCATGATCAACCTGAAACCGATCCTCCATGTGGATAACGAAGGACACCTCATCCCGCTTTCCAAAGTCCGCGGCCGGAAAAAATCACTGATTGCCCTCGTTGACAGTATGGAAAAACAGATCGGTGCATGGCGTGACAAAAACGACATCGTGTTCATTTCGCACGGAGATTCCTTAGAGGATGCCCAGTTTGTCGCAGAACTTATTAAAAAGAGACTTGGCATTGAAAACTTTTTGATCAATCATATCGGACCAACCATCGGTGCACATTCCGGTCCTGGTACCATTGCATTGTTCTACATGGGCGACTACCGCTAAGACACCAGAGCGATCCTGTCTGAAATAAAACAAAGGGCATATCAATATCCATGCTGTTTTCCTGAAGCTGATACTGATATGCCCTTTCAAATTTTATTGTTTTTCTTCCCAGAATTTTTCCAGATATGATTCAACGCTGTCAACGGTACACACCAGACGTTTCTCCCACTCTTTCGGGAACAGATTCCGGTAATCACTCTGTAAAAAACGTTCATCCAAAAGTTCGATCACACCCACATCATCTATCGTCCGGATCACGCGTCCTGCAGCCTGCAATACCTTATTCATACCCGGATAACGATAGGCATAATCGAAGCCTTCGCCCATTCTTTTTTCATAATAATCCATCAGTATTTCCCGCTCGTTACTAATCTGCGGAAGTCCCGTTCCGACAATGATGGCACCGATCAGCTGCTCCTTTTTCAGATCGATCCCCTCACCAAAAATTCCACCCATCACACAAAATGCAATCAATGTTTTTTCCCGCTCTGCCAAAAATTCAGCCAGAAATTCCTCTCTTTTTTCCTCATTCATTCCCGGCTCCTGAATGATGCCATCCACGGTACCTCCATCCAGCTCCTGAAACACCTCATAAACCTGCTGCATCATTTTATAAGATGGGAAGAAAACCATATAATTTCCTTTTTTTGCAAGTCCGGTCTTTTGGATATATTGTGCGATCCGTTCAAACTCACTTTGGTTTCTCCTTGTATACCGGCTGCTGACGTCGCTTCCCATAAGTAACAGACTCTGCTCCTCCGAAAAGGCTGTCTCCGCATAAACCGCATAGTTATCTTTCTTCGTGGATAACAGATTTTTATAATATTGGATCGGCAAAAAAGTAGCCGAAAAAAAGATGGCCGAATTGCCTCTGTCGATGCACTCCTGCAGATTCAGCGATGGATCAACGCAATACAGCTTCATCTTAAAACGCTCATCTTCCATATGCTCTGTATAAATCACATAATGCTCATCCACGCGCTCATACATATTAATAAAATTGCGCAGTCCAAAATAAAATTCACTCACTTCTTTCCGCTCCGGGAACTCTGTACTGCGCTGTAAAAACTCATCCAGTTCTGACGCAAGCTTCATGAGATAAAACATCAGATTTCCAATGTTGTCATAAACCTTATACTTTTCGCATTCCCTCTTATATTCCAGTAAAATGCGGTTACAGTGGTTAAACTGCTGCTCCAGCCCCGGCCGATAACGCTTCACGATCTTCTTTACTGCCAAAAAATCTTCCTTGTAAATCTCTGCACTGTACATCTCCCTGCTGCGTTCCACCAGATTATGAGCCTCATCCACAAGGAATATATAATCTCCCCGGATCCCCTCTGCAAAAAAACGTTTCAGGTACACATTCGGGTCAAACACATAATTATAATCACAGATAATATCATCCACCCAGGATGCCACATCCAGACTCATCTCAAACGGACAGACCTGATACTTTCCTGCCTGCTCTAACAACACTTCCCGGGAAAAGACATCTTCCTGCAAAAGCAGCTGAAAAACAGCATCGTTTACCCTGTCATAATGTCCTTTTGCATATGGACAGTGTACCGGATTACACTCCATCTCATCACACATACAGAGTTTTTCTTTTGCCGTGATCTGGATAATCTTTGCCTGATATCCGCCCTTGCGCAATAATTCAAACGCTTCCCTTGCCACCGTTCCCGTGATTGTCTTTGCCGTCAGATAAAAAATACGGTCTCCAAGATTTTCTCCCACCGCTTTCACCGCCGGAAAAACAGTGGAAATCGTCTTTCCAACTCCGGTCGGCGCCTGGATAAACAGATTCTTTTTCCGTTTTATCGTGCGGTACACTCCGGCAGCGAGCTCCTTCTGCCCTTTCCGGTAAGGAAATGGGAACTGCAGTTTCTGTATGGATTCCTGCCGCAGGATCCGCCATGCATACTGAAAATCTGACCATTTCTTATAAGCCCTGATCAGATCATCAAACCATTCTTCTAAAGCTGCAAATGTAAAATCCTCATGAAAATATTTGATCTCCTCTGTATCAAGGTTTACATAAGTCATCTGAATACCAATCCGCTCTATGTCGTGCTGCAATGCAAAAATATACGCATAACACATTGCCTGTGCCTTATGGACCCTGACCGGTTCTGCCAACTGCTCTAGCTTCAGATAGACACCCTTAATCTCATCAATGACAACATTCATATCCTCCTCAATTGTCATGGAATTGAAATTACTGGAATAATCAATCTCACGTTCTGATTCCGAAGTGATCTGGATTCCATCCGCTCTTCCCTCTAATACAAGGTCATAGTTTTCTTCCCCGATCACTAATTTCAGCGGCACTTCTGCATGATAATCGCTGCCCATCCGCTTCTGGATCCTGCGGTGCATTCTGCTCCCTGCTAACATTGCTTCCGGTGAAACAGACTGTCCATGCCGGTTGTCAATGTCTCCTTCCCGGAAAATAAATTCTACAAGATTGCGTACTGAGATCTTGATCTGGCTTCTTTTTTCTTCTATTTGATTTTCTGTCTCTTTCCCTTTTTTCTCTTTACTCATACTGTCCATTATAACTGATTTTCTGATAGAAAAAAAGAAAAAGACCATGCAGACAAATATTTCAAATATACCTTTGCCCACATAGTCCTTTTCTTATGCCGGAACACATCACTTATGAGTGAAATTAATAACAGCGGAAGTTATGCAACCGCATATTTGTTCATTATATGTTCAAAACATTCATCCTGTTCGCCATATTTTACAACAAGATCTTTGCAGATTCCCAGATACAGCATGCCAAGTAACGACTTTGCATCAATTACTGCTCTATTATAACAGACGTCAATATCAAAATCACATTTTCCGGCAGCTCTTACAAAATCCTTAACCTCTTCTGTGTCAGTCAATCTGATTTTTCTTTCAATCATTTTAAACATCCTTTCTTATCAAAAACACTTACTTCCTATTTCAGAAACGCATTATGACATCATTTTCTTCATTTGTCAATTTTCCGTCATCGCTTCAAATTCCGCCATTTTCCGTCATTTTTCATCATTTTTTTTGTAAAATTCCGGAGATAAGGAACTAATTTTTCCGGTTTCACGTCTCTTAAAAAACTACACTATCTATTTTTACTACTATTATTTTCCATTATCGATTTTTTTATTCAATTTGCACATATTTTAAAGAAACTAATTTTGTTCATTTAGTTTCCCGATGTATAAAATCACATACAATTTTGCCTTAAATATCCATTCATGTTATATTATGATATGAGGGTCAAGAGATATTTTGCCCCTCATTTATGATGAATCAGAGTACTACTTATAATTTGTCTATCGTTTTTTATATTTTGGAGATCATATGTTCATTTTAAAAGGAATTAAAAATTTTTTATCCGATCTATACCATAATCGCATTGCAATCCTTTGTATTATTATATACATGAGCGTTACTCAATATCTCTTTCACTCTGTCTGTCCAATTGCTATTTTATTTGGCTTTCCATGTCCTGCCTGTGGTCTCACGCGGGCTGGGATCAGTTTTCTCACAGCCCATTTTTCAACTGCTTTTCAGATGAACCCCTGCATCTTTCTTCTGATTCCATACTTTCTTTATCTTTGGTTTTATAAATATATATTCGAAAAAAAGCCGCCTTATCTGACGTTCATCACTTGTCTGCTCGGTATCATTGTCTTTGGCATTTATATTTTACGCCTGCTCACACATACGCTCCCTGAACTTCCAACAAACGGCATAATAATAAATCCCTGACAATCTGACGTTCTGCCAGACTATCAGGGATTTATTATTTTTCTAACCCTTATGCAAGGCTATTCAATTCATTCTGCATTAATGCTTCTGCAACAATTCCTAATCCAACAAAGCATAAAATTAAATATATAACTCCGCTATTGCTTGATGGGATGCCTCTGTCAGTTTTTGCCTTGTCGATCTTCTCTCCCTGCTTGTAAGCCCAGTATAAACCGTAAATGTTACAGGTAATCAGGCTTAAAACAAAAGCAACTCCTCCGGATGTGGCATTCTCCGCATTGGATACTGTATTGGTATCATTAGAAAGAACGATAAACCAATAAATACCGTAAATACCACATGTAACGATGGATAAAATAATACATACTGCAATGTTTCTCTGTTGAATCATAACTCTAAACTCTCCTTTGTTTTATTATTCTATTTTATTGTAGATATTTTGTATAATAATGTCAATTCATATGAGAGATTTTTATTAAAAAATCTAAATTATATAAATAATTTCTAAATAGTTTTCATGGATTACACAAAAAAATATGATACGTAAAAAATGAAGCCTTGAAAAATCAAGGCTTCATCAGCAGGGGATGAGAGAATCGAACTCCCACCAAAAGTTTTGGAGACTCCTATCAT
>ENA-OPXQ01000720-OPXQ01000720.1-human-gut-metagenome-genome-assembly--contig:-NODE-720-length-20497-cov-2.727717_pt1 | contig 20497 bp, 20 predicted proteins | sample MGYA00241769_ERZ502042 | MGnify/ENA primary metagenome ERZ502042 (study PRJEB25962, sample SAMEA2041934) | human gut metagenome | biome: human gut; feature: human-associated habitat; material: faeces...
CAGAGTAGAGTGACACTCCTGCGTTTGTAACGCTCGCACGCGGCACAGCCTACTAGCTCAGACAGCATTCAGCCTGCAGCTCCGGGAGGTATTCGCCTGCTGTTCTGCGGCCCCTTGCACCAACCGGGGTTTCTCTGGACAGAACACTTCAAGGTACTTGTTCCCTTCATCGCCATTAACAAGGACTACTTTATCACAATGCTTCGGGCTTGTCAACCCCTTATCTGCAGCGGCTTATTTTGGCTTATTTTGCGCCAAGACCCAGCATTTCGCGGGCATTGGCACGCGAAAGCTCGGTAACGTGGTCGCCGGAGATCAGCCGGGCCAGTGCTTCCACCCTGCCCTCCTCATCCAGCGGATGGATCTCGGTATAGGTGCGGTCATTGGCTACATTTTTCTGAATCAGCAGATGGCAGTCCGCCAGTGCAGCGATCTGGGCTGTATGGGTGATGCACAAGATCTGGTGGCCCTGTGCGCTCTGGCGCAGTACCTCACCAATACGCCCGGCGGCTTTGCCAGAAACACCGCTGTCGATCTCATCATAGATCACGGTAGGCACGGCATCCTTATCGGCCATTGCATTTTTGATGGCCAGCGTGATGCGGCTCAGCTCGCCGCCGGAAGCAATTTTTGCAAGGGGTTTGGGCGACTCACCGGGGTTTGTGGAAATGTAGAACTCGATGCTGTCCTGCCCATGGCTTGCCAGCGGGCCGCGGGTATGGCGCAGTGTCATGCGCACGCCCGGCATGTTCAGAAAATCCAGCGTGCCGGAAATACGCTTGTTCAGCTCTTCAAAAGCGCGCAGGCGCGTCTGGGTCAGTGCTTCTGCCTTTTCACGGGCCAGCGAATAAAGGCGGAGCTTTTCTGCCTGCAGGTGGTCATGCCGCTCCTGTGAGGACTGGATGCGCTCCAGTTCTTCCCTTGCATTCTGTCCAAAAGCGATCACGTCTTCTACCGTATCACCATATTTGCGCTTGAGCTTGTAGATCAGATCCAGACGCTGCTCAATCTCGTCCAGCTCCGCATCGTTGGTATCATAGGAATCCAGCCGACCGATCAGATCTGCGGCAACATCCTTTGCATTGTAATACAGATCCAGCAGCTGACTGGATGCACCGGCAAGTGCATCATCCAGCTGCGCGGCAGCATCCACTGCATTGGATGCCTCACCCAGCAGATCGACTGCGCCGGAGGCCTCGTCATCGCCCGAAAGCAATGCATAGCTCTGTGCGATCTTATCCCGGATGGCAGATGCATTGGCAAGGATCTTGCGGCGGCTTTCCAGCGTCTGTTCCTCTCCGGCGGTCAGTCCGGCATCCTCGATCTCCTGCACCTGATAGCTCAACAGATCAATCCTGCGCTGCTTTTCGGCTTCGTCGGTGATCATGGCATCCAGCTCCCGCTTGATGCGCACAAGCTCCCGGTACAGGACATAATAGTCCTGAAACTCCGCGCTGTTCTGCGCATAATCATCCAGAATGCCCAGATGTCTTGCCGGGTTCAGAAGGCCCACAGAGTCGTGCTGACCGTTGATATTGATAAGTCCTCCGCACAGCTCCCGCAGAACCGCAGCCGTTGCAGGCATTCCGTTGATGCGGCAGCTGCTCTTGCCCTCGGCGGTGATCTCACGGCTGAGCAGCAGTGCTTCGGAGCGCTCGTAGCCGGACTGCTCCAGCTTATCCAGCACAGCAGGCGGCACCTGCTCAAAGGCGGCGCGGATCACCGCCTTTGCAGCCCCGGTACGCACCAAGTCCTTAGAGGTGCGGTTGCCAAGGATCGCATTGATGGAGTCGATCAAGATGGATTTGCCCGCACCGGTCTCGCCGGTCAGCACATTCAGCCCCGGTTCAAAGTGCACCTCTGCCTTCTGGATCACGGCAACATTTTCAATTTGCAGGCTGCTCAGCATGGCTTCGTTCTCCTACCGTCATCTCTGCCCCACATAACGGGTCAGCTCCGAACAAATGGTTTTAGCATCGCGCTCCGAGCGCGCAACAATTAAAAAGGTGTCATCACCGGAAAGAGTACCGACAACGTTTTTCCACTGTAAAGCGTCAAAAACCTCGCAGGCAGCATTGGCCATGCCGGAATAGCATTTTACCAACACAACATGTCCGGCGTAATCTACCCCCAGAACGGACTCGTGGAAGATGGTCTCAAAGCGCCCTTGAGTCTTGGGGTTGAAGCTTTCGTTCCGGCTGGAAACATAGCGGTAGCCCTCGGTGGTGGCTGCCTTTACAAGGCACAGCTCCCGGATATCGCGGGAAACGGTGGCCTGCGTTACCTCAAAGCCTTCGTTCCGCAGGTGCTCCAGCAGCACCTCCTGTCGGCTGATGGGATGCTCCTGCACAAGACGTAGGATCGTCTGCAAACGTTCCGCTTTTGTTTTTGTATCTTCTTTGCGGCTGCGTGCCATCTTAAAAATCGCCTCCCGTGTTATTGTCTTTTGCGCAGTTTCTGGTCAATGGCCTGAAACTGGTCTGCCCGCCCAAAGGTAATAAGCTTGACGTTCTGATCGGACAGGCGGATCTCTGCGGTGGCACCCGCCTTGAGGGGGTAGCCCGTACCGCCGTCACAGCTGATAAATACTTCATCGTCTGCTACCTGCCCCACACAGACGTTCAGCTTGCGCTCCTGCGCAAATACCATGGCCGGACTGGCCAGACTGTGGGGACAGATGGGGGTCACCACGACGCCCTTGGTCTGAGAATCCAGAATCGGGCCGCCGGCTGCCAGCGAGTAGGCCGTAGAGCCGGTGGGGGTCGCCACGATAACGCCATCGCCCCGGTAGTGCTCTACCAGAATATCATCGCAGTAAATGCTGAAGTCGATGGCCTGTTGCAGGCGTCCCTTGGTCACGACCACATCATTGAGGGCGTGCCCCTCCCAGCCGTCCTGACCAAGCACCCGGGCGTATAAAAGCATCCGGTTGTCCAGCTGGAAATCGCCCCGCGCCACAGCGGCCAGCTTCGTTTCCATTTCGCCGATCTCGCAGGTAGCCAGAAAGCCGCAGCGTCCCAGATTGATGCCGAGGATGGGCTTTGCGTACCGGAGCGAAAGATTCGCTTCGTGCAAGATGGTACCGTCCCCGCCAATGGTCAGGATCACGTCAGCACGCTTCAGACACCGCTCCAGCGGCAGGTAAATGACCCCTGCCGTGTTGCAGCTTTCCCGCAGAGCATCGCTCATCAGTACAGCTGCGCCGTGGGTCAGCAGGATCTGCGCCGCACGCAGCGCGATTTCGCTGGCAGAGGTCTTGCCCGGATTGGGCGAAATGTAGATCGTCATACCGGTTTCTCCTTTGCTGACAGTTGAAGTCTCAGCGATCCAGCGTGGTGTGGCTTGCTGCCACCACCTGTGCGGCGGCTTCGTCGTCCAGCACTGCGGGCTGGTCGCTCTTCTGCACAAACATCAGGTACTCGATATTGCCTTCCGGCCCTTTGACCGGGCTGTAATCCAACCCGCGCACTACAAAGCCGTTTTCCGCAGCATAAGACATGGCATTGTGCAACACCTCACGATGCACGGCAGGGTCACGCACCACGCCGTTTTTGCCTACCTTCTCGCGGCCTGCCTCGAACTGCGGCTTCACCAGACAGACGCCCATGGCGTCCGGGGTGGTGATGCGCTGTGCCACCGGGAAGATGTGATGCAGAGAAATAAAGGAAACATCCACACTGAAAAATTCAATGGGCTCTGCAAGATCCTCCGGCGTGACATAGCGGATGTTCGTGCGCTCCATATTCACCACGCGCGCATCCGTCCGCAGGCTCCATGCCAGCTGACCGTAGCCAACATCTACGGCATACACCTTCACGGCACCATTTTGCAGCATACAGTCGGTAAAGCCGCCGGTAGATGCACCGATGTCCATGCAGACCTTGCCGTTGGGGGTAAGCGGGAAGCACTTCATGGCCTTTTCCAGCTTTAAGCCGCCGCGGCTGACATAGCCGATATCGTGGCCGCGAACCTCGACCACAGCGTCCTCCTTGATCATCTCGCCGGCCTTGTCCACCTTTTGCTGGTTGACAAAAACCACACCGGCCATGATCAGAGCCTTGGCGCGCTCCCGGCTCTGCACAAGGCCGTTCTGCACAAGATATTGATCCAACCGAATTTTCACAGCTCGTTTTCTCCTTTCGTGAGGGCAGACCGGACTGCCTGCACAAGATCCGCAGCGTCCAGACCGGTGCACTGCTTGATCTGCGGAACAGTCGCGTGCGGCAGGCAGGCCGTGTGGACAGCGCAGTGTAAAAAGCGGCCGTTCCAGCCTTTTTGCTGCAAAGCATATGCCAGATGTTCACCAATACCACCAGCTGCAACACATTCTTCTGCAAACAGTACGATTTTATATTTCGACACAGTATCGATAAGTTTATCTGTAAAGGGGTATAGCTTTACAAGCCTCAGAACGTCTGCATTCTGCGATGCAGCGTTCAATTGATTGGCGGCCTCCAATATGTCCTCCAGTTCGTCCGCATAGCTGACCAGAAGAATCTCTGCCCCGGGCGTTTCATACAAAAAGTCGTATTCCCGCTTTGTGCAGGGATACTGCGCCAGTTTTGCACTCTCGCCGCCGCGGGGGTAGCGGATGGCTCGAGGGCCGGAGACCGTGTCCTGCAGCAAATAGTGCAGCCAGTATTGCAGTTCCTCGTAATTGGAGGGTGCATAGACCGGGATGCCGATCTGGCTGAGGAAGGCTGCATCATAGATGCCCTGATGGGTCTCGCCGTCTGCAGGGACAAAGCCGGCGCGGTCGATGGCAAAGACCACATTCTCCTTCAACAGGTTGACATCGTGGATGATCTGGTCATAGGAGCGCTGCAGGAAGGTGGAGTAGATGCACACCACCGGCAGCATTCCCTGACTGGCAAGACCGGCCGCAAAGGTGACAGCATGCTGCTCCGCCATGCCCACATCAAAAAAGCGCTGCGGGTGACGATGGGCAAAGAATTGCAGTCCGGTACCGTACTTCATGGCAGCGGTGATTGCGCAGAGCTTCGGGTTTTGTGTTCCCTCCTGCACCAGCAGTTTGCCGAAAACAGTGGAGAAGGATTCCTTCGGCGCAACCTCCGGGTCCGGCATTCCGTCCGGGTCAAAAGCAGATACACCGTGATAGTTTCCTGGGTTCATCTCTGCCGGCTGATAACCTTTACCCTTTTTGGTCACAATATGCAAAAAATGGGGACCCGGCCGCTGGTAGATCGAGCGCAAGGTGCGTTCCAGCTCCTCCACGTTGTGGCCATCCACCGGGCCGATGTATTCAAAGCCCATATCCTCAAACATAGTGGAGTGGTACATAGCGCGGCGTACCAGCGTTTTTGCGCCGATCAGCGATTTTTTCATCGGCGTACCAATCAATGGCACACCGTCCAGAAAACTGCGTACATTATCCTTGGCATCATAATACGCCGTAGTTGTGCGCAGATGGGTCAGATATCGTGCCAGTGCACCGACATTTTTAGAGATGGACATCTTGTTATCGTTCAAGATCACGAGCAGGTTGTCCAGCCCGCCGATATTGTTCATCCCCTCATACACCATGCCGCCGGTAAAAGCGCCATCGCCGATCACCGCCACCACAAGCCCGGGCTCATGCTTGATCTTTTTGGCCCAAGCCATACCAATAGCGAGTGAAAGCGCCGTATTGCCGTGTCCGGCAATAAAGGCATCGTGCACACTTTCGTGAGGATTTGGAAAGCCGGAAATGCCATCCAGCTGCCGCAAATGGTCAAACTGTTTCCGGCGTCCGGTAAGCAGTTTGTGGGTGTAGCACTGATGCCCCACATCAAAAACGATCTTATCCTTGGGCGTTTCCAGCACACGGTGCAGCGCCACGGTCAGCTCTACGGTGCCAAGATTAGAGGCCAGATGGCCACCTGTCTTGGAGATATTTTCCAGCATAAAATGCCGTATCTCTGCGCAAAGTTTTTCCACCTGCTGCGCATTCAGCTTTTTAAGATCGCTGGGCTGATCGATCTTATCCAGCAACAACGATTCCATATTCACACATCCTTTATGTGTTTGTACTTTGGGCGTCTCTGCCGCCTTTTACACGACCGGGAACAGAAAGCCTACCAGGGAGCCGAGCAGTACGCCCGCCACGACTTGCAGCGGCGTGTGGCCGACCATTTCCTTCAGGTGCATATTCTGCAAAAAGGGAGCGTTTTTCTCGCTTACATCGATCCACTGGGCAATCATCTGGTTCAGCACCTTTGCCTGTTCACCAGTCTCGTGCCGGACGCCCATGGCATCGTGCATGGTGATGATAGCCACCACACAGGCCACCGCAAAAATCGGCGAGGCGACCCCGGCGCTGCGTCCGGTAACAATAGCCATGGCGCAGACGGTCGCGCTGTGTGCGCTGGGCATACCACCATCGCCCCACATCCGCTCTAACTGGAACTTACCCAGCAGAATAAAGTTGATGATGGTCTTTAGCACCTGTGCAATGAACCAGCTAAGAAGCGATGCGGTCAAGATCTGATTGGCTGATAAGATATTTTGAATAAACTGCATATCTGTATTCCTTTTTCTTTAGTTTTTGCGCACCAGAAGCTGCTGAGCCAGCTGCTGCAAAAAAGCTGCCTTTGCACCAAAATGCTGCTGCAGATCATTGCAGATCTGCTCGTTCAGCTTTTGCGCCAGCACCATTGCGCCGTCGGTTCCATACAGGGTAACAAAAGTGGTCTTGCCGTTTTCGCTGTCGCTGCCGATGGGTTTGCCCAGCTGTTCCGGGGTGCTGGTAACGTCCAGCACATCGTCCACGATCTGGAACACCAACCCCAGCCCGTATGCGTAGGAGGCCAGTATCTTGCACTGCTGCGGTGTTGCACCGGCTGCGGCAGCGCCCATCTGGACGGCGGCATTGATCAGTGCACCAGTCTTGTTGCGGTGAATGAGGCGCAGCTGCTCCTCGGTGGCCGCTAGCGCTTCATATTTCAGATCCAGCTCCTGCCCGTAGACCATACCGCGGCTGCCTGCACCCGCGCCCAGCGCACGGGCGGCTGCCACGCAGATCTGCGGCGTAGCGGAGGCGTTTGCAATCACCTCAAAAGCCTCGGTCAGCAGCACGTCACCGGCCAGCATTGCCGTGGACTCGCTGAAGGCCTTATGGCAAGAGGGACGTCCCCGGCGCAGATCATCGTTGTCCATGCAAGGCAGATCATCATGGATCAACGAGTAGCAATGCAGCATCTCCACAGCTGCCGCGAACTGTGCGGCAACCTGCATCTCGCCGCCCAGCATATCGCAGACACTGAGCGTCAGAATCGCGCGGATGCGCTTTCCACCGCCCAGCAAGCTGTAACGGGCAGCTCTGCATACTTCCGATTCCTCGGGCAGAAAACGGGCGCTGGCAGCATCCAGCGCAGCCGTAGCCTGCAGCAGATATTCCTGATATTGCGCCTTATATTCCATTATTCTTCCTCCTGCTCCTGCGGGGTGTCCACGGTCTCGGCAATCTTTGCATTGATTTCCTCGATCTGCAACGACGTCTTTTCCAACGTTGCATGGCAGTACTGCATCAGGGAGGCAGCTTCCGCATACAGCTTGACGGAATCTGCCAGCGAGGTGTCCTCCTGCTGCATCTGTGCAAGGATCGTGTTCAGCCGATCCATTCCTTCTTCAAAGCTTTTGGGTGCTCTCATTGATCTCCTCCACCGTTTCCACACGGCATCGTGCCTGATATTGCCGACTGCGCACACAGATGGGCTGCTCCGGCTGCAGCTGCTCCACGGTGCAGACCTTCCCTTTTGTATCGGTCACAAGGGCATAGCCACGGGCCAGCACACGATATGGATCCAGCGATGCAGCCAGTGCAGCTGCGTGTTGAAACTGCATATTTTTGTCATTCATACGCGTTTTTTGTTGTGCCTGAATGGCCTGCTGCACCTGTTGCAGGCGGCTTGAATACTGCTGTAAGATTTTGCTCGGCGCGCTCTGCTCCAACAAAAAGTTGTATTGCTCTAGACCATTATAGCACAACGCAAGCCGTTTTTGTATATTTTTGTGAATATTTTCTTCAATATTTTCAAAAATGCGCTGCTGTTCCTCCCGATCCGGCACCGCAAGCTCTGCGGCAGCGGACGGTGTGGGAGCACGCTGGTCGGCTACAAAGTCCAGAATGGTGTAGTCGATCTCGTGCCCGATGGCACTGATCAGTGGCGTTTTGCAGCGAAATGCCGCCCGGGCGATCTCCTCAGCGTTGAACACCCACAGGTCTTCCCTGCTGCCGCCGCCCCGGGCTACGATGATTTCGTCTGCCCGGCCGCTTTTGTCCAGCTTTCCAATGGCATCTGCGATCTGCTGCGCCGCTTCAAAGCCCTGCACATTGACCGGGCAGAGCAGGAACGGACGGCCAGCGGCGGCTGATCACGTTGCGGATATCCTGCAGCGCCGCTCCGGTTTTGCTGGTGACGACACCAATACATTCGGGGTATGCAGGCAGCGGCTTTTTGTATACCGGGTCAAACAGGCCTTCCTTTTCCAACCGGGCCTTCAGCTGCTCCAGCGCAAGCTGTGCCGCGCCCAGACCATCCGGAAACATCTCGTTTACATAGACCTGAAACGCACCGTCCCGCTCGTAGAGGGTAGCGCGGCAGCGTACCACGACCCGCATCCCCTCCTCCGGGCGAAACGCCAGACGGCGGGCATCGGTGCGGAACATCACCGCCTTTACGCTGCAGGCATCGTCCCGCAGAGAAAAGTAGCAGTGCCCGCTGCGGGCGTTCTGCACAAAATTTGCGATCTCACCCCGCAGGGCCAGATCGAACAACCCATCGTTGACATCCAGCAGCGTTTTGACATAATGATTCAGATCGGATACCGAGATCACATCAGCCATAGACCGGCCTCCCGCGCAGCAAGAATGGATACGCCGATGGCATTATCACTTGAATACTGCCCTGGCACAAAATAGACCTGCGGCAAACGCTGCTGCACCCATGTGCGGATGATATCGCTGCTCATCACACCACCGGCGCAGACCACCGGCAGACCGGGGTATTCCTTCTGTGCAGCCTTTGTCATGCGGACAACGGTATCTGCCACGCAGAGCAAGCAGTACTTGCAAACGTATTCCGGTGCTTTTCCGGCCGCAAGCAGGGCGTTACACTGATTTTCCAGCCCAGAAAGGCTGCATTGCAGCCCCTTTACGCTGGACTTAGGCCGGATATCCTCGGCGCACTGCGCAGCAAGGCGGGAGACCTCTGCCCCTGCGGGGAAGCCAAAGCCCAGCCGCACGCCCACGCGGTCCACCGCCTGACCGGCGTACAGATCGGTACTGGTGCCAAGGGTGGTGATAGCACGCACCTGATCGCACAGTAAAAGATCCGTGGTGCCGCCGGAGATATGGAACAAAAGCACCTTCTGGGAGAACAGTGCCTCACCCTTTGCGGCATACAGCGCCGCAGCAGCGTGACCCTGCTGATGGGTAGTGTGGATCAGCGGAATGTCCCGTGCCGCCGCAAAGGCGGTCGCCGCACTGACACCAGCCAGAAAACAGGGCATATAGCTGCCCTCTACCGGGCGCGGCTTTTGCGAAACACCTACGGCATCTATTTTTGTCAGGTCGAATTCCTGCGCCAGCTCCTGCAGCATCTCCGGCAGAGCTGCTGTATGATGGAACAGTGCATCGCTTTGCCGGAGACCAAGCTGCCCGGCTTTTACCGGCAAAAAGCGCTTTTTTGCACAAACAACCTCCCCGGCTGTATCAAAAACTGCCAGAGAGGTTGCATAGTTGCTTGTATCGACCCCGAGCGTATAACGGCTCACTGTTCAGCCGACTCCGCGACGGCTTCATCACTCAGGCCGTGGTCGCGTGCCACAGCACCCAGCAGGCCATTCACAAATTGGTAGTCCTCGCCCGCGCCGTACTTCTTGGTCAGCTCCACAGCCTCATTGATGGCAACGCCGGGCTTGTTCTCGCCGCCGAACAGCATCTCGGCCACGGCCAGACGCAGCACAGTCAGGCTGACGCGGGGCAGACGCTCCATAGTCCAGTTGCGCAGATGGGAGCGGATCTCGTCATCCACCTCTGCGGAATGATCGTAGTAGGCGTTCAGCAACAGACGGCTGAAGGCGTCCACGGGATGCTCCTCGTCGTTCTCAGCGTGGTTGGACAGTGCCTCGGCCAGAGGAATGTCACCAAAGGTCTGCGAAAATGCCAGCAAAAAGGCGTTTTCACGGGCTTCTCTACGGGGCAGAATGTTTTCCATAATGTTCCTTTCGCAATACAAACCCTCCCCGCCGGGCGTACCGGGAGGAGGATCGTTTCTGATATGATTTTTTGCTGAATTTGTTACTGCGCTTCGGCAAGGCCTGCAATGACCAGATCCACGCGGCTAACCGTCACATTGGTCATGTTCTGCACGGCAGACTTGACGTTCTCCTGTACTTTTTCAGCCACAGAGGGAATCCGTGCGCCGAACTGCATCATCAGGTGCAGAGTGATGCTGGCCGTGCCGTCCCGCATCTCAACCACCACAGGCGGCTGGATACTGGCAGATTCCAGCAGGCTTTTCAGCTTTTTATTCTGCACGCCGCAGGACACCTCGGCAACGCCGTCCACTTCCAGTGCGGCGCAGCGGGCAATCTTACCCACGACCTCGGTCGAAATCTGAAGGCTGCCGCCCTGAAGATCCATGTTCTGTAAATCCATTGTGCTGTCCTCCATCCAAAGGCTGCTCCTGCAGCGGTTTCAAAACCCTGAAACCGGTCTGCCGTGCCTGCCTTTTGTGTTCAAACGCGCCCTTGTACAGTGCATAAAGGCGCGCAGCATTCATTTTTGATAGAGTTATTATACCATCAATGCGGGGGTAATTTCAATACTTGTTTGGAAAAGAAGATGGAAATCAGCATAGAATGGCATCCCGGCAGCGCATACGGCTTTCTGCCTGCAAGAAAAGCTGCGCCTGCGCCGCCGGGATATCCGCATAGATAAAGAGTGCTTACTTTACCTCCACCACCGTGATATTCTGGGCGGTCACGCTGCTTTTGTTCATCACCACATCCCGGATCTGTGCCACCTGCGCCGCCGTGAGCGGCTCACCCGCTGTCATCACGGTCAGGTCTGCCCGCCCTGCTTGCAAAAAGCACAGGCAATCCGCAAAGCCCTTGGCGCGCACCAGCGTTTCGATCTCGTTTTCTGCGTTCAGATCCTCCAGCCCTGCCGCCATTTGTGCGGTGTACTCCTTTTTCTCCTCCGCTGTCAGGGAGGAGGACTTCAGGCTCTTTTGCAGGGTATCCATCGCTTCGTCGTGTGCCTTTTCCCGCTTGAGCCGAGCCTGTTCAAAAAAGCGGGTGCCGCTGTCGTTTGCTACGCTGACAAGCTGTGCTTCGCCATAATTTTTATTGACACCGGAGGCGGCCTCCGCCTCTGTGGGCAGCGCATCCGTGATGGCAGTCTCCGCTTCTGCCTCCACTGGCTCTGCCGAGACCATGAGGGTGTCGTCCTCTGTCTGCGGAGTAATGTCTGCCCGGGCATACTGCCAGTTTAAGTAGACGGCAATGACCAGCGCCGCCGCCAGTGTCAGGGCGGTGACCCTGCGGGTGTTTCTGGAAAGTGCTCTCATAAAACGCTTCCTCCTTTGTTTTTGGGTAAATAGTTTTGGTACTCGATCAAAGCAGCAGCTCAGCACTTGCGTTGCTCCACGCAGATGCGGTTCGCGGGCAGATCCAACAGCGAATGCAGCAGCTCAGTAATGCGGGCTGCAACCCGGACATCTCCCCCGCCCTCACACAGCACGGCAACCCCGCAGACCTGCGGCAGATAGGTAGTCTCGGCCAGCGCAGACCCATCCTGTAAAAGAACGTGCTTCTCCTGCTGTTGCAGATCTCCGGTCTGGGTATCTACTGCATAGATAGTCTCCTCTCCGGTGGTCAGGGTGACCATGACCGTGGTGCGTCCTGCCCCCTGCAATTGGCTGATAAGCTCTTCCAGCTGCTGCTCCAGTTGGGTCTGGTACTGGCTGACGGCAGCAGTCCGGACAGTAGATGCCGCGGTTTTCTGCGTGTTGCCGCTGGGTAAAAGTTCCGACAGCAAAAGCAGCAACATTGCCATCACGCCGACCGTCACCGCCAGCGCGGTGCGGTTTTTGTTGTTTTGCAAAGAGCGTAAAGCGGAAAGCAATTCATTCTTCTTCACGGTGTGCTCCCCTCCGCTGCCGTGGGAGCGGTGCCCAGTGTCTGCTGCAAAAAGCTAAGCGCTGCCTGCTTTTGGGCGGCGGTACAGCCCGCCGGGAAGGCAGCAACAACCTTTTTTACCACGACCTGCTGCCCGGCTTTTTCCAGCGTGACCGTCACGCTGGCATCAAGCCCGAACTGCTGGCGGCACTGTGCGGTACAGTACTCCGCCAACCGGGTCTCTGTCTCGGTCAGGATATCCGTTTCCAATGTATCCGACTGCATCGCAGACAGGACCGCCGGGGCTGTGCTCCCTGAAAAAGCGGTCAAAACCTTGCCCGGCAGCCGTGGCAGCTGCGCAAGAAGGACTGCTAAAATATATAACCCGGCTGCGGCTTTTATGCACCGGCCTGCCCAGCTTTGCCCAGCAAAAAAACTGACCAGCTCCGCCCCGATGCACGCCATGCAGAATACTGCCGCGGCCCGCTGAAATGCCTGCATCTAACCACCCCCTGTCAGCATCAGCAGTGCGATGCCCACCACAAACAACATAAAAAACAAGGCCGTAACAGCCGCCATGCAGCGCACGGCTTCGGCAAAGCATTGCAGCAGCTTATGGCAATACTCCAGCCCGCCGATCCCGGCAAGCCAGCCGCAGCAGGACAGAAAAAGCAGATGTATCAGCAGCCCGAGATACAAGGGCGCAAATTCTGCTCCAATGCTGAGCAATGCGGCAATGCCAAGGGTGCTTTTGAGCAACTGCATCCCGGCCAGCACTGCATCTGCCGCGTTGCTCAGCGCCTGCCCTACAATGGGCACACTGCCGGTCAGCAGCTGTCCCAGACGGGAGGCTGAACGATCCAGCTGCACCGTGACTACGCGCTGAATGCTCATCAGAGCGGCGAACGCTTTGCCTGCCCAGCCGATGGCCTGCCGCAGCAGCCGCCCGGTCAGAGTGCAGCCCTCGAACAGACTTTTGCGGGAACTGATGCCGCAGGCCATGCTGATGGCAAGGTAGCTGCGCAGCAGCGGCTGCAGCCAGAGGGTGACCGCCTGTGCGATAAAACACAGCACCGTGAGCAGAAAGCCGTTTGCAGCCGCTCCGGCGTTCCATTCACCGCCAGCTGCCAACACGCCGCTGTATACCGGCAAAAAGCCCAGCAGATAACTTTTCCACCCGGCCATCCGGGTGCACAGGGCAGCGGCAAGCTTGTCCAGCTCCTGCCACAATAGAACGCCGCAGCCGCCGGCAGCCGCCAGCTCCAGCAGTGCTCTGTCGGCAGTGTCCTGCAAGAGAAATGCAAGTCCAGCTGCCAGCGACAAAAACAGCAGAACATCGGCATATTGTTGCATCGTATCCCGCAGCAATTGCACCGGTTCGGCGGCAAACAAACGCACAAGGGTGCCAAGCGGGTCTGCCGCAAACTGCTCGGCCTGTACAGGTGCCTTGTCGAGATAGGTTTGCCACGGTGTGGCTTCTGCTGCCGCAGCTTTCAGAGCGGTTTTGCTGCACAGAAAACCCAGCGTTGCCATGCAAATGATAAGGCCGCATTTTTTCATCCTGCCAACCCCCAGATCGTCTGGAATATCTGTTCCAGCAGCGGCCATACTGCTGCCAGTACGAGACACCGCCCCGCCAGCCCGGCGCACCATGCAAGAGTACCTGCTCCTGCTTCCTCGCAGAGGGTGCGGACGTAATCTGCCAGCAACAGGATGCCCGCGCTGCGCAAAAGGCAGGAAAAGGCTTGCGCATTGGTGCGCTGCCCCAGCTGTACCATTGCTTGCAGTACCCCGCGCAGCGGCTGTGCCAGACGGAGCAGCAGCCACACCGCAGCACCCAGCGAAAGCAGCAACGCAAATGCCGGGGAATACCGCTGCAATAGAACTCCCGCAAAGGCCATCAGCAGCAGCGCAGTCAGCACCGGAACTGCTGCGCTCATAGCGCGAACAGAGACCGGATGGTGGCAAACAGGGTGCTGATCTGCTTGACGAGAATGGAAAGCACTACCACAAGCCCCGCCAATGTGGTCATCATGGCCTGATCCTCCCGCCCGGAGCGGATGAGCAGCTGATTGAGTACTGCCACGATGATGCCGATGGCCGCAATTTTGAACACAAGTTCGATATCCATCCGTTTCTCCTTTGTTCTGTACAGCTTTTACCAAAAGAGCAGCGCCAGCATCATACCGCCAGCCAACCCCAGACGGTGCGGCAAACCGGCCTGCCGCTGTGCTGTGCGGCGTGCCTGCTGTAAATAGTCCTCAAACCGCGCCGTATAGTAACCCAGCCGCTCGCATTCCTGTGCGGTCTCTGCGCGGCCGATTCCGCTAAAGCACTCTGCAAAGCAGGCACGCTCCTCTGCTGAAAGCTGCCACGGTGCAGGCAACTGCTGCAATGTACCGCCGGGATTTTGTGGCAAAAGGCCCTCGCGGCAAAGCTGCCGGTAGAGGCTTTGCAGGTCTGCCCGGCGGTACTGTATCTCCTGCCGGATGCGCTGTAATAACGTGATGGTGCCCTGCAAGGCAGCAAGATGCAGGGTTGTCTGAGCCTGTACCGCATCCCCCGCCAGCCAGCCGCACAGCGGGAGCAAAAGCAGGCCAAGCCCGTGCAGAAAGCTGCTCATACGGCGCACACTTCCCGGATGCAACCCGGTGTCTTCCGCCCGGCAAGGATGACCAGCCGCCGCAGCATCCCGCGCTGCAACAAAGCCTGCACCTGCGGGCGGCACTGCGCCTGTGCAGCATCCGGCGCGTGGATACTGGCAATAAAATCCACCCCGCTGAAAAAGCCCTGCTCCAGTGCCATCGTTTCCTCCAGACTGCCCAACTCGTCCAGCAGGATCACCTGTGGTGCCAGCGTGCGCAACGCCATCTGGACGGCGCGGGCTTTATCCACCCCGCCAATGCGCTCCAGCGGCGGAACATCCGTGCTGGTCTTGCGCGTGTAATCCATAAAACCAGTGAGTTTTGCCATGATGTTCCCCTCCTTACTTGTTCTTCTGCACGGCGTAGAATGCTTCGATCTGCGCCTGCTCGCCGTCGAGTCCGCGCTCTTCCATGGAGGCGATGACCCGCAGCATATGGTCGTAATCGTAGGGGAGGACTTTCTTGAACTTGGGCAGGAACTCGCTGAAATCGTCCAGGATCTCCTTGCCGCGGGGCGAGCCGGTCAGCTCGACGTGCTCCCGGATGAGCTCTTTCAGGGTGGCGACGTCGTACTTGTGCTCCACCGGCTCGAGGCTGACGGTCTCCTTGTTCACTCGCTGGTAGAAATCCCAGTTCTCATCCAGCACATAGGCGATGCCGCCGGTCATGCCGGCTGCAAAGTTCTTGCCGGTCTGGCCCAGAACGACGACGGTGCCGCCGGTCATGTACTCGCAGCCGTGGTCGCCCACGCCCTCGACGACGGCCACAGCGCCCGAGTTGCGGACGCAGAAGCGCTCACCGGCCACGCCGGAGATGAACGCCTTGCCGCTGGTAGCGCCGTACAGCGCCACGTTGCCGGTGATGATGTTCTCCTCGGGCTTGAAGTCGATGCCCTGCGGCGGGCGCACCACGATCTTGCCGCCGGACAGGCCCTTGCCCATGTAGTCGTTGCAGTCGCCGGTCAGCTCCAGCGTCAGGCCCTTGGGAATGAATGCGCCGAAGCTCTGGCCGCCTGCACCGGTGCAGTGGACGGTGTAGACGTCATCGGGCAGGTCGCTGCCGTACTTGCGGGTGATCTCGCTGCCGAAGATGGCACCAAAGGCGCGGTCGGTGTTGGAGACATCCAGCTTCACGCTCTGGGGGTTCTTGCTGCTGAGCTTGAATTTCTTCATCAGCACCTTCATGTCCAGAGTGTTTTCCAGATGGAAGTCGTAGGTGTCTTCCTTCTGGAAGTGGACATTGCTGTTGACGATGGCGGGGTTGTGCAGGATGCAGTCGAGGTCCATCTTGGACATCCGGCTGTCGGCAGGGGCAGACTTGACATGGAGCAGATCGGTGCGGCCCACCAGTTCGTCGATGGTACGGATGCCCAGCTTTGCCATGTATTCGCGCAGCTCCTGCGCCACGAAGGTCAGGTAGTTGATGATATACTCGGGCTTGCCGCGGAAGTGCTTGCGCAGCTCGGGGTTCTGGGTGCAGATGCCCATGGGGCAGGTGTCGAGGTTGCAGACACGCATCATGACGCAGCCCATGGTCATCAGCAGAGAGGTGCCGAAGCCGAACTCCTCAGCGCCCAGCATACAGCTGATGGCCACATCGCGGCCGGAGAGCAGCTTGGAATCGCTCTCGATGCGCACACGGGTGCGCAGACCGTTGAGGATAAGGGTCTGGTGGGTCTCGGCGATGCCAAGCTCCCAGGGCAGACCGGCATCTTTGATGGAGTTGCGGGGCGCTGCGCCCGTGCCGCCGTCGTAGCCGGAAACAAGAATGACCTGTGCGCCGCCCTTGGCGACACCGGCAGCGATGGTGCCGACGCCGGCCTCACTGACCAGCTTGACGTTGATGTTGGCGCTGCGGTTGGCGTTCTTCAGGTCGTAGATCAGCTCGGCCAGGTCCTCGATGGAGTAGATGTCGTGGTGCGGCGGAGGCGAAATCAGGCCGATGCCGGGCGTAGATTGACGGACCTCGGCAATCCAGGGGTAGACCTTCTTGCCGGGCAGGTGGCCGCCCTCGCCGGGCTTGGCGCCCTGGGCCATCTTGATCTGAATCTCGAAGGCGCTGCACAGGTAGCGGCTCGTCACGCCAAAGCGCGCGCTTGCCACCTGCTTGATGGCGGAATTCTTGGAGTCACCGTTAGCCAGCGGGGTCTCGCGATGCGGGCCCTCGCCGCCCTCGCCCGAGTTGGAACGGCCGTGCAGGCGGTTCATGGCGATGGCCATGCACTCGTGTGCTTCCTTGCTGATGGAGCCGTACGACATGGCGCCGGTGTTAAAGCGGCGGACGATGTTGAGCGCGGGCTCCACCTCGTCAAGTGCCACCGGGGTGCGGCCGCTGATATCAAAGTCCAGCAGGTCGCGCAGACGCACGGCACGGCCGGTGCGGTGCAGGCGGGCGCTGTACTCCTTAAAGGTGTCGTAGCTGTCCTCGCGGCAGGCAGTCTGCAGCAGGTAGACGGTCTGCGGGTCGATAAGGTGATCCTCGCCGCCGAGCGGGCGCCACTTGGTCAGACCCAGCGTGGGCAGCTGATCGGGAGCCGGGCTCTTAAGGATGGCGAGCGCAGCGTCGTAGCGCTCATTCTGCTCGCGCTCGACGTCCTCGACACCCATACCGCCCACACGGCTCACCGTGCCGGCGAAGTACGCGTTGACAAACTCCGGCGTAAAGCCCACGGCCTCGAAGATCTGCGCGGAGTGGTAGCTCTGCACCGTGGAGATGCCCATCTTGGACATGATGGAAACGATACCGGCGGTCGCAGCCTTGTTGTAGTTGGCGATGCCCTGCTCGGCCGTCACGTCCAGATCGCCGCGTGCCGCCAGATCGCGGATGCACGCATGCGCGTTGTACGGATAGATGCCGCTCGCGGAGTAGCCCACCAGCGCCGCAAAGTCATGCGGGGACACGGCGTCGCCGCACTCCACCACGATATCGGCAAAGGTACGCACGCCGGCGCGGATCAGGTGGTTGTGCACGCAGCCCACAGCGAGCAGCGACGGCACGGGCACCTCACCCGCAGCGGCGCGATCGCTCAACACCACGATGTTCACGCCGTCGCGGACCGCAGCCTCAACATCCTCTGCAAGCTGCTTGAGCGCAGCCTGCAGCGCGCCCTCGCCGGCGTCGCGGCGGTACACGGCACGGAAACGGCGGGTCTTAAAGCCCACGCGGTCGATGGCGCAGATACGCTCGAACCCCTCCTCGCTCAGCAGCGGACGCTCCAAGCGCACCAGCTGGCAGGCCGTGCGGGAATCCTCGAGCAGGTTGCCGTGGTTGCCCAGGTAGAGCGTGGTCGAGGTGACCATATGCTCGCGCAGGGCATCGATCGGCGGGTTCGTGACCTGGGCGAACAGCTGATAGAAGTAGTCAAAGAACGAGCGCGTCTTCTTGGACAGGCAGGCCAGCGGCGCATCGATACCCATCGAGGCGAGCGGCGCCTTGCCCTGCTGGGCCATGGGACGCACGACTTCGTCAACATCATCCCAGTGATACCCGAGCTTGGCCATGCGCACGGCGGCGGGCACCCCGGTATCCTCGGCGGGCGTGGGCGCGACGGGCTTGTCGAGCGCGTCGACGGTCAGCGTCTCCTCGGCGATCCAGTCGCGATAGGGCTTTTCCTTGGCGTAACGGGCGCGCAGCTCGTCGTTGTAGATGACGCGGCCGCGGGCAAAATCGACCTCGAGCATCTGGCCCGGTCCCAGACAGCCGCTCGTCAGGATGTTCTCGGGGCTCACCTCGATGGTGCCCACCTCGCTTGCCAGCATAAAGCGACCGTCGCGCGTCACATAGTAGCGGGCGGGACGCAGGCCGTTACGGTCGAGGGCGGCACCCAGCGTGCGACCGTCGGTAAAGGCGATGGCCGCCGGGCCATCCCACGGCTCCATGAGCATGGACTGGTAAGCGTCGTAGGCGCGGCGCTCCTCACTCAGGCTGTCGTTGTGGTCCCACGGCTCGGGCAGCAGCATGGACGCGGCACGCGTAAGCGGGCGACCGTTCATGACCAAAAACTCAAGCACGTTGTCCAGAATCGCGGAATCGGAGCCCTCGCGGTTGATGATGGGCATCACGCGCTCAAGATCATGCTGCAGCACGGGACTGTACAGGTTGGGCTCGCGGGCGCGGATCCAGTTGACGTTGCCCTTGAGGGTGTTGATCTCGCCGTTATGGATGATAAAACGGTTGGGGTGCGCGCGTTCCCAGCTGGGCGTGGTGTTGGTGGAGTAGCGCGAGTGGACGAGCGCCACGGCCGTTTTGACGGCGGCGTCGTTGAGATCGGTGAAGAAGCGGCGCATCTGCGTGGCGACCAGCATGCCCTTGTACACGATGGTGCGAGAGCTCATGGAACACACGTAGAAGATCTTGTCGCGCAGGGCGAACTCAGCGTCGGCCTTTTTCTCGATGGTGCGGCGGCACACGTACAGGCGGCGCTCGAAGGCGTCGCCGGCGGGCGTGTCGTCCGGACGGCCCAGGAAGGCTTGCAAGATGGTGGGCATGCAGGCGCGGGCCGTCTCGCCCAGGTCGTGCGGGTCGACCGGCACCTCGCGCCAAAAGAGCAGCGGCACGCCGGCCTCGGCGCAACCCTCCTCAAACACGCGGCGGGCATCCTCTACGCCTTTGTCGTCCTGCGGGAAGAACAGCATGGCCACGCCATAGTCGCCCTCTGCCGGCAGAATCTGGCCGCACTTTTGAGCCTCTTTACGGAAAAAGTGATGCGGAACCTGGAACAGGATGCCAGCGCCGTCGCCGGTGTTCTTCTCGAGTCCCGTGCCGCCGCGGTGCTCCAAGTTGACCAGAATGGACAGCGCATCGTCCAGAATCTGGTGATGGCGCTCACCGTTGATATCGGCAAGCGCGCCGATGCCACATGCATCGTGGTCGAATTCGGGGCGATAAAGGCCCTGCTGTTGAGCGGAATCTGCCTGCATCGCGATCCTCCCCTAGATATTAGACAGTCATTTGAATAGGCATACTAGGAGCATCGCCGGCCCGTTGTGTTTCCCACCCGTTTCGAAACAATCGCGTAACGCGCGCCCTACGAGTGGGTGCCGCCGACCTCAAGAGCGACAACAAGGGCCCCAAGTTCGGCCTGTAAGCTCACCGCTTCAAACATCTCAATCTGTAACAGGAAGACCCAATTTCGACGACTAACTGTTACAGATCGAGATGTTTTTGAGAGACGGCTCCGAATGTCTCAATCTGTAACACGAAGGGCCGGTTTTGACGGCCAGCTGTTACAGATCAAGATTTTCCATAGGACCATTTCTTCCTGTCTCGATCTGTAACACCTAGGTCCAATTTCCATCCTTAGTTGTTACGGATCAAGACATTTCGGCAACTCCTTTCCCCATCCTATTCAAATACAACAATTTTGTTAGTCTCGGTTAACCTTTAAGCCTAAAACGGGTACCCTTTACGGCGTCAAACAAACGGCACGCAGGAGTGCACCATGCTCAACCATCTCAAACAACACTTTGGTTCCCGGCGCACCGGTGGTCACGGAGGCCTAGACATTGCGCGGCATATCGGCCCCGGGTTGCTCGTCACCGTCGGCTTTATCGACCCGGGCAACTGGGCCTCCAATATGGCCGCGGGCTCGCAGTTTGGCTACGCGCTGCTGTGGATCGTCACGCTGTCCACGATCATGCTCATCGTGCTGCAGCACAACGCGGCGCACCTGGGCATCGCCACGGGCATGTGTCTTGCCGAGGCCCAATGATATGATGTATAATACATGG
>ENA-OPXQ01000724-OPXQ01000724.1-human-gut-metagenome-genome-assembly--contig:-NODE-724-length-20428-cov-1.962254_pt1 | contig 20428 bp, 20 predicted proteins | sample MGYA00241769_ERZ502042 | MGnify/ENA primary metagenome ERZ502042 (study PRJEB25962, sample SAMEA2041934) | human gut metagenome | biome: human gut; feature: human-associated habitat; material: faeces...
GCGTTTTCATCCCGGAAACCGCTCAAAGAAGGATGGAATACGTTTTGATGTGACTGCCGTTTTTAGTACCGGCGCCCAGATTGCCACTCGCGTGATGTCGGTGGTTCCCGGAGAAGACAACGTCTTCAAGCAGTTCGCCTGGTCTTGTATCAAGACCTTTGCGGACGCCATGATTGAACTCGGAGAAAAGCCTTCTTTGAAGTCCTTGTCTCAGAACATTAACAAAGGCATTGAAGATCTTCTCCGAGCCTTAATCCTCCAAGCGGTCAAACAGCATGCTGACCCGGACTGGAGAGAACAAGCCGAATCCTTCCTTCCTGCAAGAAGAGAAAACTGCACTGACGCCATCCACGAACTTAATGTTCTGGTGTCTTGGTACGAGAACGTACTGCCTACGTATCTGCATACGATGGTCGTCGGCGAATGCTTAAAGATCTTCCATCACTCTAAAGAGCACTATTCCAAAATTACCGCAACACTTATGCCGATCTTTGCGATGTTGACTAGCGGCCCTCTGGAAGAATCTTTATCTCCTGATCCGTCTGACGCTTCCGATAAACGTCCCATCTGGGATATGGAATCTCTCGTTAAATGTAAAGGCGTCCTTTATGTCAACCTTGACTCTTTGTCGGACAACATGATTGCCTCTGCCGTCGGTTCCATGCTCTTATCCGACTTAACGGCTTATGCCGGTAAACGGTACAACCTCGGCTTAAACGACGTTCGTATTTCGATCTATGTCGACGAAGCTTCGAATGTGATCAATCAGCCCTTAATTGAACTGCTCAATAAAGGCGCCGAGGGCGGCGTGTACACCACGATTGCGATTCAGACGGTACCTGACTTAGCACATCGTTTGGGATCCGTCCATGCAGCACGCATGGTTCTCGGCAACTGCAACAACTTAATCGCTCTGCGCTGTAAAGATCGAGAAACTCAGGACTTTGTCACCGAAACCTTCGGCAAGACGTATATACACAATGTCGACACCACCTTGTCGACTCATGCAGATACGCATATCGGCATGCCTTCTTTTAAAGGCGGTGCTTCACACAAACGCACGGCCGTGCGCGAAGAGATTATTCCGTCGGAATATCTCGGCAAGCTCCCGAACGCCCAGTTCTTTGCTTCTCTTGGTGGCGGTCATCTAATGAAAGGCCGCGTCCCTGTCATTATCGACGACGAGGAAAACTAAGATGCTCTCCCGACTCTTAATCCTCTTAATGATCCTTGTCTTGAGTTCCGTCATCTGGTGGCCGGGATTGAATGACGCTTCGTCTTTTGAGAACTTGTCTGAACTCCATCTCAAAGACACAAGCCAAAAGGTCGGCTCCTTGTTTGAGTCTCTGACGCCCGTCGTAGACGGCGTCCGCGCCAAAGTTACCGGAACCTTTAATGCTCTGCTCGGAGACTCGTACCTTCCTTCCGAGGAGGTTGACGGTCATAAGGACGCACCCACAAAAGAATTCTTTACGCGACTCTGGTCTTCGCCCTACTTTGTCTCGATGCGAGCCATGCTGGAGATGTCCTGTGTTCGAGCCATATTGGCAATAGGCTGGTTTGCGTTCTTGTCTCCGATTTTGATTGCCGTGGTCATTGATGCCTGGGTTGCCTGAAGTATGAGAGTTTTGCAGTGCACCATCCGACGCTCTATCAAGCCGCGTTGTCGTCTCCGACCGTTCTTTTGATTTGTGCTTTTGCCGTGATGCTGATGCCCTGGTTTATCCCGGCGTGGATTGCTGCGCTCTTCTACGTGGCCTTCCTTATGTCCATCCATTTGATCGTCTCTAACTTCCATCGATTCGGATAACTTATGAAACGTCTTCTTCTTTTAATACTCCTTTCCTTTGCAGGAACTTGGGTTTCTGCTGCGGAAGACTGCTTTGACCGAATCGCACGCGATAAAGGTCTGGATGCGGATTTGCTTCGCGCGATTGCTTTTGTGGAATCTTCCGGCAATCCGTCTGCTGTCGGTCGTAATGCTTCCAGCGAAGACTACGGACTCATGCAGATTAATTCCGGCTGGCTGAAGCGTTTTAAGACCTCTAAGTCAGAGTTGCTGAACGACGCCTGCTTTAATGTTCAGGTCGGTGCGGAGATCTTGGCGGACAACTTTACGCGCACCGCGCATCCTTGGGATGCCGTCGGCGCCTACAACGCCGCCTGTACTCGACTTAAAGGTCAGGACTGTATTGATGCCCGACAAAAGTATGCCTGGAAAGTCTATCGAGCCTACATAGGAATGTCTGACGCTAAACGCCAAAAGCTCAGAGACATCACCTCTTAATTCTCTTCTTTTAAACAGTTTTTTGTAACGCCTTCCGCGTCGCTTTTTGACAAAGGCCGCGGCTGCGGAGGGATTTTTTGTCCTTAATCGGCCTTTATCTTCTCTCTTTTACTTAACTTTTAGGAGTTTTTAATGACCTTATCTACCGCCGCAAACAGAACTTTTGCTTTTGTTCCTGCTCTGCTTTCCGTCTCTGTTTTTGTTCTGAGCGCCGTCTGTCCGGACGCGGCTTGGGCAGGAACTTCGACCGGCGGCCAGGAGCACTTTGCGGATCTGTACGCGATGCTGAAGGCTTGGAGTACCGGCACGCTCGGTAAATCCATCGCCTTAATGTTCCTGCTTGTCGGTTTAGGCGTCGGCGTGATCCGCGGCTCCATCATGGGTGCCGTCGGCTGCGTTGCCGCATCCATGGCTTTGTTCATCGGACCCCAGATCATTGAACAGATCTTCACGGCCCTGATCTAACTCGTCTAGTTCGGACGCCCGAAAGTTTTCGGGCTTCCGATCTCATCAGGAATCAAACATGGAATCCTTTAATCCTCACGAATACGTTCCCCGACGATTAGATGCACCGGCAAAGTTTCTGCTTTGGGACTTTGACTTGGTGGCGTCCGGCATTGCCGGACTTGCCTTCGGCATCATCGTTAATTCTCTTCTGATGGGTGCGATTGCCTCTTATGCGGCAATCTGGGCCTACAGCCGACTTAAGCAAAAGCGTCATCCCGGATACGGACTTCATTACCTCTACTGGCAGTTTCCTTTTAGAACCTTTAAGCGCACTCCGCCATCGAGCCGCCGCTTTTTTGTCGGATAACCGAATATGAACGTTAAAGAATATACGACTGAGATCTCTGCTCGTCTTGCGCTTCGCTCATTCTTTATTTACGCCTTTGCCGCGTCTCTCATTGTCAATGTCATTCTCGCCTTCGGCTTAATCGTCTTAGATAAGAAAGATCGGGTGGTTGTGCTGCCCGCAGAAATCACGAAGTCTTTCTGGCTGGATGCCAACGGTGTCTCTCCGGAGTACTTAGAACAGATGGGACTGTTTGCTCTACAGCTCGCCCTTAATAATTCTCCTGAGACCTTTGAGCACAACCAAAGAAAGCTGCTTCAATACGTCTCGCCCGAACAGCGCGGAGCCACTGAAGTCTTTTTAACGGCTCAGGGACGCCGCATGAAAAGCGCGAATGCTTCCGTTCATATGCTGCCGGAAGCGGTCGAGACTCGCGCCGGCACCATGCAGGTTTCCGTTCGAGGAAACGTTCGTCAGTTCATCGGGGACAAACTCACTTCCATGCGGAAGAAATGCTGGATCGTGAAGTTCACCTACCGAAACTCTCGTCTTTGGTTAGAAACCATGCAGGAAGCCGACTGCAAACGACCGTTTGAACCGATGAAGCCCACCGGAGAAATCTAATGATCCTTCCTAATCGTCTTCTCATTCTCAGCGTATTTCTTTGCCAGTCGGTTGTTTTCTTTAGTCCTTCTCTTAATGCTAAAGAGATGCCTAAAGAATCGGCTGCGTCCGAAGCTCAGTCTTCTGTGCATGCCGCAGTCGCTTATAAACAGCCTAACCGTGTTGTCGTATTAAACAGCAAGATTGTCCGAGCGGTTTACGACAACAATCTGATCCAAGCCGATAAAGATCCGACTACCGGTTCTTTGTACGTAGTTCCGCTGACTAAAGAGACCACAGGAATGTTTGTGGTGACCGAATCCGGACAAACGCACAGCATTACGCTCTCTCCTAAGGAGCGTTTAACCGCTCAAACCGTCACGCTGAAAGAATCCGGAAGCTTCTCTTCTTTTAATGGTCCTCCCGTGCCGTCAGAACTTTCCGGTCTTCCTTATGAAGAACGGATTCAGACCGCTCTGAAACTCATCCCGCAGTTACGGGACTACGAAGGCGAAGCACTCGGCGGCACGCTTGCGGGCGCCTATCTCCACGCTCAGCCTGTCAGAGCATGGAATGTCTTAGGACTGAGACTAGAACGCTACCGCATCCTTAATCGTACAAAACACAAACAGACGGTTCGTGAACCGGAGTTTTGGAGAAACGGTGTTTTAGCCGTTGCGACTGAAGCTTCTGATCTTGCGCCCGGAGCCTCTGCAGATCTTTGGTTAGTGAGGTCAGCAAGATGAGCGTCAAGAGCTATTTCGAAAGTGAGCGAAGAAAAAAACAGATCACCTGGACGCTCATTATCTTAGGTGCGCTTTTTGCCGGGGCCATGCTTTCTTCTTACTACTCTGATGACAAAAAGCCGGCTGCAGCCCCTCAGATCACAAGCACCACTCAAATCTCGATGGTGCCGTCTAAAGCCGATTACGAACAGCATCAAGCCATCTATAACGATCGTCTGCTGAACTTAGAAAGGGAGTCCAAAGAAGCAAAGCAGAGAGAAGCCAAACTTCAAAGCGATAAGAAACGCTTGGAAGATCGTATTGCACTCTTAGAAAAGAACGCTCCTAAGGCTAATCGTCCGACGGATGCCGCATCGTCTGAAGACGGCTGGCCGCCTTCCGAGATTCTCGGAAAGCAGCCGATCAGCAAGAAGACAGGCTTTACAAGCGGCAATCAGCCTCAAGGCAGATATTCTCGCCAGCAGCAGGATGCCCCGGCCTCTTCTCCGGCGCCTCGTCTTGTCATCAACAATTTCGGCTCTGCTCCTAGTCCTTCTAATGTTCTCGGAACGCTGCCGGCTAAAGCAAAACCTGAAACCTTGTCTTATCTGCCGAGCGGCACGTTTGCTAAAGCTCGCCTCTTAAACGGCGCCACTGCGCCGACCAGAGGACAAGGCTCAGGCAATCCGGTTCCCGTGCTTTTAGAGCTCACAGATTCAGCAGTCATGCCTAATCTCTATCGATCCGGTATTAAGCGCTGCTTTGTGACCGCCAATGCAACCGGAGAATTAGCGAGCGAACGTGTGCTGATTCGTCTTGACCGCTTGTCTTGTATCGATGAAAACGGCGGAGCCGTCGATAAGAAGATCCAGGGCTATGTCTCCGGCGAAGACGGTAAAACCGGTCTTCGAGCTCGCCTGGTTACCAAGAGCGGACAAGCCATTGCGAATGCTCTGTTTACCGGAACTTTGGCCGGGCTGGGCAAAGCCGTGTCTCTCGCGTCAGAGAATCAAACGACTTCCATTACTGGAACCGTTTCTACTACGGTCACTAATCCCTGGAAAGCGGGATTCGGAGAAGGCGCCACACACGCCATGGATCGAATCACTGATTACTACTTAAAGCTCGCAAGCGACATGTTCCCGGTTCTTGAAGTGGATTCCGGACGCAATGTCGAGATTGTCATCTCCAACGGCTTGTCCATTGAACGAAATACCAAACCTTAATTTTTTGCCATGTTTAAACCATCCTCCCTCCTAACCGTCCTAATCTCAATGGGACTTGCCGCACCGATTTCGAGTTTTGCTTCCGGTGCGTGCGTCAATCCCGACTTTAAGGCTCAGACAGTTTCTGCCGTTAAAACTTCTGCACATCAGAAACACGACGTTTCTGATACTCCGGCCTCTAAAGAGTCCAATCCGCCGTCTGTTCCTTTAATCGCCGGCCAAGCCGACGAGTTGGAGACTGCCGCGGAGAACTTCAAGACCCGTTATCCCAAGACTAAAGTTCTTGCGTATCGGCTGACGCCGCTGGCAGGCATCTTTGAAGCCACCGTCGGTAAAGAAGTGATCTACTTTGATAAGACAGCAAGGTTTGTGTTTTCCGGTCGTCTCTTAGATATGGATCGAGGAGGAGAAGACTTAACCGACAAACGTCTTAAAGACTTAAGAAGAATCGCTTTTGATTCTTTACCTCTGGATAAAGCGGTCAAGACCGTATACGGAAACGGTACAAGAAAGCTTGTCGTCTTTACCGATGTCGATTGTCCTTTCTCCCGCAAACTCGGAACCACGCTTAAATCCCTAAAAGACGTGACGGTCTATACGTTCCTTTTCCCGCTGGAATCCATTCATCCGGAAGCACGAGGAAAATCAGACGCGATCTGGTGCGCTAAAGATCCTTCTAAATCTCTTGCCTCTGCCTTAAAGGGCAAACCGATGCTTAAAACGATTGCCGACAATCCCGTTTGTCCGTCTCCGGTGAATGACATTCTGGCTTTGGCCAAACAGCACGGCATCGGCGGAACCCCAACACTGATCAATGAAGCCGGAGACCGTACGGCCGGCGCCCTTCCGCTCGACAAACTTGAGGCGTTTATTAACGCTCCTTTGCAAGGAAACTAAATGAAACGTCTCTCCTTAATCGTCTCTGCGGTTTCTGCAGCGCTGATGCTTTCCGGTTGCGGATCGCTCACAGGATTTTCTAATGCAAAGACGGACTTTGCCTGTGCTGATCTCTCCGGAGGCCCATCCTGCAGAAACATCTCTCAAGTCTATGAAGAAAACAATCCGACAACCCCTGTCCTATTAGCCGCTTCTGAGGAAGAGGACTTTGTCCAGCCGTTCTTTGAACCCAATCAAACCAAGGGCAATCCGGAAGTCAAAACGGAATCAACCGAAGTTTCTGTCGAGCTAACACAGACGAGCGCCGTTGAACGCACTTCCGACTTTGTCACGATTGTTCCGGCACGGCCTTGGCGCAAACCTGAGACTGTTCTTCGTGTTTGGCTCGCACCTTTCCACGACAAGTTAGGCGACCTCCATGACCAACGTTATCTCTACGTTCGTTTAGAAAACGGCGGCTGGACAACTGACAGCGTCAACGAACTTGTCTCGTCATCCCGTTTGTCTAAACCCGTCTATCCGTTGTCTTCCGACCAGCCTCAGGATCCCAACGAAGCCAAACGAGAAAAGCTCAAACAGCTTCCCGCGTTCGGCTTTACCGGCAAACCTTAATCTGTCTTTTAATCTTCCCTTATCTTTCTCATGAAGCTCAAGAACTTTCTGTCTTCTGCGGCCTCTCTTTTTGCCTTCCAAGACTTAAAACCGAACTTTAAAGCGCATCCGGGCTCTACGCCGACGCGCCGCAAGGCGCCTCTGCGTATTGACCGCTTTGCTGACGAACTGCCCTACGCGCAGTTTGAAGAAAGCGACAAGCTCTGTGTCATTGCCGCCCCGGACGGATCGTTTGAAGGATTGGGCTTTGTCATTGAAGTGACTCCACAAACCGGAACGTCATTAAATATGGCTAAGAGCCTTGAGCACATGATCGGATCAATCCTGCCGGACGGAACCGGGGTTCAGGTAAGTCTTTTCGGATCTCCTTTTATTGAACCTTTAGTAGAACTTGTCCGAAGCCAAACGCTTCGACCGACTCCGGAAGATACGCCGGCACGCGCTGAGCAAAAAGACTTGCTGTCTGCGATGACACAAGCCAAGGCAAAGTTTCTCTCGCGCTCTGCGACTCAAGCGCCCCATCCGGCTCTGCCCATCCTCGGCCGCAACCTTCGCTGCTGGATTTCGGTTGTCATCCCGACTAAAGATCCTTTTACGTCAGAAGCCCGGGACAATGCGCTCTTGGTTCGCAAGGTCATGGTGTCCACCTTGAACCAATGGCATTTCACCCCTTTTGTCTGGGATGAGCGGATTTTGGTTCATACCTTATCGCTCATTCTTAATCCTCAGTTTTTTGTAAACGGTGCTTGGTCGTTTTCCGAAGTGGATACCGCACGAGAACCGCGTGCGCAGATGGTTTCTCATGAAACTACGATTGCCGTGGAAGAAGACGGGATTGTCTTTCGTTCTGCTCATCACCCTTTAAACGTCAAAGCGGTGAGTCTCTCACCTCACAGTTATCCGCAAAGCTTCTCGCTCGATAAGATGGCACGAGCCGCCGGAGATGTGGAAGGTTCCTTAGGCTTCTCCAGTCCGTTCCTCATAACGACTTACCTCTCTAAAACGTCTTATGAGAAAGGCAAAAGCTATGCTCAGCTTAAAAGCGCTCGAGCAGAACAAATGTCGGCGACAGAAATTGCCCGCTTCATTCCGACGCTTCAAGAAGAAGCCAGAGACTGGAGAGCTGCAGTTCAGTCTTTTGAGCACGGAGAAGGCTTAGTCCAGCTTTCGCACCAAGTCATGATTTTCCCGACAACGGAGAATGTCACCCATGAAGTTCAAACCGCGATCGGGATTTTTAAGAAGATGTCGATTGAGCTCATGCAGGATCACCTAATGCATCTTCAAGGCTTAATGGCTTCTTTGCCGATGACCGGAGGCCCGTTGCTTGCGCATGATGTAAAACTCGCCAAACGCTCCTCGACGAAGACCAGTGCCAATGCCGCCAATACGATGCCTTTGCTGGGAGACTGGAAGGGTTCGGGCACTCGTGCCGGACATCTTCTGCCGACGCCGATTCTTTCGTTGTTTTCCCGCAGAGGTCAGATCACGCATATTGATCCTTTCGCTAATCCTCACGGCAACTACAACGGCATCGTGACCGGATCTTCCGGATCCGGTAAATCCGTCATGCTGAATTCTCTGGCCCTCGGAACACTCTGCTCTAACGGTCGTGTTTGGGTGATTGATATCGGCCGAAGCTACGAAAAACTCTGTCACTGCGTCAACGGCCAATGGATTGAACTCTCCGACACGCCGCGTCCGGACGGCAAGATCGATTGTCTCAATCCTCTTTCTGTCACAAAGAACATTGAAGCCGATATGGACTTAGTCCTGCCTCTGATTGCTCAGATGGCATCTTCTAATGAACAGCTCGATGACTTAATGCTCTCGCATCTTCAGATCCATATTCGCCATATCTGGTATGAAGCCAAAGCCCTGAACAAAGTTCCGACGATTACCGACTTAACTCGTTCGCTCCTTCATAACGGTCGACTAGGTGGCGCTCATCCTCGTCTTAATGATCCTGAGTGGGAAGCCTATTACGCTTCTTTAACCACAGAAGAACAAAAGACGTTGGACGATCCTCGGCTCGTCGACCTCGGCGTCAAGCTCATGCCCTATGCGCAAGGCGGTGCTTATGCTTCCTTCTTTGATGGAGAAGCCAATATCGACTTTGACAATCACTTCATCGTGCTTGAGCTGGAACAGCTCAACACCAAGAAGTCTCTTCAAGCCGTTGTCCTAATGCTCTTGATGTACCTCATAGACGTTGAGATGCGAAGAGGCGAGCGTTCCCAGCCCAAACTTGTCATCATCGATGAAGCCTGGGACTTAATGGTCCGAGGACATTCTTCTAAGTTTATTGAGGCCGGCTACCGCCGAGCCCGTAAATTAAACGGTGCTTTCTTTACCGGTACGCAAGGACCGGGAGACTATTGGAAAAGTTCTGCTGCTAAAGCAGCGTTAGACAACGCCGACTGCAAGTTCATCATGAAGCTCAAAGAATCCGTCTTGAGTGAATGCGAAAAAGAATCTCAGCTCGGCTTAGACGACTACGAGCTTCAGCAGCTCCGTTCCCTTAAAGGTCTGAGAGATGTTTATTCCGAAGTCTTGGTCAAGATCGGAGATGCGCCGACTTCCGTTAATCGTCTGATTCTCGATCCGTTTTCTCTGTTGGTCATGAGTACGCATCCGAAGGACATCAGCGATATCAATCGCTTCCGCAAGGAAGGACTGTCGATGAGAAAAGCCATCGAAGCAGTTCTTTTAGAACGCGGTCAAGGCGAGTTCATCCCTTAATCCTTCTTATCCTTAATGCTCCTTTAGCTCCAAGAGTTCAATCTTATTTCCGTTTAATCCTATGAAAATCCCCTTTCTCTCCGTCACCATCGCCGTCTCTATCGGCGTGGGACTGGGTTTCGGTGCTTACCAAGTCAAGGACCGAATCTCCGACTTTCTTAATCGTCCCCGCTTTGCGGTCGTTAACCTCAATTCTGTCGTTAAAGCCAATGAAGTTCGTGTCGTCTCCCAAGGCAAACGAGGAGGAGAAATCATGGCGGAAGCCGAGCGCTTCGCTAAAAGACTCAAAGAAGAACTTGCCCAGATAGAAAACGAATGCGACTGCGTTCTTCTGGTTTCTTCAGCTGTCATTTCTAACGCAAAACTACCTGATTACACCGCACACCTTTCCGCCAAACTCGGCCTTTCCGCCGAGCAGCAAAGCAATCAGCTTCAGCAGATCGAAGCTCAATTAAACAGCGGAGTCAAACGATGAACCGCATGAAAGCCCACCCAAGAGTCTTTTGGCATCGGCTCAAAGACCATGTTCGCCGCTTCGGATGGATATGGCTTGCTGTCTTCTTAATCCTCAGTCTCGTAAACAACCGCTGGCATCTCGCTATGAACCGCTCCCATTCCTTGCCCTTCAAGCTCTTTGTTATTGAGCGAGGACAAAAAGACGTCAAAGTCGGAGATTACGTTGCCTTTGAACCTAAGCCATCTGCTGTCGGCGGCTACCGTCTGACCTTTATCAAGGAAGTGGTCTGCGGTCCCGGCCAAACGCTGACTCGTGAGAACCGGACGTTCTATTGCGACGGCAAAGAACTGACCACTGCCAAAAAACGCGCTCTGAACGGTAATCCTCTGGAAGCCACACAACCTCAGGTTTTAGGTGAAGACCAATACTTTGTGCGCGGAACGCACAAAGATTCTTACGACAGTCGTTATGAATCCTTCGGCTTAATTGATCGCTGCCGCTTCAGCGGCAGAGCTCATCCTCTCTTTTAATGATTGAAGATTGTCATGAACCTAACTCGTGCAATTCTTTCAACTTGCGCTGTCGCCTCTTCCATCGTCTGCATTTCCGCCTACAGTGTTGCCTCGAGCGAACCTTCGGTGAAGTTTACCGTTGCCAAACCCTGCTCTCAGGAGAGCGCACCAAAACCGAAAATGGAAATCCTCGAACCGCTCGGTCCGCTGCACGATATTGCTGAACCCGACATTCTCGAAGCCTTTAAATCTCGTGTCGGTGCCATGAAAGCGTCCGGTGAATACGATCGCCGTTTCAACCAAAACAAAGATCGTATTGCTAGAGAACTGGAACACCCGACACCGGTTGCAGGATTGAAGAAAGCCACGGAAATACGGGTTTGGGAATTGTCTGCTTCCGTCCCGGAAACCCTACCCGAATCTCTTCTTCGCCAGGCTCAGTCCGTCCCGATGCCGCATCTGTCTCGTTCACTGCTCTTCATTGACGGGAAGGATGCTAAGTCTATCGGTACCGCTCAAAAGCTCTATCAATCTCAAAAGGACATGCGGGTGGTTCTGGTGAACGGCACCCCGGCAGAAGTCTCGGAAAAGCTCAATCGCCGTGTGTTTTTTGACCAAGGCGGTGCGCTCGTCCGCGTCTTCGGGATTAAAGCCGTTCCTGCTCTTCTCTTTAATGGTCCGGAAGGCCCTGAAGGCGCCGAATTTGCGCCCGACCAATTGTCCGAACTCCTTTCTTTGATGCCACAGCCATGAAACGCTCTCTTCTAATACTCCTTTTGTCTTTCTGTTTTGCAGCTTCCGCTTCTGCCGGAAACTGCAAAGGCAGAATCATCAATCCGATCACGGATGTCTGCTGGAGCTGTGTTTTCCCGATCAAGCTCGGAGGCGTTACGCTTTCTTCCGGAAACAATGCCGATCCGGAAACCGATGCCAATCGTCTTTGTCTTTGTGCTTCCGGCGCCAATATCACTGTCGGTCTTAATATGTCCTTCTGGGAACCGCTAAGAACCGCTGAAGTCGTCCGTACACCATACTGTTTTCCGTTGCTCGGCGGCATGGAACTTAATGTCGGCATTCGAGCACCGGCTCACGGCCGTACACCCAATAAATCGACATCCGCTCAGCGCTCTTCCTTTTATCAAGTGCACTGGTACTTCACACCTTGGCTTTTTATCCTTGAAGTCCTTCTCGATACCAAATGTCTGGAACAGTCCGCATGGGATTTAGCCTATATGACAGAGCTCGATCCGCTCTGGGATGATTCCGTCACTACGTTCTTCTTAAATCCGGATGCTTCGCTCTTTGCCAATCCGGCCGCGGCTGCAGCCTGCGCCGCTGACTGCGTGGCGGCAACGTCTTCGCTTCCGGTTTCTGAACTCTATTGGTGCGCAGGCTGCCACGGCGGAATCTTCCCTTTAACCGGCTGGATCGGATCTCACGTTCACTTTCCGCAAGCCTCTTCTCTGCTTGTCGCTCGCTTCACGATGAAGCTCCATCGTTCCGGTCTTCAGTGGGCAGCCTACGGAGAAAAAGGCCAGTGCGGTCCTTATCTGGAACCCATCATGGATAAACGTGTCTATCGAACTCAGATGATGTATCCGTCAAGAACGACAGGTAAACAAGACGGACGATGCTGTTATCCGATGGGCGCTTCGACTTCCCTTTGGCATGCCGGCAAAACCTGGGCTTCCGGCGGAGAAGATGCAGCTTACCTCATCTATCGCAAACGGGACTGCTGTCAAGGTGCGGGCATTCAGCCGAGTTGATTTTGAAATATGCACAGCAATTCAAAACAATCTTTGAAAAGTGATTACTTTTTCAAACTTTAATGCTCCATCCGATCTAACCCAGATAAAACTTTTTGAATTAAACATACTTATTCAAAAATTCGTTTATGAATAAATCGCACTTTTTCAAATTCCTTCTGAGCGCCTTGATAACTTGTCCGCTGATCACCTTTGCTGCTTCGGAACCTTGGACGATCGAAGATGTCCTTGAAGTTTCTTCCGAACTCTCTCAGCAGATGAGAGATCCTGAAGTAGCCACACAAAAGCCTCTGCCTCAGGCCTTTGTCTTGGTGTCTTTTTCAATGCCGGAGGCTTCCTTAGAGCGTTTGGCCCGTGACGCCAAAGACGCCGGCGTGCCTCTGGTTTTCCGCGGTGTCCCCGAAACCAAAGGACCCTCTGACTCTAAACTCCCGCTCCTTAATCCTCAGTCGCTCTCGGCCTTTCAGCCTTTAATCGAATCCGGCGCCGATGTTCAGCTCAACCCTGAACTTTTCTCCGAATTCAATATCCGTCAGGTTCCTGCTTTAATCATCAAAGAAGAATCTTCCGCTTCCGCAGACGGCTGCGTCCAAGGCACCAAAGCCGTCATTGTTCCGGGGGACGTGACGTTGGGATACGCCTTAGATCGCCTGACCGATCGCAAAGACTCCGTCGGAGAGGTTGCCCGCACTCTTCGCGACAAACTTGGGAACCGTCAGTAATGCTCAACAACTCTCCTCGCGCGGCAATTGCCACAGCCCTCTTAATGCTCTTTAGCAGCCATACCGGTGCTTACGATAAGCAGTCCGCTATGGATGCCGCAAAAGAAGAAGCGGCAAAGCTGTCGATCAAAGACATTCTCACCGAGAGCTCCGCTTCCGGCACCGTTCCCGAATACGGCTCAGATGTTTCTGAACTCAAAGATCTGTTTGCTAAAGGTCAGGGCAATCTCTTAACACCCGGAACTTCAAAAGCCGACGGATGTTTGTCGCAAACTTCTATGGACTGCCGAGCAGTCCAGGTGATTTACGACACACATTCAAGACCCGGCTGGGAGGAATCTGATTTCGACAACATCTTGGCGGACCGCGATCATCTCTTAAACAAAGTGCCTGACCTTCCGTCTAACGGTGAGGAAATCTGCGAAACCATCACAACGACCCGCCCGCCTCAGACCGACTTTGCAGTCTGCGAAGAAACCACCGTCGGCAGCTCTACTCAGTCCTGCTTTGAAGGCTGGACAGAAAAGCTCGACGTCTCAACGCTCTTCGAATGTATTGCTCGAACGGGTAAGAAACTCACCGTTGAGTGTCTCGCCGATTACAACGAAACGAGCCAAGACTACACGTGTCTCCATACACCGCCTCAGACCTGCCACGTCGGAGAAAAAGTCGAAATCCAAAGCACCTATCAATATCGCTGTAAAACTCAGCAGTTTGAGCAGAACACCTATCGCTGCAATCGATATCTTGAAGTTGTCGGCTATTCGGGATGCGAAATTGGGAAGTTCTTTGAAGCACAAAGCGAGACTTCGTCTTCGCTCGGTAAAGATGCCTGCAACGGCGGAGACGTCATCGAGCTTAAATATCAATGCTCTAATGATCTGATCCCCAAACTTCGCATAGAAACCAACGTTAAAAATTCCGCTAACTTCGGTTTTGAGATACAGGCGGCCGACTTTCAGAACGAACATTACTTCTCGAATTGCAAAGGCGTCTGGACCGGACAAACCCGCTGCATCGGAGTCAACTGCACCGTCGATATCAAGATGGACATTTATACCCGTCCGGGTAAATGGGATTACTCCGGTTCCATCCAAAAGCGTTTTTCTTTCCAGAAAAACGTCAACGACATTTCCTTAGACAAGTGGCGCACCACCTGCGTCAGCGATGACGGCAAAGTCGTGGAGTTCGAATCATGATCCGTCTTCCTTTAATCGTCCTTTTGTCCTCCCTGACCGTCCTGTCTTCTGCGCCTGTCCGTGGCGCCTGCACGGACGGCCCCGAAGTCTGTGTCGACGGTCCCGGCTCCAAGTTTATTAATGGCGTTGAGGTCTGGCGCGAATGCTGGAACTATCAAACCACGCGTCACTGCACTTCAAGCTCGACTGTCGATTATTGTTCCGGCCTAAAACAAACACCGGGTTGTCGTCAAACAAAAGCAGAGTGTCTGAGTTACAGCCTGACCGGTACCTGTATGTCTTGGAACAGTACTTATATCTGTTCCGAAGAAGCAAAAGAAACAGAAAACATCGAAATTCTCGATAGTTCTCATACCGTTATATCCGGAACGGATACGACAACTTGTTCAAGTTTCTTAGACAATCCCGACTGCTATATCGCAGAAGAGAAATGTATCGAAGGTCCTGAGACACGAATCATTAACGGCGTAGCCGTTTATAAAGAGTGCTGGAAGAAAGAACTCGCTTTTGCCTGCGCTGCTCCCGGCGCCTCCAACAGCTGCCAAATCCTCGCCTCTAAAGGCTGTCAGCCCATAGGAGAAAAAGTTTGCGAGCGCGTCGGTGCCGACGGAACCTGCGCGCAGTATTCGCAGAAGTACCACTGCGTCAATACCGATCCGATTGAAGGCGATGACATTACGCCGGAAGGAACACCCGCTAAACCCGGTTTTGATCTTTTAGCCTGTAAGACTGCAACGGAAGGCATGACCTGTAAAGCCTCTGGTTACTCCTGTATGCAGACCAACGATAAAGGCGAATGCATTCAGCGCAAATACATCTATAACTGCACCAAATCCCTAAACGAAAACTCGTGCGAAGCCCTAGAAAAGCTCCCCGAATGCGAAATCCGTAAATCCACTTGTATTGAACGTGACGGCCCGAAGTGTCTGGTTTACAAAAAAGAGATCTTCTGTAAAGGCGACTCAGAAATCTCCGCACCCGGCGCCGACATCATTGATTCAAACATTGTCATCGGGTCCATTGAACCCTCGGACACTTGTCTTCCGCTTAAAGATAATCCGGCCTGTACGGTGCTTCGAACGGAATGCGTTGAAGGCCCGGCAGAAAAGATCATCAACGGCGTACCCGTCTATAAAGACTGCTGGAAGTACGAACATGTCTATGTCTGCGGTGCCTCAGGCGACGGCTCGGAAGAAACCAAGAACGACTGCGGAAAGTTCGAAGCCGATAAAGACTGCGTCAAAGTCTCTTCCGAATGCATTGCCGTAGATGACCAAGGTAAATGCTTAACGACCGCACACACCTACCGCTGTGTAGAAAAAGAAGGCTCCGCCGTCACGGAAACCATCTGCCGCCCCGCAGAATGCTTGGACGGCATCTGCGATGGATCCGGTGATCCGGCAGATTCCGATTTCTCCAAAGTGATCACAATGCTCGAGACCGCTCGCCAAGGCGCCCTTTACGGCGACTACGACAACGGCCGCTTCTTTAACGGCGAAGTCGATGAATGCTCTAAGAAAGTCTTAGGTTTCTCCTGCTGTGACACCAAAGTCAAAGCCGGAACCGCCAATTCGTCCGCATTCGGCAAAGCGATGAGCTTTGCCGGAGACGTCACCGTAGAGACCGTCAAATACATCGGCAGTCCTTACGTTTATGATGTCTTGTCAGCTTCTGACGCCACCTCGGGCATTTTGAACATGCTCTACGGCGATGCCACAAGCGGCATCTACAACCCGTCGCTCTCTTTCTACGGTTTCGGAATGACGCTCCAAGGCGGCCAAATGTATTTCACGTTTGACCCGACCTCCTTTGCAATGTCCGTTGCAGTCCAAATCGCATTGGACTATCTGCAGTGCGAACCCAAAGAGCAAACCTTAATGCTCAAGAAAGGCCAGAAACTCTGCCACTACGTCGGAACCTACTGCTCTAAGAAAGTCGTCACCTGCGTCGAAAGAAAAGAAAGCTACTGCTGCTACAACTCGCCGCTTGCCCGCATTCTTCAGGAACAAGGCCGTCCTCAGTTGGGCAAAGGCTGGGGCTCTGCTCAAAATCCTCAGTGTGAAGGCTTCACCCAAGACGAACTCGAACGCCTGGATTTTGATGCGATGGACTTGTCTGAATTCGAAGCCTTAATCGTCCAAAAGAACGAACTTGATTCCGCGGCAGCCAAAGATCGAGGAACCGCTCATACCAAGAATTTGGTCGATAAAGACTTAGGCGCTTACGTGCCGCCCTCCGTCGGTTCTTCTCATGTCGTCGATCCCAGCTTCACGGGTACGCCGACCGCGCCCAACCGTCCGTCATCGCCTAAAGCGCCCTCTAAGAATCTTAAAAACTAACTTTCAATTATGTGCAAAAGACCACAAAATCTTTGTCTGCTTTTATCGCTTGCTTTAACGCTCACGACGCCCGCGTCGCTTGCCGCTTCCTTTTGGGATGAAGACGTCTGGAACTCGGATGACCGCGGTTTTCTTTACTATCCGCCGGAAGAATTAAAGAAGAAAGCGCCGGATCCGAATGCGCCTAAAGATCTCTCTTTAATCCTAAGCGCGGCGGAACTCAGAGCTGAATACACCAAACGATTAGAGAACGCGACCTTTCTTCCGACGGAAGCCAACGTCTTAGCCTTCCAAGAGGTCAACCATTTCGTTCAAGAAAAAGCCGCTCTCTTTACAGATATGAACCGCCGCGTTTCTTGGCAGAACCCGCAGTTTGATTTCTCAACCCTTAATCCGGCTGCTAACTTTGCTCAAGTCTCTTTAAAGGAAGACAGAAACCAAACCCGCAAGGAACAGATTCCTCAGATCGCTCAAGACTGGGGCCTGATGTACTTCTATCGCTCCGACTGCCGCTTCTGTGCTTTGCAGTCTCCGTTGGTCAAGCAGCTCAAAGATACCTTTGGCTTTGAGGTGCTTGCAGTATCCCTTGACGGCTCCCCTAATGATCATTTCCCGGATGCGCTCCCCGACAACGGCGTCTCCAAGCTTTTAACGAACGGCTTAGGCCTCGATCGTGTACCCGCCCTCTTCATGGTTAAACGCGATCAATCCGCCTCTTACTTAGTTTCTTCCGGTGTGCTTTCGCTCGAAGACATACTAAGCCGCATCCAGACGCTCGCCTTAAGCAAGCCCGGAGAATCGCTTTTCGGCGGCGCACAAGTCGCAAACTCTGTGCAAAAGACCACAAATTTTTCTGCCCCTGACGCCCTTTCCGCGACTCCCTCAACAACGCTTGCCGCCCATCCGTCCCTTTAATCCTCTTCAGCCATGAACCATAAATTCACAAAACTCTTCTCAGCTTTGGCTCTGAGCACCTGTCTCTTCACTGCAGACGCTTCCGCAGGCTTCATGAAAGACTTCTATTCTGCCGCAGGTTCTTATCAAGGCAATGTCACACCGGCAGGTGTCTATCAGTCTTCCGGCATGAATACCGTCACAGGCGGAGGATTTGTCTACCGAGCTCCGCGCAAAGACTTCAATGCGTTTTACTTCACGCCGCCTTCTCTGTCTGCCGGCTGCGGAGGCATTGACTTATTTTTTGGCGCCTTCGGTATCCCTTCCCGAGAAGAGTTCGTCGCTTTCCTGCGCAACATCGGCACTGCACTCCCCGGCTTAGCTTTCCAGCTTGCCCTCCAGTCTTTAGCGCCGGATCTCAATGAACAAGTCACAAGCTTCCGTGACATGATCCGTCAGTACACCAATATGTTCCAAGACTCCTGCACCTCCGCGCAAAACCTCTTGAAGATGAGCGGCGCAGAACAATGGATTCAAAAGACAGGCTTTGATGCCCGCAATGCTTTGCGTGCCTCAGGTATTGTTTCTGATGCTTCGGAAGCCGATGCAAAGACCCGCACGGACGGCGCCGCCGTTCTGGATTACGCGCCGACCCGTAAAGATTCCGGCGGAAATGTGGTCGATGCGCCGGAGTTAAATCTCACATGGTCCCTGCTCTCCGGCGGCAGCTTTAATGCTTCTTACAGCAAAGAGCTCAAAGAACTCATGATGACGCTCGTGGGCACCGTCATTTATGTTCGAGAAGGCAGCGGCAAAGACACCGTCACCCGCGCCATTCCGATTGCCGGACAGGACTTAGTGGGTTTCCTTTTCGGACGCCCCGACACCCAAGTCTTAGAGAGTGAAGCTTTCCGGCTCCGCTGTGTCGAAGAAGACGGAGATGATCGCTGCTTGACTGTTAAAAAGACAACGCTCGATGAAGTTAACCTTCCCTATGAATTCATGAAGGCAGCATCAAACTACAGAAACTCCATCCTGCGCCGCGACCCAAATCTTGTCTCCGAAGCCGACATGCTGCTTTTAGCTTCGTCTTCCACCATCCCTTTAATCCGTCTGATCAATGCCACCGCTTCTCATCGTTACTTAGGTTTCTCTCAAGACATCATGCGCATCTACGTCGAAGCTGCCGCTTTTGAAGCCGTCATACGAGCCATGGATCGTCTGTCTTTAGACATCAAGGCCGCAGCTTCCGCCTCTTCCGCTTCTCAGACCGGCGTCATTGCTGCCGAACACCTAAAGGTCATTGAGGCAAGAATTGATGAAGTCCGTAAAGACATTGCATCGCGCAGCGATGCGGTCTTTCAGCAGATGAGCCGAGCCCACTCTTTCATTACGCAGATTGAACACTTGGAAAGAAGTGTCAAAGGCGCTTTAGCCGCAGACTTAGCGGCCAACCTTTCCTTCGGAGAAAACCTCTAATGGTGATGGACTATTACGCCTACTGGAACGGAGGCCAAATCCGAGACTTATTCGAAGCCTTGGTTTCGATTTGCTCAGGAAGTTCCTACGGAGGTCTGCTTAAAACAGCCGTACTTGCCGGTTTTCTCGTCACGCTTACCGGCGCCCTCCTGAAGTGGCAGGGATTGGCTTCTAAAGTTTATCTTTTTGCCGCCGTCCTCTTCTACTCTGTAATGCTCGTCCCTAAAGTGGATGTCGCCATTCATGACGAACGGAGCGCCGATGTTTATGTCGTAAGCAACGTCCCGTTCGGCGTCGGATTCTTTGCATCCGCCACTTCTAAAATCGGACACTTTCTCACCGAAAGCTTCGAAACCGCTTTCTCTCTGCCGGACGCCGAGCGTTTCTCTAAATTCGGCTTGGTCTATCCTCAGCGCGCCTTAAATAGTCTCTTAGCCGCCGGCCCCGTCACCCCGGAAGGCCGGGCCCTTACCGATCGTGTCATTGCCGACTGCATCGGACCTGAGCTCTTGGATCATCCTGATAAAGCGGCAGAACTCAGCCACTCAGGCGACATTTGGGCCACGATTTCCGCCGACGGCTGGATCAATCCTGCTCGCTCTTCCGTTTCGTCCGACGGCACCGTTCAAAGGTGCGATCAGGCGCTCCAAAGCCTCGATCAGCACCTCAATACTGTTGAACTCGACTTCTTATCCAAGCGCCTCGGTACCGTCTTAGTACCGGAAAGAATTGATCCCGCCGACGCCATTCGCCGCACGCTTCCGCAAAGCGAAGCACTTCTTCTCGGTGTGTCTCGTTCCTTGGAACAGAGTCTCAAGCATTCCGTCATGCTCACGGCCCTTCCGGGCGGTATGGCTTCCATCGCCGCGCAGGCCGGCGCCCCTTTAGATCTCGCCGCTAAATATTCCGCTTCTCAAGCCAATCTCACCTCAGAAATCAATTACCGCACCTTGGCGCGTTTAGCCGAACACAGTCTTCCTAAAATCCGCAACTGCGTTGAGTTCATCGTCATTGCCGCCTTCCCCTTAATGCTCCTTTTGATGGTGGCCGCGGGAAGCGCTGCCGGAGCAGTTTTTAGATCCTTCTTTGTATTGCTGATTTGGTTCCAGCTGTGGGCACCGCTCCTCTCTGTCGCTAACTATCTGATGATTTCCGTAGACGCCAATCCGATGAAT
>ENA-OPXQ01000729-OPXQ01000729.1-human-gut-metagenome-genome-assembly--contig:-NODE-729-length-20279-cov-2.633851_pt1 | contig 20279 bp, 14 predicted proteins | sample MGYA00241769_ERZ502042 | MGnify/ENA primary metagenome ERZ502042 (study PRJEB25962, sample SAMEA2041934) | human gut metagenome | biome: human gut; feature: human-associated habitat; material: faeces...
TAGCCGCAACAAACTCGTCGAGCGTTACGGTCTTGCTGTATTTGGTCGTAGAATAGACGTGCACGATTTGCGCCTTGTAACGGGAATCTCGGATGCGTCCGCATATCTGCGTAAAGAGCGTTGAAATATCCAACAGCGTGTGCGCCTTTCGTCCGTCGCTGACGATGAATGTAACACCGTCGGGGTCGAAGATGTCGCACCCCTCGAAGCAGGTCGAGGTGTAGAAGTTTACTTTCTTCGCAGGGTCGGAGGGCTGGCCGATGGGATAGGCATTGCCTAATTTGCGCTGGTTCTCCTGCCTACTCTCCCCGCTCGTGGAGCACACCACTTTGACGGCTTCGGGAGCGAGTTTGAGCGTGTCGATGACCTTTGCGATAAATTCCACGCTGTTGACGAAGATATGCAGGTTGTAGGGCAATTCGTCGCGCAGGACTTTGACGCACTCCGACACGATGTATTTGTCGGGTTTGTTGGTCTGCCGCGAACGTACCTTAACCTCCGTAAGGTCGGGTCAGTCGATTTCGCAGGTTGGCAGGTGGCGCAGTTCCTCCAACATGTATTCCCGTTCTATGGGTGTTGCCGTCATATAGGTTGCCTTGTCGAATTTAGCGGCTTCTGCAAGTAAATTCTTAATGGCATTATGTCGGAACGAATAGGAGTTGAACAGCACGTGCCACTCGTCCACCAGCAGGAACAGCTCTTTGTAGGGGTCTATGCCGATGCTCTGTAAAGCGGAAACGACGCGCGGCAGGGAGTCGTAAGTCGTGGCTATCTTTAAGGGGGAATGAGTACGGGCGAATTGCGTGATGTCCCCCTCGGTAATGTCTTCGTACACGCCCAACACCTCTATATCGTCGGTGCGGCAGACGGTCTTGTTCTTCACCAATGCCACGTAAGGCATAGCGATAAGGGTGGGAATGGAGTTGCGGATTGCCAATTCGGTAGCCCCGCACCCCGTCTTTTTCTTGTTAAAAAGACAATTCACGGGAATTTCGGTCATAAAGTCCCGAAGAAAGTTTGCACCTTTGGGTGCGTCGATGGTTCAGTTTTGCATAAGTAATTCGTTTTTAGTGAAATAAAATCTGTAATTATTTTTAATCCTGTATTGTTATTATTAAAGAGATAGTCCATTTCGGAATCAAAAAATATTACACTCGGAAACAAGAAAAAGAGGTGCTGAAAAACACCTCCCGATTATGGACGGACTCGACATTAGGACTACTCCTTTTTCGTATTATAAAGATAGCACCTTTTTTATTGGGAACAAAGGTCGGACAGCAATTAATCCGAACATTTTTATCTATGTCTTAGATGGCCTTATAGGGCTGTTTACGGGGTGGCGGAGTGTGTTCGACGGGGAAATTAATGTGCAAAATGTAGTATTAGCGGGTATTTTACATAGTCTGTTGTTCTAAAACACCTTTCGTGTCATGCAATTCAGTACTATTAGCGGTTCGGTACATAGTTCGGCTGTTCTGAAATTCCTTTCGAACACGTGTTTTAGGTGCTAATAGCGGTTTTTGCATGGTAAATAAGTGCGATGTACACGTAAAAAGCCGTAAATTTGGGTGTAAAACGCTATTTTATGAATGAGAAAGAAGCCGATGCCATCCGTAAGAGTATGTATGAATCCTTACTGATGGATGAAAACGATAAGATTGTGCATTGGGATTTCGACCCGATGCGCCGTGAGTTGCGCGAGTATGTCGATATTGCCTGCGGATGTGATGAACAGACGTATGGAATCCGCACACCGCAGTTTGAATATCGCTACTGTACGGGGAAGATTAAGATGCCCTTTGCCAAGTCGGATTATCTCGCTAACGACGATATAATCGCTACGGTTATGGGATTGGGGCTGGATGTCGAGAAATTTTGGTTTGCGCTGGTCTTTATTTACGATTATGTCGAAACCTCGTTTAAGAACTGCGGCCTTGTGAAACCCGCGTCTTTGGATAAGGCGGTGCAAAATCTGTTCAAAGAGTTGGGCGAGGATTTCACGGACGATGATATTGAAATAACCCTTAAAAAGAACAGAAAGAAAGTCGAGGTTCTGCCCGTTATAAAGCGTGGGATTTTGGACTGGTTGCGGGAAACCTATGAACGGGAATGCAAAGGCAGGAAGATTCAGTATTACGGGATTGACACGGGTAATTTCGACGAAACCTATCCGAGTACGTCGTTTCGGATTTATCGGACTGTGGAGATGTATCGGGATATGCTGAACACCTTATTGGGGGACAACCGCCCGAAACAACCCGATAAGAGTGTTTCATTGAATCGGCTGTTGCTGATTTCGCGTATCTGCTACCTCTATGAATTTACCTATAACGACAGCTTTTTGTATAGCGACGATTCGTTAAAAGGAATAATTAAGTCCTGCAAAGGGCGCATGCCTGCAACTTATTCCGCTGTTTATCTGTAATTTGCAGAGGGAGAGTAAAAACGCCCTTTATTTCACTCCCCGTGTTTGGGGTGCGAAAAGTCAAATCTTTGTAGTGTCGAAAGGGATAAACCCGACGACCTGCAAACGCTTGGGCAAGGGATGCAGCATAATTTAAGCCCCTCTGTAAAAGGAGTATTTAAGATTATGGCAAATTCACATTTGCAAAATGGCGTAAACGCCAATGAAATTAACGCGGCAAACGCCGCAACCGCTACAACTGCTCCCGTTGTCGAACAGAAAGAACAACAGACGGTGCAGACCTCGCGCCGCCGTTCGACTACGCCCCCGATGTGGCGGGTAATGACGCAGGCGCGGCCCGTTTTCGATGTCCAACTGAAAAAGGATAACGAAATTAAATTGGCCTGCATCGACAAATTTATGAATGCGGCTTACTCGGATGCGAACAAATTCTGGGCTGATTTCATGGAGCAGGTAAATATCCTGCTTGACAGCCGCAGGTATTGCCGCGAGTGCGAAATCTTGGGCTTGAAGCCTGAATATGTAGCGGAACATATTGTGTTCCTCGGTAGTGCCACGATGAAAAAGGTGCTGAAAGACGGTGTATCCCGCACATTAGGGGCTGATGTGCAACTTTACGGGAAACGCTTCTCGCCCGAAGATGCGGACAGATTTCTGTCGGAAGATATAAAGCGTCTTCCCGAACACGCGACTGTTGCCTAATTTCAGCCTGCTGTCGTTGAAAAAAAGGACACTCCGTATATTCGTCGGAGTGCCCTTTTTCGTTCACAACAAGTTCTGCATTGCCGCGTCGATTTGGCTATTCTCGAAAGAATCCAAATAGATTTGGGTAGTCGATAAATCGGAATGGCCGAGCGATTCGGAAATGATGGCAATATTCACTCCCGACCTTTTCAGCACGGTGGCGAACGTATGCCGAGCGACATAGGTAGTCAATTCGATTTTCAGCCCCAATAATCGGCTCCACTCATGCAGGGCCTTATTCACATGTTTCAGCACCTTGCGTACTCGGTCGTAAATCTGTTGCTCGGTCTTGTGTATGCGGCGGTCGAGTATCGGGAAAATATAATCCTCGTCCGCATGGTCGGATTTGGCGTATTTGCCGATAATCGCTTTCGACTGTTCCGAGAGGTGGCAGGTCATCTCCTTGCTGGTTTTGTGGCGGGCATAGTAGATTCTTTCCTCGTCCATATCGCAGTAACGCAGGGTGGCGATGTCTTTGAAATTGATGCCTGCCGAGAGGTAGGAAAACAGGAAAATGTCCCGTGCGAAATCCAGATAGGCTGAACCGTCGGTGGGTATCTCCGCCTGCATCAGCCGTTGCACCTCCTCCTTGCGGATAGCACGTTTGCGGGTGGCTGTCCACAACCGTCCGATTTTGAATTGCAGAAACGGACTGTGCGGCGTGGTGAAAATCCCCTCGGCAAGAGCCTTGTTATAGACGGCTTTCAGAACGCTGAATTTCGTGGCTATCGAATTGCTTTTGTTCCCCTTTTTCATTAGGAACAGTTCGAAATCACGCAGGTAGCCGACCGTAATTTCGTCGAAACGGATGTTGGTCGAGCGGAATTGTTGCAGGAGTGAAAACGTGACCTTGTGTTTTGATGTCGAGCCGATTTTACCGACTGATTCCAACTGTGCAATCGTGCGACGGAAATATTCGGCTATCGTGCAATAGACCCTCCGTCCGTCGGTTTCCAGCACGTTGTCCAGCGTTACGGGGACCTCCAACGCTTCAAGCCGTTTGATGCGCTTGTCGTATTTCTCGATTTGCTCGTAAATCCGTAGCTGAACGGCAGGATTCTGCGTTTTAAGCGTTTGGGTGTCGAAATCCCAATCGTCGGCAGGGATATTGATTCCCGTACTTACATAGCGGCTGCGGCGATTGACGGTAAAACGCAGGTAGATGTTCGTGGTGCGGTTTTGATTGATGCGGTCTTTTCTGCAAATGGCATTGATGCTGACACTCATAATGTTGCGGCATTATGCAGACAGACGCGGGTGGTGTTTTACCGCCGTAAAACATGGTTAAACAAATGGTAAAACATTCTTCGGAAAACGGCGCGAAAAAGGCATTATGGAGAGTTTTATTTCGCACCCGCAAAAAGAAAAACGAGCGATAATTCATTGATTATCACTCGTTTATTAAGAGCGGAAAACGAGACTCGAACTCGCGACCCCAACCTTGGCAAGGTTGTGCTCTACCAACTGAGCTATTTCCGCATTAGTGGTATTTCGGAGTGCAAATATAAACGGTTTTTTTTATTCCTCAAAATTTTTGCCCGGAAATTTACGAGACAAAAATCAAAAAAACTGTCATACAACCCTTCAGAACCGGTTTTTAATGCTAAATCCGACTATCTGACAACAGAAAGCTATTCCGCCACCACTCCCCAGCCGCCGCCTAACGCCTTATAGAGCTGCACCAAAGCGAGGTGTTCGTCCCGTACGGCGTTGCTCAAACCGATCTGGGCATCGAAATACCGGCGCTGGGCATCCAGCACGTCGATATAATTGATACTGCCGCCCCGGTACTGCAAATTGGCCAGTTCGACGTATTTGCGGGCAGCATCGCGCAGAGCGACCTTCAACGCGGCCGTTTTGCGGACGTTACGGTAAGTGACTACCGCATCGTTGGCTTCCTTGAAAACCTCCAGCACCTTCTTCTCGTACCCCAGCCGGGCTACGTCGTATGCCGCCAATGCCGCACGATATTTGGCCTGCTTGCGTCCGAAGCCGAAGACCGGAGCGGCGATCGCAGCGGCCACATACGAGAACGGGGAGCGAAAGAAACCCTGCAACGCATCGTTCTCCCAACCGCCTACCAGATTGAAGGTCAGCCGGGGAAAACGATCTGCATAGGCCATCCCCGCCGAAGCCATCGCCGAACGCAACTGTTGTTCGGAAGCCCGTACGTCGGGACGCCGCTGCAACAGTCCCGAAGGCAGACCGACAGGCAGACTGTCCGGAAACTCGGCTTCGATATTCATTTGACCGCGCAACACCTCCCAGTCAGGAGATTTTCCCATAAGCAATGCAATACTGTTTTCCATAATTTCGATCCTGCTCTCCAGATCCGGAATCAGGGTCGCCGTCGAAGCGTATTCCACTTTGGCCTGCTGGTAAACGGTTTCGGAGGTAAGACCGCCCTCGAACCGCAACTGCGCCTGCTGCACACCCTCGCTGCGCGTTCGGAGCGTACGACGCACGATGGAAAGCTCGTTATCCAAAGCCATCAACTGAAAATAGGCCGTCGCAACTTCCGCGACGAGAGTCATACGCATCGCACGCCAATCCTCGACCGAAGAGAGATACTCCGCCCCGCCCTTGCGCTTGGCCCAGCGCAGGTTTCCCCAAAGGTCCAGCTCCCAACTGACGGAGAGCTTGGCACTGAACTCCGGATCACGGCTCGACTCCTCGTCGGCATAATCGTTCGTTTCGTAATCAGCCAGCCCTTTGGCCGAAAAATTCGGCAAACGCTCGGCCTTGCTTATCCGATACAACTGCCGCATCTGCTCCACACGAGCCGCCGCCGCAAGCATATCCTTGTTATTTTCCAAGGTCAGCTCGATGACCCGGCGCAACGTCGAATCCCCGTAAAACTGCCACCAGCTCAGATCGGCGATGGTCAGCGAATCGGTATAGCCCGAAGCGATCTGCCCGGGCATCTCCACCTCGGGGGCCTGACAGTGCCGCACAGCCGAACAGGAAGAGAATCCGACGGTCAGTGCAGCCAAAATGACAAATATCGCAACTCGTTTCATCGTTTCTTCAGTTTTGCTTTAATCCGGTAAATCCACACGAAGAAGAAGGGCACGAAGACGATGCCGACAGAGATAGCTACCAGCATACCGAAAAAGACGCCCGTACCGATACCCTGACGGCTCGCCGACCCCGGACCCGATGCGAACACCAGCGGCAGCAGGCCGAGGATGAACGCCAGCGAGGTCATCACGATCGGGCGGAAACGCAGGTGTGCGGCCTTGAGTGCCGCCGACACCACGTCGCGGCCTTTTTCCACCTCCTCCTTGGCAAACTCTACGATCAAAATGGCATTCTTGGCCACCAGACCTACGAGCATCACCAGGCCGATCTGAAAATAGATGTTGTTTTCCAAACCGCAAACCCAGATACCCAGATAGGCACCGATTCCGGCTACGGGCAGCGAGAGAATGACCGCGACGGGCACCGACCAGCTCTCGTACTGGGCGGCGAGGAAGAGGAAGACGAACAGGAAAGCCAGCGCCAGCACAAGACCCGTCTGTCCACTCACATGCTTCTCCTGGTAAGAAAGGCCGCTCCACTCGACGCCCACCGACGCAGGCAATTTCTCACGCACGATATTTTCCAGCTCGTCCATCGCCTGTCCCGAACTGTATCCGTGAGCCGCTTCGCCCGTGATGGTCGCAGCGTTGAACATATTGAAACGCTTGATCGTACCGGCACCCGTCGTATAGTGCGTTGTACCGAGCGACGTGACGGGAATCATCGCCCCGTCGGCACCCCGTACGAAGAAGAGGTTCAGGTTGTCGCGGTAAGCCCGATAAGGCGCGTCGGCCTGAATATATACACGGTATATACGGTTGAACATATTGAAGTCATTGACGTAGATCGAACCCGTGAACGCTTTCATCGTAGAGAAGATGTCGGACATCGAAACCCCGACCAACTGCGCTTTGTCGCGATCCACGTCGAAATAAAGCTGCGGAATGTCGGCTTGCATCGAAGAGGCCAGCCCCGTAAACTCGGGCCGCTGCTCGGCATAGTGCATCAACGTATCCACCGCCCGCTGCAGATCGGCATAGCCGGCATCCCCGCGAGCTTCGAGCACCATTTCGAAACCGCCCGAGGTTCCCAGACCGGGAATGACGGCAGGCGTCGAAAGATAGACCTTGCTTTCGGGATAACGCGACAACTCGTCACGCACACGTTTCATCACTTCGCTGATATCCTCCGATTCCCGCTCCTTCCAGGACTTGAGGATCACTGTCAGTTGGCTGCGGGCCTGGTTGCTGCCCACACGAGGACTCGAACCCGTCACGTTGAGTACATACTCCACATCGGGATCCTGCATCAGAAAGGCCATCGCCCGGTCGGTCACCGTACGCGTACGCTCGATGGTCGCCCCTTCCGGAAGTTCCAGTTCGACGGTGAAATACCCCTGATCCTCCTGCGGCATGAAACTCTCGGGCACGAGTTTATTCATCAACCAGATACCGATGAGTACCACGCCGAAGGCGGCGAACATACGGCGCGAATGGGCGAGCGCCCGGCCGATCATACGGCCGTAGAGCTTATTGCCTTTCGCAAGACCGAAATTGATATACCGGAAAAACCGTTTCTTCCGGCCGCCTCTGTCGGGCTTCAACAGGTAGGCGCACATCACGGGGCTGAGCGTCAGCGCCACGACCGTAGAGATGATTACCGATACGGCGATCGTAATGGTAAACTGGCGATAGAGCTGCCCCGTAATGCCCGAAAGGAAGCTCACCGGGACGAACACGGCGCACAGCACCAGCGACATGGCGATCAACGCTCCGCTCAGGCTCCGCATCGCCTTCTTGGTCGCTTCGTAGGGCGAAAGCCCCTCCTCGTTCATGATGCGATCGACGTTTTCGACCACGACGATCGCGTCATCGACCACGATACCGATGGCAAGAATCAGACCCAGCAGGGTCAGCATATTGAGCGAGAAGCCGAACACGAGCATCACGCCGAAGGTACCGATGAGCGAGATCGGCACGGCCACGATCGGAATGAGCGTCGCCCGCCAGCTCTGCAACGAAAGGAATACCACCAGAATCACCAGCAACAACGCTTCGAAAAGCGTCTGATAGACGTGATGGATTGATTCGGAAATGTAGGTAGTCATATCGAAAGGAATCTCGTAAGAAATACCCTCCGGAAAATTGCGGCTGATCTCCTCCATCTGGGCCTTCACCGCCTCGGCCACCTCCATTGCATTGGCTCCCGGAAGCATCTTGATCTCCAGCACGGCGGCATTACCGCCGTTGATACCGCTTTCGGTATTGTAGGACGATGCTTCGAGCGAAATGCGCGCCACGTCTTTCAGGCGGATGATCGAACCGTCGGGATTGGCCCGGATGACGATATCTTCGAACTGGCTGACCGACGACAAACGTCCCTGCGCCGTAATGGGGATCGTCACGTCGAGGCCCGTCATCGGAGCCTGCCCCAGCACGCCGGCCGCCGACTCGCGGTTCTGATCCTTCAACGCGGATTGCAGATCCTTGACCGTCAGCCCCAGGTCGGCCAGCTTGTCGGGCTGCACCCAGATCTGCATGGCGTAGTAGCGGCTGCCGACGTTCGAAATACTGCCCACGCCGGGAATACGGCGCAGCAGGTCCAGCACGTTGAGCGTGGCGTAATTACTCAAATATATTTCGTCGAACTTGGGGTCGGACGAGAGCAGCGTGATGGTCATCAGTTTGCTGGCGGCCTGTTTCTCGACCGAAATACCGTTCTGCACCACCTCGGCCGGCAGGCGTGCCTCGGCCTTCTTCAGGCGGTTCTGGACATCCACGGCCGCCAGATCGGGATCGACCGAAATATCGAAGGTGACGGTCGCGGAGAAACCGCCCGAGTTGGAGCTCGACGACTCCATATAGATCATGCCGGGCGTACCGTTCAGCTCCTGCTCGATGGGGGTAGCAACGGCCTGTGTCACGGTCTGCGCGTCGGCACCGGGATAGGACGCCGAAACACGCACCACAGGCGGTACGATCTGCGGATACTGATCGACGGGCAGCAGCGCGAGGCCGATGGCGCCGACGATGACGATGATGATGGAAAGTACCGTGGAAAAGACCGGCCGGTCGATGAAAAAGTCGGCTTTCATGGGCTACTCCTCCTCTGGATTCGCCTCCTCTTCACGAGGAGCCACGGGTTCGACCTTCATGCCGTGCGTCAGCTTGTGATAGCCTTCGACGACGATATTTTCATACGAGGCAAGTCCTCGTTCGACGATGAAGTTATTGCCCGTTTCCGGACCCGTTTCCACGAAACGCTTCTCCACGATGCTGTCCCGGCGCACGACGAAGACATAGGCGCCGCCCTTCTCGATAATCAGGGCCTTCTTGGGAACCACGACCGCCCGTTCGAGCACGTCGAGCAGCAGTTTGACCTTAGTGAACTGTCCGGGGAGCAGGATATGGTCGGGATTGGGCATCTCGGCCCGCACGGAGAAGGTACCCGTCTGGGGATCGACCTGCGGATCGGCGAAATCGACCAGTCCCCGATAGGGATACTGCGCCCCGTCGGCCAACGTGACCGTAATATAGGGGTCCCACTTGCGGGTCGAATCCTTATGGCCCAGATTGACGTTACGGGCCTTGCTACGCAGGTAATCCAGCGCGGTCATACTGAAATCGACCCGCACCGTATCGCTCTTTACCACGGTGGCCAGCAGCGACTTGCCGCCAGGACCGACGAGCGTACCGATATCGGCGTTCCGCTCGGAAATGTAACCCGAAATGGGCGACTGCACGGTCGTGTAGCCGAGTATCATTTCAGCCTGCGTAAGGTCGGCTTCGCTCACCACCACGTCCGCCACAGCGCTCTCGTAGGAGGCGATGGCGTTATCCAGGTCGAGCTGACTGGCGGCATTCTGCTCATACAGCGGACGAATACGGTTCAGGTCGCGCTCGGCCTTCAGAGCCTGGGCCCGGGCTTTGTTCAACTGCGCCTTGGCCTTGTTCGCACGGGCGCGATAGACCGTCGGGTCGATGATGAAAAGCGTCTGGCCCTTCTTGATATAGGTTCCCTCGGCAAAGAGCATCTTCTCCAGATAACCTTCGACGCGGGCCCGGATCTCGACGAATTGCTGGGCCCGGATACGGCCCACGTACTCGCCATAGATGCTGACATCTTCGACCTGCACCGGTTCGACGGCCACCACCGGCAGTGCGGCGGCCTGCGGCCGGGGACGCAGCAACACGACGAGCAGAACGACCAGCACCACGACGGCACAGCCGATGAAGATCCAGTGCTTACGAGTCAGTTTCACCCGAATACGAGGTGTTTTGGCCGCTATTTTTTTCAGTTTCTCCAAATTCAACTCTTTCAGATTCGGTTTCATTTCATAAGTAGTTTTTATCCATAAAAGGGTTAAAGGACTTTACCCAAACCCCGCGCCAATCCTGTTCTATCCGGATAAGCGAATCATACACAATATAATACGCCTGCAACAGACGAGGCCGATCCTGTGGCGTGAATCTACAAAATGTAGAATTATTCCACACCGGAGCCTACCGGCTGTGGCGTAAAAACCCCCGGTGCCCGATAATCGCCGCCAGGCGCCCCGGATGCAGGGATTTGCCCGCAACGATAAGGGTGACGGCCAACAGGATCAAGCCGATACCCGCAGCAAGCCGCGCAGTGAACAATTCACCGAAGATAGTCACGCCGATCACCACTGCCGTCAGCGGCTCCAAAGCCCCCATAACAGCGGTCGGAGTAGAACCGATGGCATGCACGGCAACGGTCATCAACACCAGCGAAACGACCGTAGGAATCAGAGCCAGCATCGCCGCCCACCCCCCCCCACATCGAGGGTGTCGAGAGAAGCTGCAAAGGCTGGTCGGGACAACACAGCGAATACAACACGATCGCAGCCACGCCGAACAACAGCACGTAAAACGTAAGCTTCACCGACGACATATTCAACGAAGCACGGTTGACCACCACGATATAGAGCGCATACGAGAGCGACGAAGCCATGACCAGCACAACGCCCGCAGTATTGAGTACCGCACCGCCCTCACCCCGGTACAGCAACGCGATTCCGCACAGAGCCAGGGAAATGGAGAGGACCGTGACCAGCGAAATTCGCTCCCTGAAGAAAATCGCCATGATGACGGCCACCATGACCGGATAGACGAAAAGAAGGGTGGAGGCGATCCCCGCATCCATATAGTGAAAACTCATGAACAACGTGAGCGACGATACGGCGAACATCACTCCCAGCAATCCCAGCACGGAGAACTCCCGGCGCGTAATGCGCAGCGAAGTTTTCTGCACCAACAACAGGGCTGCCAGCAGTACGGCGGCAAGCGCATAGCGGTAAAACAGCACGGAATTGGTGTTTATTCCCGCCCGGTAGAGTGACAAAGCACCGAGGGGATTCATCCCGTAACTCACGGCGGCAACGATGCCGCAAAGGGTTCCTTTCGATTTCTCGCTCATGGATCGACAATTTCAACCGGCCGCAAAAATACGAAATAATTCGGCCGTTCGGTAAAGATAGCGCTTATAAATCGACCTCGGAAAAGGGAACGAGATGCGGTAATTCGTCCGGAAAGGTTAAAATATCGGCCGGGTTTCGTATCTTTGTGCCACTGTTTCCGATAACCCTCCGGAACCGCCCGGTTCCTTCGGAGCGATCCGGAACAATACGGTTTTACGGAAAATGCCTTTCGGGGCCAAATACATATCGAAATGAAAAAGTTACTTCTGATCTTTCTGCTGATCGCCGCCTGGAGTGTGCAGGCCCGCGAAGTATATCCGCTCTGCGACGACTGGCTCTTCTCGTTCCGCTACGAAAACAGCAGCGACAACGCCCGCTGTGTCACGCTGCCGCACACCTGGAACCTCGATGCACTGGCCGGGACGATCCCATACCTGCGCACGACCGCCGACTATCAGCGCAAACTCTACGTACCGCAGACCTGGACCGGAAAGCGGCTCTTCCTGAAATTCTACGGCGTGGAGAGCGTCGCCCACCTCTTCGTAAACGGAACTTACGTCGGCGAGCACCGGGGCGGAACGACCGCTTTCGTCTTCGAAATCACCGACCGGGTGAAATACGGCAGCGAAAACCTGCTTCGCGTAGCCGTGAGCAACGCCATTACGGGCGACGTGCTGCCGCTCTCGTCCATCCACAACATCTACGGCGGCATCAGCCGGGAGGGAGAACTCATCGTCACCGACCCCACCGCCGTATCGCCTCTGTATCTGGGCTCGTCGGGAGTCCTGATCCACCCTCGGGCCGTATCGACCGAACGGGCCGAAGCCGAGGCCGAAATCCACCTCATCTCGAAAGGCGACAACTTCTGCCGCGTGACCCTCGAAGCGTTCGATCCGGACGGAATTCAGGCCGCAGCCAAAACGATAAAGGCCAAACTCGACGGCAAACCCGTCGTCATCCCCTTCACGGTCGAAAATCCCCGACTGTGGGACCTCGATCACCCCAACCTCTATCGAATGCGGGTATCCGTCGAGAGCGACACCTCGCGCGATGAGATCGAAATCGCCACGGGCTTCCGCAACATCCGCGTCACACCCGAAGAGGGTTTCCGCCTCAACGACTCGCTCGTTCGGGTTCACGGCGTAACGCTCTACTACGACCGTCCGGGCACGGGTAGCGCTATGGAGGCGGAGGACTATGCCGAAGATTTCGCTTTCATACGCGAGTTGGGAGCCAATGCCCTGCGCTCGCCCGCAGGACCGCACGCCCCCTGTCTGTACGACCTCTGCGACCGCACAGGCGTACTGGTCTGGATCGACTTGCCGCTGATCCGGGCACCTTTCCTCAGCGACGTTTCCTATTATCCGAACCCGCAACTCGAGGCGAACGGTCGCCAGCAACTGCGCGAAATCATCGCCCAGCATATCAACCGGCCGTCAGTGGTCATCTGGGGACTCTTCGACTGCCTCTGGCAACGGGGCGAAAACCCCGTGCCCTATGTGCGGACACTGAACGAACTGGCAAAAAAAATGGACCGCAGCCGCCCGACGGCGGCCACCAGCAACCAGGACGGAGAACTGAACCAGATCACCGACCTGATCGTATGGGCGCAGAACATCGGCTGGGACAAAGGCCGCACGGAAGACCTCGAAATCTGGCTCGGCCAGCTTCGGTCGGGGTGGAACCAGCTCCGTTCGGGCATCTGCTACGGTGAAGCGGGGCAGATCGAACAACAAGGCGATCCGGCTCGCCGACGCCGCTCGAACAGCCTGCTCTGGCAGCCGGAAGGACGGCAGACCCGTTTTCATGAAGATTACACGAAATACCTGGCACAAGACACGCTGCTGTGGGGAACCTGGATCAACACCCTGTTCGACTACGGCTCGGCCCGCCGTCCGCAGGGCGTGGAGGCTACGGGGCTCGTCACGCTGGACCGACGACGCCGCAAGGACGCTTTCCATCTTTACAAGGCTTTGTGGAACAACACCGAACCTACGCTCCACATCGCCGGACGCCGGGAGGATGAGCGTAACGGCGACTTGCAGACCGTAACCGTCTATTCTTCGGCCGGAGAGCCGGTCGTAACCCTCTCGGGCGACACGCTCGCGGTCGAGCAATACGCACCGTGCATCTACCGCTGCGACTCGGTACGGCTCAACGGCCGGATGAAGATAGAAGCGAAAGCCGGGGATTTATACGACGAAACGTTCCTTACCGGAAACTGCGCCTTAGTAGCTCCGCCGCGTCGGGACCCTCAGCAAACAGCAGGTCTGCGACTGACAAATTAGGCGCGAAAGGCAGCCGGTCGGAAAAGACCTGGAAATAGGACTCGGCATGAAACGCCGGGTCCTCTTTTTGTTTGGGCCTCAGATCGAGGTCGCCGGGAGCGGCTTCGACGTATTGCTCCGAAATACGGGGGCGGTTCTGCACATTCAGTTTTTGAAGCAGCACCTCCGTCAGTTCGAGGTCGTAATCGACCAGAAAATCGTATTCCCGCCGATAGAAAGGCTCGAACGAGGAGCGGTAGTGATCGAAATAGGGCGATCCCCGGTAAGCCGACACCAACGAAATCCAATGCTGGTGCTGCCACCGCTTCGAATAGTCGAGCCGCACATCCCGCATCGGCGTACGGGGACGGTTGGCATGCCGCACGTGCACCGTGAGGTCCATCACGCCGCCCGAAGCGAGAATTTGCGCCCGATTGCGCTCCGAACGCTTGACAAAATGTTCCCCGAGGTCGATGACGCAATCGTCGCACAGCAGGTGTGCGAAATATTCGACCGACCCCAAATAGGCTGCAGGCAGAATCGTCATGGTCGTTCCGGTTGATTTTCAGGATCGGCCCAATCGCCGTTGGCCTTGATGAGCGCCACGAGCCGATCGAGCGCCTCCTCCTGAGGGATATTCTTCTCCACCACCGTGCGCCCCTTGTAAAGGGTGATACGCCCCGGAGCGGCGCCCACGTAGCCGTAATCGGCGTCGGCCATCTCGCCGGGTCCGTTTACGATACAACCCATCACGCCGATTTTCAAATTTTTAAGGTGCGAGGTTCGGGCACGGATCGCGGCGAGCGTACCCTCTATATCGTAAAGCGTACGACCGCAGCTCGGGCAGGCGATGTATTCGGTGCGGGACATCCGCACGCGGGCTGCCTGCAGGATCATCAGCTCGATCTCCGCGATCTCCTTTTCCGAAAGGTGCGGCGCGTCGATCCGAATGCCGTCCGCCAGCCCGTCCAGAAAGAGCGACCCCAGATCGGCGGCGGCTTTGACGGCGACGGCTTCGACCGTCGTATCCTCGTAACGGCGGCACACCGCGACGGGTTCGTCCGCCCGGTCGAGGCTCAGGATCGCAGCCCGCAGTTCGGCCGTAGGATTCTCGGTCAGGGCTTCGATCACCCGCCAGTCGGCAGGCAACTCGGAGTGAATCAAGGGAGTTTGCACCCGAGTGCGGCGGCTGTATCGCGTCGGCGTATAGCGCTCCGGGTATTTGACGGAGAACACCCCGCTGCGGCGGGCAAAATGATCGACCAAAAGCTGCGCCACGGGGATCTCGTTCTCGGGCGCTTCGGTCAGCGAAACGCGGATCGTGTCGCCGATACCGTCCGCCAAAAGCGCTCCGATACCGACAGCGCTCTTGATGCGTCCTTCGATCCCGTTTCCCGCTTCGGTGACGCCCAGGTGGAGCGGATAATCCATCCCCTCCCGCTCCATCGCTTCCGCCAGAAGCCGGTAGGCGGCCACCATGACCCGCGTATTGCTCGACTTCATCGACACCACGACCTGATCGAACGCCTTTTCGCGGCAGACGCGCAGGAACTCCATCGCCGAGGCCACCATCCCTTCGGGGGTATCGCCCCACTCGTCGAAAACGCGCTTCGAGAGCGAACCGTGATTCACGCCGATGCGGATCGCCACGCCGCGCTCCCGGCATCGGTCGATGAGGGCTTCGAACTCCCCGTGCGATGAGTTATAATTTCCGGGGTTGATGCGCACCTTGTCCACGTATTTCGCAGCGATCGCAGCCACTTCGGGCACGAAATGGATGTCCGCCACGACGGCGGCATCGCATCCCTCCTCCCGCAAACGGCGGACGATCCGCTCCAAATTCTCTCCCTCCCGACGCCCCTGGGCCGTCAGCCGGACGATAGGACCTCCGGCCCGGAAGATGCGTTCGATCTGCCGAATACAGGCTTCGGTATCCTTGGTGTCGGTATTGGTCATCGACTGCACGGCGATCGGGCGGTCACCTCCGATCACAACCCGTCCGATGCGAACTTCACGGCTCGGGCGGCGCTCATACTTGGTCAAATTCATGTCCTGCCAGAATTTATTACCACAAAGGTAGTGAAAATGAAGGCAGGATAAAACAGACATTCGCGTTTTATCCTGCACAAACCGGAATGGCGACCGTTCGGCGGCGCCGCGCTATCGGGCAGTCATATTCTCCAACTCCTTGAGGATGTAGTAGCGGTTCAGGGATACGGGAGCCTTCTTTTCGTCCAGATAACGGTAAATGGCCGTAATGCCGCAGGCGAGCCGGACCGTCGCGTCCCGATCGGGCGAAGCGGCCGCGAAATCGAACAGCAGCTCGGCGAATTTTTCCAGGTTCTCGTCGCTGAAGCCATACTCACGGGTCAGCACGCCGATAAAGTCCTCCCGGGCCAGCAGAGTGTCGATATCCAGATCGAGCGCCTCCGCCAACTCCGTCCGGGCGGTTTCGCAAACGGCCTCTCCCGCCCCGCTTCTCCGCAGGATGCCCGCCTTCTGCAAAAGGGCTTCGATGAGTTTGCCGATCTTGTCGATCTCCCGCAGGATGTAATCTTCCATAACTCCTCCTTATTTGCCGAAAGGTACTGAAAAATCTTCGGAAATATCCGTCCCTGCGGACAAAATCGGGCAAAATATCCGATCGACAAAAGTTCGATACTCTGCTACGAATCCTTTTCCGCCCTGTTCGGGTCGCCGAACACTTACTTTTCATTATCTTTGTAGAAGATAGGATGCACCTCGGAAAAACGGGAACAAGTTCCCGTTTTCTCTCAGCTTTCGCTATCTTTGCGAAAAGCAGCACCGGCAAAGACAGGCGGTTCTCGAATAAATCCGATACGGCCTCGGGTTTACCGTCCCTGCTGAAGACGACGCTTCGGCGACGTTCGATTAAATTTGGCGCTGCTCTCGGCTTGCACTATCTTTGTCAGGCAAACAACGTATGGCGAACTATCTCGACAACGACATCAAATTCGTCGCGGGCGTAGGCGAGGCGCGGGCCCGGCTGCTGGAAAAGGAGCTGGGCATCCGCACGCTGGGCGATATGCTCTGCCACTATCCGTTCCGCTACATCGACCGTACGAGGATCTACCGCATCGACCAGATCGCGGAAGGGGATTCCGCACTCATCCAGTTCCGGGGGCGCATCACAGGCGTCAGCTATGCCGGAGCAGGGCGCAAACGACGTTTCACGGCCGTCGTGAACGACGGCAGCGGCGTGGCCGAACTGGTCTGGTTCCAGGGAATCAAATGGATCGAAAAACGGATCGAAGTGGGGCGCGAATACCTGATTTTCGGCCGCCCATCCTTCTTCAAGGGCGAACTGTCGGTGGTACATCCCGAAATCGAAACCATCGAGAAAGCCTTTTCCCGCAAGGCCGAAAGCGGTCTGCAAGGCATTTACTCCTCGACCGAGCGGCTTTCGAGCGTCCTCGGCACCAAAGGCATCTACACGATCGTCTGCAACCTCTGGCCGATGGTGCGGGACCATATCCGCGAAACGCTGCCCGACCGAATGCGGATCCAGTACGGTCTGCTGTCGCTGCGCGATGCGCTCTACAACATCCATTTTCCGCAATCGCCCGAACTGCTGCGGCAGGCACAATACCGGCTGAAGTTCGAAGAGCTACTCGGCATTCAACTGGGTATCCAATCGCGCCGCACGGCCCGCCTGTCGAAAAACAACGGATTCCTCTTCCCCAAAGTGGGAGGCGTATTCAATACCTTCTTCAACACCAGGCTGCCGTTCCCGCTGACCGGGGCGCAGAAGCGCGTGGTCAAGGAGATCCGGCAGGACACGATCTCCGGCTACCAGATGAACCGCCTGCTGCAAGGCGACGTGGGCAGCGGCAAGACCCTCGTCGCGTTGATGTCCATGCTGTTGGCCGTCGATAACGGCTTCCAGGCCTGCATGATGGCTCCGACCGAAATCCTTGCGCGCCAGCACTACGCCACCTTCCGGAGGATGCTCGAAGGAATGGACGTGCGGGTGGCGATCCTTACCGGAGCATCCAAAGCACGCGAACGGCGCGAAGCCCTCGCCGGGATTGCCGACGGCTCGATCGACCTGCTGATCGGCACGCACGCCCTGATCGAAGACCGGGTACAGTTTTCGAACCTGGGATTCGTGGTGATCGACGAACAGCATCGCTTCGGCGTCGAACAGCGGGCACGGCTCTGGACCAAGAACGAGCAACCGCCTCACATCCTGGTGATGACCGCCACTCCCATTCCCCGCACGCTGAACATGGCCATGAGCGGAATCCGGGACCTTTCCACCATCGAGCAGCCGCCCATCGAGCGGCAGCCGGTGGAGACCTTTGTGCTGGAATACAACGATGTCATCCTTGCCGAAGCCATGAAGAAGGAGCTTGCCCGGGGCGGGCAGGTGTACTACCTGCACAACCGGGTGGACAACATCGAATCCTGCGCCGCCCATGTCAGCCAGATGGTGCCGGGTGCGCGGGTGGGCATCGCCCACGGCAAGATGACCGAGGAAGAGCTGAACCCCGTATGGCAGCACCTGCTGAACGGCGAGATCGACATTCTGGTCTGCACCACCCTCATTGAGACCGGCATTGATGTGCGCAACTGCAACACCCTCATCATTGAGGACGCCGACCGCATGGGTCTGGCGCAGCTGTACCAGATCCGTGGGCGGGTGGGGCGCTCCGGCCGCAAGGCCTACGCCTACTTCACCTTCCGCCGGGACAAGACCCTGACCGATATCGCCCAGAAGCGGCTTTCTGCCATCCGGGAGTTCACCGCTTTCGGCTCGGGCTTCCGCATCGCCATGCGGGATCTGCAAATTCGCGGCGCGGGCAGTCTGCTGGGGCACAGCCAGCACGGCCACATGGAAGCCGTGGGCTACGACCTCTACGTCAAAATGCTGGGGCAGGCCATTGCCCGGGCGCGGGGCGAGCCCGTCCAGCGGGACAAGAGCGATTGCCTTGTGGACCTGCGGGTGGACGCCTTTATCCCGGAAAAGTATATTCCGGACGGCGCGGGACGCATCGAAGCCTACAAGCGCATTGCCGCCATCCAGACCCCGGAGGACGCCGCCGATGTGCTGGACGAGCTCATCGACCGCTACGGCGACCCGCCGCCCTCGGTGAGCGATCTGGTCAACGTTTCCCTTGTCCGCGTACAGGCCGCTGCCGTGGGCGTGTACGAGGTGACCCAGAAGAAGGATACCCTGATCCTGAATCTGGAAACGCTGGACCTTGCCATGATACGCGGCCTGCTGCAAGCTTTCAATGGCCGTGTCACCGCCGGGGCGGGCACAAAGCCCTATCTCTCGGTGGTATTGCAGCCGGACGAAAAGCCGCTGGAACTGCTGCAAAACATCCTGAAAGCTATGGCAGATATCCTGACTGGCACCGAACGCGAAAAAGCTCCCCAAACAGGGGGAGCTGGCACGCGCAAACGTGACTGAGAGGGTTTTATAAAAACAAATAAGGAGCAAAACGCATGAAAAAGAAACTGCTTGCGCTGGTATGCGCACTTGCACTGACCGTCAGCCTTGTGGGCTGCGCACTCTCCACCCCGGACACCGTGGGCAAGATCGGCGATTTTGAGGTGACCAGCGGCCTGTACCTGCTGGCGCAGTACGATGCCTACCAGCAGGCTGCACAGCTGGCGGACTCTGAGCAGGACACCAGCAAGGTGAATTCCTTCCTCAAGGCCACCATCACCACCGATGCCGACACCGGCGAGACCGCCGTGGTAAAGGACTATGTGGCGCAAAAGACCCTTGAGACCTTGCAGACCCTTGCCGCTGTGGATGCCCGCTTTACCGAGCTGGGCGGTGAGCTGACCGAGGAGCAGAAGTCCGCCGCCGACAGCTACGCCCAGCAGTTGATGGATAACTACGGCGATGCCTACACTGCCAACGGCATCGGGCTGGAGACTTTGAAGCTGTTCCAGCAGCTGCAGTACAAGCAGGTCCTGCTGCTGGATCTTGTCTACGGCAAGGACGGCGAGACCCCTGTGGAGGACGGCGAGCTGACCGAGCATCTGGACAGCACCATGTACGAGATCGGCTTTATCACCGTGCCCCTGTACAACACCAGCACCTTCGCCTTTGCCAGCGATGACCAGAAGGCCGAGATGCTCTCCCTTGCCCAGAAGGCTGTGGACAGCTACAACGCCGCCGCCCCGGAGGACGCCTCTAGCCAGATGGCCGCCTTTAACAGCATCGCAAGCAGCGCACTGACCGATATTTGCGCCGTGCTGGATGCAGAGGTCCCCTCCACCAGCACCCTGCAGACCGACCTGCTGGGCGAGAGCGACCTGACCGATGCCTTTACGCAGGAGGGTGCCGCCGATACCCTGCGCGGCCTTGCCTACGGACAGGCAGCCGCCATCCAGTACCCCGGCT
>ENA-OPXQ01000748-OPXQ01000748.1-human-gut-metagenome-genome-assembly--contig:-NODE-748-length-20069-cov-3.943889_pt1 | contig 20069 bp, 16 predicted proteins | sample MGYA00241769_ERZ502042 | MGnify/ENA primary metagenome ERZ502042 (study PRJEB25962, sample SAMEA2041934) | human gut metagenome | biome: human gut; feature: human-associated habitat; material: faeces...
TTCTCAAAGAGGAGAAATCCAAATTGCTGGAAGCAGTTGGAGTAGAAGGTACACCCGAACAGATGGCGGAGCAATTTGAGTTACAATCGCTGCTCAATGATAAGGTAAAGAATATTGTCGGACATACTTCGCTCAACTTCTCACCGGAAGATAGCGAACGCTTGAAATATGATGATGAACTGATGTTGCAAATTGCCCACGACTACATGAAACTGATGGGAATCGAAAACACGCAGTACATCATTGCCCGGCACATCGACCGTGAACATCCGCATTGCCACATCGTCTTTAATCGAGTGGACAATGACGGCAAAACGATTAGCGACAAGAATGACTTTCGCAGGAATGAGAAAGTTTGCAAAATGTTGACCGCCAAATATCGCTTGCATTTTGCCAATGGTAAAGACCATATCAAGGAGGAACGATTGCGCCCTTATGACCGAGCAAAGCATGAGATATACAAAGCGTTGAAAGAGGAACTGTCCCAAGTACAAAATTGGGCTGACTTAAAGGATGCACTTGCCGACCGAGACATTGATATGAAATTCAAGGTCAGCCGAACTACACGGGAAATACAGGGTGTAAAATTTGAGTACAACGGTTTTTCTTTCTCCGGCTCTAAGATTAGCCGAGAGTTCAGCTACTTGAATATCGACAACCGACTGGAAGAGAATGCTTGTGCATCCTTGTTGGAGTCAGCCAAGCAAGAACCCAAACAGCAGAAAGAAGAGGTGCTGCAAAGCGTTTCCCATTCCGATGATAGCTTTGGCTTCAATCTCGGTTTGTTAAACGGAAGCTCATCCTACGATGCCACTGCCGCAGAAGAAGCAGAGTTCAATCGCCTGATGAAAAAGAAAAAGGCTAAGCGCAAGCGAGGCTTTCATTTATAATCCATTTTTATTAACATTTTAAATTCAATTATTTATGGTTCAAAAAGATTTAATTCTTGATTTCAATCTCTACTTGTGTGAGAAATTTGGCTACAGAGAAAGCTGTAGCGTGATGCAAAATGCCAACGGCTTTTGTGTGGACATCCGTGAAAGTGACTTAGACTGCTACATCCGCTTCTGGGAGTATAGCTGTGGAAGAGGAAACTTTCCCGACTGGTCTATCATCATTGTGCGCAGTAACTTCAAGAAGAACCAAGAAGAAAGTTTGAAAGATTTGGCTCGGTTCTTCAAGGAGTACATGCCACGCTACGGTTACAAATACATATGTACCGAAGATGATGACTACAAGTATTATCAGACACTTGGCTTGAAGTGCATTATGGACGGTTTTTGTCCCAATTATGCAATTGCACTGAAAGATTTGAATGTCTGATACATGGTTTAGAGTTAAGGAGGGGATTTTTTCCTCTCCTTTTCTCTTTCCGATGTGCTCGAATGAGCAATTCCTCTATTATGGATGTTGGTAATGAAAGTGTTATTACTCCATTCTCATAATGTGCGCAATAATTGAGAGCGAAGAAATTACTTTATCAAATTCCTTCGCTCTACATATTACATCATTTTCCCAACGACTTAAATACTTTCGCAATACAACGCTTTTTCTGTTCCATATTTGGATGGACATACAAGTCCAATGTAGTTGAAATGTTGGAATGCCCTAACAATACACTAACGGTCTTGTAGTCACAGCCTGCCTCTATACAACGAGTGGCAAAACTATGGCGGAGCCCATGATATTTCAATTTGGGAATACCCAACTTTGCCATTAACTTGCCGTAATAATTACGGTAGGTACGAGGCTCGGTTGGATATTCATCATTAGTCAAGACATAGAAATCTTCATTGACGACCTTCTTTAGTGGTTTTACCATTGTAAGAAGCTCCTTTGTCATAGGAATTTCCCGACATGAGTTTTGTGTCTTGGGGGTGTTGATAACCAGCTCAGTATGTTTCTCCATCCCATCAATAATGTAAATCCGTTCAATTGTACGATTAACGGTAATCGTACCCTCGGAAACATTGATGTCACTCCATCTCAAAGCGCAGACTTCCCCGATGCGAAGTCCTGTACAAAGACTGATGTAGATACCCAATCCGGCAAAGGAGAAATGGTTTTGAATATGATTGAGTATTTTCTTGTGATTGACAACTGACAGTACTTCCAATTCTTTGGTTGTCGAAGAAGACGGATATTTGATGTCCCACTCTTGATAATCCATCCATTCGTTTTTCACACCGAATTTCATAATCATTTTCAGAACAATCAATATGTCCTTCACGGATTTCACACTCAGTCCATTTGCAAGTTTCCGCAAAACAAAGTCTTGCACAGCCTGTTCATGGAGTGTATCGCTTTCTCCAAAGTTTGGAAGAATATGATTCTCCAAGATGAGCACATAAGCAGCCATTGTAGACTGCTTTACATAAGGTTGCTTGTACTCTTTCCATGCAACCGAGATTTCTCTAATTGTTTTTTGTCCCATAATCGTATATTAATATGTTGTACATATAATTAGAGAATAATGAATCCCTGATGTTCCCCATTTGAGATTCCCGGAGTTTAGCGGGGAGTGGAAGAAGTATTCATTTAATGATATTGCTCAATATAAAAAAGGACCTTTCGGGAGTGCGTTAAAAAAGGAGATATTTGTACCAAAAAGCGCTGATTCCGTAAAAATATACGAGCAACAAAATGCTATTAAAAAAGATTGGGAATTAGGACGATATTATATTTCAAGAGACTATTTCATAAATCATATGCAGCAGTTTATTGTAGAAGCTGGAGATATTATAGTTTCATGTGCTGGTACAATTGGAGAAATATATGAATTACCCCCAAATGCGGTATCAGGGGTTTTCAATCAAGCCTTGATGAGAGTGCGTATTAATGCAACTCTGATTGACAAGAATATTTTTATCAAGTTTTTTTCATCAATGATAGATTCATTCTCTAAAATATACAGTAACGGTTCTGCGATTAAGAATATTCCTCCATTTGCTGATTTAAAAAAGACAAATGTATTTTTACCTACACAAAACGAGCAATATAAAATATCAAGATTAATATCATTATTAGATGAACGAATCGCTACCCAAAACAAAATCATTGAGGATTTGAAGAAACTAAAGTCCGCAATTATTGAAAAAACATTTAATGAAAACTATTCCAATAAGATACGTTTGCGTGATGTTGGCTCATATATTCGTGGTTTGACTTATAGCAGTGATGATGTTGTTGAAAGCAATGGAATTTTCGTTATGCGGTCTAACAATATTATTAATGGAAGCTTGCTTGATTATCATAATAATATAGTGTCTGTAAACAAGAAAATACTAACAGAGCAACAGTTGCAAGCTGGTGACATTATTATATGTATGGCAAACGGAAGCTCCTCATTAGTTGGAAAATCCTCATTTTACGACGGCGGTTGCTCAACCCCTATAACTGTTGGTGCTTTTTGCGGTATATATCGTTCAAAGGAACCTATTGTAAAATGGTTATTCCAGACTCATAAGTACCGTAGGTACATTTGGAACTCATTGCAAGGTGGTAATGGAGCAATAGCCAACTTAAACGGGGATGATATACTTTGTATGTCATTTTCGATTCCTGCCACGCCTGCCAAGGGCAATAGAATAAAGCTACTTACCTCAGTTGATACTCTATTGGAAAGTAATATATCACTCTGTGATTTATACATTTCGCAAAAGTTGTATTTACTCCGTCAATTGTTTATATAAACAATTGACGGAGCAAGTACTGCTTCTGCTTATCCAAGTTTACTGCGTACATTTCTTCATTTTCAATCTTCATTTGAAAAGTAGTAAGCAATGTGATTAGTTGTTCTTGCCTGTCTAATGAGGGTACAATTATGCCAACTTTTGACAAGTCTTTCCTCTGAATATTTGGCAAACCGCTACCTATTCGGAGTGTCATTATATCCGGTTCTTTCCATTTTAAAAAGTGGAATAAAAATTGCGTTAATATGGGAGCAGTTGACTTTATACGCAAGGTATAACAATGCCCACCACTCCAAAATTCGGAGCTGTTATATTGAACATAGCCACAAGAATTACCACCCTCACTTATTGAAATAGTATCTGCCTCAGTGTTATAACTGTCATAAAAACCTGACGGCACAATGCCGCCATTCATCACATAGTATTTCCCACTGTTACTAAGTTCACTTCCATTGATTTGTTGTCCTTTGATTATTTCAGCCAATTCCGAAAGTGAGCATTCTTCTCCTTGCATATTAGAAAATAACTTCTGATAAATTGCGGACATTGCTGAATATGAATCCTTAATCAGCGGAATTATACAGAATGCTATTCAAAAGGGACTGAATGATAATACGTGGGAGATGATATATCTTTCCAAATTGCTTACTGAACGTAAGGAGAAAAATAGCAATGAATATGAAGTAAACTCTGTGTCTGTTTCAGAGGGTGTTATAAACCAAATTGAATATCTCGGACGTTCTTTTGCAGCAAGTGATACTTCTAAATATAATGTTGTCAGGTATGGAGATATTGTTTACACAAAATCTCCTACTGGCAATTTCCCTTACGGAATCATCAAGCAGAGTTTTCAAAAACACCCAGTTGCTGTTTCTCCTCTATATGGAGTTTATGAGCCTTATTCTAATGAAGCTGGATGCTTTTTGCATTATTACTTTCTATCTTCAATTGTAACAACGAACTACCTTAGTCCACTTATTCAGAAAGGGGCAAAAAACACTATCAACATAAGCAACCAGACTTTTCTCAATAATATGGTACCATATCCTAAAGAAGAAGTAGGTGTTAGACCAATAGCAGAGTTATTGCGTAATGTACAAATTAAACTCAACATAGAGAGGTTGTCGTTAGTTTTGCTCGAACAACAGAAGACATATCTTTTGCGAAGTATGTTCATATAAACATTGCCCCTAATAGATATTGCTTTTGCTCTTGATAATTCAATAATAGTTTTCGCTCTGTCTCCAGTTTGCTTGATAAAGCATTGAGAGTTCGAGCGATTTCTTTTTGGTTCTCAAATGTTGGTAGTAAAAATTTCTTCTTCATGAAGTCATTTTTTTGGAGATTAAATCGTGTACTTCCTTGTGCCAACGGATATATGAATTTTCTGAAAATGCTATTTGATACGAGGTAAGCTAAATATGGTGAATATACCTTATTGGCGGCTGTCATATGCAGTCCAAAACAAAAGCTGTTAAGATAATATTTATCACTTTCACCAAGGTAAACAGCACCTATACCGACCTCATCAGGAGTTTCGGAGGATAGAGTAAACAGCAAATCGCCATAAAGGAGAGTATTCTGCTTCTCATTATCGCCTATTATAACATAATCAACCTGTTCCTCATTGACGATACTATTGCTGTAAATATTGAGGTATGTAATATAAGGTTTGCCCTTGCCAAAATCATCTCCACTCTTGCCTGATAATCCTGAGTATGAAGTTCCCAGTTCCTTAAATGAAGTTGATAAACCACCAACTTGCAGATGAAGAAAATCATTTAGTCCGCTGATTAAGGATTGTAGCTTGTCAATGATTTTGTTTTGGGTGGCAATACGTTCATCAAGTAATGCCAGCAAATGGCCTATTTTCTTTTGTTCCTCATTAGATGGCAAAGAAATGGGCATATCTGCAATCATCTCCATTCTTACAGAATCTACTGAGTTTTTAGCACTCATTCGCTTGACACGATTATAAAAATTCCCTGCGAAGTATGAATATAGATACTTACCATCACATTTAAAATCGCTCAGAATATAAACGCGCTGATGCACACCAATTTTCCCTGTGGAATAATGGAAAACCTTGCCAACACCTACACCGTCACCAGCAGTTAGAATAGCCTCTCCGTCAAAAGTCCATGAGTTAATTCGTTCAACAATTTGCGAACGAACATAAAAAGGATAAATTCCGTCATCGGACTTGTCTTGAGTATTCTTATTGCCTGTTGTTATATTGCATACATCCTTAAACCTTTTCCTTTCCCATTCTTCCGTAAACTCCGAGAATCTCAAATGGGGAACATTAAGGACTTTTTTATCTTTATTATCTATTGCCATAGTTGTCATTATTTTGTAGGATTCAAGTCAAATGGAAGCAATGGAGTTTCACCATTACCCTCATTAAAACGGTCAAAATCCGATATGTATGATTTATCTTGAATCAGTTTATATTTTTCGTATTCGCTATAAGCCTTATCTCTAGCTTCCTCCTGTGTCACTTTTCCGGCTGTATCGCACGGCTCGTAATCCATCGTTGCAAGATATTGTTGAAGGAACTTTTTCCAATCATCCATAGTTGAAACGATATGACGTGCAGCACGTGATTCCGCCATATCAAGAAAGGCAGTTGTGATAAGATTCAACTGGGACAATTCAGAATCTGACAAGTAATTTTTGGCGATGATGGTATCAGACTTTTGCACTCTTCCATCAGGAGCTCTCTTCCATGTGGTAAGCCCCATATAAGGTTGCTCAGAATCAGCTCGTTGATAGATAATTTCCGCTGCCGTATGATGGGTAACGGCAAGGTGCATCATATTCTGTACCATCTTGAAGAACAACTTTGTATCTTCTGATTTCGGGTCGTAGTCCGCACTGCATTCTGCATAAATGTCAGTTATCTTTTGGTAATATCTGCGCTCTGAGGTGCGTATCTCACGAATACGCTCAAGCAAATCGTCAAAATAGTCTTTTCCAAAATGTTTACCCTGTTTCAGCCTCTCATCATCAAGGGCATATCCTTTAATGATAAACTCTTTCAGCACTGAAGTAGCCCAAATGCGGAATTGAGTAGCTTGATAGCTATTTACCCTATATCCCACTGCAACAATAGCATCAAGATTGTAAAATAGTGGCATACGTTCCACTTCCCGGTCTCCTTCTGTTTGAACTATCCCAATTTTTCGGATAGTTGCCTCTTTGGAAAGTTCTCCTGTTTCGTAAATTTGTCCGAGATGATAATTAATGGTTCTGACATCAACCCCAAACAAGTCCGCCATTCTTTTTTGTGACATCCAAAATGTTTCGCTGTTGAAAATGACTTCTACCCGTACCTCTCCTTGTGCTGTTTTATACAACAATATATTAGAACTTAGAGAATTATGCATGAGTTCAGCCATTGAGACAGATTGCGAGAAAAAGTCTCGCGCCTGTTGAACGAGCACCTTTTTATTATCAGCATTTTCCGCAATAATCATACATGCCATACGGGAAAGACGGAATATATTTACTTTGCGGAATGAGCCGTTTCCTATCTTAACCATATCAACCGCTTGGTTGAAATGCTCGTCCACATTCATTCCTTTTTCTCCAGCCACCTTAATGGCTTTGTCTATGACTCGTTGGAATTTCCAGTAAGCAGAATAGCCCATTGCACCACAAAGGTCACGGGAACTCCAGTATTCATTCCCGTTTTCATCCTTGCGGCATATATTCTCAAATGAAGGAGTCATCTGAGGTATGTTGTCATTTTCACCCATTGCTATTACTTTTCTGAACTATTCTACCAGTCCCAATTCTTTCAGGTACACTTCAATCTCTTTGTCGAGTTCAGCACGTTTGGCTTCCAACTCCTTTATCTCTGCCATTACAGCCTTTATGTCGATAGGTTCTTCCTCTTCAAAGGTATCAACGTAACGTGGAATATTCAGATTGTAATCATTCTCGGCTATTTCTTGAAGAGAGGCAAGGTGACTGTACTTTTCTATTTCCTTGCGGTCACGATAAGTTTCGACAATCTTTTGGATATGTTGCTCACGAAGTTTGTTCTGGGTCTTTACCTTTTCAAACTCCTTGCTTGCATCAATAAACAGAATATTGTCATCTTCCTTACGACATTTCTTGAAAACAAGAATACAAGTCGGAATACTTGTACCATAGAAAATATTCGCAGGTAATCCTATAATGGCATCCACATAGTTTTTCTTTTCTATAAGGAAACGACGGATAACTCCCTCCGCATTTCCTCGAAATAGTACACCATGCGGAGCAACACAAGCCATTGTACCACCCTCGTTCAAGTGATAAATCATGTGCAGAATAAATGCATAATCGGCAGTCTTACGTGGTGCAAGCCGTCCTGCTTTGCTGAAACGATCATCAGTATTGAATTTGTCGGCAGCACTCCATTCGGCTGAGAACGGAGGATTTGCAACCACTGCATCAAACTGAGTATCACCAAAAGCATCCCATTCAAGTGTATCACCATTTTCAATCTTGAAGTTGCTGAATCTGATGCCATGAAGCAACATATTCATTCGGGCAAGGTTATAAGTTGTAGGATTCTTTTCCTGTCCATAAATATCAACTGCATTTCCAATATTAGCAGCACGAAGAAGCAACGAACCACTACCGCAAGTAGGGTCATATACATTGCGTAAACGCTGATGTCCGATGGAAACAATTTCTGCTAAGATACGGCTGACTTCCTGCGGAGTATAGAACTCTCCAGCCTTTTTTCCGGCTCCTGCGGCAAATTGCGAAATCATATATTCGTAAGCATCACCCAAAATATCAATCTCCTGTGATGCCTCTACTCCGAAGTCTATATCATTTAATGCAAGAAGCACGTTACTAACGAGCGTGTTTTTATCGTCGGCAGTCTTGCCCAATTTAGGTGATGCCAAGTCTATATCTGAAAACAATCCGCCAAAATCTTCTTCACTATCCTGTCCTAAAGTACTGTCTTCAATACGCTTCAATGAACGTTCAAGCATAGGCAAGATATTTTCTTTACGCTTGATAGCCTCTATTACGGACGAAAACAAGAATTTCGGTTCTATGAAATAGCCGATATTCTCCAAGCATTGGTTCTTTGCTTCCTCTTGAAGTTCCACCGCATCGGCATCATCCATTTCCCACAATTCCTTAAAGGTTATTTCATCATCCACCAAGGCATTGTTGGCATACTTCTCTATTTTTTCCGACAAGTACTTATAGAAGATGAAACCTAATGTAAAATACATAAAGTCACTTGCCGACATATTGCCACGCAAACGATTTGCAACCTCCCAAAGTTGGTCACGGAGTTTCTGCTGTAATTCTTCGCTCATAATATCTTATTCCCAATTAAACGTTTTTATAATACTACGCAATCTTTCCATTATTCTCGTCAAAGCCTTTCGGGTTTTGATAAGACCGAGATGCTTCTCTTTCAATGCCTTTTGTATAATTTCAGGCTGTTCTTTTTGTAAATAGTCATACTCTTTTATGTAAAGATTAAGCACTTCGGCAGAAATTTGTTCATCATCCGCCAAATCACTCACAGCCTTATTGCGTTCTGACACAATATATTGGTTCAAACGTTCCTCTAATTCATTTGTTCCATCTGCTCTATTGCGCCCATTCATGAAGTTTTCCTTGTCTTCATCTACATTCTTTTGAATAAAGCCGTCGATGAGTTTTGCTTTGCCTCGCATTCCAGCATCCTTAATCATTGTATCAAGGATATGCTTGCGCTTTTCTGAATAATCATCGCTATATGGGTCAAGTTCCGCAATGAGTTCAAGAATATACGCTACATTGATAATATCACTATGCAGAAGTTCAAGACAGAAATCAATGTCTTCCAGCCCTTGACTATTGCCATATGGAACAGGATCTTCCGCAACAGTTGACGGTGTAGCAGGTGGGTCAATAAAACCAACCGTAATGTCGAGGTATTTACTCTTATAATCATTAAACTGCTGTTCGGTCATACCGAGGTCTTCAGCATCCTCGCTGTAATCTTCGTATATCTGGATTTCTGCATGTTTACGGATAATGTCTCTGAACGCAAGTACAAAATTCTTCTTGTCATTTTCACTTTGCAGAAGGTCTATACTACTTGGCGTTGGATATTTTTGCAGAAAATCTGTTGCCAAACTCTTGTACTCATGCTTAACTTTTTCAAACGGAGGACGTACTATATCTTCAGGATTGTCGGAATTGCTAAACAGTTTTATAGACGTATCAACATTGTTTTTCAGATCACGGAAGCATACGATTTTACCGAATCGTTTCTTCTCGTTCAACACTCGGTTGGTACGACTGAATGCTTGCAGCAAACCGTGATATTCCATATTCTTATCCACATAAAGTGTGTTCAGTTTTTTACTGTCAAAACCAGTAAGGAACATTCCCACGACAAGACAAAGGTCAAGCGGTTTCATATCCGCTTTCTTCTTTTTCATGCGCAGATTGATGTCATCATAGTAAGCACGAAAGTTCTCTGTTGTAAAAGATGTGCCGTAGTTTTCATTATAATCATCCATAATGGATTGTAGTTCATCTGCTTCGCCCACACTTTCGCTGACATATTTTCCCGTACCCATACCAGTCTGTTCATCATCTTGACTATTATTGGCTGCGTATGTAAATACTGCACCTATACGGATTTTAGGATTCAATGATTTGAAAATCTTGTAATAGCGGATAAGCATAGGAACAGACTGTACAGCAAACAATGCGTCAAACTCTCCATCAAATGTAGATTTATTGAAGTTGTTAAGGATAAATCTTGCAATCTCCTCCATACGAGCTTGGTTATCGTTATCTACAATCTCGTTACCATGATAATACTCCACTAGGAAACCAAGCACATTTTCATCAGCAATAGCATCTTTGATGAGATATTTATGAAGACAATTGCCGAAAATTTCTTTTGTCGTATGTCCATCCACTGCATTTTCAGTAAAGATAGGTGTTCCCGTAAAGCCAAAAATCTGAGCATTATCAAAGAACTTCATAATCTTTTTATGACTGTCCCCGAAATGACTACGATGACACTCATCAAAAATCATTACGATGCGTGAATGACGGATAGCATCAATCTTGCTGCTATACCACGTCTTACTAACTGCCGCATTAAGTTTTTGAATGGTGGTTATGATAATTTTGGAATTGCTTTGAAGTCGCTTCACGAGTTCATCCGTATTGTCGGTACTATCCACTGCACCCGGTTCAAATGCCTCGTATTCCGATTGCGTCTGAGTATCGAGGTCATGACGGTCAACAACAAACATCACCTTATCCACATCATCCAATTCTGATACAAGTTGTGCTGCCTTGAATGAGGTCAATGTTTTTCCAGCACCTGTTGTATGCCAGATATAACCATTATCATTGGAGTTTTGTACACGATCCAAAATCTTTTCTACCGCATAGAATTGGTAAGGACGAAGTACCATCAAGCACTTGTCACCCTCATGCAGCACAATATACTTTCCTATGATTTTGCCAAGTGTACATTTTTCCAAGAAGAATATGGCAAACTTATCCAATTCATTGAACGGATGATTGGCGGCATCTGTCCAGTTGAATGTGAACTTATACCCACTATTTGGATTATTGGCAAAATAGCGAGTGTTAACACCATTGGATATAACAAACAACTGAATATAATCAAACAATCCGTGAAACGAAGTCTTGTGATAACGCTGTATTTGGTTGTATGCCTGTTTAAGTTCCACGCCACGACGTTTCAATTCAATCTGCACAAGTGGCAAACCATTGATTAGAATCGTCACATCATAACGGCATTTTTTACGTCCTTCCACCGTGATTTGGTTGGAAACCTGAAATTCATTCTGACACCACTGCTGCCTATTTAGAAATTCCACCCATATACGCTGTCCATCAGCCGTATCAAGCGGATATAAGTCACGGAGTTTCTTTGCCTTTTCAAAGCGAGTACCACCTTCAAGGTATATGAGAATCTTCTCAAACTCTTCTGTCGTAAACTCGCTGCGCCCATGTTCCTCCAGCCGTTTGCGGTTATGAATCTCCAACTGCCGTTTAAAATTGGCATACATATTATCCTCTTCCACAATTTGGACATATTCATAGTCCATTTGCTGAAGAGTGGCTATCAGTCCGGCTTCCAATGCCGCTTCACTTTGTGTTGACATATCCTTGCCTTTTTATGAGTAGTTACTACTTATTTATCTTACTATTTAGTATTCTGACATTCAGTGTATTTTCAACCTCATATAGATTAAATACATCTAAGACCACCAAAATCGCTTTAAGTTCTATTGTAGTCTTTCCTTTTTATCAGTTATCAAATCCTTCAAATCAACCTGTAGAATCTCGGCAATCCGCTGAAGCGTTTCCAAATTAGGTTGAATCCTATTGCAAGCATAAGCATTGACCATGCTAAAACTCTTATCTAACTGTTTGGCTAACCACGTTTGAGAAATGCCTTTTTCTAAAAGGACTGCCTTTATTCTATTCAGTTTCATTCTTTGATACGATTTTGTCATGCAAATATAGTGAATTATATTCAATAATCAGAATTGCCTTGCCAATATCGAAACATCTTTTACTTATAGCATTTCTCTAATAAATTCATATAAGAAAGTAGCACTTGCAAAACAACAAGTTTTATGATGTCCGTCAGCTTTCTTTATATCGGCAAAGTCAGATACAGCCTTAATCCAAAGAGCTTTTTTGCCAAGAGTATGAGCTGTTGCATAAAGAGCAAATCCCTCCATATCAAGTGCTTGTAATTTTCGCTCGTCCTCTTGTAAGTCTTTTACGACAGACGAAGAAGCAACAACAAAAGGACCACAGACTGTTTTGGCTATACAAGCAGACACATTTGATTTTTCATCTTTTAGATTAGCATCATGAATGGAGTCATTTATATCTCTTAAATGTACAGGATCTGATATAAACTCAGCCACCAATGCAATCAAACTATGATTTGCAGGTATCTGATTCATTTCTTTCAAGAATTTAATATCGCCGGACACCTGTTCTTTAAGTTTACCCGAAGCATAATCATGTATTGCATCAGCTATAATAATATCATCTAATGCGATATCACCATTATCTATCCCCGCAGTAATACCTGTCATAAAAATTGTACCTACTCCAAAATGATTATACATGGTAGAGGATAGAATTGAAGTTGCACAAATACCTGGTTTATTTGCACATGCTGCTATAATACTATAATCTTTTAAATGACTACTTGTAATATTGGTCGTCTTAAATACATATGGAAGTCCTTCAACTTGTATAGTTTCCCATTCACACCCAACAAATGCCTTTTGCATCATTATAAATTCCTCATTCAATGCACAAATAATTCCCAAATCATAAATACTATCATTTTTGATAGATGCTTCTAGATCTTTCTTCATTTGTCCTAACTGGCAGACTTTATCTTTGAGTTGAATCTTCCATTCGTTGTTCTTACGTGAATAAAACAACAAATACCACAATTTATCCTTAAATTCCTTCTGTTGTTCAGAAAATTCTTCCTCATATTCTGTCAAGCCAATTATTTGGATTGGCTTCTTTATACTTTGATTAATGTATATTTCCTCCAACAACTCTACGCCACCACGTCTATTCATCTCAATTTCTAAACCCTCCCGATGTTCAGGAAGCACCATGTCAAGAATGAGCATATCATATGCCTTTGTCTGAAGCAATTCTCTACCATCAACCAAACAACTTGCCTCATCAATCACTATTTCACCCTGAGGAAATAAAGGTTGGATAACAGACTTAAGTGAGTTTCTCTTATCTTGACTATCGTCTAATATTAAAATTTGGATCATGCTATAATTTCTTTTATTTGTTTTTTTAATTGATTCTTCCAATCGTTTTTTTGCGAAGAATAGTACACATAAGACTTGTAATTTTGAGGATAGTCTTTCTTAAGATCAATATCAAAAGCCTCCAACTGTTTACGACCAAATACGTTATACATTGTAACAACAATAACAGGGGTCATAATTTGTCGAAGAAACATTCCTTCAAGAATATATTGACCAGCAGAAGGCTCAGGTAATCCACCACTTGCATCTGTAGACAAATCATAGGTTGACATAGACATATCCAACAATATCAGCGAGTAATCACTCCCGTGTTCAAATATTTCTTCTTGCGCAGAATTATACGATGTACATTGTATAACTTTATAATTAGAAAACTCTTGCTTAAGAAAAGCAAGTATATTACTTGCTTTCTCTTCATAATCTTCAACTAATAATATTTTTTTCATCAACTAGCATGTCTTTTATATTAAACAATACATTAACAACACACTTACCTTCAATAGCTTTAATTGTAAAAGTATTATTCGTGTTACCAAAGTCATATTTTACAATAGTCATAGCCTTCACCAAGCCACTGCCACCTTCCTGCTGTAATTTTGCAATATCATTCATTTTCTTTTCAAAAAGATGATTCAATTCATTTTCTTGAATATTACTTTGAAGATCATTTATCAGTGATATTTTTATTATATCATCATTCAGCATTTGAGAATTGATTTGAAAAATTCTCTGATTTGTTTCCTTGCTGTATTTTAACATATTTGTTAGGAAAATAAAAAATAAATCAAACATAGAAGAACTATATTCAGAACGTATTTGAGCAGGCAGAGACACCATTTTTACATTCATTTCAAATTGAACATCTGAGTAATACCTTGCAGCTTGTTCCATAGTCATGCGAATATGATTCTCAATATCAAAATCTTCAAACTTCGTTTCCTGTCTATGAAACCAGTTTTCTACCTTTGTTAACTTATTGGTCAAAGCTGCTCTTGCATTATTAATTGCCGTTTTTAAATCTGCAGTCAAAGTGTTATGACCAGAAAGAGAATCAATGCAAAGTTCTAATGTTTGCAAATATCTAAATATATCTGGCTTTAATTGATCCGTAATTCTCTCTCTAATAATTTCCAATCGTTTTTCTGTTATTTCCCAAAGATAAGTCATCACACTCTTACAAAATGATTCCCGATCTTGAGTCTTAGATTCAATATCCATCAAGCGATCACATAATTCTTTCGTGTTTACAGCATAATTAAATTCTCCCTGCCTTCCATCGTCTTCATCTACACGAATTTGAATAACAGAATCCTTAAACGTAGATATAAGAAAATCAATATTTTGAGAAAATTTCATTTGTGCTTGATACAAGTTTTTACGCATTTCCGAATCTAAAGAATACTCAACGGACCAATAATCTGAAGGCATATATTGTTGGCCCGACTGATTTAATATAAGATTCAATCGTTCAAAATCGGATCTTAATTCCCCTTCAAATACCCCATGCCGAATTCGTGTACTTAAATATGTTCCTAAACCAAATCTACTTTTCAAGAATGCATATCTAATTACATTAAAAATTTGAAGGGCAACTTCTTCAATCGCATTGTTAGAATAAGTAGCAATATCGTCAATTAAGTCTGCTGCATTGTTATGCGAAAAATCACTACCATTAACTAGTACAAAAACTCTATTACTGCGAGCCAAGGCTGCCTGTTTTTTAAATCTGTCATACAAGTCGTCAATCTTACATAGTTCATATTTCATTATCGCATCTTCATTTACAAAAATCTTACTATCATCTAGTTTTTTCATTCCTCTGTATGCAACTATTTCATGCATTAATTCCGTACACATATTGGAATATAGATCATTTGGGAGAAATTCACTTTTCAGATAGCTGACAATCTTTATTTTTTCATCAAGCACATCTAATGTACTTTTTAGCTTATAGTGATGATACAATAAATCATCTGTGACAAGTAAATATAAAAACAACTCTACTTTCCTATGATCTCTCTTTTTGAGTTTATCCAATAAATCTGACGGATATGTTGCATTTTCATATTTACAATAACTTTCTAATACAAACTGTTTTTGAGGATAGTTCTCTGCATTTAATAAAATAAATATTAGGAAATCAATATCATTTTTTAAACCCTCATATCTTGAATTCTTAATATCCATCATAAATTGTCTTGTATCTACTTTTGACACAAAAGCTTTATTCTCAATATACTTCTCTACATAAAAACGGATAGCTTTTTGTCGATATGCTACCCCCATATTTATGTACGACATAAATGTATATTCAACTGCAGTTTGTACAGTAGGTATATATTCAGTGTTTTTTTCAATTATGGAGTTCCATAACACTATTGCCTTTTCATATTCTTTGTTTTCAAAAGTAATTTTCGCATTATCTACTTCACGTATATAGGCAACAACTTTTGATTCCTCTGTAGTTAATTTCTCTACTCTTCTTTTTTGATATGGAATAACAACTGATCCTTCACCATGTTTTAGCCCCCAATCCAAATAAATCAGCTTTTCTGCATTATCCTCAAAAGTAGTAGTAAAAAGCGGATCAAAACAACTCATAGTTGATAAATGGAGCCACGGATCCTTATCCCACTTTTTCTCTTCTTTTATGTAATAATCTAATCCACATGCAAAACTTAAACCGTACAAGTTTTTGCAACGTTGATACAATAAATCAAGACTCACGGCATTGTCTTGTTCGGTCATAACAGAATAAATCAAACTTGCAATTTCATTCAAAACAGAATCAGCATTATTGGCTATTTGCTTAAAACCATTATTTTTGAACAACAAAGCTCTACAATATAACTTTAGGACATCAAAATGATATGGTTTGTTAGAAATAAATTCTTTACATTCAGAAATCACATCATCATATTCTCCTGTATAATATTTATCAAGTATGGATATAAAATCTTTATCGTAATATTCTTTAGGCAAATTTTCACACTTACTAAGTAAAATATACGGCATCCAACGGCGATCTGAGGTTATGTCATAGAGCATTGTAGCAAAATCACTTACAATACCATCATTGTTTACATTTTTTATTTTATAAGATCGCAGAATATAATCCATCAATATATACCTATCTATCACAGAATTCAAACTTTCCATCATTAATGCGACAGAAAGATCGTCTATGTTATAATTTTGATAATAGTTCAGACGAAATAAATAGTAATTATAGCGATCGTTTTGGAATTCAGTTCTATTTTTCTTATACCGTGAATACAGCTCTGTATCATACTCGTAAGAAGGAACGGAACGTTGACTCCTTGAAAATATATTTGATAATATTATTGGAACAATTCCACGCTTTAAATCTTTATGGATCGTATTAAAATTGCTAATAATTCCAATGGCTTTTGACAGATCATTCTGAAGCCCAGCTATAGTTAGTCGCATCTCATAATACCAAACAGTATATCCTATACTCCTTAAAGATTCTTCTAATAATGATTCCGCTTTCGAATACTCTCCCAAAAGAATGTATTTTTCAATCTTGTCACGTAAAGAAACGAATTGTTTTAAAATGTTTTTATGTTTCTTCAAACACTGTAATACCCAGTTGATTTCAACCTCTACTGATTGAGGTTTATAGAAATAACGATTCCAACCTGTACCAAGTTCTTCTATCCGTTTGGGCACTGTATTTCCCCATATAACACTATTTAAAATAGGGTGTGATTTAAAGAGACTACCCAATGTCAAATTAATCAAAGTATTGTTTCCTGTATACTTCAATGTAAATGCAATCTCTGACCATTTTTTCTTATCACCTTTCATTGAAAGGAAAGCTTCTGTTAGTTGATAATCTTTCCAAGATGACTTAACCTTTGGAGGTAATACTTGAGGAATAAATTGCTTATTTATCATATTACATGTGTAATAATTTACTGTTTAAGTTTCTGCTGTATTATTAGATGCCTATAAAAGTCGTTTAAGCCGTTCCTTCAACAATTCGCCATACTTTTCTTTTAATTCAGCACTTAGGAAAGAGCTTTGAATGACAGTCTCAAACTTGGGCAATAGTTTGACATACTTATTTATCAATCGCTCTACAATCACATTCTCTATACCCAGCGTGGCTGCTGACCTAATAAAATCCTCTCTTTGAAGTTTTTTCTTCCGACCATTCAAGGTCAATGCCAACTCTTCATCATCCTTGGGATTAATGATAGCCGCATTTAATAAATCGTAAGCAGGAGTTAAACGTATCATATCCGCCATCTCATACAAAGAGAAGTTTTTCAAGTGCATGTCGTTATTTCCTGTCAACCAAGAGAAAAGCACCAACTCGAAGAAATTGGTAACATCCATTTTGGGTAAAGACGAGTATTTCAAAACAGCCTTGCCGATACGTTCATAACTGCTCTTGTATTTATGCTCTGTTTGCCTTTCCGTCAGTTGGCACATATCCTCCATCGCAATCTTCTCTCCGGCAGAAGTTCTGTCAATCCGACGGGTAAGATAGCATAGCGTGTCATCAGCCATCCGCATCAGCGTATGAGGAACCACCTCAATACGTGCCACCTCTGCAAGATGCATGGTTAAATCCTCAACCTCAGGCATCATTTCATATTGCGAGGTCTGTGGTTTACAAATATAACCGCCCCATAGACCAACAATAGTCAATCGTTTGCTGCCCTCATGCTCTTTCAAATGCAAGGACAACTTCGGCTGAACACCAGTCAAAGAGGTTTGATCTTGAATGATTTGCAGAGCAAGCTGATCAAGTTGTTCTGTCGTATAATCAAGAACAGGCAATGTTGCTGTTCCGAAGAACTTCTTTAAACAAGCCTGATGCATATCCTTTTCCCCCCTCAGGAGCGGACGATAACAATACAGACAATTACACATGGCTTACCTCCTTTTCTTCCATAGGAACAACACTTACCGCTCCGATACAATCCTTACAGCAGGTCAAGAGCAACGACATCCGGTCAAGAATACTTATGTCAGTATTCCGCAGTGCAACATCCAATAACCATCCTTCAGGAATCAAACCGTCGAAAAATGGGAACAACACAGGACTTGTATATGCATCTGCCTGTAAAGGCAATGTCAGGCTGACAGCCTTTGCCGTTTCAAGAGAGATATATTCTGGTAAATAACGGAATTCATATCCAGCATCGTTTTCAGTCAGAATACCAGCCAATTGGTCTTTATAAAATATATGGGCTTGTCTCATTGATTACTGTTTTTTTGAGTGGCAACCATTTCATAATTAAAGAAGTCAAGAAGTTGATTCACCTTGTCGAGACGTAGCGTCTCTTTGCCTTGTTCAAGGTCTCGCACAAAGCGCAACCCCACCCCCGACTTCAACGAGAGTTCTTCTTGCGTCAGATTATATTGCTTTCGCAACATTTTGACCGTAGTAGAAAGATTATTCATAGCATCATACTTTACACCTCTTCGGGTACAAAGTTAGCACAAATATTCGATATTATATCAGTATGGGTATAATTTATTGGTTTATTATAGCAATTATATCAGACAGGGTATAATCTAATGAAGATTGAGACATTAATATTAAGGCTAAAAACAAATATAACGCATATAGTTTTACACTTTTCTAAGCGAATAAAACAGATTTGTTACACTTTTCCAAACGAATATTACCAATTGTTCTACACTTTTTCAAGCGAATCAAATGTGTATTCTACAAAAGTTCCCTAGTTCTATGATCAATTCTATTATCAAGTACCCTCTTGGGAAGAAAAACCACACCGCAAACCACAGAAATCCCAAGAAAACCACTATCTTTGCGTCCAACAAGCGTTCTGTAACATACCTGCGGAAATGCCCTATCACTCAATACATTGTATCTGATAGCGGACATTCTACAAAAGGGCTAAAAAGAAGCGGTACAACACGTATATGCAAAACAATGAAACACAACGATTTGCATTTGTCCCTACATTCTGTGTATTTGTCAAAACAGAGGTTGTACCGATTAAAATGAATGGCCACTGATAATCAGTGATGTAAATATGCTGCATCGGGAAGTAACCTAACTATATAGTTATCATATAGTTACAATTATAAAAAATCTAAAATGCTGACTAAAAACGACTTAAATATGGCAAAATAATAGTTTTAGGAAAGATATTTTCTTTTGTTATGCCTATTTTTTCAATATTTTTGTCCCCCAAGCCACATACGGGGGACAAATTTACGCCCCTCTATGTAATTGGGGAACTTTTCACTATAAAATCTATCTAAATCATAGATAATTATTGCTTTATACAGATACCCTCAATCTTTTAGTTTCTAAAATATCAAATACTATAACCACTGATAAACAAATACATACATATAAAAAATACGAAATTGGAGTAAGCGTTTCCGCGATTCTATCTTGCCGCCCATTTTTCATTCTTATATTTTTGCCATATATAAAAATGAATCATTATGGATTTAGCAGAAAATCGATTTGGAAAAACTTGGAAACATTTCCTTGAAGTATTGAAAGTAGACTACAATTGTTCTTTAGCCGATG
>ENA-OPXQ01000753-OPXQ01000753.1-human-gut-metagenome-genome-assembly--contig:-NODE-753-length-19887-cov-3.593990_pt1 | contig 19887 bp, 12 predicted proteins | sample MGYA00241769_ERZ502042 | MGnify/ENA primary metagenome ERZ502042 (study PRJEB25962, sample SAMEA2041934) | human gut metagenome | biome: human gut; feature: human-associated habitat; material: faeces...
GAAAGTCGGGGCTTTGTGCGTAAAAAACAGAAGGTGTGCATTTTGACACACCTTCTTTATATCTTATTTTCGCAGCATTTCTGCAAAAATAAGATATACAGGCAGTTCATTCTGTTTGAGCTGTTGCAGGTCTCCTTTATTTTTATTCCTTCTTCAGAGATTGGCTTATTTGCATCACCCTTGTCAAGTGATTGTATATAAAATAAGGATAGCTTGAAACCGTTTTTAAAACACGTATGCCTTCACCATCAACATTTTTTGTCATTATATATTCAAAAATAGAATTAGCCAGTACACTATTACCCAACTTTTTAAAATTTGTGCAATAGCAGAAAAAAGAATGGTTACAATTGTCAATCTTTGCTGCCTGCCCATCAACAACATAAACAGATTCTTTACATGGTTTATCTTTTCTCCAACAAAAAGCATTGTCCACATAAAATATTGAGTTACTTCAATTTCATCCTCTTTAATATTAATATTGGAAATCATATCTTCCAAGAATTCTTTGTAATGCTTTTTCCCACTCCAAGGTGACATACCCGGTATTCTTTACACCAATCATATCACACAATGAACGATCTACAAGCCTAATAGATGAAATGTTGATTACACCTGAAGACATACTGGGCATGAATAATTCGCTTGATGACTTATACAAAAAAGAACGTGTAAACATTAATTGTTTTGGTTCTCTTACTATAAAGTGCTCAGGATTTGTTTATTCTGCGTCTTCTTACATTGGAAAGATAACTGGTAGTTGGATGCAGCCGTTTACATATTGGATTTATACTCAAGACAATCCCTGGTTTATTACAAGAAATGAAAAGCCCGGGTGTGAAGGTTGTTGTTTTTCATTGCTTTATGTCCGCCAATATCAATATACGAGCAATTAAATCTTATACCTCATATGTTTAAATATCGTTAAGACTTTGAACTTATAGCTTTTCCATTCAGGACTTAAAAGCCAAAGCGCATCGCCAGCTATTCTATACTGACGATGCGTTTTAATGTTATCTTACTGTTCTAACTTTCATACGGAAACCGGAAAACATTTGCTTAAACTCATATCCTCCGTATTTTGCATTTCTGTATTTCCATGTATTATATATATGTAACGTATTTGCAGTCGAAGAATCATCTGAAATCCATATATATGCATGCCATGTATCTACGTTACCTGTAACAGAGATATACCCAGTTCTATTAAAAACAAGCCTATTGCCATTTGGCCCCAAGAATGTTACTTTACAAAAATCATAGTAATTGTTTATATCGTATTCTATTTTACAACAATTAAACAATTCTTTACATTGTTCTTCAGTGGGAAGCTTTACATATAAGAGCTCGTCATAAGTATAGTCTTTGTACTTGCCATCTGCTTTTTCATAATCAGCTGCCCATAAAGTTCCACTAGGAAGCCCTAAATCAACATACTCCGTTTTTTCATCACGTAAGTCGGCAGGGATTTCCATTTCTCGGTCATGATAACCTGCCTTATAACCTTCAACAAAAGCTTGTGCTATTGCTTTTGTTATAGCTTCATTTGCCTTGCCTTCAGCAAATTTGTCTGCACGTTCTAATATATTCATACAAGATGTAATTAATTAATTATTTTTATGTTATCTGTTGGAAGTTTCAATACTTTGTTGCCGTTATATGGACAATAGAAAGAATAGTCTTGTTCCAATTTTTCCAAGTATTGCCTTACATTAATGTTCATCCTCGAATAATCTAAAATTTCTTTGTCAGTAATAATGATGGTTTGAATAATGGAACGACTTGTAGCGACGTTAAACAATCTTGGTTCTAATGATCTAAGATAGTTTGTATTGGGAATTACAAAAATACAAACATCTGTCGTTAGCCCTTGAACTCTAGCGACAGTATCTATAATGAGATTCGTATTCTTGATATGTGAGTTTATTGTTTTTTGCAATTCGCGCACAGTTTTCCTCATGCATGACAGAACTGCTATTTCCATTTTTGAATTATAGGAAACTAATGATGCAACAACTGCCAAAGTGAGCTTTAACGCAGATTCCGGGGCTAGATCCCCTATTCCCATATCTGTTTTTATAAGGGATGGCCCTCCTTCTTTGTGCATAAAAAACAAGTTTGGAATATCGGTGAATCTCATCTTTGATTTTGATGATAGATTTCCGTTATAAAAAAAGTTTGTATACGAAACAGCTCTATTGCACAAACGAAAGGATTCTGTTAGCTGATAAAGAGGCATCGCCCCATTGTTTGTGACTGCATCTAACCCTTCTACTAACCTTAAATAATTATTGTCGCGAATCTTTGACTTTTTCAACTGGACAACAGGCGGTAGCTGGTTCGTATCACCAACGAAGACAACTTGTTTACCTAGAAGTCGAGCAGCACCTAACATTGCAAGTAGTGCCTGGCTAGCTTCATCAACAATAACATAATCAAATGGGGTTTCACTTGCAAGTTCCGCTGCGACACCACTTGAAACGAAAAAAGTTGCTAACACTATACAACCTTTCTTTGGCGTAACATCTTTTTCCAATTGAAGTGAAGGTATTTCTTTACTTTCATCTGAAGTGATTTTTGTTTTATATACTTGCTTGTTCTGGATCATTTCTGAAAGACTGCTTTTTCCTGCAACTTCCATCAAAGCACGATTTGTAAGTGCTGTAACAAGCACAGATTTACCTTTAGCACATAAGTACTTACAAAGTTTTGCAATCTGATATGTTTTTCCCGTTCCCGGAGGTCCTTGTAACGCCAAAACAGGTGATAGGTTAAGCTGTGTATCAATAAATGATGCCACATCCCTGCTACCATCTAGAAGGATGGGTTCTATAGACTTTGTTTCTTCAAAATCTTGATCAATAATGCTTGAACAAGATAAAGTGTGATTATTAAGAACCAGCTGCTGAAGGTGGGCTAAATACTCGTATGGAGGTCTATTAGGTCCAAGCACTAATACAACTCCTGGAGTATCTTTTATCCATTCCGCAAATTCAAAATCAACTCCCTTAAATCCAGCAAGGATAAAATCGGGGTCATTTGATGTAGACATCCAAATGCAAATTGCTTCGGTATAGTTTGTTTTATTCTTTACCAAATCACCATATGTTCGATCTCCCCAATTTTTATAATTACGAAGTTCTTTATGAAGAGTCATACAATACAGATACTCTCCCTTTCTAGGTGTTGGTCTCTTTCGGGATAATTTGCAAATCATTTCTCCACTTTCATTGAAAGAGAGAAACTGTGCAGTGAATAATTCTGCAGTTTCTAATAGCATGTAAGAAGCTGACGTGTTTAATTTTTCGTTAAACTCGTCAACTTCTGCTTTCAGTTCATCTTCTAGAAACTGCCAATGTTTCTGTCTGTCGTATATCATTATTCAAATTCGTCTGAAGTGAGTTTCTCGTCTTGAGGTCTATCATCAAATGCATATTCCTTGTAGGTTGATGCAATTGTTGAAGGCTTAACGCTATTAAACTCAAAGTTTACCTGTTTAAAGAATTGTAGAATTTGGGCAAACTTAGAAACCTTATCAATATCATCAAGGTTTGTTGTATCCATTGTTAACACCAACTTATCTTGCCCCATAATCAAAGAGCGTAGATGTAACGGTGTAACGTCACGACCATCAAAAACCCATAGCATCGCATCGGGGCGCAGTAAAACTCCCCATTCCATAGGACTAATATATAATCGTCCCCATTTACAGCTCTTCACGACCAATGGTCGATTATTTCCTTCAGGATCAAATACACCTGGGATAATTGAAAATTCGCCAATGCCTTGTGTAAATAAATAACCTTGAGCCTCTAACAATCTTTTCACTTTTTTACGAGCGACTTCATTGTATTCCGGTCTTTCGTCACTATCTACATCATTACGAGAATTCGACTTCATATCCACATCATCTTTAGGTACAGGAAGGTTGTTTCGCAAACATTCGTTCTCTTTTTTAAGTTTCATAATTTCCTTTTGAAGATCAGAAATGTTTCTGTTAAACAACTTATAAACAAGCTCAGTTGTAAGACCTATATTATTGTTTGCCGCATGTAGGTGAAGTAGCTTCTGAAGCTCCCCTGCTTTATTTGCATAAATAATATCTGAACCATTATCGCAAATATCAGCGTCAACATATCTATATACAACATGATTAATGTATTCGTTCAAGGAAATCATCTTTGGCAAGGTACCATCATAAAGATATATTGATATGTTAGATTCTTCTTTCCATTCTTTATATCCATCTTCTCCGTATTGAATGCTTTCATCATTCAACAATTCTATGTCGAAAGTATCTGAAATTTTGATACCTGCAGCATTTCCTCGCAAGGTGTTTATACGATTTACGATAGTTTCAACAATGGAATAGTTCTCTTCAGTAAGAGGAAAACTTGTGTTAGTATTAAGCCACTCCAGTGTATTTTGCAAGAACATCTTGTTGTCACAGGCAGATACTTTGCCTGCATCAATAATATCATTTGAAGTGCTTACGAAATGCTTTCGCACAGTAACTATAGTGCTAGAGTCTATCAATACACCCATTGCTTCCATAGTAGCTAAATTTTGTGCATCTATTTTGCACCAGTTTTCTACCTCTGATGGCAGCTTTTCGTTTTCTAATGCGTATATACAAGGATATATACAGCACTTAGGAGAAAAGCCTAGTTCATTACTATAATCGTTCCAATTTACGTTAGCAAAGGCTTCTTTATTAGACAAATACAATGACCGTAAGTAATCTAACAAAGAAATAACTTTCTGATAATCATATTTCTCATCTTCTCCCTTAGTACATATCCCTTTGGTATTGAATTTTCCTTCTGAAATCAAAGGTAGTTTGACGAATGAACCTGACGTAGGAATCTCCATGAATTTTTCAATTCCCGCATACTTTCCATCAAGCAAATAATTCTTGGAAATAAAAGGTTTATCAACAAGATAGAACAATCCAAAGTCTTCTTTCCCTTCAGCATTTATCACTTTGATTGAACTGCTTGACTTGGATTCTTTTGAGAACATAAGTAATACAAAAGCAAGCTGTTGGGCATTTTGTAAAACTGGATAATTATCTTGTACATTCTTGAGAATTGCATTAACGTCAGCTTCACTTGTAATTCCCAAAAGAGCTTTAAGTTTATCTCTGTCGGCACCAAGTTTAGTAAACTTATCAACAACCTCATTTACAATAGCTGCATTCTGATTTTCATTTGGTAATATTGATGATAATTCAAAAGGTTGTTTGCCACCTTCAACAGTAAACTTATCTGCCACTGTATCAGGTATATCCTTATAAGTATATTCATCAGTTCCCTTAATGATAATCATTTTCTCATAGAAAGCTCTACATTCATCCTTTTTTAGAACTTTAGAAGCCAAGTCAAGAATCTTGAATTCAAAACTTTCCGTATCTGTTGTCTTGTTAAGGTCAATAGTTACAGATGAAAGCTTCTTTACGAACTGTGCTCTAGATTCACCTTTGACAATATCTATGAGAATACCTTTATGTTCATCAACGTCCTCTATATATGTTAGTAAAGCAGAATGTAAATCTTCACCGCTCACAATGCCTTCGGATTTTTTATAATCGTCAAAATCGTCTGGTAACAGATACATCGTTCCAGCACAATTCTTTTCAATAAACTCACGAGTAGTTTTTGACTGAGAATAGACTTGGTAACAATCATTACCATGCGCACACAATTTATATCCGTTATCAGTATTTACAATGACAAAAGAAGTAAAGAATGTTTCCTTATGCAAAGCGCATAACTGCAAAATACTTACAATGTCGTCTTTGTCAACTTCTCCAGCTTCGCTCTTTAAGCTTAGATTGCACAGAGACTTTTGACTTGTAACAAATGGCGCTTCATTTAGATATGACAATATACTTTTTTGTGGTAATGTCATTCCAAATAAAGTAGTCATTGCATTTTGCAAACATGCGTATTTACTAGAAATAGATGCGAGACAATCGTTGTAGAATAAGTAACTTGTATCAACATAATCTCCCGATTCACCAAAAATATACTTCTTACCTGTTAATGATTTATTATGTTCTGCATCTAAGTCATACAAAGATTTAACCTTTTGATAGAACAAATCCACACCTTCAGTTGGTTTAATCTCATCCCATTTTTCAAAAACAACATCATGATAAATATTTTTTTCTTGAATAAGATAAGTATCAAGTTCTGAGAAATAGTCTTCTGTACATATTTGAAAAGCACTAAGCCAACTTGGAACCACATAACTTCTACTGAGCATGTTTCCCAATTTTACATACTCACCATTGTTGTTACGGCAAAGGCATAATCCTTTTATGGAAGATTCACCAATACCTTCAAATTTTATGGTTGAATCCGTAGTAGCAAAATGTAGTATAAGTTTCTTTTTCTCTGCTAACGAGAGATTATTCGGATTTAATTTATTTGAAATTCTCTCAAATACATGTGCATCTGTTGGCATGTTGAATCGAACCTTGATATTGGTATATTTATCAAGGTTCGATTCAGAGACAACAAAACCAATCGTCTTCAATTCTTGCTGAATATTCTCTGTTTTTGAAGAAGAGAATAAGCAGACTGAATCCGTTTTATACAAATAATCAGTTCTTCTATATGTGTAATTATATTGGCTCGTGATTATATCGTCATAGGAATAAAAAGATCCGTCTGAGAACTTGAATAACTTTATGGATTTTATCTTAGAAGAAACATCTAATAAAGAATGGCTATTCAGTTCTGTCATAAATCCAGTATATGTTTCTGCATCAGCATTTTGAATCCAAAGATTTAGTTTTTCAGTGTCTGCATCCTTGATAAAGTCTACAATACCATACTCCTTAATACCAAGTTTTGTTTTTGCCGCATCAAAGATAGGTTTAAGACTGTCTATGTCAGCATTCCACTCAAACCAGCAATATTTATCGTTGGCAATTGCTAATGGGATGTTGCACTTCAACCTGCGAATTTTTACAAAAGATGAATTGTCACAATATCCATTAGTGGTTGGAACATTGACTTTTATGTGCTCTAAAAGAGCATTATAAAAGTATTGATTTACCCACGCGCTGTTAGATGGAACGTTGCCACACAATAAGATACTTGAAAATAGTTGAAGGTATGCTGTCCTATTATTAACATCTTTATATTCATCAAGTTTCTTTATAATAAACTTTGCTATTTCAGGCAAGAGTTCCTTGTTTACGCTATCATCCTGCAATTTTCGACGATTAGCCTGGTTGCTAATGCTATCACAATGTACAAAAATGGCAGAATTGTGAGTCTCATCACCTAATGGGAAATACTTGTAGAAAGTTGGGGATACTTTTAGCCTTTCAACACCAGCAAAAGGGTTTTCTGAGTTGAAGTCTATTTGATCATACCCAAAGGCGTAATGAATTGGAGCATCCTTGTACTCAGGAGATATACGTATGAACTCTTCCGATTCTTGAGCAATTTCCCCCTTCTCCATTTTGAGAGGAACCTCAACCAACTGGTTGCTGTTTACCTTTACATTCTTTAAGCCTTTTAAGGTGTTCAAGGAGTATTCAACACCAGTTTTAAAATTTTCTTCATAATCCTTGTCCAATAGTTCCTTCTTTCCTTCACCTAAACGGATGAAGAAAATACTACCCTGATTGAAATCGTCTTGTTCAAGGTGAGGAGAGAGGTATTCTTTAATTTTGCTTCCCATCTCAAGATATTCTTCTTGAGTAAAAAGAACAGTATCCTCATATTGAAGATTTTTAACTGTTTCATTAGGTCCTGCAGGGAAGTTGGTTAGAATCAGTTTTAACAAATAAGGAAGGTCGCTATCATCAGAAATGTTGTCAACTGCTTCTATGTTTTCACCATTCATAAGTGAAAGAAGGTCTATTTTCTTGCTCCAACTGAACATGATAGGTCCTTTGAGATCCTTTACCAGTTCGTCCTTACCATCACCTTTACCCACTAAACGGTGGACTAATTTGAAACCAATTCCAAAACGACCGATTTCGCTTGCGCTCTGTTTTACAGATTGGCTAATATTTAGAATTGAGCGAAGCCCCTTCTGATTAAAGGCTTCTCCATTATTTACAGCAATAAGATACTTCTCGTCATAAAACAGATAAAACAGCGAAGAACCGCAATCCGCTGCATTTTGTAAGAACTCATAGATTGCCTGTCCATCTTCTGCAATTTTGAGGAATGTACTGAGCAACCCTTCGATTGACTCTTTGTCTCCATGATAGAGATCAAAAAAGCCCTTTACTCGCTCACCAGTACTTAAAGTATGTGAGCTACCGATATAGTCCACATCATATCCAGAGCCTTCTTTGAAGCCTCTTATATCAGTATGATATTTTTGCCTAAAATAGTTGGCACTTTTAATTTTCATATTTTTTTGTTTATAAGTAACTATTCAAAATTAATTTTATATGTATGAGTAATTCACAAATAAATTCTTACCGACAGATGCAAGTGCCCTGTTTGTACAATAGAAATTAGAGTCCTTAGTATTGTAATCAGCTGGTCTTATCCATTTGCCTTTCAATATACACCATAGTGTCTCGACAGGTTTAAGTTCAGGAGAGTATGGTGGAAGATAGAAAAGGAACAATCTTCTATTTTCCCATATCTTTCTCATTTCCTTTACCTTCCGTTTCCTATGGACTGAAGCATTATCAAGTACAACCACCGTTTTCTTCTTTACCTCAAAAGAGAACCTGTCAAGATAATCCACAATCCTGTCTGCATTGATGGATTCCTGCGTTGTAAAGTTTATATTGATTCCTTCTGGTAATCATGCCAAAGATATTAAATCTTGCAGCTTTCTCGGATGGAATATAGACCCTCTCATCTTTGAACTGCCACCCGTAAGGTACATAACCATCGGTACATACATTACTTTCATCAGCATAATAAAGTTCTATTTTACCTTTGGAATCAAGACTTTCAAGTTCTTGCAACTTCTCTTTCTTATAAACACAAAAGTGACCATTACTTTAGAACAATGAAACACTCTTATCTATAATTGTATATTAAATCCTTAAATAATAAAATTAGGTAATAATAGGACCTCTTTTTCATGACTAAGCTTAATAGATATAACCTGTCTGTCAGTTAGAGTACAGGGCAACAAATTAGTGTCTTCAGACCCCAGTAGCAGTACCTTTTCATTCAATTCCTTTTTGGTATTTTTCTCCAAATCATATATTATAAACATCCCTCTTTGGAATATCTCAGAGCCATTCTTGTTGTTTGTCAGGTTTAAGCCTTTCTCATCAAGCTTTACAGACCAGTCAGAGCCATGATCTCTGAAGGTATATGTAGTACCATAGCTTACCGTTTCTTTTCCTATCAGTCTACCAACAAGAATATCTACATTCGTATAAGGATTGCGTTTATAAATCGGTTCATCAGTTTTTGAGTCACTTTCCGTTCTCAACCGGCATGCATTAATCATGCCCTTCAGTAATTTGTCCTTAACCAGCGGAAAGGTAGAAACAGATGATTTGCTTTCCATCCAGTATCCGTGTTTCCTCGCATATCCGTTGATACATTTCTTTCCGTCACAATCCTTATCAGGATTCTTACCAGTACCACATTCGTATATCTGCTTTTTGCCTTTTATTCTCTCGCCGCATTCCGTTGCTTCAAAACCGTAATACAGGTACTCAAAATGAAGCAGCAAATAATATTCAAAACTACGGCTTGAAAAAGCAATATTTACCTTTTTCCCGTCTATTATCTTATTGGCCTCGGCCATGGCTTCCTCATGTTTAGGATGTTCGTCCTTATCATATACTGCCCAAGATTCATCCACTCCTTCAGACATGATTTTTCTTGCATACAACACCCATTTTAATGGTGGAACACCGGTTATAACTTCATCTTCAGCAACATCTTTCTGTCCACCTGACTTGACTTTACGTTTCTTCCCTTTATAGCTTCCTCTGGAAGAATCCGCTTCAGCATCTTCAACCGGTATATTAGGCTGAGGAATTGTACGTACATCAAAATCCTTGCTGTCACCATAAAACCGGTCACACAAGTCTGTAAAGAACAATGGTTCGGTCTTATCACCTTCACACACTATTCTTATGACATACTTACTATGACGTTTATTTTCACTCGTTCTTGCCATAGTCTACAAACAGTTTCTCCAGTGGTTTTAATGAAGGAACACCTCCAAATTTATTATTCAAATACCATTTGGCAAACAATGTATCCTCTCTTACGTCCTCAAAATCGGAAAGAGAGAATATCTCTGATACTCCCTGCTCATTCTTTTCTGTAAACCATACCTGGTCTTTACGGATAGTATTCTGGTCAAGCAGATTCACATCATGGGTTGTAAAGATCAATTGGGCATTATTCCTGTTTATTCTTTCATTTCTGAAGATGTCCACAATGAGCTGTGTTATATAGGAATGTAGCCCGGAATCCATTTCATCTATAAAAAACGGACTTCCATTCTGCAGCGCCTGTAATATATAACAGCCTATAAGGAAAAGTGATCTTGTACCAAAAGATTCTTCTTTTAAAGGCAAGTCTGCTGTTTTGCCCAAATCCTCACCATCATTATATAGACCATGCTGGCTTGTAACTTCAACGCCGTCACTGCGCTTTTCCAGTTGGAAACCGGCCATACCGGTATCCGCAAATGCCAGAAATTCAGCAAGCAGTTTCTTGTTTTCAGGACGTGAATAAAGCCATCTGACCATTTCCTTATCTTCACCCAACATGGTATCTTCATGATAACCGTTGGAAACAATCATATCTGCCAGATATTTTGCGGCATTTGTTATCGGTTCGCATGGTGTATCCTTCAGGAACTTGGAAATCAGCAACTGGTTCTTGAACACATTGAAAGGCTTTGAAGAAGAAAGGCTTGATCCGAATTTAATAGTATCTGATTCTTTATCTTCTGAAAGCAAAGTGCGTTCATAAAGTTGTGTCTGTTTACCGTTTGGATAATAAATCAACGACTCTGACTCTATCTGCAATCTGGTAAAACTGACTTCATATTTATATCTGATCTTCTGAGTTATAAACTCCATTGAAAAACCTATCGGTGCATCAGCCGTAGTATTGTCAAATTTGAACGGCTGATACAATGGAATATCATCACCAACCCTGTTGTCAAGATTGTGGACCCATCGTCTGAACCTATATAAAAACTTTATGATATTAGTCTTACCTGAAGCATTTGCTCCATAAATTAAAGAGATTTTCAAAGCCTTCTTTAATTCTTCTGCATTGGTCTCAACTTCACATATATTATCAACCTTAGCCTTTGAAGAAGTCGGCTCTGTCGTAAAGGAACATACATCCTTAAATGAACGGTAATTCTTAATTTCTAAATTTAATATCATATTCTTGCATCTTTTCCACAAAAATAGCCTTTTAAATTTTCTATTCAAAGTTTTTTCTTCGTTTTTTGCGCTTTTTCTTCGCAATTTCAGTTTTAAATTCTTATCCATGGATTTTATTGAATCTTTTAAGATGAGTTTATTCAAAAGGCAGTTCATTCTGTTTGAACTGTTGCAGGTCTATAGCATTGCTTTCCGTTGGTATCTCCTCCTGGTTTTCTGCTACTACCTCCGTTTCAAGATCCAGTCCGAAAGTCTCTTTCAGCTGGAGATAATCAAAGCACAGTGCCTTTGGTCGGTTTACCTTTACCTTCTTAACCTGCTCGCCATTCACAATGTCAATGGTATAGTCAGGAAGTCCGCTTGGCAGAAGTATGGTGAATCTGTCCTGCTTCAACCCCAGGTATGAAGCATGGGATTTCAGGTAGGACATGATGGTGGACCAGTTCGAGCGGTTGGAAGTAGAACCTGCATTCCGGCTGTTGAACAGTGATGCCACAGCTGCCGTGTTCAGATAGAGAATAGGACGTGCTTCCTTAAATTCTATATCTTCTTTTATAGATAATGGACGGAAGGATTTCATATACCTTATACGGTAATGTGCCTTCTCAATACATTTCCCTGAAGTCTGGAATCCCTGAAGCATACTCCAGAAGTCCGCTATCTCCGAACTTTCCTGAGCCAGTTCATTCTGATTGCGTATTCCTTTAACTGCTGTTTCAAAAAGCTCCGCATAACTGAAAGGCACGTCAATGACTGTCTCCAGTGTTCTGAAGGTGGCCAATGGAATAACCCAGTTCCCGAATATACGGTCATGGATTGTTTCATTCTCCAGTTTTGCAGCCAGTTCACGCTTGGTGATAGAGTATATTTCCGGAAAGTTCTTCTCAAACAGTTCCCGGTGTCCCAATATCTCCAGGGTGAGGTGGGTAAGTCCCATATTGCAGACTGATACAAGGTCTTCATAAGCCCTTTTCTCATTTTGGTTGAATGATGTCTTTGAAAAGGCAAGGAAGATGACACGGGTATAGAGTGCCATATCCTGAGTAGGCTTGTCCTGGCCGCAAAGGGCAACACCTGTTGTGACAATGGTCTGTGCTGCCATACCGTCTGTGTTTGTATTCTTCTTGGTCTGACCGCCACCACCCCAAAGTCCTTTCAGATAGGCTATCTTGCGGATGTCAAGGTCATTCTTGTATTCGTCCAGCACGGCAAGTGTATTGACGGCCTGTGATACACGGTCGTTCATGGCCGGTACGGAAGTTACACCGAGATTGGGCGGATCTACTCCGTGCAGGAAGAAGGACTGGAGGGAAGTAGCCAGGGTTGTCTTACCGGTTCCTTTCTCACCAAAAAGGTTCAGGATGGGAAAGTGACGGGTGCGTCTGAATATGATGTCACGGAAGAGGGTGGCAAGGAGATAACAGAAAGCTACGCTTGCATTCTCACCGAACACTTCCATTAGTCTGCCTACATAGTCATGCAGCTTTATCCCGTTACGGTTCTCATGCACCATAAGTCTCTCAAACTGGAATATCTCCGGATTGTTTAGATAGATTTTTGAAGTGGCCGGTATATAGAAGGCCTTGCCGTTGATTCCACGGACAATACCCAAATCATCAACGGCATTGAATGTGCTTGCAAAGAATATACCATTACCAAAAGCAAAGATTCCTTCAGCCGCATTCCAGCCGAGCTTTCTGATACGTTCTGCCGTATCGGTCTTTGAATACAGGTATTCCTTTACACGGTTGAGCTTGTCTATCTTGGCCAGCCATACGTAGTTGCCCAGTGAGCCGACCTTCTGCTGGAAGTTGCTCAGTGAGCAGAGCTCAGACTCCTTCAGTTCTATAACCCTGCATACATTGTACATATTCCTCATGCGGAAGATTCTGGTTCCGTTTATCTCATCCTCGATATGGAACAGTGGTTCCATGATGAAGTTGAAGATTCTTGACGGTTCATCATCATCTTCACCGATGGAGTAGTAACAGTTTTCCCTGACGAACAGTCCGAACTGGCGAAGCAGTTCAGCTTCACGCTGCATTTCGTTCATGGCCGCAGGTTTGTCGTTCCTTCTCCTGGCTTCACCACGTGCCTGGGTAACGGCATCACGCCATAGCTTTACCTTCCCGTGCAGTCTGGAGAGCTGTTCTATGCACTGGTCATACACAAGCTGGTCTTTTATATAGCGCAACAGGTCTGCTATTTCCGCAACACACTTTCTTTCCTCTACCATGGAACCGGCTACCAGAAAACGTTTCTGTGCCAACCAGATGATAAAATGCTTTTCCGGAAGTGAAGTATAATCTTCCCTGCTGCGGATATAGCTGTCGGCATCATTCTTTGCATATTGTACTTCTCCTTCTGTCCCGGATGGTATTTCTGCGAAAGGAAGTTCCCTGACTGTCACATGGAATCCTTTTCTTATGGCTGCTGCCCCGTTGGTCATCACCGCCTCAAATCCCGGTCCGTATGGCTTTCCTTCCGCAATATCTGAATCAGGAATGAAACAGAGTGAGGATACATACTTCTTCAGCTGCTCAAACTGGACGTCACTCCAGGCTGTTCCAAGTGACGCTACTGTATTGTCGTATCCAATCGACTGCATTCTAAGGACATCAGGAGCACCTTCCACAATGATATAATAGTCGGCATCACGCAGTCTGGCGGCACGGTCAATACCGAATACTGTTTCTCCCTTGGAGTAAATCATGCTTGTTGCCGAGTTGATATACTTGGGAGCTTTCCTGTTGTCTCCGATGTATCTGGCCGTATAGGCAATGATGCGTCCCCATCTGTTTCTCACGGGAATCATAATACGCTGGCGGAACATGGCGTATGTGTTGCCGTCCTCACCACGCTTGAACATGCCGAGTTCGTACAGAAGTTCTTCGTTCAAAGCCTTGTTTCTGCAAAAATCCATAAAGGCCTGACCGTCCTTCGGTGCATAGCCTATTCCGGCAAAGGCACAGAACTCCTCATGCCACCGGCCGTATGCGTAGGCCCTGGCATCAAAGCTCTCTTCCTTGTCTGTTGCTCTTAAATTTTGCAGGAAGAAGGTCTGGACTGTATCGAGAACTGCCAGAAGTGATTCCCGGTGCCTGGCTTCGGCCATCTGTTCCTCACTGCGCTCTTCACTGATGTATTCTACCGGAATATTATGGTTCCTGGCAATAAATTCCACAGCGGCACTGAAGGAAAGGTTTTCCTTTTCCATTATAAACGTAATGGAATCACCGCCACGGTTACAGCTGAAACAGTGGAAGAGATTCTTGCCAGGGGTAACGGCAAAGGAACCGGTCTTCTCTGTATGGAAAGGACAAAGTCCCATCAGGGTTGAACCTTTTCTGGACAGTCTGACATAAGGACTGAGTACGTCTTCTATGGCAAGTTCCCTTACTTTCCGTATGGTTGTTTCGCTTATCATAACGTACTGAGCAGGTTCCAACAATCGATTATTGACTGTCCGGAGTATTTCGGACGGCTGACATTATTAGGATTAAGCGGTTGGATATACCCGTTTTCTCTGTATTTTTTGAGTGTCTTGTTGCTGATACCGAGTTCAGCACAGGTGCGCTTGACTGAATAGACACCGTTTGGATCGCACGCTGGTCTGATTTCTTTCATTATTATAAAATCATTATGAATGTGCGATACAAATACCAGTCCGGCTTTATTGTTAAGTGGCAAAACTATAAGCTGGTGAACAAAGGTTACTGATGCACATTCCTGTACCTACTATAATTGCTTTCTTTATATTTCATAGAGTATCACGGCTAAAGTAAACATATATAGTTTACCATTATTAAAATATTAGCCATAATATGTTTATCATTTATCTTTCTTGACCGGCTTTTCTGTCTGTTTTGGCTGACTTTCATCAAAATAGTCCTGGGTGGTACGCTGCAGGAGCCTGAGGTCTGCCGTGCGGTATTCCACCTTACCCGGTCTTTTATAGGAAACCACCTTTCCCTGACGTTTCCACCTTTCTACATTCCTGCGACCAAAAAGTTCGTAAGCCTTCCTCTAGCTAATGAATTCAGGATCATCCTTGTCGGCTTTCAGTTGCCTGACAATTCTGGAGGAGAGGTCATTCAGAAATGTTTCGTATGGTATAAGATGGTCTAGAAACTGTAATATCTTCATATAAACCTGATTTGGTTTTCTATACTGTTCGTTTGACCGTGATGGTTTGGTTTTCCCTGTCAGTCCTGGTCTTGAACTGACGGTTGTAAATGGCACCAAGCTCTGAGGCCTGAGTACGGACGCTTTTCAAACGTGAGATGGGGAATGAGACGGATTCACCTACTTCAAGGGCAACAAGTGCCGGACGGATTTTTTCTAAGTTTTCAGACATAATTGTTGGATATTTAATATTTAATGTTTAACTTTATATTCACCAAATGAATAGGTTACACTACAACGTAACATAAAATGGTTTATATAACCAAATATTTGTTTGATGATTTATTGTTTAAGATGTATTTATTGAAGGAATCGCATGGATAATGACATAAAACACGTGCATGTAGGTCAGGCTATAGACAAAAGACGCAACGAGCTTGGATTGAGCAAATCTGAGCTTGGACGTAAAATAGGTGTACCGCAGCAGCACGTAAACCGCATACTGGAAAGGGAGACAATGGAAACGAGCAGGCTTATTAAAGTCAGCGAAGCATTGGACTTCAATTTCTTTTCCCTTTTCTGTCCGAGACAGCATCATATCTCGGCACACCTTGCTGCTGTTGCATTAGACGGAAATGCAAATAATCTGATAGGTGATGCAGAACTGGCTGTGCAGTTATCCAGCGAAAAGAAAGAAACAGAAAACCTGAGGGAAACAATCAAGCTTCTGAAAGAGCAGATAGAAAGTCTGAACTCACAGATTTTACGTCTTGATTCAAACCTGAAGGATAAAGATATAATTATTGAACTATTAAAAGAAAGGAGAAAAGACATGTAATTTTAAAAGAATGGTAATGGCCATTTGCATGTAGTAGAATAAAACTTTACCATTAACGGTGTTCACCATTTATAAAAATAATATAGTAGCCATAGCTTGATTCTTAGAAGAGAAAGTCTTGATACTAACAGATTGTTTTCTAATTGTTTACTCTCTATCTGTAAATAAAAGAAAATCAATGTAGTATTAAAGAGGCACAAGCTGCAGTAGAGGAAAATCTCTAAGAAATCAGCTTCTTTAATTAATATAGGCAAGACAAGCGTTTTCCATTTGTTTTCCCCAAGCATTTAGATAACTGATTGTCAATATAATATTAAAGTGGCACAGGCTGCAATCGAGGAATAAAGTTTGAATGCTGATAATTAGTGAAACACGAGGCAAGAGCTTGGAAATCAAGTTCTTGCCTCGATTCTTTTTCTACATGTTCTGCTCATTCATAAAGCAGTATAAACGGCAGAAAACACCCTATTTGTTGACCAGTTTTAGCATGTTGACCAAATTATTTTGGCATGTTGAACAGATTCTAAAATATGGTCTTAAAAAGAAAACAGATAGTTTAATCAATTTCACTAATTATTATAATTATGGCTACATTAAAAGCAACAGTAAAAACAAAGCTCAAATCAGGAGCGTACATCGTATACATCCGCATTGTCCACAACAGACAAAGTTCGTTTTTCAAAACACCATGGATGGTTAGGGATGATGGTGTCAGTGCAAATGGTAAGGACGTGAAAGATCCTTTCGTTTGTCAACAGACTTCTAAACTTATCAGTCAGTACTACGGATTGCTTAATATGGTTGACTGCTCTGAATGGTCAGCATCAGAAGTTGCATCCTACCTTACGAAGACTACAGAGGATATGTCATTCTCTGATTATGCAAGACAGCATATCGAGAAATTGATTCGTAGAGGTCAAGAACGTACGTCTCGCAATTACAAGTGGACATTGAATCACATGGAAAGATTCGCCCATACGGACAACATCATGTTCTCACGTTTGACATCTGCTTTCCTTAACCGATGGATTGAAAATCTCAAAGAGACTACCAATCGTTGTAAGGAGCAGTACCTAGTCTGTATGAGAGAGGTGTACAAAGCAGCCATGAAAGAGTTCAACGATGAAGAGCTTAGAATTGTCAGATTAAAGAGTCCTTGGGGAAATGTTACAATCCCAAGAAGTGACATTCCAGAAAAACGTGCCATTCCTGCGAGTATGCTCCGTAAGTTCTTTAATGCTGTCCCTGACAGAAGTAGGTTTACTAACCCACTGATGGAAGTTGGACAGGATGTTGCCCTAATATCTTTCTGCATGTGTGGTTTGAATGCAGTGGATATTTTTAATGCAACGAAAGACCAATATGTAAATGGGATATTCCACTATGAGCGACAGAAGACGAAGAAGACTCGCTCCGACAATGGATAATTCGAGGTTCGAGTTCCAGAGTTCTTGGAACCAACCTTCAGAAAGTATCTTTCAAAGGATGAAGAAAGTCCTTGGCTGTTCAATTTCCATGAACGTCTATCTACTTCGGATTCATTCTGTGCTAATGTCAATACTGGTATAAGGCAGATATGGGAAAAGGTTGATCCAGAGTTCAAGGCATCGCTGTATGCTTTCCGTCACAGTTGGGCTACTATTGCCCAAAACGAATGTGGCGCATCAATGAATGAGGTTGATTTCGGTCTGAACCACTCTATCAACAAGATGGCGAGGGTCTATGTGAAAATTGACTATTCACCGGCTTGGATTCTTAATGAAAAAGTCATTGATTTCATTTTCTTTACTGACAAAGAATCTAAACATGTTGAGAAGGAAGACAAGTCGTTTGAGAAAATCTCCAAGTACAACAATGTACGCGCAGAAGCTTACCCCTTAACAATTTTATCAAAATCCTCGTCAATCAATACTCCTGGTGCATTTTTCACATTCCAATCTATATAGCGTAACTGATTATTAAAAATCGTATCTCTCAAGTTTGAATTCATTAAAATCGTTTGGAAATACACTTCCTCCCCACAAGTCGTATTTTTAAGCCTTTGCAATAAGTCTTCTGAAGTCTCTCCATTAACGACCTCGTTTACAGCGTTTTTTGTCAACGAACAATACACACTACCCCCATATATAGAATATGAAGGAAGTGATCGCTGCAAACCTAACATCTTCTGAGTTATACGCCATAATGAATCCAATTTTCGATATATACCTTTACGAATATCTGTTCTTGAGGAAAATGTTCTATACCTTAAAATATCCAAGCCATCTCCCCACCACCCTTGTCTTGGCAGTGGAAATATGTCAAGATAATTCATCCCATCACCACCTAATATAGTATCAAATTGCAGCGGAGGTATAGCATAATAATCCTGACCTGTTATTAAATGATAATAATCATAATTTTCCCCACTATTTAACGCCATACTCATGAGCTCTATAAATGCATATAAATGTTCTATTCCACCCCAATATATACGATATTTTTTTATAACAATTGCTCTATTGTTTATCATGGAAGATAAAAGTGATGATTTTGCATCAATATGTATATAGACTCCCCAACTTACAGGTGTTTCATCTATAATTGAATTTATCATCTCTGCATCCTTATAAGCTGTCATAATCAAACAATGTCTCATTGAAAATCTTATTTTAAACATTATTATTCTCATCACTTCAGCCAAATACCTTTAGCTGTACCATTTACAATCTTCAAGATCTGTATTCTTCCAATACAAGCTTGTAAGCCAAAAACTACAGCAGGAACTATCAAAACACCTTCCACTCCAAAACGTTTCGCAAAAAAAGTCATCAACGGTATAGCTGTTAAAGCAAATAATAAATAGACAATCAATTGTATACGCACTTTACTTGTTCCATTAATAAGGTACATATAAATATTACCTCCTGTTTGAAGAAAAACATATACAGCTATGCAAACAGATAATGAAAAAGGAACAGATACAGAATTACCAATCCACCATTGAAAAATAATTTCAGAACACAATATCATTAAAATTAGTACAGGAATACATAAAAGCCATAATGTATCCAATTTTTTAATGATTCTCTTCATCCATCCACTATCTTTTTTAATATATGCATCTGTAAATGCAGACCAAAAAATATTAAGGATAATGATAAATATCATATTTACCACATTAAAATACCTATAGGCAATATTGTATTGGGTTACGACCTCCGGTCCTTGTGTTCTAGATAAAATGATATTGACGAATTGAAAAATGAACAATGTAGAAACCATAATGACAAAAAATTGTCCACCCAGTCCCAAAATATTCCGTGTCAACACTAAACGGACACTTAGTAATGAAGGAGCTACTAAACTGTATCTTTTATCATGAAACATAATAACAGAAATAGTGATTACCAGTATACAAGGTACCCCCGAAAAGACAAAAGCCAACGCGCTCAAACTTCCTGAAGTCGTCTTTGTCAATATATAAATACAGACAAATGCCAATACCTGTCCACCCGTTTGAATCAACGAAGCTAAAGCAGGCTTTTGATCTGCCGTCAGCATGGTAGTAAAGACACTTGCC
>ENA-OPXQ01000754-OPXQ01000754.1-human-gut-metagenome-genome-assembly--contig:-NODE-754-length-19866-cov-6.845137_pt1 | contig 19866 bp, 19 predicted proteins | sample MGYA00241769_ERZ502042 | MGnify/ENA primary metagenome ERZ502042 (study PRJEB25962, sample SAMEA2041934) | human gut metagenome | biome: human gut; feature: human-associated habitat; material: faeces...
TTCTGTTGTTTTTTCTACTACCCATGGCTATATTTTAGCACATATAGCGCTAAAAGTAAACATATGTTTTCCTTTGGGTAAAAAATTTGCGCGTCTAACTCATCACTAAGTAACGAGAATGCGACGCGCAATTATTCAAAAATCGTTCGCATTTGCGCAGGAAGACATTTGGATCCGATACCTACGGTCCACAGATACCAAACCTTTTTAATAGAAGATACTCATAAATATCCTGATCAGGATATCTCTGTCATATATGAAACTCAGGATGCAATCTTTCTTAATGATCTGAAGGGCCGCCTCACCAACCTTTGTATTGCACACAATGGTGAGAGCCAGAAAGATAATCCATATTACTATAAGGAATTTAACTGCCCCCAGCAACGCTCCTGCTACCTTGTTCATGCCATGCAACACAGGTAATCTCGTCACAAGATTCAGCATCCATGTGATACTCCTCACCATAATCGTCGACATCAGCAGAGAAATCAGGAAAGAAATTCCATTCACTGCCATTCTCGCCAGATATTGAGCAATATAATCCGAAAATGTAGTTACAGCCAAATACTGGTAACTGTCAGAATTATTATTCTGAACCAGTCCATTCCTCAGCAGTTCCGGGAGATTCATTTCATTTATAAATTCAGTCTGGCTTTCTCCACTGCCTGTCCATGTGCTGTATTCCTCTCCTACAAACTCCCGGCAGCTTTCCTGTACTTTTTCATAAATTGATGTATTTTCCCGAATAAACTCATTTACATAAGGATTTATAAACCACACGATCGCCATCGACAGAAAAACACATACAAGCGAAACCAGTTCTTTTATCAGTCCCCGCCTATAACCTCTGACACATGCAGCCGCCAGAAAAAGTATCGTAATGACTCCGGCCCACGTTAAAGCCATTTTCATCCTCCTAACTAAGTTTTATTATCTCTACACCGCTGTCCAATACCAGAAGATATCTGTTCATTCCGATTTTGAAGAAATCTTTGATCGTTCCATCCACACTGCCAAGATATTTCTGTACTCCCCTGCTGTTCATTACACACATCTGGGAACTGTTGTACATCAGAATATTTCCACCGCTTAATTTAATCGTCGTATATGGAATATTGAAGTTTTCTTTGAATTTCAATTTGCCATCTGTAGTATAAACTTCCATTGTATACTGTTTGTCTTTACTGTCATTCTTAAACACAAGACCAATCATATCATTATCATAAAAAGTACTGACAATTTCTTTATCTACTTTTACTGTTTTTACTTCCTTCGGAATCTGGCTTCCATGATAAATTGTAAATCCATTATCTTTAAGTGCTACAGACCGGTTATTATCAAGATACTGGATCTGCGGAACTACCACGCCTTCATACTTATATCCACTGACAATTCTGTCATCCTCGTTCTGTCCTACATCTCCAAAATTGTAAAATGCCACATAACTGGTCGTATCACTTCCATCTACGAACTGATAGGTTACCATCATGATCACTCCGTCTTCAGATACAGCAATATCAAGGGGATATCCCGGATCATCTATCTTCGTCTGATTTTCAGCAATCAGACTTCCATCTGTACCATAAAAATCAATCCATGTATCATCTCCGCCATCCAGGATTGCCGCAACAAGACCGCTTTTGGATACTTTTGCTTTGACAATACTGTAAGAAGTAGTTACACTGCCTGTTTTTCCGGATTTATCATAAATCTCCAAAGTTGTTCCATCTTTATCCGCAATCACCGCACGAGTTCCATTGACATCTGCCACAGGATTCTGCATCTGATAGGTTTCACTCCATAATGTACTCATCTTATCAGAAACAAGCGAAACTCCATCCGGACTGTATCGAAGGATATTTCCGTCCATTTCAACATAATTTGTAGAAACAATATCCTCCTGCTCACTTGTCTGGACTACTTTATAAGTATGATAGCTTCTCTTCTCTATGTAAAATCCCACAGCCGTTACAGCAGCAGCTATCGCCACCACTGTAATAACTGTCTTTTTCACTACACTTCTTTTGTGGCGGGACAATCTGCGCTCATAATCATCTGCATATTCCTCTTCAGCTCTCTCCCGGGCTTTCGCTTTTCTGTTTCTCTCTGCCTGAAGCTTTTTCTTTTTATGTTTTTTTATTATTTTCTTAAATGTATTTGCCATTTTAGCCTTTACCTTATTTCTCACTTTCATTTTGTTGATTATCAGGTTTCAGTTTTTGCCATTTATTATAGCACAGTTTTCTAAGGTAATACAATTACTTGTCCCGGATAAATGATTTCGTCCGCTGACATCCCATTCAATTTGCAGATCTGACTTATGGCTTCGATACTTCCGTATCTGTCCATACTTATCTGAAAAAGAGTATCGCCGGGCTGAATCACATATGATTCATGGGCTTTTCCCGCTGCTTCGCTGTTTTCCTTCTGCACAGCTTCCCTGACACGTTTCTGTGCTTTACGTTCATCTGCTTCCTGCTGGTAGATTTGTTCGGTTTTATCTGCTTTTTCTGTCTTTACATCCGGAAGCTGTTCTGTTTTGTCCGATTTTTGTTCTGTATCTGTCTGCTCTGCTGATATTTTTTTCTCTGAAGTATTGTTTTTCTTTTCAGAATTTTCTTTTTCACTGGTGCTTTGATTATTCTCTTCATCATTCTCTTCATTATTCTTTTTATTCTTCCCTGCATCATTTTGTATAGTATCTGTCCGGTATTGTTTATGCTGCCTGACAGCTTCATTGTTCGAAGTCCCGACAACAGGAGACGGCGTTATCTCCTCAACGATCACTGAAGAAACCGTCGCGCTCTCCTTTTCGTTCTGTTTTACATTCTGGTAACTTCTGTAAAAATTAACACCCACTGTCAGTACTGCAATTGCCAGACATGCAGTTAATCCATATGAAAAAACAGAAGGAGCTGCCGGCTCCTTCCTGGTTTCCTTTTTATCTGCAATTATTTTGCGAAAATCTTTCACAGCCTGATCTTCATATTTTTCCTGAGGTTCCGGCTGAAGTTCTTCATTTTTGTCGATCATATACGTCTGCATACCGGGATTTTTTTCATAATAAAGATAATACCCTCCCAGACGCACCATTTCATTGTTTTCATAACGGAAGAAAGCATCTTCCCTTTCCTGAGGTTCCATAAGCATCAGGACTTTTTCTCCTCCAAAATGTTTCATGTGTACTTTTAACATCACTTCCGATACCTTCAGGAGAAGCTGAGGCTGTGAAAAGAACCATCCCACAATCTCCTGATCTTCGAAGTACTCCTTCTGGGCTTCCTGTATCTGCTTCCATTGATTTTCCGAAAAATCGATATGATCAGGTGCTGCCTCCATCTCCTCCGCTATAATAGCACCTTTGATAAACAGATAAGCTGTCTGAGAACGCCATTTAAGATTTCCTGTAAGAACTGCCACTCTGGTTTTTGCTTCTCCCAGAGAGTCTTCCGTTCTGGCAAGTCTTACCAGAAATGTGTACACATAGTCCTCCATATAAATCCTGTAATCTTCGGCTGCCAGGCCGATCTGGCGTATATTTCTGGGTAATCCAAACGGTTCCTCACCATTTTGTCCTTCCTGAGATTCGTCCTTATAGATTACTTCTATCATCTCTCATCACCCCTTCGGGTATCAGGATAACACAGATAAATTGCAGATTTTATCACATTGTAAGAGGAATTTACCAGAATTTGGCGACAGATTTTGCACAGTGCATATTTTTATCCCGGTAAGGATATGATGTTATCAGAAGCCTCTTCGCAGCTTGTTGTTATGAAGCAAAGGGACTATAGCAATTAAAAGATATAATCAATAATGTGCTCTCGAAATCTTTTTGTGCAGGTACAATAGAGACTCTGCGAGTACATAAATACGATCAGGGAGGTTTTATGGTATTTTATGTGGACTCACAGAAAAGCAGTTCTGCTGAGGAAATCGCTTTTCTTTTAAATAAATGTATTCTTCAATATCCCGGCAGATGGTCGGAACTGGTTTTTCTGTGTATCGGAAGTGACCGCGTGACAGGAGACTGTCTCGGTCCCTATATCGGACACCAGTTACTTGAACATCTGAATACGGACACTCATGGCGTTTATGTTTACGGTACCCTGAAAAGCCCCGTACATGCTTTAAATCTTTCCAGAATTTCCCGCCAGATCAAAATTCTGCATCCCGAAGGTCTGGTTATTGCAGTGGATGCCTCTCTTGGACAAAAAAAGCACCTGGGGTATGTGACCATCGCAGATGGTGCACTTTACCCAGGTGCTGCAGTTCAGAAAGAACTTCCTCCTGTTGGTGATATCCATATCACAGGGATTGTAAACATTGCAGGTGTACTGGAACAGCTAACCCTTCAGACTACCCGCCTGTCTACGGTAATCTCTCTGGCAGATACCATCACACAGGGAATCGTAAATTATACAAATTCTTTGATCTGTTTGTAGATGCCTTCTGCATCAAGACCATATTTCTCAAGAAGAGCTGTGGCAGGACCGGATTCTCCGAATACATCATTTACACCGATACGTTTTACAGGTACAGGTGCTTTCTCAGACAGGCATTCGCATACTGCTCCGCCAAGTCCGCCGATTACTGAATGCTCTTCTACAGTTACAACCTTGCCTGTTTCTTTGGCTGCTGCAACTACAAGTTCTTCATCCAGAGGCTTAATCGTATGGATATTGATTACTTTTGCATCTACGCCGTCTGCCGCAAGCTTCTCTGCAGCTTCAAGAGCAGGAGCTACACAGAGACCGTTTGCAATAATCGTAAGGTCTTTTCCTTCACGAAGGACAATACCTTTGCCTAATTCAAATTTATAGTCCGGTCTGTCATTGATAACCGGAACTGCCAGACGTCCAAATCTCATATATACAGGACCAACATGCTCATAAGCTGCTTCTACCATAGCTTTTGCTTCAATATCATCAGAAGGGCAGGCAACAACCATTCCCGGAATTACTCTCATAAGAGCAAAATCCTCACAACACTGATGGGTAGCACCATCTTCACCTACAGAAATTCCGCCATGAGTAGCGCCAATTTTTACATTGATCTTCGGATATGCAATAGAGTTACGAACCTGCTCAAAAGCACGTCCTGCTGCAAACATTGCAAATGTGCTGGCAAATGGAACTTTTCCTGTAGTAGCCAGACCTGCGGCAATGCCCATCATATTACACTCGGCAATACCACAGTCAATATGACGCTCCGGAAATTCTTTTTTGAATACGCCAGTCTGAGTAGCTGCAGCAAGGTCAGCGTCCAGAACGACCAGGTTCTCATGTTTCTTACCTAATTCAACCAGCGCAGCACCGTAGCTTGCTCTTGTTGCGATCTTCTTTACTTCTGACATAATGCTTCACCTGCCTTTTCTAACTCTTCCATTGCCTGTGCATACTGCTCGTCATTCGGAGCTTTTCCATGCCATCCAACCTGATTTTCCATAAAGGAAACACCTTTTCCTTTTACAGTTTTCATAATGATAGCTGTAGGCATTCCCTTAGTAGCTTTTGCTTCATCAAAAGCAGCTCTTAACTGATCCATATCATTTCCGTCTGCAACGTTAATCACATGGAAGTTAAATGCCTCAAATTTCTTATCAATCGGGTATGGAGAACATACTTCATCAACCTTACCGTCGATCTGAAGTCCATTATTATCCACGATCACTACAAGATTGTCCAGTTTTCTGAAGCCTGCAAACATAGCAGCTTCCCAAACCTGGCCTTCCTGAATTTCGCCGTCACCTAATAAGGTGTATACACGATAGCTTTCATTGCTTAATTTGGCAGAAAGCGCCATACCAACTGCTGCAGAGATTCCCTGTCCCAGAGAACCGCTGGACATATCAACACCCGGGATATGTTTCATATCCGGATGTCCCTGTAAATAGGAACCCAGATGACGAAGAGTCTTCAGATCTTCTTTTGGGAAAAAGCCTCTTTCTGCAAGTGCAGAGTAGTATCCCGGTGCTGTGTGGCCTTTGGAAAGTACAAAACGGTCACGATCAGCCTTCTTAGGATCCTTTGGATCAATATTCATTTCTTCAAAATATAAATAAGTGAATACATCTGCTGCAGACAGAGATCCGCCCGGATGTCCTGCTTTTGCAGAATGTAATGCAGTAACGATGTCTTTACGGACTTCGTTTGCAATTTTCTGAAGTTCTAATTTTTCCATTGTGGTAAATTCTCCTTATTCGCCGAATACTGCTTTATAATCTTTCTGGAATTTCTCAATACCTGCATCTGTCAGAGGATGTTTTGTCATCTGTACGATTACATTGTACGGAACAGTTGCAATGTCAGCACCTGCAAGTGCACAGTCTGTTACATGAATCGGATTTCTTACGCTTGCTGCGATGATTTCTGTCTCGATTCCTGCCACTTCAAAAATCTCAGCGATCTCGCGGATCAGATCAACACCTCTTGTAGAAATGTCATCCAGTCTTCCAAGAAACGGAGATACATAAGTAGCACCTGCTCTTGCAGCCAGAAGTGCCTGGTTAGCAGTGAAGATCAGAGTAACGTTTGTCTTGATTCCTTCTGCATGAAGAACCTTAACTGCTTTCAGACCTTCTACTGTCATAGGAATTTTAACAATCATATTCGGATGAATGGCTGCAATCTCACGTCCCTCTTTGATCATTCCTTCTGCATCTGTTGTAGTAGCTTTTACTTCACCGCTGATCGGTCCGTCTACGATAGATGTGATCTCTTTGATTACTTCCTTGAAATCTCTTCCTTCTTTTGCGATAAGAGACGGATTTGTGGTAACACCACAGATTACACCCATATCATTAGCTGCCTTAATATCTTCTACTTTTGCTGTGTCAATAAAAAATTTCATGTTCTTAACCCTCCTGATTTTTGCTTGTCATAATCGTTCATTGATCTGATGGTTTCATTATAACAGACTTTACATTCAGGTCAAGCGTGGCAAAAGATTATTAATAATTTCTTTATTAATAATTGCATGTCTTATTAATTCTTTATTTTTCAGTCAAAGCATATATTCGTTGTTATCAACATGCAATATACAATATGTTTTATAACCATTTCTTTTCGTAACTGTTCGCTGTCTTTGCTGTTGCAGGAAACCTCCGTCAGAAATCATTTCTGATATCGGATTTCAGCCGCACATCCTGAAATTTTGGTACGTTTCCAGAAAATGCCTGCCGGATAGATATTCGCAATCTACCTCGCCACACAGCTCTATACCAAATAACTGTTCTGCAGTTTCGATAAATTATTATTAATAATTTTCATTCGACGTATTTAATTATTTTTTTTGGTTCTGACATACCCCGTAGTGCGTCTCGCTATCAGCTTGGGGGTATATTCAATATTATAGAGACTGACAGGAGCAGAATCTGTGAGAAAACGGTCCTGCTCATCGATTTTGCGCAGTATAATATCACAGGCATCTCTGCCTTTAAGGGCTACGAAATGATCGATCGTAGTAAGAGAGATCTTCCGTATTCCCGAATAAAAGATATTATCGCACCCAATCACCGATACATCCTTGGGTACATGAATCCTTGCTTCATGGAGAGCATCCAGCGCACCAATAGCCATCATATCATTCTGGCCTGCAATAGCTGTAAATTCCCTGCCTTCATCCAGAAGCTCCATAGTAAGCTCATAACCCATCGAATATTCCGAATCCATCCGTGGGATCTGCATATCGATAGCTTCATCCGCAGCCTTAATGATCACATGATCCTTCAGGCCTTCTTTCTCAAACTCTTTCACAAAACCATTTACACGTTTCGTTCTCTGCCATTGTCTCCTTGTCAGGGGCGGAGTGATAAACGCTACATCTCTGTGCCCCAGATCAAGCAGATGTCTTGCCATCATCCTTCCCACAACTGTATTATCCTGATTAATGGCATCTATAGTTGTAGTTTTCTCTTTATTACTGATGATAACCAGTGGGATTGTCTGCGCCAGTTCCTCTACCTGCTGCTGAAAATCCGGATTTGGATTACAGCAGTAGATAATGCCAAGCGGCTCTATTGTACCCATCATGCGCAGATACTTCTCCTCCAGACGGGGATCTCTCTGTGTATTGCAGATAAAGACACCATATCCCTGTTTGTTCGCCACTGCCTCAATTCCCTGCAGAAGCAATACATAATACGGGCTTGTAAGCGTAGGGCAAAAAACAACGATCAGCTTCTCTTTCCGGCTTTCTTTTCTGTTCTTTCGTCCGGGAAGATGATAGCCTAATTCTCTGGCTGCCTGCTCTACCTTCTCCACTGTTTCTCTGGAAAAAGAAACATTATATTTCTTATTCAGGACCATGGAAACAGTTGCCTGGGAGACTCCTGCCCTCTTTGCCACGTCAGAAGAAGTTGCTTTCTTTTTAGACAAAGTGATGCCTCCTTTTCCGATGATCTTTTGTCAGAACAGTAACCTTAAAGCTCCACACGCCCCTCAAGAGCACGTAAAAGAGTCACTTCGTCAATATATTCCAGATCTCCTCCTACCGGAACTCCGCTTGCGATCCTGCTAACTTTGATCCCGGTAGGTTTGATCAGCTTACTGATATACATTGCCGTTGTTTCCCCCTCCAGACTGGAGTTGGTAGCAATGATCACTTCCTTTACCTCATCCTTTGCCAGACGCTGCATGAGTTCTTTCAGTTTGATATCATCCGGCCCGATTCCAAGCATTGGAGAGATTGCACCATGAAGAACATGATAAACGCCATCAAACTTGCCTGTTTTTTCATAAGCTGCAAGATCTCTTGTATTCTCTACCACCATGATCACTGAATGATCACGCTTATCATTGCTACAGATGGGACAGATCTCTCTGTCTGTCAGAGTACAGCAGCACTTGCAATACTGTACATTCTCTCTGGCACCGGTAATGGAAGAGGTAAGCTGCTCTACCTGATCCTTTGGCATATTCATGATGTGAAATGCCAGTCTCTGTGCTGATTTCGCACCGATTCCCGGAAGATGGGAAAGCTGCTCGATCAGCTTATTGATATGACTGCTGTAGTATTCCATCAGAATGGAAGACCTCCGCCAAGTCCGCCCAGACCACCTGTCAGTTTAGACATAACAGCCGTAGATTCTTCTTCCACTTTGCGAAGTGCTTCGTTTGTAGCTGCAACGATGAGATCTTCCAGCATTTCGATGTCATCCGGATCTACAACTTCCTCCTGAAGCTTTACTTTTGTCACCTCTCTCTTACCGGAGATAGTTACCTCTACAGCGCCGCCTCCTGCAGTAGCCGTAAATTCTTTCTCTTCCAGAGCTTTCTGGTTCTCTTCCATCTGGCGCTGCATTTTCTGCGCCTGTTTCATAAGATTATTCATATTTCCCGGCATACCCATTCCCGGGAATCCTCCACGTTTTGCCATTTGTGGTATCCTCCTTGCTATTTATTGCCTTATTGTTTACTGCCTTTTCCTGTCCGGAAAATATTTAGTTACTGTTCACTCCGTTCACAGTAACGTAGCCAAAATTCATTCCAGATTGCCTGCAACATGGAATTTATTATTGCTTATCATAATAATACGCATCAAATATCTGCTCTGCGATGGGCACTGCTGCTTCACTTCCGGTACCGCCATTCTCAACAATGATCGCAACTACCAGATCCGGATCATCCACGTTGGAATAACCGATAAACCAGGAATGACTGGAACCATTCTCATCAAATTCCGCTGATCCGGTCTTGCCTGCCACTGTATATCCTCTTCCGTTCAGAGCCGATGCGGTTCCGTTTTCCACAACACCTTTCATAAGCTTTCCAAGGATATTCGCCTCATTTGTTGTCATCAGACGTTTATAGTTCTCCGGCTCTGTTGTCTTCACTGTCTCTCCGTCTGAACTTACAACAGAATCAATGAGATAAGGCTTCATGAGCTCCCCGCCATTGGCGATCGCACTGGTAATCAGCGCCATATGCATAGGTGATACCAACGTATTACCCTGTCCGATGGCAGTCTGCATAACCTCTGCAACAGAAGATTTTCCATTTAATGTAAAAGTACTCTTTTTATAGGAAGAAAGCGGAAGACTCTTATTAAAAAGAAGATCCTCGGCTGTTTTTTTCAGAGAACTGCCTCCGAGCATGGTTCCGATCTCTGCAAATGCACTGTTACAGGAATTGGCAAAAGCACTGTAAAAATCTTCCTGTCCATGAACAGTTCCGCCATAGCACCTGATCGTGTGATCTTCTCTGGTAATACTTCCCTCACAGAGATAGGAAAATCCCTCCAGACTGCCCTTGGTTCTGAAATAGTCCAGGGCAGTTACCACCTTAAATGTAGATCCCGGAGGATAGGCTCCGTTTGTAGCTCTGTTCAACAGACTGCTGTCATTGGAATCATTTACCAGTGTGTCCCAGTTCTGGGAAATAGTATTCGGGTCAAAGTCCGGTCTGCTCATTTCCACCAGAATCTTACCTGTAGAGGGTTCTATGGCAACAACCGCCCCTCTCCTGTCACCAAGTGCATTATAGGCAGTTGACTGAAGATCTGCGTTTAACGTCGTGTTCACAGAATCACCCGTATTTTTCTGATTCTTAAACTCATTTTTCATCTGGTTCAGGAAAAATTCATGAGAAGTCAGAAGTTGGAAGTTCGCCTCTGATTCCAGTCCGCTTTTTCCATTAGTGTCATATCCGACTACATGAGCGAACATATTTGCATAGGGATAAGTACGTTCCTCTGTTCCGTCTTCGTAAACATTGGTCTGGGCAAGCACCTGCCCATCTGCAGATATGATCTTACCTCTTACAACCCTGTCTGAAAAAGTATCCTGCCTTGTATTATAGGGACTATTGATAAAATCATCGCTCTTTGCATAATTAAAGTAGATCAGATATCCGATCATACTGACAAAGATCAGCACAAAAAAGCAGGATACCAGTGTATACTCTCTGTTACGGGGCCTTCTCTTTTCAGAAATCTCCCGGGCTTTGCGCTTCTGGCGCTTCTTCAACTCTCTGCGCCGTTCCTTTTCTTCGATATCTCTCAATTTCTTCGTCCTCATCTTCTCTCAAAATATACAATCCCTGAATGATCGCCAGCATCAGTACTGTACACGCGACAGAACTTCCTCCATAGCTGACCAGAGGAAGAGTTACACCTGTCATAGGGATAAATTTCGTTGCTCCGCCAATTGTCAGAAATACCTGAAATGCATATTCCGTACCAAGTCCAAGTGCGATCAGTTTGTAGAATGGTTTCTTAATTTTAAGCGCAATATTTACGATCATCAAAAAGAAACTCATACATACCAGGATCAGGCAGATTGCAAAAATCCCACCCAGTTCCTCACAGATTGCACTGAATATAAAGTCATTCTTGACAACAGGGATCTTCTCAGGCGAACCCTGACACAATCCCATTCCAAACCATCCGCCGGTTCCAATGGCAAACAGTGACTGGACGATCTGGTATCCTTCATTCTGATATACCGCCATGGGATCCTTCCAGGCTGTCACTCTCTGACGCACATGGCCAAACAGATGATATGCGACAACTGCCCCTGCAGATCCGCCTGCAAGACCAAGTGCCAGATATCCCACATTTCTGGATGCCACATAAATCATCACAAGATATGCCGCAAAGAAGATCACTGCACTTCCAAGGTCTCTGGAAAGTACAAGAATCCCCACATGCAGTCCCGCCACTACCGTAGCCTGGACCACTTTTGAAAAATCAGCACCTTTTCTCAGCAATGCCGCCATAAAGAACACAAATGTAATCTTTATCGCCTCTGAAGGCTGGATTCCCATCAGGGAAAGTTTTGCTCCATAGCTTGTCTTTGCAAGCACAAATACCGCCGCCAGCAAAACGATTCCGATTCCCGCATAAACCCATGTCAGGTCCTTGAGAAATTTCATCTTCCTGATCAGGACAGGTACGATCAATGCCACCACATTTACGCCTGCCACAATCACCAGCTGTCTGGTAGCTGTGGAAACATCCAGCCTGCACAGCATAATAAATCCTACGCTGAGAAGCATGCACATATTGTTGAGCAGTAAAATCGATGCTTTCTTATAAAAAATCCTGTACAAAATCTGGATTCCCGCAAAAAATGCCATCATTTCGATATAAAACAACACGACCTGAAACTTACCTGTCTTCAGGTAGATGACCAGAAACGCAGTGAAATCCATAAAAAAGATAAGCATCAGCTGCTGGCGCAGCGATTCGTTTCTCTCCTCCTCACTCTGCTGTTTCACCAGATAGAAACAGTGAAAAGTATAAATCACCATCAGGGTAAGGATCACATACTTGGATAATTCTACAATTACATTAATCATATGCCTTACTCGGCTCCTCTTTTAAAATGTCCCTTTGTATATTCCCGTTTCGGAGGATTCTTCCCATCACGATAAACAGCTCTGAACTCTTCATATATCTTCACCGCATCCTGAGGCTTCTCAATGGTAAATGCAAGTCTCAGGGAAGAGACACCAAGTCTGTCTATCTGTGATTTCTCTTTCAACAGGCCGTAAGGGATACTGTTGTAAATGATATTATAGCAGGGTATACAGAAATCTGTATTCTCAGTTTTCCATGGGTTACATATACATTTCGCCGTAAATTCTTTATCGTAACGGTCTTTTAAAGTTACCCCTTCTTCCTTATGATTACATCCGTAAAGATTTTTATGCACACACTGGGCCGATATCATAAGAGGCAGATATCCGTAGATCAGCATCTCGCTGTCCCGGTTATCTCTGTGGCGGATTTCCCCTTCGTTCAGCTCAAGCGGTACCGTATTTCTGAGGACTTTCTGATCTTTCCAGAAATCAGCAGCTTCATCATTCCATGTATACATACTGTGATCCAGAACACATTTCTCAGCCAGACCTGCCTTTCGCAGAACTGCAAAAGTCTCCAGATTTCTTACCAGAAATCCTGTCATTCCTCTGTCCATCCACTCTCTGATCCTGGTAAGAAGCTCCCGGGGCATCTCACCTCTCATAATATGCGGAAGAGACAGATACATCTCCATTCCTCTGCTTACACAGTCATCCAGGCAGACCTCCATGGCATCAGCGTTCAGATACATTCCATGTATCCCCTCTCTTTTATATAACGCCAGTGCAGTGGATTTTTCTTCACAGGAAATATAAATCGGAAGATTTTTCTGCTTTGGCGAATCTGCTTTTCTTCCGGCATCCTCTGATAAGCGTTTCTTCCCATTATTTTCTTCTCTCTTATATGGTTTGAGCAATTCATTTTCCAGCGATTCCAGTGCCTCTCTTCTCGCCTCATTCAGCATTTTCATCGGGATAAAAATATTCTCATCCATCTGGATTTCCAGATTTTCCCACTCATATTCTGTATTTCCAAGCTTCTCCATCTGTGAACGGATGCGCTCTTCTGTCAGCGGCTGGTTCTGCGCATACTGTACCTCACCCACAGACGCAAATCCATGGATTCCCCTGCATGACACATCCAGTATAGCAGGACTTCCTGGAAAAAGAATGAATGTTCCCTGAATTTTTTCTTTCTTTTTTCTTAATACAGGACTGACATCTCCTGTTTTCTTCTCATTGCTGAATGCCATCATGGACGGACCATTCTGCATCTGATAATAACCGGTACAGGAACCTCCCCTGTTAAACAGATCCAGCAGATATCTCTTATCCTCCTCTGCTACCCTGTAATTCTCAGCTCCCTTCTCAAAAAGAAGATCCAGGTACTTCCGATATACAGAAGTTACCCCTGCTGTATATCCCGGCTGCTTCATCCTGCCCTCTATCTTAAGAGAAGTAACACCAACCTCCAGAATCTGCGGAAGAATCTCTATCGTAGAAATATCTTTCAGACTCAGAGGACATAGTTCTTGCGCTTTCCTTTTCTCTGACCGTCTGCCATTTTCCCCGCAACAAAGCGCCGTCTGGTAAGGCAGACGGCAAGGCTGTGCACACCTTCCTCTGTTACCGCTTCTTCCACCCAGGATACTGCTCATCAGGCACTGTCCCGAATAACTGTAACATAAAGCTCCATGGACAAAAGATTCAATCTCGATAGGACTTGTCTCATGCATCCTCCGGATTTCCTCAAGGGAAAGCTCTCTGGCAGTTACCACTCTGGAAGCACCCTGTTCTTCCAGAAACTTCATCCCCTCCGGACCTGTCACAGTCATCTGCGTGCTGGCATGAAGATGCATACCCGGAAACATCTCCCTGATCATCTTAAACACACCCATATCCTGAACGATCACCGCATCCAGACCTTCCTTATAATATGGAAGCAGATAATCATACAACTGTTCAGACAGTTCCCTGTTCTTCAACAGCGTATTCACTGTCAGATAAAGTTTCCTGCCATGGATATGAGCAGTATCAATGGCACGCAAAAGCTCTTCCTCTCCGAAATTCTTCGCATAAGCCCGCGCGCCAAAGGCTGCTCCCCCTACATAAACCGCATCTGCACCTGCACCGATCGCTGCCTCAAATCCCTCATAGGAACCGGCAGGTGCCAGAAGTTCAATCTCTTCTCTTTTCAATTCTATACCTCACGTTTTCTATAACAGTCATCTTAAATGCATTATTTATGAGCATTGCTATAATATTCAAATCGAATACATATGAAACAAATCATAAAGGGGAAATCACCGAAGTAATCCCCCCTCTATTATTTCAGCAGCTCATCAATCTGCTTTTCCAGTTCCTTATTCTTTCCCTCCAGAAGGCTCTTCTGTTCCAGGGCTTCCTGTTCATGCTTCTGCGCTTCCTCAATCTGCATACGAAGCGAGATCAGCTCATGCTTCAGATCATACATCTCCTGATCCTTCTGCTGTAAATCCTGTTCAAAAACCTCCGCCTGTTTCTTTGCCTTAAAATAGTCATCTGTAATATTCAGGCTGATAAGTGTATGCTTGGTCTCCATGGGCTGTCTGCTGTAACCCGGCATAGCACTTAACTCATCCATCTTTTTATTTATATAGGATGCTACTTTCTGAAAATATTCTTCCGATTCATAGCCTCCCAGCGTAATAATCTTACCACCTATGATTACCTTTGCTGTATTTTTGACCGCCATCCGTACGAGCCTCCTGTATCTTCCTTCAATCTGCCCGGAACCCCGGACATTTACTTCATTATACTCGAAAGCAGTCGAAATGTATAGGAATTTTTAAAAAACTTTTACTTTTTTATATTTTTACACCCTTAACTTCAGTTTTTCTCCGGCATCTGATAGCCCAGATGCTCATACGCAAGCGCCGATGCCATACGTCCTCTCGGCGTACGGTTCAGGAATCCATTCTGCAGCAGATAAGGCTCATACACATCCTCCAGCGTACCGGAATCCTCCCCTATCGCCGCAGCCAGAGTCTCCAGTCCCACAGGACCACCCTGAAAATTCACGATCATAGTCTGAAGAATCCTTCTGTCAATCTTATCCAGACCATACTGATCCACTTCCAGAAGATTCAGCGCAAAACACGCCACATCATAAGTAATCCGTCCATCATACTTCACCTGCGCAAAATCACGAACCCTCTTCAGCAGACGGTTGGCAAGCCTCGGAGTTCCCCTGGATCTCTTGGCAATCTCAGCCGCACCCTTCTCATCAATCTCCACTCCAAGAACCTGAGCAGAACGGATAATGATCGTCTTAAGCTCCTCATGAGTATAAAACTCCAGATGATGCATCACACCAAAACGGTCACGAAGAGGTGCAGACAGAAGTCCTGCCCTGGTAGTCGCCCCCACCAGTGTAAACTTCGGCAGATCCAGACGTATAGACCTGGCAGAAGCCCCCTTCCCGATCATAATATCAATAGCATAATCCTCCATAGCAGGATAAAGGACCTCCTCCACCTGCCTGTTCAGGCGGTGGATCTCATCCACAAACAGAATATCTCCCTCCTGCAGATTATTAAGGATCGCAGCCATCTCCCCCGGCTTCTCAATAGCCGGCCCGGAAGTCACCTTCATATGAACCCCCATCTCATTGGCAATAATCCCCGAAAGAGTAGTCTTACCAAGCCCCGGAGGACCATAAAACAAAACATGATCCAACGCATCATGCCTCTGCTTCGCAGCCTCTATATAAACCTTCAAAGTACTCTTGGTCTTCTCCTGACCAATATAATCATCCAACGTCTGCGGCCGGAGATTCCCCTCCAGAGAAAAATCCTCCTCCGTCACATCCGTAGTTATAATACGTTTCTCCATCTGTTACCCATCCTAACCTATAACAATTCTATAACAATACAGGCAATCCAATCTACCAGAGCGTAAAGTCCTGCTTCAGTTAAAAATTCTTCAGTGCAGCCTTCAAAAGACCTTCCACATCATCCGGCGGCACATCCGTAACCTTACGCACCGCCCGAAGCGCATCCGCACTGCTGTATCCCAGCGCAACCAGAGCCTCAACAGCTTCCTGCCTGCCATCCGAAACCTCACCGGCTCCCACTGCTGCCCTCTCCTGCTCATGAGCCAGCTTCAATTCAAACGCATCCTCCAGCTTCATCTTATCCTTCAGCTCAAGAATCAGCTTCTGAGCCGTCTTCTTCCCGATACCCGGAGCCTTCGACAACGTCTTCACATCATCCGAAAGAATTGCAAACCTCAATTCATCCGCCGTAATCCCCGCCAGAACCCCCAGCGCAGCCTTCGGCCCCACACCATTCACGCCAAGAAGCAGCTTAAACATCTGCAGATCATCCTTAGTCCTGAACCCATACAACTTCATGGCATCCTCTCTCACACTGAAATAAGTATGGACCTTCACATCCTCCCCCATACGAATCTCAGACAAATCTGCCCCCGTCATATATATCTCATAACCAATCCCCCCGGCCTCAACAACCACCGAGCTCTCAGTCATATCCACAGCCATTCCATGAACAAACGCAATCATGATACATCCTCCGTCCCAAATTCATCACTTCCGATTCATCATACCACATCCCACCCCATAACGCAAACATATATTCGCATCCCTTAATCGAAAAAAAGAACCGCCATGCCTTCACACAGCAGTTCTTCCTCCCATTACTGAATAATATGTCTCGGACAAACCTCTTTACAAGCCCCACAATTCGTACACTTACTATAATCAATATGCGCACAGAAATTATCAACCGTAATCGCCCCATTCGGGCAAGTCTTCTCACACTTCTTACATCCGATACAGCCAACCTCACACGCAGAAGTAACAGCCTTACCTTTCGCATGAGAACTACACTGCACAAACGTAGTCTGCTCATAGGGCACAAGCTCGATCAGATGCTTCGGACACTTGGCAACACACTTACCGCAGGCCTTACAAGCCTCCTTATCAACAACCGCCACACCGTTCACAACATCAATCGCCCCAAACGGACAGGCCTTCACGCAGCTTCCAAAACCAAGGCATCCATAAGTACAGGACTTCGCACCACCACCGGGAATGAAAGCCATCATCTCACAGTCTTCCACACCTGTATACTCATAATTATCCTTCGTCTTCTCACAGGTACCCGCACACTTCACATACGCCACCTGACGGGCAGTCTCCACAACTTCCTGTCCCATGATCGCTGCGATCACTTTTCCGACAGGCTCACCGCCTACCGGACATCCATTTACAGGTGCCTCACCTTTGGCGATCGCTGCTGCCAGACCATCACAGCCGGGATAACCACAGCCACCGCAGTTATTACCGGGAAGCGCCTCACGAACAGCAACTTCCTTCTCATCCACTTCCACAGCAAACTTCTTACCGGCAACACCAAGGAAAACACCGATAAAAAGACCTACTGCCGCAACCAGTACAGTTGCCGCGATAATTGCTCCTATATTCATACCAGTCCCCTCCTTAAATCAGTCCTGAAAATCCGAAGAAGGCAATTGCCATCAGTCCGGCTGTCAGCAGAACTGTAGGGAATCCCTGGAAGGATTTTGGAATGTCATTGTATGCGATTTTCTCACGGATACCAGCCATCAGCACGATGGAAATAGTAAATCCCACTGCTGTTGCAAATCCGTTCACTGTTCCCTGAAGAACATTATACTCTTTCTGCACGTTTGTAAGGGCAACACCAAGAACTGCACAGTTTGTTGTGATCAGAGGAAGGTATACACCAAGTGCCTCATATAAAGGTGGCATACACTTCTTAAGTACCATTTCAACAAACTGAACTAATGTTGCTATTACAAGAATGAATACTACAGTATTCAGGTATGTAAGGTTAAGTGGTGTTAATATAAAATCATATATAAGGCTGCATATGATTGATGATATAGAGATAACACCGATAACAGCGCCACCCATTCCGGCAGCTGTGTTTATTTTCTTTGATACACCAAGGAAAGGACACAGACCTAAGAACTGGCTTAATACAACGTTGTTAACAAGCGCTGTGCTTATAGCGATAACTAATAAATTCATCTTTTACTCTCCTCCCTTAGTTCTCTTTTTCTTCATCTGAAACATAGTCTGGAACCTCAGCAGGCTTCATTCCATGCTTTCTCTTTACTCTGTTCATAACAGCTACACACATAGCAAGTACGAAGAATGCACCAGGTGCAAGGATAAATATACTAGCTGGTGTATAACCAAAGTTAGAAAGATCTACAAGTGCTGAACTACCTGTTGAAAGGATTGTTCCGCCACCAAGTAACTCTCTGATTGCACCAAGGATTGTGATAGCACATGTGAAACCAAGTCCCATTCCGATACCATCAAACATTGATGGAAGTGCTGGGTTCTTAGAAGCATATGACTCTGCACGTCCTAAGATAATACAGTTAACAACGATAAGTGGTATATAGATACCAAGTGCATCATATATAGATGGCACAAAGCCCTGTAATAAGAACTGTATTATTGTAACAAATGATGCAACGATCACGATATAAGCTGGCATTCTTACGCTGTCTGGAATAACCTTTCTAAGTAATGAAATGAAAAGGTTAGAAAGCATAAGAACTGCTGTTGTAGAAAGTCCCATTCCGATACCATTGATTGCTGATGTAGTAACCGCAAGTGTAGGACACATACCAAGTGTTAAAACCAGAGTAGGATTCTCTTTGATAATACCATTATAAAGTCTTTCAACACATTTATTCAACTGAAACACCTCCTACTGTCTTAACATTAGCCTTAGCAAGGTCTGCATATACAGCTAATGCTGCATTAACACCCTTTGTTATAGCCTTAGATGTAACTGTAGAACCACCGATTGCATCAATAGAGCTGTCTGATGATGAACCTGTTCCATCTGTTACTACCTTATATTCTGAAGTCTTAGTTCCGTTAAACTGTGCTAAGAATGAAGGATCCTGCTTAGCTCTCATACCAAGACCTGCTGTTTCACTTATTGTAAGAATAGATGTTCCAAGATATGTTCCATCTGTTGAAAGTCCAACAGAGAACTTGATATCTCCGCCGTAACCATCATGTGCAACAACTGTTACTACGAAACCTATAATCTTACCATTCTTAATACCAGCAACTACCTCTGATACATCATCCTTAGAGAAATCTGTTGCAGAAGCTGAAAGTACTGCCTTAGCTGTTTCTGCTACCTTATCAGAAGCATAACTTCCATCAAGTGCTTCAAACTTATCAGCATCAGCAATAACCTCCTGGTAAGCCTTCTGCTTAGCCTTCTCGTCTGCTGTGCGATAGGGTCTTTAGTTACATTATATACAAGACCAAGAAGGATACCTGCAACAAGTGTAATTGCGAATAATATACATGCGTCTTTTATTATATTCTTCATCTTATGCAGCCTCCTTTGCCTTTTTTTCCGGCTTTTTCTTGCCAAATGACTTAGGTACTGTAACTCTTTCGATAAGAGGTACTAAGAGGTTACAGAAGATGATTGCGTATGAAACGCCTTCTGCTGAACCACCAAACATTCTGAATATGAATGTA
>ENA-OPXQ01000773-OPXQ01000773.1-human-gut-metagenome-genome-assembly--contig:-NODE-773-length-19662-cov-2.640180_pt1 | contig 19662 bp, 14 predicted proteins | sample MGYA00241769_ERZ502042 | MGnify/ENA primary metagenome ERZ502042 (study PRJEB25962, sample SAMEA2041934) | human gut metagenome | biome: human gut; feature: human-associated habitat; material: faeces...
GGAAAGCAGGTGGGCGGAGAAAGTCATCGAAGCAGCACAGCCGGAGAACCGGTTTAAAATGAAAAAAGCGGCTTTGAAAGAAGCACAAAATTATCGTTCCGACACACTTGCCTTATATGAAGAGATGCTCTACAATCAATGTATCTGCGGAAAAGCAATGGATCGGCAAAAAGACGGAAAAGGAGAATATTCTTATGAAAACGGAGAAGCTCACGGAGAAGGCGCTGCGATGGCTGTTCACAAAATATCTCACATTGCTTGAAAAGACAGTAAAAATAAACTGGCATGAAGAAAATGAATACGGTGAAAGTCAGATATTCGGATTTTGGCATGAGGACAGCTTTTTTATGAATCTCGTGCTTGAGCGTCTGGCGGATAAGACAACACCTGTAGATGTGATTGTTACAGCCGATACACGGGGAAATTATATTGAACATATGATAAAGCGATGCGGCGGAAACGCGCTTCGCGTTCCTGACGGGTATAAGGCGTTCGGGGCGTTGAAAAAAATTCTACAGGATTCTTATGAGCAGACGCGTTCCATTGCGGTGGCGCTGGACGGACCGCTGGGACCAAGGCATGAGCCGAAAAAACTGGCATTTTACTTGTCGGAACATGCAGAAGAAGCATTTGTAGGCATCAGCCTTTCTTATTCTTCATGTATCAGGCTGACTCGCAGATGGGATAAATATGTAATTCCGCTTCCGTTTACAACAGTGGACGTTGCGGTAAAAGATTATGGGTTCAGAAGAAGGCGATTCCGAATCTTCCGGTCAATGCAGATGCAGCGTCGGAAGAAATATATGTTGCGCAGACAATATAAACATTTCTCTTTTGCAAAAAGAAGAGATAGGATAAAAAATACGGGGAATGACGGAAAAGGAGAGGGCATAAGCAATGGAAATCAATCATGTTTTGATCGTAGAGGATGATAAGGAAATCAGGGAAGGCGTACAGATCTATCTGCAAAGTCAGGGGTATGTCGTATTTCAGGCAGCAGATGGAATTGAAGGTTTAGAAATACTTGAAAAAGAGGAGATCCATCTGGCGATCATAGATATTATGATGCCGCGTATGGACGGGATACGCATGACGATGAAACTAAGGGAGAAATACGATTTTCCGGTTATCATGTTATCTGCCAAATCCGAGGAGGTCGATAAGATCACAGGTCTTAATATCGGGGCGGATGATTATGTGACGAAACCGTTTACTCCGATGGAACTGATGGCGCGAGTGAATTCCCAGTTACGAAGATACCGGAAGTTTCTTGAAAAATTAGCACCTCAGGAAAATACGCATGTGATCGGCGGGCTTGAGATCAATGAAGATATGGTAGAAGTGTCTATGGACGGAAATCCTGTGAAGCTGACGCCGATCGAGTACAAGCTCCTGTGCCTGCTGGCGCACAACGCCGACAAGGTGCTGACGCACCAGTTTATCCTGCACGAGATTTGGGGCACGGCAACCAAGAGCGACCTGGCGAGCCTGCGTGTCTTTATGGGCACGCTGCGCAAGAAGATCGAGTCCGACCCCGCGCACCCGCGCTATATCCAGACGCATGTGGGTATCGGTTACCGATTGGTCACCCAAGGGTAGAACGGCGTCCGCCATCCCACTATGAGTTGCGGTGAAATACGGTCTAAATTTGCCTAATTCCAGGCAAAACAGTCCGTATTCCACCGCAACGTTGTCTATTTGCCCTTGGGCTTGCTGGCGTAGAACTTCTTCTTTTTGGACTTGCCGGCAGGGGAGGGTTTGCCGGCAAAGTTGGACTTGCCGTTGCCGCGCGGCCCCTGGTCGCCTGCCTGCGCGTGCGCGGGCGCTGCCGCGCGAGGCTTGCGGGCCTCGGGGTTGCGCAGCTCCTCGACGCGCTCGGCAATTTCCTCGGCGCTAAAGCCGACCTCTGCCATGGCGTCCTCGATGGGCAGGCGGCGCACGATATAGCAATGATGCACCTTCTGGTTGCGTGCGAAATCCTCGGGGATGGTCTGCGCCGTAATGTCCTCCAGCACCACGCCCGCACGCGCGAGCTTGCGCGTTTCGGGGCGGAAGCCGCGCAGGTTGCAGCTAAAGATGGCATGGCCGCCCTGTGCGAGCAGGCGCGATACGCCGGCCAAAAGCTCAACATGGTCGCGCTGGACATCCCAGGTGCGGCGGCCCATCTTGGACGAGTTCGAGAACGTGGGCGGGTCGACAAAAATCAGATCCCAGCGGTTGCGCGTCTGGCGCTGGTCGCGAATCCAGGCGAGTACGTCGTCGCGCACAAAATGATGCTGAGGGCCCATAAAGCCGTTCTGGCGCATATTGCGCTCTGCCCAGTCCAGATAGGTGTTGGAGAGGTCGACCGTCACGGTCTCCTCGACGCCGCCGTCGGCTGCGTAGCAGGTGGCGGTGCCGGTGTAGGCAAATAGGTTGAGGAAGCGGCGCGCCTGCTTGGCGTGCTCGCGCACCAGGTTGCGCGTGACGCGATGATCCAGGAAGATGCCCACATCCAAATAGTCGTCAAAGTTGACGGCAAAGGTAAGGCCGCCCTCTTCGATGAGCGGCAGACGACGGCGCGCGATGTTGGCGCGCTCGCCCGATGCGCCTTTGCCGGCGCCCTGCTTGCCGTACTGCGAGCCGCCGCGCGAGCGCATGCGGGCCTTGGCGTGCACATGCTCGGCGGGAACATCTAGGATGCGCGGCGCGATGGCCAGAATGTCGAGCATGCGGGCCTGGGCTAGCGCGGGATCGATGGTCTTAGGCGCGGCGTACTCGGCGATGACGAGCCAGCGGCCCGGCGTCTGCGGGCAGCCCTCGTACAGGTCAATGGCGGCGGAGTAGTCGGGCAGGTCGGCATCGTAGACGCGGTAGCAGCTCACGCCCTCGCGCTTTGCCCACTTTCGACGCAGACGGGCGTTCTTGCGCAGGCGGTTGGCGAACTGCTCGGACTCCGGGATGAGCACGGGCAGCGGCTTGCCGTCGCCCAAGTCGAGCGTGGCGGTAGGTTCGGACATGGGGGTGTCGGCAGCTTCGTCCACGGCGTCCGCGGACTGTTCCTCGGCATCTACGCTGGTCGAAGCCTCAAACGCCGCGGCGGCCTGCTCGAGCGAAGGCCAGACTTCGACGGTCGCCTCCTCGTTGTTGGGCATGACGGCAATCGAGCGCTCGGGCTCGGCGTGGAGCGCGCGGGCCAGCAATCCGTCGCGGGTGAGCGCGGCGACCGGTGCCGAGGCAAGCTCGGGCGCGCGGCGCAGCTCACCGACCAGCGTCATGGCGTCGTGCATGAGCGAAAGCGGGGTTTCGGTGGTGTCTGCGACCACGGCGGCACCGGCGACGGCGCCCGCGTGGTCCAGCACGGTGGCGGACTTGGCGGCGCAAAAATCGACAAAACGCTTGTAGCCGGCGCACTTGACCATGCGCTCGGCGGTCTTGCGGGCGGCGGGGTCGATGTCTACGGCCACAATGCGTGCTTGGCGCTCGCGTGCCTCGGCAAGCAACTGCTCCCACAGAGCGGCGTCGTGCAGCTGCCAGCCCTCAAAGCCCCAGTGGTCGCGGGCGGCGCCCGGTGCACGGTCAGTCAGGATATTCACGGCCTCCAGCAGCAGGCCGCCGCCGGCGCACGAGGCGTCGATCAGCGTGGGCAGGGCCTCGTTCTCGTAATCGTCGGCCGTCAGCTCGCGCTCGCACAGCGTGGTCCAGCCGACCTGCGAAAGCACCAGGGCGGCGTAGTCGGGGCGCAGCACGTGCGAGCCCTCGCCGGCACGGGTCGCCGCGGGCGGCAGGCGCTTGAACAGCGGGTCGCCCGAAAGATCCAGGCTGATGCTCGCGCGGCGCTGGCGCAGCGAAAGCAACAGGTGAACGTCGGGATCGGCAACGTCGACATCGGCGCGACGGCCCGTGGTCTCGGCCAGACGGTCGCACAGCGCGTCCTTGGCGCGCAGGGACGAGAAGCGCGTGTTGCGCAGCTGCTCGGTCACGCCGCGGGCGGTGATGGCGATGGTGGCGCCGGGGCGGATGATGGTCTCCCAGGTGATGTCGTAAACGCTATCGTACAGCTCGTCGGCATCCTGCGCCTCAAAGCGCCCGAGCACCGCAAACACGCGGCTCGCTAGGCGCGACCACAGACAGGCGCGGTAGCCTTCTTCGAGCTCGCCCTCAAATGTAGCGCGGCCCTTCAGCCGGCGAACATGCGAAAGCCCGAGGCGTTTAAGCTCATCGGCGAGTGCGGACTCAAAGCCCTCGGGGCAGCTTGCGTAAAATTCCATGGGTGACCTCTCTGGTTGCGTCGCTCCATTATATGATGGATACTTCGTTTACTCTCGCCCCCGAAAGGAACCCATATGATTGATGCGTGCCCCGATTCCGCCGTGCTCTTTTTTGACGTGGACGGCACGCTGACGTCGTTCGATCCCGACAACATGACCGACAAGGACTTTTCGGCGGTTCACCCCTCGCAGACGGTCGTCGAGGCGTTTCATCGTCTGCGCGACGCGGGACACCAGGCATTTATCTGCACGGGTCGTCCCCTGTGGCTCATCGCGGACAGCTTGCGTGCGCTCGATCCCGCGGGCATCGTTGCCATGGCAGGCGCCACGCTCGAGGTCGAGGGCCGCGTGGTGCATGAGGACTGCTTTGACGAAGACATTGTTGCGGAGCTCGCTCGCCGTATGGTCGCGGCAGGGATTGAAGCCTTTTTCGAGACCAACGTGGCTACTTTTGCCCTGGAACCCGCGGGCGTTGAGCAGTCGTCTCTGATCGGCACTTCTGTGGTGCACAGCACCGAGGAAATGCGCGTCGACGGCCGTCTGCGCGTGGGCAAGGTAGGCATCGTCGCGAGCGACCTGGCTCGCGTAGCCAACGATGATGGCTTTATCGATCGCGAGTTTGAGCTGTGCAACACCGGTGGTCAGAATCGCGAGTTGAGCCCCAAGGGCATCGACAAGGGCGTGGGCGTGGCGCGAGCGCTGGAATACCTGGGTCGCACCGGCAACGCGCGCACCTTTGGCTTCGGCGATTCGGGTAACGACCTGGGCATGCTCGCTGCGGTCGAGACGGCTGTCGCCATGGGCAACGCCATGCCCGAGGTCAAGGCGGTCGCCGACTACGTGACCGACGATGTCGCACACGACGGCACCGTCACAGCGATGCAGCATTTCGGCCTCATCTAATGAATCCCGCATTCTGACGTTTGCTCAAACTGCGACTCTTTGCTTTTGCATGCTCAATCGATTTATCAATCCAAACACTGAGGTGTTTATACCGTTCGCCGAGAAGATAAAAACCCGCAGCTCACGCCTTGATAAACATAGGTAAAGTGTTTAGCAGTTTATCGGCCGTATGCTAACGAAAGGAATCAGGCAGATGGCAATCAAGGTGTTCGCTGACGGTGCAAACCTCGAGGGCATGCTCGACATGTACGAGAACGGCAACGTTCAGGGTTTCACGACCAACCCGTCCCTTATGAAGAAGGGCGGCGTGACGGATTACCGCGCGTTTGCCAAGGAGGTCCTGACTCACATCACCGATGTGTCCGTCTCGTTTGAGGTCTTTGCCGACGACGTCGAGACCATGGAGGTCGAGGCCCGCGAGATCGCTACCTGGGCCGACAACGTCTATGTCAAGATTCCGTGCGTGACCACCAAGGGCGAGTCCACCGCCGAGCTGGTCCGCAAGCTTTCGGCCGACGGCATCAAGGTCAACGTCACCACCATCTTTACGCCCGAGCAGGTCGACGAGATGGTCGAGGCCGTTGACGCCGAGACGCCGTCCATCATCTCGCTCTTTGCCGGCCGTATCGCCGATACCGGCGTCGATCCCATTCCGTTTATAACGGAGTCGGTCAAGAAGGCTGCCGCCAAGCCCAGCTGCGAGGTCCTGTGGGCGTCCACACGCGAGCTCATCAACATTTACCAGGCCGAGGCCTGCGGTTGCCAAATCATCACGGTGCCCAACAGCATCCTGGCCAAGCGCAAGAACATCGGCCGTGATCCGTACGAGGTCTCGCTCGACACCGTCCGCGGCTTTGCCAAGGATATCGCCTCGCTCGGCTTCCATATCCTGCCGTAACGCGAACACTGGCTGCGCCGAGGGTTGTTCGCCCCGGCCTTTCCTTTCCCTATCGCTCACGCGCTTCGCGAGGGTCGCGTTCGGGAGGAAAGGCCGGGGCTGCCGACACGAACTTGCCAGTAGGTTGGTAATCGGCTTTCATATCCTGCCGTGGACAAAGGTACCCCCGCCTGCGACGTGCAAAATTGAGAGTATTCAGCAAGGTAAAGGTTTTTACCAGCTGGTTGAAGCACGGAACAGCCCCCGTTTTGGCTCTGACGACGCTAAAACGGGGGCTGTTTTTTGCTTTTCGTCTCTGAGAGGCATCCGGAGCGGTGGAATTTGCAGAATACTCGCTATTTTGCACGTCGCTGCAGGGGGTACCCTTGCTTTGGCGGTTTACTTCCCCTGCACCATGGTGAGTGAGATCTTCTTGCGGTCGCGGTCGACTTTCTCTACCCACACCTTGACCGTGTCGCCGACGCGCACCACGTCGCTCGGGTGTTTGACGAAGCGGTTGGCGAGCTTGGAGATGTGCACGAGGCCGTCCTGGTGCACACCCACGTCGACGAAGGCGCCAAAGTCGACGACGTTGCGCACCGTGCCCTTGAGTTCCATGCCGGGCTCCAGGTCGTCGATGGAAAGTGCCGAGCGGCTAAAGACCACCTCGGGCGCGTCGTCGCGCGGGTCGCGACCGGGCTTCTTGAGCTCGTTGACGATGTCGATGAGCGTGAGGGTGCCGCAGTCCAGGTCGCTTGCCAGCGCCGAGATGCTGCCCAGACGGCGCTCAATGTCGGGCACGCCGCCACGGCTGAGCTCGCTGGCTTTAACGCCTGCGCGCTCCAGGACGGACGTGGCCACCTCGTAGCTTTCGGGGTGGACGCTCGTCGCGTCGAGCGGGTTCTTGCCACCGCTGATGCGCAGGAAGCCCGCGGCGTTGAGATATGCCTTGGGCCCCAGTTTGGGGACCTTCTTAAGCTGGCGGCGATCGGTAAAGGCGCCGTTTTCCTCGCGGTAGGCCACGATGTTCTTGGCTACGCTCGGCGTAATGCCCGAAACGTATCCCAGCAGGCTCGCACTCGCGGTGTTCACGTCGACGCCCACGCGGTTGACGACGTCCTCCACCACGTGGCCCAGGGTGTGCGAGAGCTCAGCCTGGTCAAGGTCGTGCTGGTACTGGCCCACGCCGATGGACTGGGGCGGAATCTTGACGAGCTCTGCCAGCGGGTCCTGCAGGCGGCGGCCCAGGCTCATGGCGCCGCGCACGGTGACGTCCAGGTCGGGATACTCCTGGCTCGCGAGCTCGGAAGCGGAGTACACCGACGCGCCGGCCTCGTTGACGATGGTGTAGCGAAGGCTGGGCGCCTGCTCGGCAATGAACTCCGAGACGACTTCCTCGGTCTCGCGGCTGGCGGTGCCGTTGCCGATGACGATGGTGTTGACGCCGTCCTTCTTGACGAGGCGGGCGAGCTCGCGCTTGGTGCCGGCGACGTCGTGGCGCGGCTTGGTGGGGTAGACCACGCCGTGGTCGAGCAGCTTGCCGGTCTCGTCCATGACGGCGACCTTGCAGCCCGTGCGGTAGCCCGGGTCGAGCGCGAGCACGCGGGCGCCGCGCACGGGGCGTGCCGAGAGCAAGCCTTCGAGATTCTTGGCAAAGACGTTGATGGCCTCGGTCTGGGCGCGAACGGTGAGTTTGGCGCGGGCCTCGCGCTCCAGCGAGGGGGCCATGAGGCGCTTGTAGCCGTCGGCGATAGCGGCGTCAAAGACAGGAGCGAAGACGCCCTGGCGTCGGGGCCAACGGCTGCCGAGGCGCGCCGTGGCGGCGGCGCCGTCGACGTTCACGTGCACGCGGAGTTTGCCCTCGCGCTCACCGCGGTCGATAGCCAGCACGCGGTGGTTGGGTATACGGCGCAGCGGCTCGTCAAAGTTGTAGTAGGGCTCGTAGGGGGTCTTCTCGGCGGGGTCGGTGGCCTCGACGACGATGTCGGCGGTGTTTTGCGTAAAGGCACGCAGGTCGGCGACGTTCTCAGGGTCTTCGGCCACCGTCTCGGCCACGATGTCGGCGGCGCCGGCGAGCGCCTTCTCGGGCGTGTCGAAGCCGGCCTCCTCGTTGACGTATGCCGCGGCGGCGTCGAGTGCGCTGCCCTTGGCCGAGGCCTGCATGATGATCATGTTGGCGAGCGGCTCCAGGCCGGCCTCGCGGGCCTTTTGCGCGCGGGTCATGCGCTTTTTGCGGTAGGGCTTGTAGAGGTCCTCGACACGCTGGAGCTGCGTGGCCTCGCGAATTTGCTGTTCGAGTTCGGGCGTGAGCTTGCCCTGGGCGTCGATGAGCAGAATGACGTCCTCTTTGCGCTGCTCAAGATTGCGCAGGTAGGACAGGCGCTCGTCGAGGGCGCGCAGGGCGACGTCGTCCATGCCGCCCGTGGCTTCCTTGCGGTAGCGCGAAATAAAGGGGATGGTGTTGCCCTCGTCGATGAGCTTGACGGCCGCCTCGATGTTGGCGGCCTTAAGGTTGAGCTCGCGGGCGAGCTGGGCGATAAGATCCATGGGACTCCTTGCGTTTAAGGTGCGTTTGCAGCACAGGGCTACCAAGGATACCACCCGTCCCAAAAGACTGTTTTGGGGCCGCGCCATGAAAACGGCCTATCTACTACGTTTGAACCGTATTGGTCGACCATCCCCCGGTTTTCCGAAAATATGCAACCCGTCTACCTGCGGTTTTTATTTCGAGAAATTTGGCATGGTTGAGGGCGATCGGCTAAACGTAGTAGATAGGCGCGTTTCGTGGCGAACGAATCAAGCCGAGGTGCAAAATAGCCCCCCGCTCCAGAAAAATCGTCGGCAAGGTAGCAAAATGCCCCGCGGGCAGGAGGCTGCTCGCGGGGCAAAGAAGAGGGGCTTGTTGGTGACGGACCGAAGGGTTCGGCATGGGGTTTCTGCCGCGGTCGCTCTTAAGGCATTACAGCTCGACGAGCTGGCCGGTCTCGGCGGCCTCCTTGATGGCGTTGAGAAGCGTGAGCGTCTTGACGTTGTCGGCGGGGGTTACGACGGGCTCGACCTCGCGGCGGACAACCTTCACAAAGTGCTTGAGCTGCATCTTGTGTGGCAGTGCCGGGTCGACAGCCGGAATCTCCATCTGCAGCGGCTTGTGCCAGTTGGAGGCGCCGTCGTAGGAGAACTGGTGCAGGCGGGGCAGCGACAGGGCGCCCTTGGTGCCGCCGATAAAGTAGGCGTCGGCGTCGAAGGGGCGGTACTGCGGATCCTCGCGAGCGGTTGCCTCCCAGTTCCAGGGGCTGGCGGTGGCGTCGGAGATGGTCATGCTTGCGAGCGCGCCATCGGCAAAACGGACGTTGACCACGGCGGAGTCCTCGGTCTCAAAACCGCGGGCGGCGCTGGACTGCATACCCTGGACGGCAACAGGCTCGCCCAGCAGATAGCGGAGCAGGTCGACGTCGTGAACCAGGTTGACCAGGATCGGGCCGGCACCCTTCTTGCGGCGCCACTCGACATCGAAATACTCGTCATTCTTATAGATCATGTAGTGGAAGCTCGACACGGTGAGCTTGCCCAGCTCGCCGGACTCGATGATCTCCTTGGCCTTGTTGACGAAGGGGTTGTGGCGACGGTGCTGACCTACGAGCACGGGCACGCCGGCGGTCTCGGCCTCGGCGGCGAAGGCCTGGGCATCCTCGAGATCGTTGGAGATCGGCTTTTCGATCAACGGCACGATATTGCGCTTCACAGCCTCGCGGGCAACGCCCAGGTGCAAGTCGTTGGGGGTGGCGATAATGACGGCCTCGGGTTTGACCTCGTCCATCATCTGGGCGGGATCGGTGTAAAACGGCACGCCGGCGGCCTCGGCCGTGGCGCGAGCGCCCTCAAAGGCGTCGGCGATGGCGACGAGTTCGGCCTCGGGTTCCTCGGTGACAAAGCGGATGTGGTTGCGGCCCATGGCGCCGGCGCCGATAACGGCAATGCGGACGGGGTTGAGCTCAGACATTTCGACTCCTTAATACTGGTGACCGGTGGGATGCGACAAAGGGGCTGTCCCTTTGTCGCATCGGTAAAACTAGGCGGACTTCTTCTTGCTGTCGGAGACCATCATGTAGACGGTGAGCACGACGGCGATGGCGGCGATCACAATGGCGCCGTAGAAGGACTGCTGGTAGGCGGCGCTGCCGGCCTCGGCGTGATACAGCACGGCGGTGATGGGCTGGCTGATCCAGGTGGAAGCGGCATAACCCAAAAACATGATGCCGTAGTTGACGCCGATGTTGCTGGTGCCAAAGGCGCCACCGGTGAGCGGCGGGTAGATGACGAGCAGGGCGCCAAAGCTAAAGCCGAGCAGGGCGAGCGCCACAAAGAACATGCTCTGCGTAAAGCTCATCGACATGATGACGAGTGCGACGATGGTGACGACAAGGCTGATGAGCAGCGACTTATAGGCGCCGAGCTTGTCGATGATCTGGCCAAAGGACAGACGGCCGACCAGGTTGGCGCAGGTGTTGACGGAGACGACCACGCCGCCGAGGGCGACGGCCGCGGCGCTCGTGGGGTCGGCGAAGAGCTGGACGGCGGCGATGGAGGCAACCTTGCCCACGAGCAGGGTGCCCGCGGTGGCGGCAAAGGCGAAGGTGACGATGAGGACCCAGAAGCGCGGGGTCTTGACCATCTCGCCCGGGGTGAGGTCGCCGAAGGTGCCGGCATGTGCGCCACCCTTGGGGGCCTCGAAGCCCTCGGGCAGCCAGCCGGCCTCGGGGGCCTTCAGGAACAGGGCGGAGGCGGCGATTGTCACAAAGAAAATGACGCCGAGCGCCTTAAGGGCGCCAAAGATGCCCAGGCTCGGGATGAGCAGCGAGGCGAGCACCGGGGACAGCACGGCGGGGCCGGCGGTCGAAGCGGCCAGGGTGATGCCGGAGGCGAGACCCTTCTTGTCGATGAACCACTTTTGACCGGTGGTGAGCGCGGGGTTGTAGCCCAGGCCGTTGCCGATGGCGGCGACGAGCGAGAACCACAGGTAGAACTGCCACGGCTCGGTGACGGTGCCGGACATGAACCAGCCCATGCCGTAGCACACGGCGGCGGCGATAACGACGTTGCGCGGGCCGATCTTATCGGAGATGCGGCCGGCGAAGATGCCCGTCACGGCCATGATGGTCTGGAAGACGGGAAAAGCCCAGGTAAGGTCGCTCGACCACTCGGGGTAGACGGCGAGCAGATTCTTGCTCACGACGGAATACAGCGCGATGGAGCTGATAAAGAACATGGTGACGCACGCGGCGGAAAGCACGACGGCGCGACCCTTGTTGGAGTTGCTGGAAGCCATTTGACTCTTTCTAATCGATACGGGGGAGGAGCGGGCGTATCCGCGGGCCCTCCCTGTCAGGTTGGTTTACTGGTCGGTCGGCTTGGCGACGCCGGACTCATCGGACCAGAGCTCGACACCCTTGTTCTTAAGGTAGTTGTCGGCATAGGCGCGACGGCCGCCGGGCTTGGCGGTGAGGTCGCCCATCATATTGGAGAAGCCGCCATCGACCTTGATGGCGTCGCCGGTGGTAAAGTCCGAGCGCTTGGACGCCAGGAACATGACGGCGTTGGCGATATCGCTGACCTCGCCGATGCGACGCGTGGCGATCAGACGGCTGCGGCTCTTTTCGACCTCGGGATCGGCGTAGAAGTTGGCTGACATCGGGGTCTTAACGAAGCAAGGCTCGACGCAGTTGGAGCGCACGCCGTAGGGGCCCCACTCGGCAGCCAGCATCTTGGACATCATGTTGACGCCCGCCTTGGTGGAGCTGTACACGCCCGAGAACGTCTCGGGGGAGTGGCTGGCGACGGTCGAGATGTGCACCAGGCGGCCCTGGCCGGCCTTGATCATCTCGCGACCAAAGCGCTGCGAGGTGATGAAGTAGCCGGTGAGGTTGACGTTGATGACCTCATTCCAGTCGGAGAGCGGCAGGTCCTCCATGGCGGCGAAGCGCAGGATACCGGCGGTGTTGACGAGGACGTCGACGCGACCGAAGTCGGCGATGGTGGCGTCGACGGCGGCCTGAACCTCGGCCTCGTCGGTGGCGTTCATCTTGTAACCCTCGGCGTGGATGCCAAACTCGGCAGCGAGGTCGGCGGCAGCAGCCTTGACCTTCTCCTCGTCCAGGTCGAGCAGGACGACGTTGGCGCCGTTGCGGGCGAACTCGCGGCAAATCTCGACGCCCATACCGCCGAGTGCGCCGGTCACGGCGCAGACATCGCCCTCGAGCTTAAGCCAGTTGCTCATAGGAACTTCCCTTCTTGTGCCTCCCTGTGGGTCGTTCCCATTAATCGACCCACGTGGTTTTCGCAGGTTATCGTATGCTTTGCATTTACGCAGGTGAATTGCATATTTGTTAGAATGGCGTTAACCGTAGGTTTACACTATGCAATGCAGTTTATGCTTAGCCGAGCGCGTGACCTGCGAAAACAACCCCCTGTGGCGCCATGTGGCCACGGGCGCGAAAACGGGAGATTGACGTGTACGATCGACGACTTGAGGCCATATCGGCCGCCGCGGAGCTGGGAAGCTTCTCGCGTGCGGCGGCAAAATTGCGCGTATCGACTCCGGCGCTCGTCAAGCAGGTGTCGGGTTTCGAGGCCGAGTTTGGCATCACGCTGTTCGAACGCTCGCACTCGGGCGTCAAGGTGACACCGGCGGGTGCTCTGCTGGTGGACGACGCGCGCTCGATCATGCGGCAGTCCGAGGACGCGCTGCGCCGTGCCCGACGCGCCGCGGGCGATGGCGGTGCCGTGCGCCTGGGCGTGTCGATGATGTGCCCGGGGCGCCAAACGCTGTCGATGTGGTCGGGCATTCACGATCTGGAACCGTCGCTGCGATTTGAGATCGTGCCGGTAAGCGACCTCTACGACGAGCGCGAGACCGTCATGCGCAGCTTGGGCCGCGAGGTCGATGTGGTGCAGTCGAGTTTTTCTACCCCACGCTGGGGTGATGCCTGCCAAAAGCTCCGCATTGTCAACGTGCCGTTTTATATCGACCTGCCGCGCACGAGCCCGCTGGCGCGCAAGAATCGCATTACGGTCACCGACTTGGAGGGGATGCGTCTGTGCGTACTGCGCCACGGCAACGACGCCATGGACAGCCTGCGCATCGACCTTTTGGCCGACGGCGGCGTGGACGTGATCGATGTGGATAGCTTTGACTTTGCGCTCTTTAACGAGGCAGAGGAAAAGGGCGACGCGGTGCTCACCTGCGGCGCATGGTCGGGGGTGCACCCGGCCTTTGTGGGCGTGCCGTTCCTGTGCGGCCGCGAGGTGCCAGTCTTTCTGCACTACCCGCTCGAGCCCACCCTCCAAGTCCAAAAATTCGTCATCGCCATGGCCCAACTCCTCAAGTAGCTCATTTAGGACGGGGCTTTTTTAGCCACTTTTGGCGTCCTACCTGCGCAATGCGGAAAATGCGAAAAATGACTGCAAATCGGTTACGCATGATTTTGCTTTTGCCCTGGGCTGGTTGTAGAATCAAAAAACTTAAACGAACTACTTGTGCAGCTTGCGCGAAAGCTCGGGCTGCGGCTGGGGGGGGATGCGCCCGTGCGGGGTCCTTTCGGTCATATAGCGTCGATGCGCCGCACCTTTGTGATGTTGGCAGCGGTCTTATGCGCGTTCGTTATGGCCGGGGGGGGTTGCCCTCGCGTGCGTACGGTGACGATGGCAACCTTATAGCGAACCCAACCTTTACCAACCAAGCTTCTGGTTGGTCGACGACCTCTCCGAATAAGAGAATCGGCGAGACGTTGAAGCTCGACCTCTCCACGAAGCTCCTCAACGGTCAAAGAAACCTCAAACAAGCTAACGGTAATCGTTTTGCGCTTGCGTGGAATCTTAGGCCACAGGATCAAAATCTTTATTTTGAACCTGGATCAACCTACACCACCTTTTCCACCCAGAGCGGCTCCACGTACGAGTGGGGCCTCAACCATCGCGCCGCAACCGAACACGACGTGCTGATGCTCACGATGGGTCCTCAACAGGAGAATCTGTCGGTTAACAACGCAGGCCAAGACCAGCTCATGCAGCTGCGGACTTGGCTTAAGGCGCAGGGCAAGATGCCCCAGGGAAATACCGTTGAGCAGTACACCGTTTACAGCGATTCCTTTGCCGCAAATGGCGGCTTTGCTGGTAGCAGCGCTGACGGATCCCACTTTTCGTTTGAACAGAGCGACGGCCGCATTGCGCTTTCGGTGTGGCTCGTAAGCTCTAACGGACAGGGTTGGTTCTCCTTTGGCACCAACAGCACGCATTATTATCGAGATCTTCCCGAGCAAGACGATGAGTTTGCCTATCAGGCAGTCTATACCGCAGCGTCCGAAAAGACGATGCTTGCGCTGACTTGCTACGATTCAAATCTTACGGGTGCGAACGAACAATACCGTGAGTGGTTTGGCAATCTGGTCAACGACGTTCATGTGGAAAAGCAGGGCACACGCGACATCTATAGTGATTTTGCCAAGGTGTATCAAGAAAATTCGTCCGAGACCATGACAACGCTCACGCGCTATGCGTTCTCGACCTCGAATCTTAAGAACGAGAATACGAACATTGCTAACGGCAGCTTTGAAGAGGATATACATCTAGGGAACCAGAGGCCCAGCAAGTTTACGTTGTGCTCGCCCCATTGGCGTACGACCGAGACAGACCATCGTATCGAGATCGTTGCCCAGAACGACTACTATATCGACCCAGCTGGGCATTCTGTTACGTTTACGCCCTCCGATGGTGACTATGCAGCCGAGCTCAACGCACACGAGGCGAGTTCGCTCTACCAATATGTGACGACCGAGCCGGGAAAACAGTACGAGTGGGGGCTCGATCACCGCGGCCGCTCGGGTCGAGACGCCATGGCCCTTATCATCGGTCCGCGACAAGAAAACGAGCCGTACAAGGACAATCAAAAGGCACTCGATCAGTACCAGCAAATTGTTCAATGGATTCAAATGAGCGTCGATAACTATGTCGGCTTGGATGTGGCCAATTTTTCCCAATCGGGCTGCAGCAAAAAGATCATCCTGTATTCAACCAAGTTTGACAAAGTGGGCGGATTTGCCGATGCGTCCAGCGGAAGCGCGTTCTCATGGACGGCCGATGCGGAGCATACCGAAAAATGGTGCGTATGGATTATGGCGTCCGAAAACGACGCGTGGGCTTCCTACGGTTCCAACGCGCTCGAGCAGAACAAAAAGGTTGACTACGACTATACCTACACCATTCCGGATGGCCAAAACCAGAGCGTCTTTGCTTTTGTGGCCTACAACACGGCCAACGGGAGCAATTCGATCGGCAACTTCCTCGACAATATCTCGTTTAGGGAGTTCTATCGCATCGAGACGTACACGACGCCTAACGGAAGCGGAACGTATTTTTATAACTCCGACAACGAGACAGCGGACTTTACGTATGCCAAAAACTACGTAGGGAAACAGGAAAAGAACTCCTACTTTATGGTTGACGCCAAGCGCGATGGCGGGGCAGTCTTTATCGGTGCTTTTGTCAACGGCGAGTTCTATTCCGCGGACGATAAGGCGCACTGGACCGAATTGGACGATGGCACCTATCACTTTAAGGTCGACAAGGTCACAAAGCACTACAAAGTGCACCTTGTGTTTTCTAAGGCGGGTGTTCAATACGATGTGAACGGTGGCAAAGCGTATCACTATGATCCGTCCAATGAGTCCACGGGCGATTTCGTGCAGCTTTCTGGTGCTGGAGCGAGCTATACCTCCCATGCTGCCGAAGGGCAAAACGACGGTTGGAAGTTTATGGGCTGGGAGTACGCGGGCTCGGGAAAAGCCATTCGTTTTAGCGCAGAGCACACGGTGACCCATACGGCTCCCGAGGGCACCACGGATTCCGGCACTCTTACCATTAAGGGCAAGAAGGTCGATTCGGATACCGGTGCTGCAGGCGATGAGGTAACGGTCAAAAACATTCCCGAGAGCCAAGGCGCGACGTTCGTGGCGCAATGGAAGTATCGTCAGGCCTTTGTTGCTCAGCTTAAAAATGCCGATGGCACGTGGAGCAACGTAACGACGGGCGGTACGGTCAGCTCCAAGCTTAAGGGGGCAAAGGGCTCCATTGATGCCGGGGATCGCTCGGGCAAGGACGCCGACGCGTACAAAACTTCGGGTATCGCCTACTTTGTGGATGACGGCACGTTTGTGGAGGCGGTGGCCACTCCCAAGGAGGGCTATCACTTTGAGGGCTGGTACGACCTGTCAAATCAGGACGCCCCGGAGCTGCTGTCGTCTTCACCCACCTATACGTACAACGTAAAAGAGCGCCATACGGGATGCGTATACGCACGGTTCACCCCACGCACCTACACGCTCAAGGTTTCCAAGAGCGTTACGGGCAATATGGGCGACAAGCGTGCCTACCTTAAGATGACGGCGACCTTTACGGGCCTCAAGGCTGGTCAGACCTACGCCATCGAGTATTCGGATGCGTCTGCCCAAGGCAGCCATGCGCTCGTGGCGCGACCGAATGATCGGGCCGAGACCGTGGAAAACAAGACGGCCTTTACGGCCGATGGCCAGGGCAAGGCGACCATGCCGTTTGCCGTTAAGGACGGCCTGACCGTTTCGATTAAGGCGCTGGATTACAACGCGGTCTATACCGTGAGCGAAGACGATTATTCTTCGTTGGGGTATCAGGCTAAGCTTACGGGTGCGAGCGGCACGCTCAACGGTCCGCGTGTGACCGTTGCCGTTGAAGCTAAGGCCACCAATTCCCGACAGGTCGCGGTGCCTACGGGTATTACGCGCAACCCCATCTATGCCCTGGCGATTTTGGCCGCCGGCGTGCTGTTGGCTACGGGCATGGTTGCGCTGCGTTTACACCGCGGCTCCAAGAGGGGTGGGCGCCTATGAGAAGACATGGCGCCAGCAATGCTGGTGATGGGCCAGCCGCACGAGCGGTCCCGCAGGGAAGACCCCGGGGCTCGCGGTATTCGGCCACGTCGAACGTGAGGTTGGGCGCCCATGCGGCACCAGATCTGGGAGAAGCGGACGACCGGCGCGATATCGTGGGCTTTCTGGCGCGCCTGGCATTTTTTGTCGTGACGCTCTGGCTGCTCTTTGGTGTGGTCTTGGGCGTGGGCGCAGTCACGACTGGCGAGATGACCCCCCGCATCTGTTCGGGTGACGTCATGCTCTACTGGAGGCTCAGCCAGAGCTTTAACGAGGGTGACGTGGTGGTATACACCGCGGATGGCGAAGAGCGCCTGGGTCGCGTGGTTGCCCGCCCCGGTGATGAGGTCACAATTACCGAGTCGGGCGAGCTCATGGTTAACGGGGCTGTTGTGGTGGAAAGCGATATCACCACGCCGACGCCGCGCTATGAGTCTGCTGTGGACTATCCCGTGCATCTGGGAACGGATGAGCTCTTTGTGCTGGCAGATTTGCGCGAGGGCGGGCACGACAGTCGCCTGTATGGACCGATTGCCCGTTCGCAGATCAAAGGCAATGTGATCAGCGTGCTGCGCAGGTCGAACCTGTAGACACGAAGCCTGGTTTTATTAAGGGCATATGCCCGAGAGGAAGGATGCAAAATGAAAACTGGAAAGAGGCGACTGGCTGCATTTGCGGTTGTGGCGGCCACGATGGTGCTGGCTTTGGTGGGGGTTGCGCGTGGGCGGAGGGGCAATCCACTAATCCGCAGTTGTCGGTAACTGAAGGGAGGGTCACGATCACCTCGAAGCTCACCATGGATAAGTACGCCGTGGAGCCGAATGCGGACTTTAAATATACGATTGCGCCGGCGGAGGCGAGCGAGCTTACGAACACGGGTATGCCCGCTACTGCTGGAGTGGAAGGGGCCGTTTCGCTTTCGCCGTCTTCCGTAAATTATTCTGCCGAAGGTCTTTCTAGCGAAGATAATGCCGACGGCGTTACTAAGACAATAACCGCCCAAATGAGCGTCAGCCTTGTTACCTCAAGGTTCGCGGCTCCGGGCATCTATCGATACAAAATTACGCAGACGCCGCCAGAGCTGGATGGCCTCAACGTTGTGTACAAGGAACTGTTCCTGGATGTTTACGTAGAAAATGGCAACTCAGGTTTAGTTGCTAAGGGCTGCACTCTTAGCACGGCGGCGGGATCGGGCAGCAAGATCTCAGGCTTTGAGAACAAATATGTCACCCATAAGCTGACCATCACAAAGGTCGTAGCCGGTAACCAGGGCGATAAAAATAAGGACTTTGAGTTTACCGTCACGATTAAAGGCGCTGACGGGGAGACTTATAAGTACGGCACTGTGAAAAACGGTGTTACTACCATGAACCAAACTACAACCAAGTCGGGAGCTACGTTTACCGAGACGCTTAAGCATGGGGAATCCGTCATCGTTTACGGTCTCTCATCGGAGGATAAATTCGCCGTAACTGAGGCGGATTATCATGGCGACGGTTATAAGACGTCGTACAAGATTGGTGATGGCACCAATTCGACAGAAGGTAGCTCTATTGCCGAGAAAGCTATCGGTAATTCCGACACCACGGTGATCTTTACCAACACCAAGGATGTTACCGTTCCGACCGATGTTATTCGGACGGTCGTTCCCTATGCGGCAATCGTCGCGTTTGCTGCCGTGATGGGCGTGGTCTTCTTCCGTCCTCGCCGTAACCGCCGTTAAAACAGCGAGGATTACAGCCGATGGAGCTTAAACGCATAGCTCGGCTGGCGAGAGCCGGCGACCGCGTACTTACGTGGTTTGCCGGCTTTCTCGTGCTGCTCATGCTGCTGTACGGGGGCTATTCGCTGTGGGATACAAACAACGTTATGAACGGCGGGTTCATCAGCGATGAGCTGCTGCACTACAAACCCACCGGGGCCAACGATTGCGCACGCCTGCAGGATCTGATGGCCAAAAATCCCGATGTGGTCGGATGGGTTACCATCGATGGCACCAACATCGACTATCCCTTTGTTCAGGGAAAAGATAACCAGGAATACCTCAACAAAAACGTTTTGGGAGAATCCGCGGTCTCGGGAGCGGTGTTTTTGGATGCGCGCAACAGCCGCACGATGACCGATTCCTACAATCTGCTCTATGCGCACCACATGGATAACGGCGCGATGTTTGGCGATGTCGACCGGTTTTTAGACAGGGGCTTCTTTGACCTGCACCGCACGGGCACGCTCTACACGAAGGATGGGGCGTTCCACCTGCGCATTGTTGCCGTGTGCTCGTTTGCTGCGAGTGATGACATTATCTTTGGGCCGGGAAACCTGGACCAGGCCTCGATGCAGACGCTGCTCACGCATGTCTCGCAGACGGCGGTGCACGAGAACATGGATGACGTTGGCCCCGATGCACGCATCATCGCGCTTTCTACCTGCAGCGATAAAACAAATGGGCGCCGAGCGCTCCTAGCCGAAATCTTGTAGCTCATTTAGGATGGGGCTTTTCTGGCTACCTTTGCCGTCCTACCTGCGCAATGATTTTTCTGGGACGGGGATTTTTAGCTACGGCGTTCCGTTAGCTTGACCAGTCTTTTTGGGACGGGGCTAAATTAGCTGGTTTTGGATTGGGGATCAGTTGCGATTTGTTGATTCATCGATATTGGGATGGAGAATCAGCTAATTT